>Ga0049081_10000167_pt1 | contig 25237 bp, 16 predicted proteins | sample GreLakmeER78MSRF_FD_66717 | JGI IMG/M metagenome (GOLD analysis project Ga0049081, IMG submission 66717) | Freshwater lentic microbial communities from great Laurentian Lakes, MI, USA - Great Lakes metaG ER78MSRF | ecosystem: Environmental > Aquatic > Freshwater > Lake | place: Great Lakes...
GAGCTGATGCGCCGCATGAACATCATCGGCCCTGAGCTGGTGGACATGGTGGACGCCAAGGGAATGAACTGGACGTGGTGTTTTCCTATCGAAGACAACTGCGTTGTATTGCCCGCGGATATCCGCACACCTCAGCAGGCGTGGATCAACGGCGAGTCGCTTGGTTTTCGCTCTGAGTGGTGGAACGGCCGGTTGGGTGGAGACATGGTTTTAGATAACCAGCAGGAGCTGCCTTGGCGTGAACTCATCGACACGGGAAAGCGTGTGGCGACCCAGTGCATGGTGAACGGCCGAAAGCATGATCGTTTTTTCGTCGTCCCCCTGCATCGGGAGGATGCTGGAACCAAGGTAGAAGTTCGGTATTTGGACATCCACGGACGTGAGAACATTTGGACGCCCACGTTGAAATCGGTGAGCAATTTCAACATTGGAGAAGCCGAGGAATCTCCCTGTGGAGTTGGGGAGTTGATCAGGTTCCACAAGCCACGTACCAAAGGTGCTGTGGAACTTTGGACCAAGTCACAAGATTTCGTGAAGCCTCAGCCGATGACCGGCACCTCGATACGTGTCGCCATCTACGAGAAGCACGAAGAAGACCCCGAGTACCGGGTCATGAAGATCACTGCGACTGGGAATCTCTGTGGGACGTTGATGATCCGCGGCAAGAAAGAATGGCGCCCGTTGCGGGATGCCAGCGACTTGATTCCCTTTGGCCGGATTCCGGCATGGAAGGCGGCACTAGCCGCGGAGGCGGCGATGGGCAATCGTCAGTTCCAAGAGATGCGCCAGTTTTTAGCGGAAGCCGTTACCTTCTTGGATCAGGAGGCTACGGGATACCGGCCGCGGGCCACGTCCCAGCCGGTCTCGATGATTACTCCTTGGATGACCGACCGCAAAATTTCTCGTCCTAACCGGACCGTATGAGTGATTTCCGCCCCTTCTTTATCGTTGGCCTGCCCCGCAGCCGAACCGCTTGGTTGGCGAATCTACTGACTGTCCCCGGTCAGTCGTTCTGCTGGCATGAAGGGGAAGCCGGTCACGGGAATCTGGAGCACTTGGTGGAGAAGATGAAAAGGCGGCCGGAGTCCCGTGTGGGGAATGCCTCCTCAGGCATCGCTTGTTACGGAGATGAAGCGTACCGACTCCTTCCCGAGGCTCGTTACATCATTATTGAAAGGGATTTGGAGTCGGCCAAGCAGGCGTTGAAGGAGACTGCTGATGAGTATTTTGATGTGGACAAGATTTGGCCGCAAATTGTCGAGAGATTCAACTCGTTCTTAGAAAGTTTGTCGGAGCACTACGTGCTAAAAATACGTTACGAGCAGCTACATGAAGAGAAAACGTGTATCAATATCTGGAATTTTGCGACAAGTGAACTGCCATGGGATTCAGAGCGGTGGGAAATGCTCTCCAAGCTCGATGTCCAAGTGGATGTGGAGGCGCGGCCGACCCAGTGCGCGATCCTGCCCGCGGGCCAATCGAATCCGCCCAAATTTAAGCCCGTTGCGGCCGACATAATCCCGGACTGCCACGAAGAATATTACCGGATTCTCTCAGAGTTTCTGCCTGCGCAGGCCGTCAATTGGGTTCATCAGGCGTGCCGCATCGCAAGGTTTTGGGATCACATTGTCGACGGCGATCCGATTTCCAAATTGGAAGCGGAGATGAGTTTTCAAGCGTTGTTGTTCGACTGGCCTCAACTCCCTTTTTACCAAGACTTTGGGCCACAGTTGAGAGCGGCGATGTCGCGTAGCATTTCTGAATGGCGCAATGGAAATGCGTGGGATTTGTGTTATCGTTTACCCATGATGGCAGCTATCTCTGCGGGAGACATCGAAAAATTCCACGAGGTAGCGCCTAGGCTGAAAGAAGTCATTCATCAAATCATCAACGAGGATATCTTATGGGAGCAATAACCACAGCAGGAGTAATAGCAGCAGCTGGAACCGCCGTATCGGCGGGCTCCGCTATTTCCGGAGCGATGGGCTCCCGAAAAGCTCGGAAAAATCAACAGCAGGCATTCTCGGCTGCGGAGAGTGCTGGTGCTTTTGATCCATTGGTGTTGGCCAAGCCTGAACGGATGAAAGTGCCGGGTGCCGGTCAGATCATGGGATCGTATCGTGGCGACATCCAGCAGAATTACGGTCAGTATGAGGACATTGCCCAAAGATATTCAGCGTCGGAGCAGGCGGCCAATCGTTCTGCTACCGAAGCGGCGAATCCAAATTACTACAACGTTTTGCAGCAGCTCTCGAATACGGCGCTTCAGGCTGGGCGAGGGGTGCTTCCTGATGACGTGAAGCAGCAGATTTTACAGAACGCGAATGAGGATTCCTACCTGAAAGGATTTAGCTACGGAAAGTCCGGCGGTGGAGGCAACGTCTACGCTGGCGGCAACGACGCGGCGGCCAATTTGGCGTTGAGGAATTTGGGTCTGTCGAGCTTGGACATGATGAAGTACGGGAACGCGCTGGGCCAAGATGTTTTGGGCCAGACTCGTTCCTCGCGCGGGCGCGTGGTGTCGACGATGGACGTGACCCCTGATCCGGCTTTGTTCCAGCAGCAGATGAATAATGCGGCGGTTGCCGACTACAATTACCGCACCGACAAATCCTCGTATCGTGCGGGGATGCAGAACGCGCCTACGCAGGCGGCGTTGAATCGGCTGACGTTACAGACTGGGGCTCAGACGAACCAAGCTGCGATTGGGCAGAGTAGCAACCGAATGGCTTTAGAATCACTAACTGCCTTGGGCTCGCTGTACGGGAATCTGTATCCGAACGGTTTCCCTAAGCCAAAGAATAAGACTACTCCCCCAACTCTTTAATAACTAGCGATGCAACTATCCCCACGACAATACCAAGTTGATCCGACAGGGTCATCCTACGTTGCGGACACCCGTCCGTTGATGGCGGCGATGGGCGCGCAGGCGGCGAGCCAGATCGAAGGCAACCGCATGATGCAGGAGACGATGCAAAAGGGAATGCAGGGCGTGGAGGATTTTGCGGCAAGGCGTCAGTTGGCGTCAGCCCGAGCCCAGCTTGGGACATTGAGTATTGATGATCCTGAATACGGTCAGAAGCTGTCCGGATTGGTGATGGATAATCCGTTGGCGTTCACGAACGAGAAGACGGCTCCTATCGCCAATTTTGCGTTCAAGCAGGCGGCGAACGATTTTCAGAGTAAACGGGAAAGCGAGCAGAGGATGGCTCTTCAAGCCGAGGAATTTAATCTCCGGCGGGATCTAGCTAATATGTCTCGTCAAGATCAGATGAGCCTATCTAGTCAGAGTCGGGCGGATCAAGTCAACGCTTTGATTTTTGGGAAAGAAGACGCTTCTCTTCAAAATGAAGAAGAATCTCTTCGGGCTCAAAGACTACTAGTCGCAGACCCAAGAGGTCAGGCTTTAATTGATAAAAAACTTGGGGTTATCTCTAACCGAAGAAGCTCTTTGGCACAGCAACTACGTCAAGGTAGTGCCGTGCAGAGTCAAGCTTATGGTGTTGCTCCGTTTCCGGATGATGCTTTTCCTCCTCCTACGGACCTTGGGAACGGCGCTACTTACGGCGCTGGGAATGTGGATCCAGAATTTATGCCTGAAGAAGGGCAAACATTTGGGAGTGCTGCTCAGTCAGACGGGTTAAGCGGGGCTCTTTTCCCAGCCCCTAACGCGCCTATCGTCCAAGGAGCAAATGCACCGGCAGCCACTCCGGTGTTTGACCCCAACTTTACTCCGGAACCTGCCACGCAAGCAGAAACTCCTCTGGCGTCCCAGATTCCGTTTAGCCCGCAGTTTCAGATGGAGGCTCCAGCAGCACCAGCAGTTCAAGTGACTCCTTCTGGTTTGACCCTAGAAGAAGAGCAAGAGTTGAACGCTATCTTCTCTCAAACGGCTGCCGCTAAAGCTAAGAAAAGCGATGAAGGAATGTCTGCTTCCGAGTACAAAGAGGAAGAAGGTCTACGGCAAAACATAGTTGGAGCCAATCCTCAAATCGCAAAATTGAGGGCAGAAGTGGAAACACTGAAAAGCCGAGAAAACCTTGCTATAAAAGCTATGGAAAAAGACGCAGTTGCTTTTTCTCCAGAAAAAATAGCGGCAGTTAATAAGTTATCTGATGATAGGATCGCTAAGGAAAGCGAACTTAAAGAAGCGGAGAATGTTATAGAAGCACGACTTCGTATCGAGGGCAACAAGCCTTATCTAAAACGAGAGTTTGAGGAGGCTAGAAAACAAGCCGAAGAGACCTCGAAAGCCCAAGCCACTTTAACCACCGCTGCGGCCACGGGCGCTACTGCCGCCGCAGCCGTTGATAAAATTCCGCCTCCGCCTGACCCAACTATTGGGATGAGCGCGGTGGAAAAGAATCTGTACAATATCGAGACTATGCGTCAAGAAGGGCCAAAACAACGTATGGCCGAACGGGAAGCGCGTAGGATTGAGTCCAACCAGCAATGGAACAAAGCCAAAGAACAGGTGTACGATCTGATCGGCGGCACGCAAGGACTGGCTGAATTGCTTAACGCACAAGAGCAGCCTCTTATCCAAGGCATCGAATACAACGCAAACATTCCAGCGAATAAACCTAGACTGGCTAATGAGCTGGCTCAGAAGATTCGAGAAAAAATCGCTACGGGAACGGGCAATAAAAAGCTCGAAGGTTTTGAACAAAAGCTGGAGCGTCTAGGCCCTCAAAAGGTGTCTCAAGAAGAGATTATTGCGGCCGTGGTGGAGGATATTCTCCGAGCCCAAGAATCTGCGGCTGGTAAAGTTAGGACAATGTCCGGCATACCTCAAAATCCTCAAAGTATTGATCTGAACGTTTCCGGTGTTCTTACCCCGAATAAATAAATACGATGCCGGATATAAATTATACAAGTCCTCTTACAAAACAGTCCTACACTTGGTCCCCCAAAGATCCGGCGTACACACCAACTGAGGACGATTATAAGAAACTTGCTCTCAAAGTAGAGCAAATCGAAACAGGGACAGAGCAATCTGCTACCCGGGCGTTTACCAGCGCCGTAGGCCAAGGATTCACGACTTTCCCCGGAACGGTGTTTCAGGGTTTTGGGGCCATGGTTGGGTCCACAAAGATGGAAGAAGCGGGGAAGCAATACGCGGAGGAAGCTCGCAGCACCTTTCCAATTGACCCTCTGCGACGTGAGGATCTCTCAACGAAAGCTGGGCAAGCGGTGGGCCAAGGTTTAGCTCAACTTGGTCTTGCTCTTGGGACCGGCGGAGGATCGCTTAGCACCGGAGCCGTTTTGGCTTCTGCCGCTGGTATGGGTGCGGCCAGTGGTGCGGAGCGTTCCGCTCAAGATGGACTCACCGGTGCCCGGCGGATGGGCCGTGTCTACGGCTCTGCTTTAGTAGAGCTGGGCTCGGAGCGTATTTTTGGTCTCGGGTCCAAATCGTTTCTGTCTCCGACTAAGATCCCAAACACTTTGGGTGGGAAAGCACTACGTGCTGCCGGGACTACCGCTGGGGAAGGCGCAGAAGAAATTATCGCAGGCGTCGGAAACAACATTCTCGACAATCTCACAGCCGTGGGGCTCGACATCCCGACGCCCGACATCGTCGGGATGAAGGCGTTCAAGTCCTACGCGGAGCAAGGTTTTCTTGGGATGGTGGGGGGAACCGTGTTTGCCGGAGCCCAATTGGCTTTGGGTGGTCAGGCCACTGAAAATCCAATCACAGAAGAAGACGCCGCTCAGGCTCCGACTCCGGGGGCACAAGACATTCTCACCAGAATCGCGCAGGAGAACCAAGCTGCCGCCCAACAGACTGCCGCGGATGTTCTGACCCGTGCGGCAGCCACGAACGCGGCTCCTCCGGTTACTCCTCCCACTGGAGCAGCTCCTCCTGTCACGCCAGCTCCCGGGGCTGCTCCCACGGTGGCCCCGTTAGAACCAACCCAAACACCACCACCAGATGCCACTCAAGTCGGGCAAGTCCCAGAAAGTAATCTCGGCCAATATCCGAACGGAAATGAAGTCGGGCCGGCCCCAGAAGCAGGCGATAGCAATCGCATTGACAAAGGCGGGGAAATCCAAGCCCCAGTCGTCCAAGAGCAAGAAGTAGCTCCGGCGGCTGCGGATAACGTAACCACAGAGGCAGACGCATGGTTAAGCCAGCAGCCAAAAGGAACTCTTGAAGTCCTGACGAGAAATGCGGAGCAAACACTAAACGAAGGCAAATTATTCTTTGGTGGTTTTATAAACACAAACGGAGACCTTAATGAGGGAAAAATTGCGGCGTATCGTAAAATCTTTCGCGAGCGCGGAAAAGACTTAGATATCGAAAACCCAATAGGTAATGCGGAGCAATGGAAAAAAACGGGGAGAAAAAATTACCCAATTATAGACGTTCCCGTCGTCCAAGAGCAAGAAGTAGCTCCGGCTGTTGCGGTAGTCCCGGGCAAAGAAATTTTAGGAGGTATTTTTGGACCTCGTGAAAAAGGGGTTCAAGCAACTGCCGCTCAAAGCATTGTAAAAGGTCTTGGGGCTAAATTAGGTGGAGCCCCAAAAAAAGCTGCTAAAGCTGCCCCGGCCCCAACCGCGCCTGCGACTCCGCAGGATCTTGTTGACTCCATCCAAAACCTAACGGATCAGATCACAGGAGAAGCCGCTCCCGCCCCAACTCCTACCGAACAAATTTCCCCCGAACCGGGGGCAGTGCCGACTGGTTCGCTACCTGCGGCGGAAACACCCATGACGGGAGTCAGCGGTGGTGGGGCTACGGCTCCAACTCCAACGGCGACAACAGCGACTCCAACAAATTCAGAAAGAGCCGCTAGAATCGCTAAATATAAAGTTGGAAGTCGTCAATCCGCTTATGATTTAGCCGCTATAGCTAAATCTGAAGGAGTTGATTTATCTGCGATGTCTCGCGAGGAGTACGTTGCGTACGCGAAGAAACAAGGGATACGGCTAAGTGACCAAACTCTAAGAGAACGGGCAATTTTACGCACGGCCACATCAGTGACCGAAGCCGTGCAAATGCGTAAAAATATGGCCCCTCAAACACTTGAGGAAGAGCAAGCGGATACGAAATTTGCGTCTTTTGCGGACTGGGTTAAAAAAGCAGCGGAAGAAAAAGGAATCACTAATAACGGAGAAGTCGCTCCGGGCGTTGTCGTTCGATCAGGAACAAAAGACAGTAACAGCTGGTTATTCTTTGGGATAGGTAAAGGAGCCGGTACAGATCCTTCTGGTTTAACGCATAAATCTTATATTGGTTTTACTAACCATTATAAAAGTCTTACCCCAAGGCGATTTATCGACTTCATGTCCGCCTTAAAAGACGCTGGATATAACGGAGACGTTAAATCTATGCAAGATCTGGCGTCACAAACATCTCTTCAGGATCAAGTGGTAATGCACGGAAATACTGAAGCCGATGCTCAACTCGCGCTACAAGTTGCAAAATCTTTTTTTGGGGCAGAATTATCTTTCACAGACATTGGCGTAGATGATACAAATATTGGGTCTCATAGTCAGATATTAGCAAAGAATCTTTCCGACGAACTTGACGCGGAATCTGCTACGACGGCAACTACCGCTCAAACACCTGCATCAGTTCCTACACAAACAGCGGAAGCAGCAACGGCAGCTCCAGCCGCAACCACGGCGGCAGAAACTCCGGCAGCAGCAGCCGCTCCAACCGCAACAGCTCCAGCCCTACCTTCCATCAACGACATCGTCGTCCCCCCGATTCCGGAAGGAGCCCCTCCTGTGGAAGGCGCGGTAAACCCGTTCAATATAGAAGACGGGGAACCGAGTCAGTTTTTCGGTGAAGAGAATCAGGAGTCCCTGAAAGATATCCAGTCTTATACGGTCCTTACGGATGAGTTAATCATACCGTTTCTTTTTAACGGATCGGCTGATCACACCCCTCAAAATAAAGTAATAGCGTACAAGTTTATAAGTCTTCTTCAGTCTGAAAAAGGATCAAAAGAGGTCCGTGACTTTGCGATGAAGTTCGACCCCGTCTTGGGAGACAACGACGCTCTGAACGGAGGCATATTGGGTCAGGTGAAAATTTACGCCAACGCGGAGAACGACGGCGGTAAAATGTTGAGTGACCTGCGATCCGTTGGTTCGAGGTTCTACTACAGCAAAAGCGGCACCGGCCAATCTAGCGCCCGAGGCTTGGGTATCGTCGGGTGGGCTACGAAGAATCTGGTGCGGGCAGAAGCGATGCGGCTTGCAGAAAACGGCGGCAACAAAGACGCGGCTAGTGAGTCGGGGATTCCGTCTAAAGATCTTGAAAATCTAAGCTCCGCGGTTAAAGCAGCGGTGCCTACCGCTCAGGAAAACCAAACCGCTTTTGAGGAAGCCACCACTTCCGCAGGATCGGTTGACGACGTTCTTGGTTCTTTTGTTGGCACTGTTCCGAATCAACCGGTAATCGACACACGGGTCACACCCGGTGAGCAAACCCCTGCCGATGTCGCTCCCGCTGCGCAGGCCGCGCAGGAACGCTTGGAGCAGGAGGCCAAGGGGAATCCCCCTGACACAACCGAGCAGATCGACGACACCCGTTACTCGTTAGTAGAAGGCGCAGTAACCGCCCCCACGATCAACGTATCCAAAGCCCGAGAGCTGATCGCCAAGAAACTTGGGTTCACGCCCAAGAACGTCTCATACGAGAACACGGACATTCCGAACGAGAACGGGAATCAGTATTCCGGAAAAGTGAATTTGGCGACAAAGCAGATCACGATCAATCTGAGGAACATCAAAGACTCCGCGCATCTTGCAGATGTCCTGATGGAGGAGATGGATCACTTGGTCTACGCCGATCCGATGGTCCAAGCGGAGATCAGTCTGTTGTCGGAGAATCTCCCGGACGACATTAAGGCAGAAGTCGCGAGTTTAAGGTACAAGCCCGAGGTGCAAAGGGAGGAGGCCACGATCCGATTCATGCGGAGACTGGCCAACGAACCGAACACGTCGTCGTTGTGGAAGCGGTTCGTGGATTCCGTGCGTGCGGCATTCCGCCGGTTGTTCAACGGACGGCTGACCGAGCGTGATTTGAAGATGGCGGCTGACCGTGTGGCTGCGCGTTCGTTCCGCGCAATGGCGGCTCAGTCGAATCTGACCGGCACACGGTTTTCGTTGTCTCCCCTGTCGCCCGAAGCGCAGCGCATCGACCAAGAGTACATGGCCGCGGTGGAAGCCGGGGACATGGAAACGGCGCAGCGTTTGATCAACGCGGCGGCTAAAGCGGCAGCTAAACCTTTTAACGTTAAAACACAGAGAAAAGGTTTTTCTACTGAAACAGCGGTTAGTATCGGTGATAAAACAGTTTCAGTGTTTCGCGATCCTGAAAATGGCTATTGGTATTTTGCCGATAAAGGCGGGCTTGGAAATTATATCGCCACGAGCAAAGAGAATGCAATCCAAGCCGCGTTAGAGCGTATCGAAGACGAACAAGGTGGTGCGAAAGCTTCTACTACGGTTCAGTTTCGTGATTGGAGAAAACAGACAACAATTACTCTTCCCGGGTTTTACCTTCGTTTTGGTGATTTACCAAAAGGAGGAAAGTCTGTTAAAGGCAATCAACCGGGAGAATTTGAGCAAGGTGTTAGCGTTTTAAAAGCATGGAGATCTCCCAACGGAGTTTTTGTAATCTCCAGTTACACTTCAGAAACTGGGTCAAGCGACATGGTAAGCGGTCTCGAAAACCGCCCAGTTTTTATCGCGTATGGGGAAGATACTGGAAAAGTTGGTTCGGATGGAGAACCTCTCTTAAAAGATGTTGTCCTAACCGAACAAGTTATAAATAGTCTGATCACAGTAGACGATCCAAGTTATATCGACCAACCGATCACGAACAATGTAACCACATACGACAAATGGAAAACCATTGAACCAGCTCCTGATCCGTTAGCTTCCGCTGAAACGGTAGTAAGAGACGGTACGGGTAAAATCATTCCTCCGTCTAAACGATTCGAAGAAGCTCCTGACATCCGCTACTCCCTTCCCGACCCGAACGAGCCAGCTCCGGCTGTCCCGGATGTGGGTCCGAATGCCTACACCGAAGAGATAGCAGCTGTGGAAGCGATTCCAGAAGCGACAAGGAAGAAGGCCAAGGACAAAGTAAAGAAAAAGGCCAAGGTCGCCAAAGAAGTTGCCGACCCAAACGTCAAAGCCGTTGAGAATTTCATCGCGGCGTTCAAACGGAACTCCGGTGTCGAGAAAGCAGACGCCGAACCAAAAGTTCAGGTTAAAGCGAAGGAGATTCTGGCTCGGTACACCAAACTCCCTGACCGGAAAAAGGGATCGGGATACGCGCTGACGGAAGCCGGTCAGGATGCATTCATGTTTAACCTCAACCAAGAATTGGTTGACTTGGGCGTCCCGATTGATCTCGCCTCCGAGGCGACGGATTACGCATGGGCGAGGTACTCGACCAAACGGCAAAAGCAGATCGACAACAGAGCGTTGGCTAAGGCCAAAAAGGAAATCCGTGAACGCGAGCGTCAGGCTAACCGGACTGAGCAAGAGGCGCAGGCGGCTCTCGATAAGCCAAACAACACGGCCAAGGCGTTCATCAATAAACAGGATCTATCCCAGACCGAGACTCTGACGGGGGATAAGCAAAAGAAGATAGATCCAGTGGCTCAAGCTTTGAGTGATTGGACAAACGTTCAAGATCTTTCAACGGCGTTCGACTCGTCCCCGCAGGCGAGGAATGCCTACATGACCGGACTCTCGTCCAAGCTCATGTCTCTTGGGGTCGATAGCCAGACCGCTTGGACTGCTTCCAACCGTGCGTGGATCAAATACCAGACGGCTCTCTCGGCGAAGGTCGAGGCCCTGCGCCGAAATCTTGAAGCTAACAAGATATCCACGGTCCTTGGTAATGAGCTATCGAAGATCCCCGTCTATTTGCAAAACGACGTGGAGTTTGTAAAAGCGTATTTCAAGAAGCTGCTTATCTTTGGGGGCATCCCCGAGCAAGTCGCGGAAGCCGGTACAACAATGTACACGGCTCGGTACATCGACTTGTTGAAAAACGTCAAGACCAAGCGGGCCACTCGGTTCATCGAAAGAGAAGCTTCTGCTAAGACGAAAAAGATTCTTACCGAGAAGCCGAACGAGTTTACCAAGCTGATGACGGCGGTGCGACTCGGCGTCACTGACCCGAGCCACACCGTCTCGATGGCATTCTCCAGCCCGTCAAAATACCAAGTCTTTACCCAAGCTGATCACGACCAGATGATCGCTTGGGAAAAAGAGATCCACGACGGGGACACTCCTAACCTGATCAAGATCGAGCTTGCCAAAAAGATCTTGGGATTGGCGGATGCTCGGATGAACGATTTCAACGCCATCAACGCTTTTACCGGATACCTTGTCGGCAACACGCTGTCAGGTATTGGTACGGCGGCTATCCAGATTTGGACCCCCGCCTACAGCATGGGCAACCGTTTGGCGACGGACGGAATGCGGGGATTGATGACAGGCGACCCAAAAAGGTTTTTAGCTTCTTGGTCCGCTTTCGTGAACTCGGCTGACACGGTGACCAAGGAGTTTAAGTACGCTTTTGGGAATGACGTTTATCGGCGTGGTCAGCAGGCTGAGTTACAGAGTCTATCCGCGCTAAGGAAAGTCTTGGACAAGAACATTGCGATTTACCAGAATCCCAAATCGGGTAAGGAAAAAGTTGTCGCCGCCGCCAAGATCGCTCTGTCTGCCCCGGACTACGTGCGTCGTCTGTATTCCTCTATGGATTCGGCGTCCCAATCGTTGTTCATCAATCAGATCAGGCAGGTTGGTTTATACGATCTTCTTCGGAAGAACGGCATGGACATGAATGCGTTCAATACCATGATGGAGGCGAAAAGAGCGCATCGAGACGGGATCATCACTACCCTCACCCTCGAAGGAAATTACACTCCTACTCAGATCCGATTGATCGCAGAAGATTCTGCTATCGAAGACTTTGGGGCTAGGGTTGCTGCGGCGATTGGCAATGACGGGGCCAAACAAGTTTCCGATCTTTTTCGCACTTCGGTTACAGAAGGTAAATCAGATATCGGTGTAAACGAGGAGGTGGATGGTCACGTCATCCCAGCCATCCTTAAAATCTTGAAAGGAATTGAGTCGTCTGTTGACGCGGTAGCCGGAGAAAAAGGACAAGGTGCCGGTCAGCTTGTGTTCCGTGTGGTAGTGGGATATCCCACCACGGCGCTCAAAGTGCTGAACCGGTCGCTTTACTTCTTCCCGCCGACCGCTGCCTCACGGTATCTCCTCAACCGGTACTACGAGAAACAGCCGGGCTTCGACCCAGAAGCCAAGCGGGTTTATCCTCTATTGGAGACACACTCTCAGAAGTTGCAGCGCCTTGCCGAAGCCGCGATGGGCACTATGGCATTAACGATTCTCATCGGTTTGCTTTGGGACGATAAAGACAAAGAAGAAAAAGACCGTCGTTTTATCGTCCACAACCTTGGGCCATCGGACCGCGCAGCCAAGCAGGCATGGCGTGCTGCTGGTAACGTCCCGCAGTCTATCCAATGGAGGGCTTCAGAAAACTCTCCATGGATCTCGGTCTCATGGGCGAAAGCCGGTCTCGAAGCTTTGGCTCCTATCCTTGCAACCGTTGGGACCATGACTGATGTCAGCGATGCTGCCACTGCGGACACCAAACTTTCAGAGAACATCATTGGGTCTATCGGCGGCGTCATGGGCGTATTCAACCGCCCGCTTTCCGGTATCAACGACATCGGGGAAATTCTCTCGGGAGAGAAAAACTCGGTCAGCCAAAAGAGCTTGGCCTCCTACACCGCGTTCCGAGCCAGCGGCCTTGTTCCCTTCTCCTCGTTGCTCAAAACCGTCAACCGTTTGGAAGGACCAAGGGATATGTCGACGGCTACGTCGACGATGCTTTCCCAGATTCCTATTGCCGGACCCATGCTGACGGAGCCCGCCATCAACATGTTTGGTGACCCGCTGGGGGCGACACCGAACGAGATGAGTTACAAAATGCCGATCCTCCCGGTTCAGGTTGGTATCCGCCGTCAGGACGTGCCGTTCTATGAGAAGATCCTGTCCAAGGGGCAGTATCCACCTCTCAAACTGCGGACGAACTTCGAGAAAACCTACGGCCCCGTCAGTGATTTGGTCTGGCGGCAGTACGTCGAGAAGCGCGGGCAAATGGTGAAGAAGTTGATTATTGATCGCTGGACGGACTTGGATAAACTCTCGCCCGAGGCTTACGATAAAGTCCTCGGCAAGTTCGCAAATGCCGCGGATGACGTTGCGATTCAAGAGCTTAAAATCCGAAAAGTCCCAAAATGAGATTCAAACAATGGCCTCCTCTGCTCCACTGCTGGTACAAACTCAATGGAATCCTGTTTGAGCAGGAGGAGATTGAGCCTTTTGTGACGTATGAAAACGACCAAATTAGTACTTCTCCGGAGGCTAAAGGATTCCTGAATCGGATCGCCCGATACGGGGCGGCCAACAATTTGCCAGAGGAATCATGGAGCGAGGAAACCATTTCCAAGATTATCTTGGATCACCTTCCCTTGTCGGTCCGTTCTCGTTATGTCGACGAAGATCCAGAGGCGGATCTGAACTTCTCCGTCAAGTCTGTTTTACCTACAGCTCCGGCTCCGGCAAGCTTATTATTGACGGCCCAAGTCCAAGACCTTTTTGGTTTGAGTCGATTAACCGCGGGTAAATGGATAGGAGTTTTATCCGACTGGAAAAAAGATTACCCAGAAGAAGCCAACCAGAAGAAATTATCTGGTCCCGTGTGGTGGTGGGCAGCCCATTCGGTAGCACTAAATTATGAGAATGCGGCGATGAATCCTGAACAGTTTGTGGTATATTGGTTATCCTTGTATCCATGCTTCAATTGCCGACTCAAGTTTGAAAAAGAATGGATCACCCCAAATCCTGTTCCAGCTGAATGGGAAGATTTCAAATTTTGGATTTCCCAAGCGCACGATTTTGTTACAAGCCATAAAGATTCATGATCGACTCAACTGACCTATCGACGTTGGAAGGAAAAATCAACCCGACCACGGGTGCCGCTCCTTCGAGGCGATTCATCTCCAAGAAGGATCCAAGTGATGGGACTTGGTTAAACGAGCAGATTCGGACATTCCGGATGGTGGGCGATATCAAGGACATCGAGCGGTCGCAGATCGAGGCGATGCTTCGCTTCGCACCCCCCTATTCTGACAGTCAGCTGCGTGCTCTGAACATGGAGTCGGTTCCCAATTCTACCTTGGGTGAACTCCCACGCCGGGTGAATCAAGACGAAGGGGTTTGGACTGACTTCATTACCAGCTCGGCCGGTCTGTGGCAGATCAAATTCCCAAGTTTACCCGGGCAGATTTCATCAGACATCGAGGAACGTTGTTCGGAATTACTGAACGAGTGCTGGGCTGACGAGGTGACCAACGTGGTCGCCATGCAGGTCGCCTTTCGCCAGTTTGCCACCTACGGCATCGGACCGATGGTCTGGGTGGATCCATACGATCCTCTTCCGATCGCCCGTACGGCCTCAGCCTTGCGCTTCCCCAAGGGCACTCGAATCACTTTGGAGAACATGCCAGAAGTCTCTTTGGAGGACACCTACTCACCACAGGCTTTGTATCAAGCCATCCGCGGTGAGGTCGGCGAGAAGCGAGCGGCCATCCACGGCTGGAATCGGAAAGAAGTTTTGGAGGTGCTCAAGTGCCACAGCTCCGACTCGAACGAGATTCGCAATCGCTTTCAGTCACTCGAAGAATTGGAACTAGTCGAAGGCCGAGGTGAGAACATCTGGCAAGGGTATAAGCGGACGGAGATCCGCGTGGTCCATGTTTGGGTACAAGAGTATGAGCCAGACGATTCCGGGAATCAGTACTCCTATCTCTTGCTCTGCGACACCGGCAAGGCGTGGAGAATCATTCGGGAGAAGCCGTACTGCTACAAAGAAGCTAGTGACTTCATGGTGCTGGCCACCGACCACGTTGGCTCCGACGGCACTATCGACGGCATCCGCGGCATGGCCGTCAACATGCGGGAACACGCCCGCAGCATGGACATCCTCCACAATGCTGGCATGATGGCGTCGTTCCAGTCGTCGATCCCCGTGTATTCGTCGACCGGCGCTACCTCGGGGTCAGCCGCCGAGCAGATTCAGATCCGACCAAATTCCATTATTCTCCCCAGCGGATTTCAGCAGGTCCAAAACTACGTCGACGCCAGCGCCGCCACCGGCATGGTCAACTGGCTCTCCAATCACGCGGACGGGATGCAGGGCGTCTACACCGTCAATGCCCCCAACAAGGGCGGTGTGCAACGGACGGCGGCGGAAGCAAATGCGGATTTGGCTAAAGAGTCAGAGCTGAAATCATCTCAGATTCTTCCCATCGTCCGTCTCTTCTTTGAGCCATTGGGTCAGACGTTTGCCAAGAGGCTTTGGTTCTTCCCGAAAGCGGACGGGCAGATTCTGAGATTCCCCGGGTGGAAAGTCGCTGAGAAATTCTGGCGCCGTCTCTCTGCCATCTTGCAGGAGTACCAACTCCCCTTGGCCTTGCTTGCCGACAACCGAATCTCGATCAACCCAGCCAACACCCCGGGTGGACTGGACAAAAAGTTGATGCGCGTGAAAGAGGCCATGCAGTTCTATCCACTGCTTCAGACGGCGACCCAAAGGAATGCCCTGACCAATTGGGGGCTCACATCCATCTTTGGTCATCAGGTGGCCAAGCCGCTCCATAATCAAAACGAACCGCAGCAGGATTCCGGATTCCGGGAGAAGATCGATTCGGAGAATGCAGACATGCTCTCCGGCCGTCAACGCTTGGTCCTTCCCGAACAAGATCACTTGTCCCACCTTGGGCCAATCGATCCCAACGGTGTCGGTCACATTCCGTTCGTCATTCAGACCATGCAGGCCATTCAGCAAGGGCTGTTCGACAAGTTCACTTTGGATCCTCTGGATGCCCTCGCCGAACAGCTTCGCGCTGGGGTTACCATCATTGGTCACATTGATGCCCACCTCGCCTTGCTCTCGGAGAATCCCATTCTTATGGATGCTCCGGAGATCCAAAACTATTTCGACTTCTCGGCGCAGATGCAGCAGCAGATTCTGCAAACGATCAAGATGTTCGAGAAGGAAGCCGCCGACCGTCAGGAAGAAGGTGGAGAAGACATGGATCCGAAGACGAAAGCGATGCTGATGAAGGCGCAGACAGACATCCAAATCGCTCAGGCCAAAGCGGCCAACGAGATGCAGATCGCCCAGCAGAAGAACTTCTACAAATTGGGCAACATGGCTCAGACCAACGAAGCGCGGCGTGACGAGAAACTTGCGATGGCAGTCCTCGACGGCTCCATCAAGAGCAAGAACTCAGCCGCCGACATTCGTCGCAAGCTCCTCGATCAGACCTTGGACTTCCAACGTGGCGCATCCCAAATTGAGATGGCTAAGGCCGCGGCAAAAACGAAGACCAAGGCCAAAGAAAAAAAAGAGCCTAGCGAGTAAGAACTTTCCCTTTCATGAGTAAGCTCATCGCCAAGTATGGGCTTGAACCCATTCAGAAGATCCTCAAAGAAAAGCTCAATGCAGATATCTCCCTCCTCCCGGATTTAGAGATTGAGCGGATCTGTTGCCAAGGGGCTATCGTCGGCTGGGATTTTGTCCTAGCTGAAGCCCTCAGCACTGACATCAAACCAAGGATTCGGGAAGAGTTCGCCGACTGGCAAAATTGGCAACCCAAACATTCCCCGGGCGCGTTCGACTACGGTCCGATGGGGCCGATCGGCCACATGGTCGAGTTCATTAACATCGTATTTAGAGGAGCGTGGGTGTGGCACAAGTCGATCAGCTCATCCGGAAACCATCGAGTCGTCAACCATTGGGCCAGCCGTCTCTTCTACGACTTCGTCAACCGAAGCGCCTTTGGAAAGCACCCAGCCAACTATAACATGGCGGGCGGACCAAAGTCGTGTGGAAAAACCGGGACTGCTGTGATGTTTGGGCTCACGATGTTCCTTATTTTCCGTCGGCAGATGTCAGTGAAGGTCTGTTCGTCCACATCCAAAGGATCGGAGTCACGGGTATTCGGTCAGCTCATCGAGTTCTTCCGTAAAACGATTTACCACACCGAACCCAAGTCTGTAGTGGGGGGTGAGTTCAAGATCTTGCAGGGCCAAGAGAAACGCCTCATTTTCTGCGCGATGGGGGCGGATGAGAAGACAGTGAAAAACACGCTGACCGGCATGGAGCTGGTAGCCATCAAGCGCGGGGCTGACGGGCAATCGGCGGTGGATTCCCTCATCGGGATCAAGGCACCCCTCAAACTCTTGATCGTAGACGAAGCCAACGCCGTGGATCCGTCGATCTTTCACGAGGAGCTTCACAGTAACTGGATGGAAGCCGTCCACTTTGCTCAGATTATTTTCCTGATGAATCCGAGCCACAAGCATCGGAAAAGCGTCGAGTTCTACCGCCCGGAAGGGGGCTGGACGATTGACGATTACCACCAAGATTCTCCGGGGTGGGCGACGGCTCGCCGCGGGTGGATGACCAATCTGAATGGATTGGATACCCCCAACAGGAACTGGCGCCACATGAAAGATCCCAAGCGGGATCCGAAGTCGCCACCGGCGCCGTTCCCGTTCTTGATGTCCCGTACCTCCATCGAGCGGGACGAGGAATCCTACGGGGGGACCGACTCTGCGGCATTCGCCCGGATGACGATCGGCTTTCTTTGCGACGAGGACAAGACTGACACGATTCTGTCAGCTCGACTTGTCGATTCCTTGGGTGCTGCGGGGCCGGTCGAATGGACCGGCGAAGGAACGTACCCAATCCTTGGGATCGACCCAGCGTTCGGCGGCGACAAGTTCATGATCTGCCAAGGTCATATCGGGTACGGCTTTACCCCTGACCGGAAACGAAGAGTCTTTCTCGAACTCGACAGATTCCGGACTGTCCCATTCATCACAAAGGACAAGGGGACTCCGGAACAAGGACAGGTGCGTTACGTCATGGAGCTGGCTGCCTCTTTAGGCATCGGCCCTGAGTCCATCGCTGCGGACACGACCGGCTCGTCGACCGGCTTTGTGTATCCGTTCGAGAAGGAGATGAACGGGCGGATTCACCGGACGTATTTCTCTGCGTCACCGTCTGAACGGATCGCGGAACCCGGCGACATCCGGACATCCAAGGAGAGGTATACCTCCGCTTCCTCGGAGCTGGCGTACTCAATACGGACGTTCCTGCCGTTCATCAAAAAGCTCTCTGACGACGAAGTCTTGGACCAAGGGTGTGAACGAACCTTTGAAATCCGAACAGGTGATAAAATCCAAGTTGAGCTGAAGCAGGACTTTAAGCAACGCATCGGAAGCAGCCCGGACAAGTTTGACTCACTAGCCATCCTTGTCGATCTCGCCCGTACCATGGGTCTTGGTACTGACATTTTTGTCCATCCAAAGATGGCGGCTAAGCGACTAAGCGCCGCTCACCGCATCGTTACCAAAGCCTCATACGCTGTGTCCCAAGAAATGGTGGGGCACGCGATGTACGGGGTGTCTTGAAGTCTACTTTTTTGAAGGTATAGTTACGCCAATTTATGAAACCTGTTGCTGTCACTATCGGAATTGGGGAGCATCTCGATTACGCAAAGAAGTCTTCCGAGTACGTGCGCAACTATCTAGGGTTGGAGACACGGATCATTACGGAAGAGCATCTGGATTACGGAATCCCGTCGCTTGTATTCACCCACAAGGTATTCTCGATTAAGTTCAGCATTTTCGACATTTTCCCGGACATCGAACGGGTCATGTACCACGATTGTGACTGGCGGCCGGTTCGTCAGTTTGATTTAATGCCTTACATCCCCGATTCAAAAGGATTATATTTTGTCTTGGATCGTAGTGGGCGAACCGACCTCCAAGATTTAGAACGAAAGTACGGATTGCCCCCGAAATCGTATTGTAACGCCGGGTGGTTCGTAGCCCACAGAAATCACAAGCCAGCATTTGAATACTGTAAGGACCACTACTTTGACTACGCCAACCTCTACGGGGATCAGTGCGTTTTCAATCAAGCCCTGCACGATAAAATAACGCTGGCCGATAAACGACTTAACGTGATGGATCTATGTGAGATTTACCACCAAAGTGAAGTGCTTGGATACCACACCAGTGGAAATTATCCCATCTACGAAGGTGCCAAAGACGTTGATTGGGTCACTACCGCAGTCGAACGCATCAACTCTTGGGACGACAGTGAACATTGGGCAACCGCTAAAAAGCATTTTGCGGAGATCCACGAGACAGCAAAACAATATCGCTGCGGAAACGCTTTGGAAGTCGGCACGTTCACTGGAATGGGAGCCATGTCGATCCGGCTGGCAGGCATGAACGTAAAGACTATCGACATCACCACAGATTTTCTAGCTAGATGTCTGGATTTGTGGTCAGTTTGGAGCATCAATTTCCAAAAGATGTCGGGTCAAGAGGAGTTAGAGCAGCCTGAAAAGTACGATCTGATCTTTCACGACAGCGAACACGGCAACCACATCATTCCGGAGCTGGTTCAGTTCTTCAAAACAAAGCTGAACCCGGGTGGCAAACTGCTGGTTCACGATGTGAACGACCTCGACTTGGGGGTGCTGTTAGGAGAGCTTGGAAACGTCAACCACACGGTCACGACCGATTATAGAGGTCGTCAGCTAGGCACCTTTTGGGCAGCCTAATCGTCAGCCTGAAATCGTAACTAGGAATCTTTTTCATATTTCGTCTTCTTCTTCCTCGTCACTCTCGTCTTCCAGCTCTTCGATATTCGTGCAAATCCCGGACTCCATATCCATGTGGAACAGCGTGTTTTCCGAATCCTCGCCTAGCTCGTAGATGTCTGACATGTCAACCGCAAACGGACCAAGGTCAACGTACAATACTACCACCCCGTCAGGAGGGCTGATCTTATTTTGATTCAGCCTGTCAATGAAGTTGTCGATTTGATTCCTGAGCACGCATAAATTTTCATAAAGTTCGTGCCCCGAGTCGTTCATGGATCAGATGGTCTGTTCAGCTCACTCACTTGCTTCCGGATCCATATCCTAAACTCGCGATTGAGCCATGCGTCGATTAGTTGTTGAGGTGCTCTCGGTCTTTCGGGGTCGGCCCCTTTAGTGTAGCCTTCGACGTAAGCTAGTTCGAGCATCTTGTTGAATGAAGGAGGTTCGCTCATTTCTCGTAACGGTCAAGTACGTGCCCTTCAACGGCTAAGGGGATTCCGGGTGCCCAATCTGGGGCGGTGCTCATGATCTGAACGGCTTTAGTAAAGTCTTGGTCTGCCGTCGCTTCGTCGACTTCGAGGATGACTTCGTCGTGAACGTGGAGGATGACCGGCAGCCCCGCAGCTTCCAAATTGAGGACGGCTTGGGCGAGGATGTCCCGGGCGATGCCTTGCACGCTGTTCTGGAATAAGGCTCCCCCGTACCACTTATACCGCGGCCCGTTCCTCTTGGTGGACGCCTTCATCCCTTCCTCCTTGGTGATCTGCGGGTCGAAGTACTTCACCACCCGGCCGCTATCCAATTCAATTTGGAGGGATTTGGAGGACTGTCGCACCTGCTGCTTGAATCCGTACTCATGGTGCTGCCATTGTTTGACGATGCCCGGATTCTTTTCCCGGAAGATCCTCACCAGTTTTTCAGCTTCATCCACCGGAATCTTGGCCATTATTGATAAACGATTCGCGCCAAGACCAAATTGTAAGCCAAGACCTAAAGTCTTCGCCTTGTGCCGAAGCTCCGGAGCCTTTACCCTGAGTGGCGCTGGATCAGTGTACCCTAGCATCGAACGAGCGTACGCTTCGTAGATGTCGACGCCGTCGGCCAGCTGCTTCAAAATGACATGGCTCTCCCCAAGCATCATAGCGACTCGGGCTTCGACCTGAGAGAAATCGAGGACGATCAGCTTCTTCCCGGCCGGTGCTTTGATGCAGCTGCGTATGTCCACACCCTCCAAGGCGGCACGCGGGAGGTTCTGGAGATTGAGCCCGCTGTCGCCGCTCCACCGGCCGGTCGCTTCTGCCCCGTAATACTTCAGACCGTAGCTCATCCGCTCGTTCTCGTCGGTGCGGGCCAGCATGTTGGTCAGGACCGTGAGCGCCCGATTCAGCCTGCGATGCCGCTGGAGAGCCGCCACAAATGGGGCTTGGGATTGAAACTCCTCGGCCCAAATATCAAACCGTGCGTCGTTCTTGGCAGTGGTGACGGGAGCAGGGATTCCGGCGTCCCTACAGGCTCGGGCCAAAGCAAGCGGACTTGCTAAGGCGATCGGCTTCCCTTTCACGTCGAGAGTATTGGCCCACGGGATGTCCCGGGAGCACTCCCAGAGTTTGCCCTTGAGCGTCTCCAAATTCTTCTCGATCTGCTCAATGTCGACGGGGACACCGCGGCGACCCATCATCCTCGTGTGCTCGGAGAGCTTCCTCTCGATTGGCTTCATCAGCCCAAACAGATCTTGGGAAAGTTGCCAACAGAACTTGGCATCGGCCTCCGCGTATTGATGCAGCTCAGTATTCTCGATCACCGTCAGATCCTTGGGCATCCGTCCCTTCATCCCGTCCCGGACAGACTTGTCCATCTTTGCCCCGTACAAGACAGAGGTCGCATCCTTCAGGGATCGGGGCAGCTGCTGACTGGCGCAGGCGTCAGCGGTGCAGTGCCACGTCAGATCCACATTGGGGACGATGCCTTTATCAACCAAGGCCAAATACAGCGTCTCATCGAAGCTCGCGTTGTGGGCGCAGACATCCTGCCCACGCAGCGACTCCCAAGGAGCATCAGCTGGGTGGCCGCAGAACTGAAGCTCCGAGCTGTACATAGACACCATGTAGGCATCCGTCTCTTGGCAGTACCTCTTGGTTCCCAAGGTCGTGATCGACATGTCCTCGTCGTAGTAACTTTCAAAGTCGATAGCTGTCATACTAATTGTTCCTCCTGTGCCCGGCGGGTTTTGTACCTTTGGTTGGTCAACATGACCCTGCGTTCGTTCCTCGAACTAGAGACACGTCTCTGGTGTTGGGGAGCAGAGAGTCGGCGCTTCTCCAAGACTTGGACGTTATGTAGGCCGTTCATATATTGGGTCTCGGTAATCATGATCACACGGTTCACGTCCAATGCGCAGTTCTTGGTGAGGGCTGCAATCCGCGCTTTCGCCGGGGATGTGGTCCGGTAAAACACCCAAACATTCTTGGTCACCGTAACTACCTCGACGGCGAAATGGCCGTACAAGACGCCTTTTCTCTTTGGCTTTCCTATGATCCTCATTGGTTAAAAGAAAAAACCGACGGGGATTGGACCCGTCGGCTATGATCGTCCCTAGATATGCAGCGTTGATTTGATCTCCACGATCAACCCCGACACGACCGGCCCTTCAGCCCGCAGCGTTGGGACATACCACGAGTTCTTGTCGTTGCTCCGCTTCTCGCTGAGGAGCTGATACCGCCCGGTGTACAGCCCGCCTTTCAAAAACCCTGATGTGTCCGTCACCAAGGTCTTGAATATACTGTAGCTGCTTTTCCGAACGACGAAGCGGGCGCAGGCCCACGTCTCCTTGTTGTAGGTAACGCTCAGGGCGCTGACCGACTGCTCGATCTTCACAAGGAAGTCGATGTTGGCGGCTTCGCGGAACTCAACCTCCGGGATATCCGCCCGACGTGTCCAAGTGGCTCCGGTGCCGGTGCCGAATGGACAATCTTCTTCGTAGAACTTGGTGGCGCGTACCGGGATGACCGAGACGGCTGTTCCAAGATCAATCGCTTTCCCAAACACGAAATTACCGGGCTTGAAATCGTCGGCTAGCTGGCCGCTCTTTTGACAGAGTGATAGGTAGCAGAGCGAAAAATCTTGCGCGTCAACTTCACCAACGATCCCGCTCATGGGAGCAGCAGGGACGGCGAGTTGATCGGTAGGTTCTGTGGCTGGGGTGGTTGTTTTGAGCTTCGTTGTCATGTTGTGTTTTTGTGTTGTTATTTGTAGGAGGAAAATTAGTACTTGGTTTTGCGTTCCCGGCGGAGGAAGAATGTGTCGGGCTTCAATTCAATGGCGCCGCTGTCAATCAAGCTGTTCTTGAACGCTTCAATCTGCGACTTCTTTTTGCCGGTGGGTGCCCGCTCACCAATCTTCTCGGACAGCTTTGAGATGCTGAGGGACATTGCGGACACCATGTCATCGTCGGTCAGCCCAAATTCATCGGCGGTGAACTTCACGAGCGCCGCGTTATTGACGACTGAGTCCCCCTTCCGGCTGGTCCAAGCGTATCCGGGGATCTCGACTCCGGTCTCCCTTCGCATCTGATTCGCGTGAAATTTTACGGAGCCAGCCCACTCTTCCATGATCGTAGCCAGTGCCATCGCCTTGGCCATCACGTTCGGGTCGCTGATCTGGCTGGCATGATACTCGGGGATGACGGTCAGCTCGTCCTTCTTGTACTCGTTGTGGATCGGGAGAGCCAGCTTGTGAAGAGCCGAGCAGGTTGCCTTCCGGGAGCAATATAAACAGCCTTCCTCGGTCGGCATCTCTTGGTCTTCCAAATCCGCTTTAGCCCGGGCGATGATCGTCTCCACCCGCAGCTCAATCCGGTCCATGTCATCCCGAGTGAATACGTGCGTGCTGACCACATCTAGCCTTGGGTAGACGTAATAGACGGTGACCTCAACGATGTCCGGCCAGTCGTTCAGGATGCCCCAAGAATACGCTTGGGCCGCCACGTTGTCCTTAACTACGGTCTGGACACGAGTGGAGAATTTCCAGTCGAGCAGGACGGCTTCCTTGCCGCGGATGTAAAGCTGGTCGCAGAAACCAAAGTTTCCGCCGGGGGTGGTGAGCTTCATCTCGGGAAAGCTGACCCACGTCGGATCCATGCTCCACTCGGATTGAAAGTCCAAGCAATACCGGACCATCTCTTTTTCGTAATCCGAAAGCCCGTCGACCTCGGGTGTCCCGGCTTCAACGGCTTCGTGCATCGCCGTCCCCCGAAGAGTGATTGGGTGGGGAGGAGCGTTGTTGTCCTGCTGGAAGCGAGGACAAATTTCTAACGCTTTGAGTTTGGAGGGAGAGTACGTGGCATGTTGCCTGTCAGAGTGATTGGTGTCGTTGTACATGTGGTTGATTTGTCCCGGGTCGTGCCGGAGTTGTTCGCTAGCCTAATCCGTTTCTGATGTAAAGTGAATTTTTCTTTAACTGCGTTTCCTCGGTGCTGACCGAACCTTTTTCCAAGCTGATGGTACAGCCCCTTGAGGCGCTCAATCTCGTACTCATTCCCCGCTTTCATCGCCATCTGAATCGCTGTCCTCATGATGGCCCGACTTGGTGGCATTGGTTCTCTCATTAAAAAATGATCTCGTACAACAGGAAAAAGAAAACGATCATAACCGCCCCGGATCCAAGGACCAGCAGGCATCCAAGCATTTCCATTGAGCGGTCATTCGGGTCTTCTGGTGGGATTTCAAGATGATTGGTGTTCATGGTGTTTGTAGTTGTGGTGGCTGTATCCGAGAGAAGAGTAGATTTTCCTGCGCTCGTCGGCATGATTAGACAACGTATTTAGATGTTTGTCTTGGAAATCTATCACGTACCCGCAAGATTTATTTGCTGACGTCCGAGACGACCGGCCCGCCCGCTGCACCACCGCTATCGGAGACTTGCCACCAGCCGCGTTAACCACATGCGTCATGGCCGGAGCGTCAAAACCCTCACCAAACAACGACACCGTTCCAAGCAACAGCGATCGCCTACCCTCAACAAAGTCCTTTAACTTCTCTCGGCGCAGCTTTAGCGGCGTTTTTCCATGCACCAGACAGTCGTCAAAAAGTCCGCCCGACAACTCGATCAAACGCTCGGCATGGGCCACATGATTGACCAGAACTAAAACAGATGGATTCGGGGTGGCGTGCATTGTGAACCTCGTGTTCTCAATAATCAGCTTATTCCGGGCGTAGTTTTCGACCACTCCGTCTTTGTGGTTCACAAGCCAGATGGCCCTCTGCTTCGCCGTTGCATGACTGATTCGTTTGTTCCAACGGATTACCTTTTCCGTGCGGTACTCGACTTCTTTGTCGACTTTTTTCTGGAGGATAACGTTCGGCTCATGCGGCCCACACCAAATCACCTTGGTCTCGACTAATCCACCAGCTTCCCGGACGACATCCAAGGACAACTGGTATTGATTCTGCACTAGGCTACGCATCATTCTATCACCATCC
>Ga0049081_10000168_pt1 | contig 25128 bp, 19 predicted proteins | sample GreLakmeER78MSRF_FD_66717 | JGI IMG/M metagenome (GOLD analysis project Ga0049081, IMG submission 66717) | Freshwater lentic microbial communities from great Laurentian Lakes, MI, USA - Great Lakes metaG ER78MSRF | ecosystem: Environmental > Aquatic > Freshwater > Lake | place: Great Lakes...
GTTTCATCTCCAGTTGCAGCAATAATCAATTTCCAATTTTTCTCTTGGGAATTATCAATAAATGTTTTGAATCCCGTAATCACTTTGTTAATCCTATAAAGTTTTTTATGAAGACGATTTGAATAAATAATGTTTTCTTTCAGCAATTTCAAATTAAGGAACTCAATTCCAAAATTTGCAATGACAATGTCCAATTTCTTTTCAGGTACAAGTCGCTGCATTTCATCCGCCATGAATTCTGAATCAGAAGTAAAGGAGTCAGCGTGGCGTAAATTGAATTGCACCATTTTTTTCAACAACCAACTTTTATTCGGAGATATTAAAATATCACTTCCCCAAGCTGTAAGGATTTTAGGAATACGACATGACTGCGCTGCCTTCAACGCATAATAAGCATATGAATTTGCCTGGTGAACATGAATGACAGAAGGTGAATATTCTTTAATCAGTTTTTTGATCCTGCCAACTGTTTTAATACGTGATGATAATTTCAGATGAAAATCAAGCTCAATCGTTTTTACATCCGTTCCTTCGCGTTTTTCGTTCGTGATCAGAAGAATATCATCAAAATATTCTTTTACCAAATCGATGTAATTGTAAACATGAATGGTATTAGATCCAATGATCATCAATTTCTTCATGATGACTCCCTCCTTGTTTGAATATTATCAGAGAAAAATAAGCCAGCATAGAATGCAAACATCATGTAAATCATTGTATCGCTTAGTGGATTATTTGTAAGTGCTGATATTGCAATTACAAGCGTGAACATGGCTAGGTAAAACCCGGATTTTGAAAATGGTTTTTTGAATGATGCAAAAAAGGAAGTCCACAATATCATCAGGTATGTAATTAATCCCAACAACCCATACCGCCATGCATTAAGAAAATATTCATTCTCGGAATAAATATTATTGATATAGAAATAATCTTTGTAAGGAGAATAACCTAAAAGAGGCTTTTGCTTTATCATTTCCCAAAGAATATTCCATGTCTCCAATCGGCTACGAAAGGAATGCTGCTTCATCATATTACCAACAAGCGAATTGAGATAAATATTACCCATTAGCAATAACAACAAAAATAATCCGGTAAATGACAACAAGTATAGCGCAGTAGTTTTAAATGCGTGTTTTTTAATAATGCTTCCAAGCAAAAAAATAATCCCAAGTGCAAAAAAGCCAGTTCGTGATTGACAAGCCAATGTACCAAAAACAGCTAATAAGAAAAATACCTTTTCACTTGTTTTGGATTTCATTTCCGGGAAGAAAAATATAACGAAAAACAAAAATAGAATTGCGTTGTTGTTTGGATTCCCAACAGTTCCAATAATTCGTTTGGTATCTGGCTGTCCCAATGAATTAAATCCGAATGTGCTTACCTGTAAATCACTACCATAATATTTTGTAATAATTTGATTAAACCCAAACAAGTTGAAGTAATGCAATAAATTAAAAAACAAGACAAAAACAAAAATAATTTTCAGAATTGAGGTTAAATCTGTCCCTTTAACAGCAATTATAAGAAATAAAAAAACAATTGAGAATTTAATCATTTTCATTAATTCAAAATCATCGCGCAAAATAAAAAGTCTATGATTTACAATGAGCGAGATGAGCGCAATCAGCATTAAAGCAATATTAGCAATCAGAAACCATTTTGCAGAAGCAATTAATTCTGATTTAAAATTAATGAGAACAACCATTGCAAAAAATGGAATAAGCATGTCCGTTAAATGAATTTTTGGAAATCCATCGATAACCTGAAAGGACGGTAACAGAAAAGTTGAAAACAACAACGCTAGTAAAAGCGAATAAGAAAACTTTTGCTGAAGGGATTGATTGCTCATCATTTTGCCCATTCTTCATAAAAAGTTCGTAATTCAGGATTAGCTTGGAGAAATGGTCCATCTATATTTCGGGTATTACCCACAACTTTTGCAGGATTACCAGCAATAATTGAAAATTCAGGGAAATCTCCTTTAACCATACTGTAGGCAGAAACAATTGATCCCTTACCAATTTTTGTACCAGGCATAATAACAGAGTGCGGACCAACAAAAGTGTATTTACCAATACAAACACTTCCTTTTACATACCCTTTCATATCCAAGCCGGCATACTGCTTTCCATAAAGTCGTATGGAAATATGACTTGAATGAGTGATTATGCTAATGTAATTAGTGATCTGGCAACCTTCTTCTATCGTGATTCCATTACTTGCTTCAATAAAATTAAAATGTCCAATAAAAACATTGTCTTGTATATTCAAATGCTCCATTGAAACCAAACTACAAGTATTACTTACACGCGTGTTTACTAAACGATGTCCATCGAAAGGTGATGTTTTCATCGGATAGACGTCAGCTTTGAAACTACTCCATCTCTGAAATTTTAATCGTCTAATTATTTTACCAAAAAATCCCATATTATTTATTTCATTTAAATCTAAACCCTTCCCACAGACGTTTGATGTTGTCTGAAGTATTTTCCAAAGGCGCCGTTCTCCAATGCCGCGGATGTGTCAATAAATATATGACTTTATGTCCATCCTCAATCGCTTTGAAAGGATTTGAAGGACGATAATAATCGGGATAATGCGTATCGGAAAGAATCGAATTCATGCCATTGAACAATCTTGGATCATAACATTCAAATGCAATTTTTAATTCATCCAACAATGATTGCGTAATAAAATTGTGATTTGGTATTGCTAACTTCCTGTTTACAAAATCGCCATGCGATGCAATCGTATTTATATTAAATTCACATTCCTTTTGAATCCTTAAAAAATTTATTTTAAAAATTGCTTGTATTTCCGTGAAATATTTTTTTATTTCTACAGGACTTGTAATTCTATAATCCTTACAATACTGAGCCAATTCTTCGTAATGGTACCCAACTTCGCTACCATAACTATGAATCTCCTTCATTAAATCATAATCCAACGTATTCAATCGGAAATAGAAACTAGTTTTAACTCCTAAATTCCTTTCAATCTCAAACATCTTTCTTGCAGTACGAACATCTGTATCGATATCGTGTCGATTTATAAAACATTTTCCTATTTCTTTACCCAAAATCACCTCATTAAAATATTCAGGTAGTGTCAAGTGTCGATATCCATTTTCAGAAGCAGAATTCAATAGACGTTCGTATTCTCCCAAGCGTGATGGCATGAGATAATCAGCATATATGCGATCGAATATACCCATCAACTTTGAATCCATTTTACACGATATGAATTAAATCCACAACGCGATTTGAACATTTTTAATCCGTCACCTGCACCAAAAAAAGTATCGTACATCACAAATCGAGTACTCCCCTTTTGTTTAATTTCGTTCTCAACATACGAAGTAACCATGAAATACATGATTCCGTCATTTAAATGCTCAGCATGACCAAGCAAACGATTTAACAGCGCTAATTCGCCAGACTTCACCACCCATAAATAAGAAACAAGTACATTATCTTTAAAAACGCCGAAGAACAAATTATTTTCATTCACTGGATAATTACTCATCTTTTTTTTATAAGAATCATCCATCTCCCTTCCTTGTCGACTTCCAGCAGAATTATTTATTTCAAAAATCGCATCCGTCATTTCATTTGGATTGATGGCTTTAAAAGTATATCCAGCTCTAGTTGCTTTTCTAGAAAAATATGCCGCTGAATTTTTACCGTTCACACTTGCAGTAAAAGCTTCAGGTATTTTAAAATCTCCTAATTGAATAATTGCAACACCAATCGTTTTTTGTTTAATAATTAAATAACGAGGATGCTGGCGAGTAAATGCACGGTACAAACGATTGCCATCATCAGTATGATCTAAGACTACCGATATGACTGGTAGTTTTAAAATTTTACTGATTGTATTTTTTATTTTACTAAAGCCCATTTGGAAAATTAGAATACCGTTTAGCAATTGAATAATACCACCACAAAGCAAAGATCATCAAAGAACTGCTGAAAGCCGAGATGATATAAAAAGAAAGCAAATAATCCTGGCGCATTCCTCCAATAATTAGAGCTATGACACGAACAATCGAATCGACAATTGTAAACAACAATGCAGGCGACTGTCTGCTACAGACGAGCGTTATACAAGAAACAGGAGACACAATAAAATTCAAAAACAACCATGGAATTAAAATACGTGCAATAACACCTGCTTCATGCCACTTTAAACCGAACAAAAATGAAAATAATTCCGGAGTAAACAAAAACAGAACAAGAAATCCAGGGAAACCAATCAAGAACATTCGCAGGTACATACTTCGAACCATTGTTCTAAGATCAGCACCTTCATTTTTTGCCTGTGATAATTTCTGATAAAAAACTTGATAAAATGCACCTCCAATTAATCCAACAGGTGCTTTCAAAATTCGAAATGCAAATGAATACCAACCTGTAACTGCATCAATAAAAAAATAACTTAAAAAATAGACAACGCCATTGTCCTGAATAGAATCCAACAATGCATGTGGACTATTCACTCTAAGAAAGGAACGATGAATTTTAGCTTGCACTTTTACATTTTCATGATTTGTTCCTTCAAAAAACTGTTTTCTATTTTTCCAATAAGGAAATGATAAAACCAACATTGACATTATCTGTCCAGCAACTAATCCAATTATCAATCCTGTTGCATCGTATGCTAAATAACCAAAAACAATACTTGTGGAGGAGGTGACAATTGCCATTGCAATTCTGCCAGCTGAATTTAAGCGAAATGTTTTAATTCTTGTTGACCAATAATTAAATGCATTATAAATGCCAGAAACGAGAACTGAAAGGGGAATGAGATAAAACCAAAAAGTAAAATGAGGGCTTTTATATGAACCAGAGAAAAAATGATAAGTTGCAACGCCGATCATTGTAATCGTCGCTACAATCAAGCTAATTAGCAAAGACAAACGCAATAAACTTTTCGCGTCTTTATCTTCTTTTGGAAGTGGAATGGCTAATTCATAACGAGCAGTTGCTACAACCGAAAGGATAGCGGCTGTAGCTGAAAATAAAGCAAAAACTGTGAAATCTTCCGGTTCATAATAGCGAGAAAGAACTGGAGCAGCAAGAAATGCGATGCCCTGAGCAATACCAGTTCCAGTCACCAAGGTGATAACGCTTTTTATAAAATCAGAACTGAAGTGTTTTTTAATCACTTGAATGTATAAAAGTTGAAAGATTCAAATTTAAACTCTAACAATTCAAAATTTTAATTTCCAAATTTTTTATTTAGCATAAGAAACAGACCTCGTTTCACGAATCACAGTAACTTTCACCTGACCAGGATACGTCATTTCGGTTTGAATCTTCATGGAAATATCAGTAGCTAGTTTTTCTGCATCTTTATCAGATACTTTTTCTGACTGAACGATTACGCGCAATTCTCTACCCGCTTGAATAGCATAAGTTTTATCAACGCCTGGATAAGAAAGTGCTAATGCTTCGAGGTCTTTGAGACGCTTTATGTATTGCTCAACGATTTCACGACGAGCACCAGGACGAGCACCAGAAATAGCATCACAAACCTGAATGATAGGAGAAATCATAGAAGTCATTTCCACCTCATCGTGATGGGCTCCAATAGCATTACAAATTTCAGGTCGTTCTTTAAATTTTTCAGCAAGTTTCATTCCTAAAATCGCGTGAGGCAATTCAGGTTGATCATCAGGAACTTTTCCAATATCATGAAGGAGTCCGGCACGCTTTGCTGCTTTCACATCCAATCCTAATTCACCTGCCATAATAGCACAAAGATTTGCTACTTCACGTGAGTGTTGCAATAAATTTTGTCCGTAAGAAGAGCGATATTTCATTCGACCAACCATTCGAATTAATTCAGGATGCAATCCGTGAATGCCTAAATCGATAGTAGTCCGTTTTCCTGTTTCAATGATTTCATCCTCCACTTGTTTTTTTACTTTCTCAACCACTTCTTCAATACGAGCAGGGTGAATTCGTCCGTCGGTTACCAATTGGTGCAATGCCAAACGTGCTATTTCACGACGAATAGGATCAAATCCAGAAAGGATGATTGCTTCAGGAGTATCGTCCACAATAATTTCAATTCCAGTTGCAGACTCAAGTGTACGTATATTTCTTCCTTCACGACCAATAATACGGCCTTTCATTTCATCGCTTTCAATATGGAAAACGGAAACTGAATTTTCAATAGCATGTTCAGTTGCTACCCTTTGAATCGTTTGTATTACAATGCGTTTCGCTTCTTTGCTAGCAGTCATTTTTGCCTCATCCATAATATCTTTAATCAAAGACATGGCATCAGTACGCGCTTCGGCTTTTAGCGATTCAACCAATTCAACTTTAGCAGCAGCAGCAGACAATCCTGCAATTACTTCAAGCTGTTCTACTTTACTTCGGTGTAATTTCTCAATTGCATCCTCCTTCGCTTTGTTCAGCTCTAACTGATTTTCTAAATCTATTTTACGTTTATCAAGTTCTGTGTCCTTACGCTTTGTGTCTTCCAACTTTTGATTTAAACTCTGTTCTTTTTGCTTCGCACGGTTTTCAACTTGAAGAACTTGATTATTTCGGTCGTTGATTGTTTTATCATGATCCGATTTTAACTGAAGAAATTTCTCCTTGGCCTGAAGTAATTTTTCTTTTTTTAGCGATTCGCCTTCTGCTTCAGCTAATTTTAATTTATCGTTTGCTTTTCGTGTGACTGCGGCACGAAGTACTGTGGCGGTAATAATAACTCCTAAGAGTAAAGCGCCAGCACCTGCTATGTATGTCAAGTAGATCGGTTCCATTTTTCTTTTTTTATACCGCCTAAAGCGGTGTGAATACAATTTTTAACAAAAATCCCGCATTCGCCTCGTAGTTTACGGGTTCGTTGCGGGAAGTACTTAACAAATGATTGTGCAGAATATTATATAAAAATCTGACTATCGCGATTTAGCAAGTTGTGCATCCAAAAGGTCATCTACTTCAGTAAGTCGAGCCAATAGGCCGTCCTTATCTTCATATACTTTTGTTTGCGATTCAAGGTATTGAGTGGCAAATTGTAAAGCTGTCAACGCAAGCAAATCTTGCTTGTCTTTCACCACAAAACCCTTTTCCAAGGAAGTAACTCGCTTATTAATGAGCTCTGCAGCTTCATTTACAAACGCTTCTTCAGTGGTATCTACCTTTATTGGATAGATTCGGCCTGCGATGTTTATTTTGACGGACTTTTCGCCCATGAATTTCGTAACTTATTAATTCGGTTCACCTGTTAAGCTGTGCGATACACTTATCTATTTCCCGCACAAACTCATTTATCTTCAATTTAATTGCAAGATTCTTTTTATTATCACTCCCTAAAGAGTCATTGGTATTAGAAATACTTTGTGCTAATTTAAGAACTTTATATTCGTTTTCAAGCTTACTATTTGAAACTTCCAGCAACTTTAAACTAGTTTGTAATTTACTAACCTTCAGTTTTAATTGGGCATTATCATTGTGTAATGCTTCCTGCAAAGTTAACAATTTTTCAGTCTTGACCTTTAGCCCTTTAAGTATAGAAGAAACACTTTTCATAAAACGTCTTTATAATTTGGTAATCAATGGTTTACTAAAGTAATGAAAAATCTATTTAAGTCACAAATTTATAGCTTAAAAAACTATTTTTATCCAAAAAAACTAGAAAATGTGATTATCCGGACAATATCTAACCGAACAAATAACCTCAAAAATCTATTTGAAAATGCTTAATCTGAGGTTCTATTGGCTCTATTTTCAATATTTTGAGGCGTTGGACTATATGTTTCTCCAGGTTGGCTGCTTTCAACTATTTCTAAATATTTTTTTGAGCCAATCTCGATAACTTTTCCTTTTAAGTCCCAAACTATTGGAGGTTTTACAACAGCTCCATTTTGATTGCAAACAATTTCAATCATCAATTTACCATTTGGATACCATTTCCGATAAAGACCTAATTTACCACCGCTGTAATTACTCGTCGATTTAATTTTTTTGTCTGGATAAAAGGTGAGCCACTCTTTATCCCTAGATTCAAAATGATAGGTTCCTTTCAATAACAAATGACCTTGGCTGTCCCACTCGGAGTAATCCGAAAACTCCTCCGTGTTTGCAAATCCGGGATAATATTTATAATAGCGAGCCATAGCCAATGCCCCATTTGGATGAAAATTAAAGGTGGAATCGATTATATCTTGATTGTACCAAGAAATTCGGAATTTATGACCTGATAGATCGTATTCTACTGAAGTCCCATTAATTCTACCGACAACATAAGTTACCTCCTTTATACACTTTTCATAAGTATAATATTTGCATAATCCATCAAGCTTACCATCTAAATAGTTTTCTGATACAGCCAATAATCCATTTGAATCCCATTTTTTACAAGAACCCTCAACCCTATCACCAACATAATTTACTTCTTCTCTTAATTTCCCTTGTTTGTATACGAAACGCAAGCCCTGCCTTTTACCATTTTCGTAATTAACAATTGTGGAGGGCAAGGAATCTCCAGCTTCAGAAACTTCAGGATATGTACGCCAGGTCCCCTGCTTTAATCCATTTTCATAATATTCTATGTATTGGCGCTTGCCATTTTTGTACCAAGCATTCCAGACGCCAGATTTTTTATCATTACAATAAGTACCAAAAACAGTTGTATCTCCACCTAAATAAAACTCAGCATAAGTTCCATTTTTTAAATCATTGCTGTAGCAAATAATTTTTTCAAGCTGGCCGCTATCATTCCAATACCGCCAAGAACCTTGTTTTTTAAAATCCATAACTCTACCAGCAGAAGCTTTCACACGATTCGCATAATAGGTAGTGACTTTCCCTCTTTTCTTAGTATGAGGTTGTGCAAACACTGCATTACACATTAGAATTAAAAGAAAAATCAGATATAAATTCAATTTTATTTTCACGGCATATTTTTTGATCAATAATTTTGATGCATTGCTCCAACAGAATGAATTAACAAAATTAGGTTAATACATTTCAAAAATAGAAACAAAAAGAAGGCAATACAACTCTATTTTTACAATCTTAAATATGAAGCAGGTATTTTTTTTTATTCTACTACTCTCAACACCTGCTGTATCTCAAATAGTAGCATATCCTAAAAACTATTTCCGTTCACCAGTAGCTATTCAAATTGCACTATCAGGAAATTTTGGAGAATTACGTCCTAATCATTTCCATACGGGTATTGACATCACAACAAAAGGTGTGGAAGGCGTTCCAATAAAAGCAAGTGCTGAAGGTTACGTTTCTAAAATTAAAATTTCACACTGGGGTTATGGAAAAGTCATTTATGTAACGCACCCAAATGGATTTACAACAGTATACGGTCATTTATCAGATTTCAATACAGCAATTGCAGAATTTATTAAAACTTCCCAATATGCAAAGGAATCGTATGAGATTGAATTATTGTTAACGCCTGATCAGTTTAATGTAAAGCAAGGAGAAGTCATCGCCTACTCAGGAAACACAGGAGGATCTGGTGGACCGCACCTTCATTTTGAAATTAGAGATACAAAAACAGAAGAAGCAATTAATCCATTGCTATTTTCAATGCCTGTAAAAGATAATGTTGCTCCTACTCTATTCTCGCTGCTTGTATGTCCAGCAAATACCTCATCCATTGTAAATGGCACAAATGGTATTCATAAATTTAGTCTTATAAAATCTGAAAATGAATATATTTTACAAAACCCTAAGGATAGTATAATTATTTTCGGTCAAGTAGGTTTTGCGATTGAAGCCAATGATAAAGAAAATATTCCAACTGGGAAAAATGGTGTTTATGGAATAAAACTTGAATGTGATAATAAAATTATTTATGCTTCACAATTGGAACGCATGCCTTTTGATAAATCAAGATATATAAATTCGTTTATTGACTTCGCTGAAATGCGAAAAAACAATCATTTTTATATGAGGAGTTTTGTTCTGCCAAACAATCAACTCCCTATTTATGATTCCCTTGTAGAAAACGGATATTGCTATTTCAAGACTGAGGGAATGCACCAATTTAAGTACAGTATTTCTGACGCATTTGGAAATTCAAGTACACTCAGATTCAAAGTCTATGCAAAAGCAAAGCAACCAACTTATAAAAATGTACAAACTAATTTAGATCCATTCAGTAATGTGATTTTGTGGGACACCACAACTGTTTTTGAAGAGTCCTCGTTTCGGTTAGAAATCCCTGCTGGAGCAGTTTACAAAAATGAACTTTTTAAACATAGTGTAATACCAGCAAAAGTAAAGGAGTTGTCACCAAAAGTATTTATGGATGAAATGATACCATTGCAAAAACCATGTACATTATCCGTTTATGCAAACGTTCCCGAAAATTTACAAAGTAGAGCTGTACTTGCCATGACAAATAAGAATGGAAATAAAATTTGCATTGGTGGAACCTGGGAAGAGAATAAAATTACAGCAGAAATAAAAGAATTTGGAAATTTTACGATTGTTATTGACTCAACAGGACCGAAAATTACAACCGAAAATTTTGATTTAAAAGGCATTAAACAAACGTCCTTAACTTCCCTAAAATTTATACGATTTACAATTTCTGATAATTTTTCAGGCATTGCTTTTTATAAAGCAAGCATAGATGGGAAGTGGGTACTGATGCAATATGAACCGAAGAAAAAATATATTTGGTACAATTTTGATGAGCATTGTAAACCAGGAAATCACGAATTAGTGCTTGAAGTAATTGATAAAGTAGGAAATAAAACTACTTACAAGAAATCGTTTAATAGATAAAACCAAAATTTGGATTTGTTCTAATTGTTACCGAAGACTCTGCACCCACGAATCTAAATATTCCTTGCGCGCTTCCTTGGTCAAAATTATGGCATCTTCCATATAAGTAAGTCGACCAACAGTGACATGTGTAAAACCATTTTTATTATTGTAAACAAGTTGTACTTTCGGATATTGTTTTTTCAATTTTACTTTTGCCTCCATACGCTTGGCATAATCTAAATTTTTAAATGTACCTACTACAACATAAAAACCTGTATCGACTGGGGCCGTACTATTTTCAAAATTGAAATTAGAAACTAAATCTTTAACTGTTCGAATTGAATCAATCATGACTGTTGCATTTTGCTCTTTCATTATTTTCAACGAATCGGAAACATTCACTTTTCCAAACTTTTCAGGATGTTTCATTTTGTATTCATCAGAAAAAAATTCAACATTTATTTCATGAGTAGTATAAATTTTCACTTGTGTGGCATCATACGTTTTTGAAAAGTCATCGAGACCATTTACTAAATAAAATAATTTATAATCCTCTCCTTTGGGTAAATTGATTGTATACCGTCCATTTTCAGCACTTGCATTATAATCACCTTGTATATCTGTTTTATTATTATAAGCAACAGTAACAGTTGCTCCAACTGGTTTTCCATCGAGTGTAACCTTTCCGAAAATTGAAACCAAATCAGCTGATGGAACACCAGGAGTTGCAAAATATAAATCCATCATTCCATTTCCACCAGCTCTATTCGAAGAATAAACAGCGCTGTAACCATCTTTTGATGACTGATAATAAATATCATCAGCTGTGCTATTAATTGGAGAACCCATATTCTGAGCAAGCTCCCAACTGACACCATCAGAACCTAGTGCACTAAAGAATACATCATATCCTCCGATGCTATTGTGACCACGAGAACTAAAATAAAGTGTACTTTCATTATTGGTAAGAAATGGTGCATCATCATCGTAAGGAGTATTCACATTCGTTCCAAGATTTTTGACATTTACAAACGCAGTGTCGCCTTCCAATTCAGCAGAGTAAATATCCTTTCCTCCAAATCCATTCATGCGATTACTTGAAAAATAAATAGTGTGTCCATCCTTCGAAATTGCCACACTGCCTTCCCAAGAACCCGCTTTATTAATATCACCTTTAAGTTTATCAGGAACGGTCCAGTATTTACCTAAGCGTTTCGACCAATAAATATCACCACCATCACTACTTCCACCGCGATAGAGATACAAAACTTTGCTATCAGGCGACAAGGATGTAGCAGCATCATGATCTACTGTATTGAGATTAGTACTTAAACCATGAGGCAAAGACCATTTCGAACCGACAAGTGAAGATTGAAAAATATCCTCATGATAAAATCCTGCAGAATCCGTTTTGCCAAATGTATAAGATTTACCCCCTGTACTTTTCAATCCTTTATAGGTAAAAATTATATTCATATCGTTGTTATATAGCATTGGCGCAAATTCCTCCGCGGCAGAATTTAAATTAGTACCGGCATTTATTACTTTGTTATTAGTGATGGTTGCTGAAATTGCTTTTGCTGACAGACAGTTAACTAGGTACTGTTTTAATTTTAACTTTTCAGTAGGATCGGTTTCCTTAACCATTTGCAAATTAAATTGCTCCACAGCTTCGTCGTATGAATTATTAAGCAAATACGCTCTACCTAAAAAGAAATTTACATCCACAAGAGACGGATTCACATCGTAAGCACTTTTTATTAACGCCACAGCAAGAGGAGCATCTCCTTTATAAATTGCGCAAACACCTGCACGGTATTTAAAGACATTTTTTTTAGGACGCAATTCCTTCAATTTCATATAATAATCAAATGCCTGCTCATATTCACGTTTATCAAACAATGTTTTAGCATGGCTTTCCATCGTTTTTACATTAGCAGATTGAGCAACACAAATGACTGGTTGAAAAATAGCTACAAAAGCTAAAAATAAAATTGGAAAATATAATTTATTTGAATTCACTAAAAATAATTTTTAATTAAGAATGTAAAATTAAAGTCTTTTATTTAATATGATTAGTCATATTTTCCACGTTCAAAACCAGATTTAGTAGCCTGGTTTTGTCCAAACTTATACCCAAGCATAAATTCATGACTAATTCCGGCATTTGTTTTTAAAGGTGTAACAATAATATCATAAGCATACCCTGCGGAAAGATTGCCAAAAAGTTTTACACGAGCATTAATTCCAGCAGCATAATTACTCCTGTAAGAGACACCGAACCAAAACATTTTTTTCCAACTACACATTGCATTTATATCGTATTGGAAGGGCGTGTGTGGCATAAAACGAACCATCACCATCGGCTCCAAAGCCAATTGCAACTCAGGACTAAATTCCCAACGGTACTTCGCAGTTCCTTGGTAATGCCTGTTCAATTGATAATAGGATGTCAAATCATAATTTGAAAATTTAATTTGATTTCCTAATAATTGAGGAACAGAAAAACCAATCTCTAGCTCCTTCCAATTATAACTGATACCGATAGTAGCATCTAGTGTTGATTTACGCTGAATTTGACCCATCATCATTGGATCGTACAAATCTTTTACTACTGCTTTCGAAAAATCAACCCTGTTGTCTAAAAAACCTAATGCTAATCCAAATCGTATTGCTTGAACTTCGTTAATTTTTAAACGATAAGCATAGGATGCATAAATGCCCAATCGTTCATTAATATCCTGAGCATCATTAAAGATAGAAAGACCTAATCCCACATTTTTCTTATCCATAAAACCATCTAATGTAAATGCATTTGTAACAGGCCCTCCAGGGATGCCGGAAAACTGCGAGCGATTAACAAGAAACGCATTTGTTTCATTGGAAACTCCAGTAGTTGCTGGATTATACAAAAAAGTATTAAAATAATACTGGCTGTAGAATGGCAATTGCTGCGACTGAAGATCTATAACCAATAATCCTATTACATATCCTAAAAAGATTGCCTTTTTCATAGCTATTGAATTACGTTGTTTAATAAATTTATTTTTTCTCACTAATAATTGTAAGTGCCCCTTTAACAGTTGCACCTGAATCTGTAAATTCAAGAATGTAATAATAAGTCCCATCGGGTAATTGCTCGCCATTAAAAGTTCCCTTCCAAGTATTGTTGTAAGCATCTTGCTTAAAAACTAACATTCCATTTCTATTATAAATAGAAATCTTATTCTCTGGATAAAACTCTATGTATTGAATATTCCAAACATCATTAAATCCGTCATCATTTGCAGTAATTAAATTAGAAATTATAACATTGTAATCTTCAAGAAAAGTAACAACTACAGCATCTGTATCCGTACATCCATTGAAACTGGTAACAGTAAGCGTATAGGTTTGTGTAAAAGGTGGCGTACAATATGGGTTTGATGAAGAAGGATCACTAAGACCAACACTTGGTGACCATTGGTACAATAATCCCCCGGAACCAAGCAAAGAAATAGTATATCCTGCACTTGCAGATGTGTCGGAACCTGCGTTAGCCGTTGGACTTTGTAAGATAACTATCGTAGCTGAATCAGAGGAGAAGCAGCCTGAAATTGTATCTGAAACAAGAATGCTATAATTCCCAGCAAGAGAAGCAAAAATAGAATCCTCTGTTGCTCCTGTACTCCAGCTGTAGTTAAGTTGAGACGCAAAATCGACACTTAATTTAACACTATCGCCAGAACAAATAGTAAGATTAGGAGAAGCAGTTATTGCAGAAGACGGAAGTGCATTCACCAAAACCGACTGCGTGATGGTATCTGAACAGTTGTGATCTGATATAACTATCATTACAACATTATAAGTATTCGGAACAGCGTAAGTGTTCAACGGATTTACAGCAACGGATGCATTGTTGTCACCAAAATCCCAATTGTGAAACGAAATCCCCCCCGTTACAATTGAAGTGGTATCAGTAAATAGTGTTGGGAAACCATGGCATACCGCCGGAGCAGTAAACCCAGCAACTGGCTTTGGATAAACAATAATCACTGCAGGACTTGAAGTATCAGAAGCGCATGCACCACTTTGCACAATTGCAGTATACCACGAAGTATCAATTGGATTATTCCAAGTTTGTGTCGAACCCGTATTTGCAATAGAAGTCCAAGTCAATCCTGCATCAGTTGAAACCTGCCAAGCCAAAACAGACCCAGTGAATCCAGTTAATGTTAGCACTCCACTTCCAGTTCCTTCACAAATTGATGTACTTCCAGCTATAGTGCCAGCCACCGACATCGGATCAACAGTTATTGTAGCTATACTGGATGCAACTGGAGGACATACGCCGTTGCTAACTCGAGCTCTGTATAAAGATGTAACCATTACATTTAAATAGGCCTGACTTGTGGTGGTATTAGAAATATTTATCCATGTTATTCCTCCATCCATAGAATACTCCCAGCCAACAACACTTCCCGTTTCACCACTTAAAGAAAGAACACCTGAATTGGAATTAGCACACACAACAGTATCAGAAGTTACCATGCCTCCAATTGATGGAGCGTCAACTAAAATGGTAACACTGGTTGAGGTATCAGTAAAGCAAACACCACTTGAAATTATGACGCGATAAATTGTTGTATCAACTAAATTTACAAAATTAAGAGAGTTGGTGTTATTTGCAATCGGTACCCAGGTAACTCCATTGTCGGCTGACGATTCCCAAAACGAAATTGATCCACTAAAACCTATCAATGTCAATACGCTACTATTTGAAACACCACATACAGTTGCGTTAGAATACAACGTTCCTCCGACGGGCTGCGCATTAATTGAAAAAGTTGACTGCGCAGAATATTGTGGCAAACAAACCCCGCTTTGTACAAGTGCTCTATATATAGTAGGTGCCGCTAGGTTGCTGTAACTCTGAGAATATGTAGTATTTAAAATACTAATCCAAGAAATTCCTCCATCAGTAGAATATTCCCACTGCACTACATTTCCAACACTACCTACAAGCGTAAGCGTTCCGGAATTTAAACCTTGACAAATAACAGTTGAAGCAGGAAAAATTGTACCCCCAACAGTTGTTGAATCAACAATTACCGAATCCATTAAAGATGTATCTGAAGTACAAACTCCATTCTGAACGATTGCATGGTAATAGGTGGATGAAATTAAATTAGTATAGGTTTGAGTAGTTGTGGTGTTTGCTAAGGTTGTCCAAACTATTCCATTAGGCGAAGTTTCCCAATTTAAAATAGATCCAGAATGACCTGACAAAGTCAAAACTCCAGCATTAGCACCACTACATAACATTGAACCACCAGCTATAGCGCCTCCTAAACTTGGCGAATCTACAGTTACAGTGGCAGTATTTGAATAGGAAGAACTGCAACCACTCGTTTGTGATAATGCACGATACAAGGTTGTTTGTGTTAGATTGGAGTAATGATTAACTAATGTGATATTCGCAATAATAGTCCAAGTTAATCCTCCATCAACAGAAAATTCCCATTGTGTAACGTTGCCATTACTTCCAGTTAAAATCAGCGAATCTAAATTTAATCCACTACACACAGATACAGTTGCAGGCGTAATTATTCCCCCAACAGTCGAACTTGTTACAGTTAAAATGGCAATACTGGAATATGCTGCTGTGCAAGGACTACTTTGTACTAAAGCTCTGTACCAACTTGTCAATACAATATTTAAATATGCTTGCGTAACAGTTACATTAGCAATATTCGTCCAAGTTAATCCGCTATTTGTGGAAACCTCCCAACGTGTAACATTACCCACTTTTCCAGAAAGCGTCAATACACCACTATTATTTCCACTGCAAACCGATAATGGCGAAGGTGTGATGGTTCCACCAACTGTTAATGGATTTACAGTAATTGTAGCAATTGTAGAAAAGAGTGGCGTACAATTTCCACTTTGCACCAATGCCCGATATTTTGTAGTAACCACAAGGTTAAGATAAGTTTGAGTTGTGGTTGTATTTATAATAGGTGAATAAGTAATTCCCCCATCGATGGAATATTCCCAACGAGTAACAGTACCCGTTTTCCCAGTTAGGGAAAGCGTTCCAGAATTTCCCCCTATGCAAACCGTGGAGCTTGTAGAAACAGTACCTCCTACTGTTCCAGGATCAATTGTAATTGAAACAATAGAAGAATAGACAGGGGTACATGTACCACTTTGTACTAAAGCACGATATTGCCTTGGCGTTGTTAAATTAAGATAGTTTTGAACAGCTGTTGAATTAGTAATATTAAACCAAATAATACCACCATCTGTTGAAAATTCCCATTGTACTATCGAGCCAGTATGACCACTTAAAGTTAGATTTCCTGAATTTCCTGTTACGCAAACACTCCCAGGACCAGCAATTGTACCGCCAACACTTGCAGCTGTATTCACTACTACATAACCTGTAAAGGAATTATTTGAAGGATTAATATCACCAAGAATAGAAACCGTTCCATCAAATGTATAGGATCCGGGAACTGACAAATTCCCTGTGGTCAAAAAGGAATAATTTAAAGTAGAATTGGTTAGTAGATTGACTGTTAAAGTAACCGTTTCTACAACAGGAACTCCAGCATTTATGGTATAAGAAACGGGAAAACTAGTTCCTGCAAGTAGTGTTGTTCCATAATTAAAAATTCGAATAGATACTACTTCAGATGCAGTGAGTGCACAACCACTCAAAGGGGCGTTCATAAGCGTAACGGAGAGGTCGCTTTGTGCTATAGAAGAAAATGATAGAAAAGTAGCAAATACAATAGTAGTTAATATATTTTTCATAGTTTTTAGATTATCTTCTGTGAAAACTGGTTTAATAAAATCTAAATTAAATACAGAAAGAATTAATTAAATCAAATAATTAAATGTGAATACCAATAGTTTACATGTTTAACCGAATTTGAATAATTATTAAATAACATAACAATAATTAAAAATTAATTTATTAACAAAATAAATGACATTATTAATTAACCATAATTAATTGAAAAACAGAGTCAGTACCTGAAGTCACTTTTATAAGGTACGTTCCAACAGCAATTCCATTTAAATCCAACTCTTTGATATGTGTACCAGGTAAAGTTGATCCAGTTCCAAAATTTTTAACCTCGCGACCAGCTAAATCAAGTAACATTATACTAACAGCTGCTATGTTCGAACTATGGTAATTTACAAAACAAGTTTGAGTCGCAGGATTAGGATAAACACTAAGTCCAGAAACAAACTGAATATTCTCATTGAATCCAACTTGAGGTAAAGTAACCCGCAAACTATCTTGATAAATAACATTACTGATAACTTCATTATTCGCAATAAATTGAGCATCAATTTCCAAAACTGGTATTTTCATACCTGCAGCCATCCACTTATATTGAATTTCTAAAGGTCGTGGGATTGAAAAGCCCGTTAAACTATCCAATGCTATTGTATCAATGGTGCTTACATAAGAAACAACGCGCAACGTATTAAATGTACCGAAAGGTGTAATCAAAGTTCCCCAACCATCAACATTACTTTCTCTATGGATAGTTTGCCCAATGTAAGGAAGTGGTGGAAAATTAATAGCATAAGCACCATCCGAAGTATCGAGATCGCCATAATTTAATGGAAAACGGAATACATAGTCGCTGCTTGTAAAGATTACAGGAATAGAAAAGGTTGTCAATGGCGTATAATCAAAACTTAACCCATTTCGCCTGAAACCAGAAGAACCATTTTTAAAATAATCGGTAAAATTCGAGGGCAAGTTACCAATCAGCGGTAAAGAATCGGGGCTTGGATTTAGAAAAGAAATAGTTGAAAGAAAATTAAACGGAAGTGCGGTGGGTGTTAAATAACGAAATTCCCTTTGTAAATTTGGCACTAGACTAGAAAAATCCCATAAGTAATTTGGGCCAGTAAGCATGTGATCGACAGTACCAACATTAGCGGCATAACTGACATGAACACTGTCGCCAGCAGCTGGCATATCATTATTTGTAATTGTAATTTGAGAAAAAAGTGGACTGCACCCAAAACATACTATCCAAATTATAGAATAAATTTTCATAAGTATAATTTTGTTAAATATAAGGTAAAATTACAGAAAACAACCCATTTATATATACAAATGTATTTAATATGTCTGAAAAAATAAAGCAAATAAAAAAAATCATCATTTATCAACAGTAATGCAAATACTCGCTTAGTCCTGCGTAATTTTAGAATAAAATAAGAGCTCCTTAATTTAACACTAATAAATTTTAATAGACTCAATACCGTGCAATTCAACCACCTTCATGTTCACACTCAATTTTCGCTACTAGATGGCGCTGCAAGTATTTCAGGACTTTTCAAAAAGGCAGTAGCTGATAAAATGAGGGGAATTGCAATCACCGATCATGGAAATATGTTCGGAGCATTCAAATTTGTTGCAGAAGCTCAAAAATACAACACTGCTGAAAATCCAAATACAATCAAACCAATTGTGGGTTGTGAGTTTTACCTGGTCGAGGAAATGGGAAGAGTAAAATTTACTCGCGAAGAAAAAGATATCAGGTACCATCAATTATTTCTTGCTAAAAATGCGGAAGGCTATGCAAACCTGGTCAAACTTTGTTCTCTTGGCTACCGTGACGGGATGTACGGAAAATACCCTCGGATTGACAAACATCTAATTTTACAATACCACAAAGGATTAATTGCAACAACCTGTTGCTTGGGAGCTGAAATCCCAAAGATGATTATTCGAAAAGGAGAAGCAGAAGCGGAAATACATTTTAAATGGTGGCTCGATCTATTCGGAGAAGACTATTACATAGAAATCCAACGTCACGGCATTCCTGAACAAGACATTGTGAATGAAGTACTACTCAGATGGGCTATTAAATACAATGTAAAAATAATTGCTTCGAATGATTCGCATTATGTAAACGTCGAAGATTCCAATGCACACGACATTCTTCTTTGCATCAATACAGGTGAAAAACAAAGTACACCTACAATGAAAGAAATGGCAGATGATGATATTTCTTCAAAAGGAAAACGCTTTGCTTTCTGGAATGATCAGTTCTATTTTAAGACAACTGAAGAAATGACATCACTTTTTGCTGATGTTCCGCAAGCCATAGACAACACGAATGAAGTTGTTGATAAAATTGATCACCTCAAATTAAAGCGCGACATACTTCTTCCTCACTATGTAATTCCAAAAGAATTTATAAATCAGGATGAATACCTCAAGCACCTTACCATGACCGGTGCTCGAAAAAGATATTCCACCATGAGCCCTGAAACGGAGGAACGTATAAACTATGAATTGCATGTTATCAAAACTATGGGGTTTGCAGGCTATTTTTTAATAACACAAGATTTTATAAATCACGGAAAAGACATCGGTGTACTAATCGGTCCTGGGCGTGGTTCTGCAGCAGGTTCGGTAGTGGCTTATTGCACTGGAATTACAAATATAGATCCGATAAAATACAATTTACTTTTTGAACGATTCTTAAACCCTGATCGGAAATCAATGCCCGATATTGACACTGATTTTGATGATCAAGGCCGACAAAAAGTAATTGACTACGTAGTAGAAAAATACGGCAAAAATCAAGTTGCTCAAATTGTTACCTATGGAACAATGGCTGCAAAAATGTCGATCAAAGATGTCGCACGCGTGATGGATCTTCCACTTGATGAATCGTTGATGCTGACTAAATTAGTACCAGACAAGGCAGGCATAGAATTGAGTCGTGTTTTGGATGCTCCCATGGAAGGACCTAAATCGCTTAAAGAAGTAGAACAATTTGGTGGTGACGATGTTGAAAATATAAAAAAACTTAGAGTCATTTATAAAGGCACTGGCCTACAAGCAAAAGTGTTAAAAGAAGCTTTAATTTTAGAAGGATCCGTTCGAGGTGTGGGTGTGCATGCATCGGCAATTATTATTGCACCGCAAGATTTGACAGATTTAATTCCAATTGCAACATCAAAAGATTCTACGCTTTTAATTACCCAATACGATGGAAAAGTAATTGAAGATGCTGGCGTAATTAAAATGGATTTTCTTGGATTAAAAACCTTGACAATTATTCGAGATGCACTGCGATTGATAGAAGAAAATCACGGAATAAAAATTGACATCAACACCGTTCCGCTTGATGACCAAAAAACATTTGAGCTCTACCAACGTGGAGAAGCCAATGGTACTTTTCAATTTGAGTCGGCGGGTATGCAAAAATATTTGCGCGAATTAAAACCGGATAAATTCGAAGATTTAATCGCAATGAATGCCTTGTACCGGCCAGGTCCTATGGAATATATTCCTGAATTTATTCTGCGTAAACACGGACAAAAAAAAATCACCTATGACCTTCCTGAGATGAAAGAATACCTCGAGGATACATATGGGATTACAGTTTACCAAGAACAGGTAATGTTATTGTCACAAAAATTAGCCGGATTTACAAAAGGTGATGCCGATGTACTTCGTAAAGCAATGGGTAAAAAAGACAAAGCTACCCTCGATAAAATGAAAAGTAAATTTACTGAGGGTACAAATGCAAAGGGATTTGATGCAAAAATTTGCGAAAAAATATGGACAGATTGGGAATCATTTGCGGAATACGCATTTAATAAATCGCATTCCACCTGTTATGCTTTTGTAGCTTATCAAACTGCCTATTTAAAAACACATTACCCAGGTGAATACATGGCATCGGTATTGACTCACAACCTTGGAAATATAGATAAGATAACTTTCTTTATGGAAGAGGCACGACGAATGGGCATTCCAGTTTTAGGTCCTGATGTAAATGAGTCAGAAATATATTTTGCTGTGAATAAAGCTGGTCAAATTCGGTTTGGTATGGGTGCTATAAAAGGGGTTGGCGAAAATGCAGCGCAAGCAATTATTGAAGAACGAAAAGAAAAGGGCTCCTACAAATCAGTTTTTGATTTTGTACGTCGAATCAATTTGCGAGCAGCAACAAAAAGAACTCTTGAAAATTTAATTGTTGGCGGCGGAATGGATTCCTTTACCAACCTGCACCGAGGAACTTATTTTAAATGTGACACAGAAAACGGACCTTCATTTTTGGAAAAATTAATTCGTTTTGGCCAAGCATATCAAAACGGACTCAACTCTTCACAGGGTTCTTTATTTGATGCGCCAGGAGCTGATGGAGAAATGGAAATGCCAGAGCCAACAATTCCTAAAGTGGAAGAATGGGGGCGGATGGAAAAACTAAAAGCAGAACGCGAGGCAATCGGTATTTATTTATCTGGTCATCCACTTGACGACTACAAAGTTGAGATGAAAACCTTTTGCAAAAACAAAGTTGCCGATCTTAAAGACATGCCAAAATTCAAAAACCATGAGCTTATAATTGGTGGAATGATTACGAGTGTGGCCCATAAGATGACCAAGACAGGCAAGCCATTTGGAACATTTGTGATAGAAGATTACAATGAGTCTCATGAACTGGCACTATTCGGTCAGGATTATGTAGAATTCAAAAAATATATTCTTACACCTGGCTATTTTATTTTTATCAAAGGAATGGTTCAAGAGCGTTCCTATGCACCAGACCAATTAGAATTCAAAACGCGAAGCATGGAATTGTTGACTGAGTTATTAGAAAAAAGAGTAAGGTATTTTACAATCAATCTTCCCATTCCTACCGTAAACGAAGATTTAATTGAACGCGTGAAAAGTGTAATAAAAAAATACCCTGGTAATGCCTTTTTGCGATTTAATGTATTTGATTCAGCGGGGAAATTAAGTGTAGAGCTGAACGCAAAAAAAATTCGTGTAAAACCTCAGAATGCTTTGTTTCATGAATTAAACGCATTGCTCCCAGAAGCAAGTTGGAAGGTAAATTAATATGAGTATAACAGCAACGAACAATGCTATTATTTAGGTGATAATGTAACTACAACCCCTACCCTATTGAGAGGGTTGATTAAATTATAGCGACAATAAAAATGTTATGGGCGGACGACATAACCAAAAATGACAAAGACAAGAATTTACAAAATATTGACCTATTTTATTGCGACAGTTTGGATTGCAAACGGACTTTTTTGTAAGGTTCTAAATCTTGTTCCAAGACACGAACAAATTGTTGCAAGAATATTAGGTGACGACTATTCCAGACTATTGACAATTCTAATCGGACTTTCAGAAATCATTATGGCTGTTTGGATTTTAAGTGCTTATAAGACAAAGTTAAATACTATTACCCAAATCATAGTAGTTGCAACAATGAACACACTTGAATTTATCCTTGTTCCCGACCTATTGCTTTGGGGAAATCTAAATTCACTCTTTGCATTTATTTTTATTTTAGTTGTTTATAACAACGAATTTTATCTTAACAAAAAACAACTCAAATAACTCGATGCTATCATTTTTAAAAAACCATCCGTTTGGAGTTGAAGCGTATTTTGAAAGTTCGCTGGTTTTGACTTTTGCAGTTCCAAAAGAACAATTACAAAATCTAATCCCAGAATGTTTACAGCTTGATACATTTCAAGACAAATGGGCTTTTGTTGCAGTTGCAATGGTTCAAACAAAAGACTTGCGACCAAAAGGTTTTCCGAAATTTATGGGTAAAGAATTTTTTCTAATAGGTTATCGTGTTTTTGTACGCTACACAAATAATGCAGGTAAAAGTTTACGTGGTTTGTATATTCTGAAATCAGAAACAGACAAAACAAAAATGGAGTTTTTTGGAAATATATTTACACATTACAACTACACCACAACGGACATTAAAAAAGTTGAACAAAAATATACAAAAGAAATATCCTCGAATAAATCAAAGTTCAAAATCACAATAGACAAGACGGAAGAACAAATTTCTTTGCCTGAAAATTCCCCTTTTGCAGACTGGAAGGAAGCAAGAAGATTTGCCGGACCTTTGCCTTTTACATTTACCTATAACAAGGAAACCAAAGAAGTTTTAATCATTGAAGGAGTAAGACAAAATTGGACACCAAATCCAGTAAAAGTGATTGATTATCATTTCGATTTTTTAAGTACTCTAAAACTTGAAAATCCATTGTTGGCAAATGCTTTCATTATTAAAAACATTCCATACTATTGGAAAAAAGGCAAAATTGAACTATGGAAATAAAGAGACGAAATTTTCAAGGGGTATTAAATATTTTAAGTTTCAACCGACACTTTTACGTGGTTGGGTTCATTTTATTAGCCTTAATTATTGGAAGTAAGTATATTTTCAATTGGCCTGACACCTTGAATTTGTTGATTGTTTTGGCATTTATTTATGGACTAACTATGCCATTATTCGTCTCTGCTTATGTTTATGATTTCTCAGGCTTCTACAATTTTGATTGGTTAAAGAAAATGAATATTGAAGATGCAAAAGACAAATTCAATTTAAACATTAATGCTGGTTTTGACGAAACAAGTTACATCATAGAAAGCATTTTGCCTCAATCTAAATTGCAAGTGTATGACTTCTACAACGCCAAACAGCATACTGAACCAGCAATTATCCGAGCTAGAAAAGTAAGTTTGTTTTATCCAACTACTCAACAAATCAATTCAAATTCAATTCCTCTAAATGACAATTCAGTTGACAATATATTTTTACTATCAGCAATCCACGAAATTCGCAGACACGATGAAAAAGTTCAATTTTTAAAAGAATGTCGCAGAGTTTGCAAGCCAAACGGCAATGTTATTATGGTGGAGCACTTGAGGGATTTTCCAAACTTTGTAGCATTTTCAATCGGCTTTACGCATTTTTTCTCAAAAGCAACTTGGAAAAAGGCATTTGAAGAAGCCGGGTTTACATCATTTAAGGAAACAAAGTTTACACCTTTTATGTCAATCTTTAATTGCAACTAATGGAAATACATTTTAAAATAATTGGTGTTTTATTAATTGCTTTGGCAATGGTACACATTGTTTTTCCAAAGTATTTTAACTGGGACAAAGAACTTAAATCTTTGAGTTTAATCAATCGGCAAATGATGACAGTACATACATTTTTCATCGCATTGACTGTATTACTTATGGGTTTGCTTTGCTTGACCTCTTCTGCCGAATTAATTGAAACCAATCTTGGCAAAAAAATATCACTTGGACTTGGTTTATTCTGGACTGTTAGGCTTGTCATTCAGTTTTTTGGTTACTCGACTGACCTTTGGAAAGGAAAGAAATTTGAAACGCTTATGCATATAATATTTTCGTTACTTTGGACATATTTAAGTATAATATTTTTGACAACATATTTTAATTGACAACAAGAAGAGACATAGTGGACAACAAGAACGCCAGCACACACACCTTGCAAGCGCCATAACCCTGCCGCAGGCGCAACACAAGGCCACCTTCGCCTGCACG
>Ga0049081_10000172_pt1 | contig 25066 bp, 26 predicted proteins | sample GreLakmeER78MSRF_FD_66717 | JGI IMG/M metagenome (GOLD analysis project Ga0049081, IMG submission 66717) | Freshwater lentic microbial communities from great Laurentian Lakes, MI, USA - Great Lakes metaG ER78MSRF | ecosystem: Environmental > Aquatic > Freshwater > Lake | place: Great Lakes...
CGCAAAGAGTGCGAACAGTACTGCGGGGATGATGATTAGCCATCGGCTACGCAAGGAGCGCGGCTACTTCACCCTCCGTTAGACCCAACGCTGCAAGTTTTGCTACAGCAGATGCTTTGGCTTCAGCCTTTGCGGTGGCTTCGGCTTCACGTTCTGCTTCAGCCACAGCCCAGGCTGCTGCATCAACTTCGCGTTGTGTGATTTCTTCTGCTGTGAGTTCAACTTCTGTTGTGATACCTGTCGAGCAGTCGACTACGAGTTTTGTTACCATGTTTATATCCTAACTGTTCTTGATTCCGTAAAGGGATGCTGATGAAAATTCTAAAATTGTTGCAGAGTTAATAGAGTATAAAGTTAGTTGGTTGATTGCTGTAGTTTGACTCCACAAACCTGCAACAATATATATATATGACAGTGCAGCATTGTTTTCGTTTACTGACTCAGCAGAAACAGATTTAAAGTTTGCAGAAGCATAGTTTGGAATATAAAAATGTCCACTACCAAACACACTTGCCGTAGTGGTAGATGCAGGTACGGCTGTATTTATTGTTGTGTCTGTTGCGGAACCAGTGCTACTGCCATCACCATACAAAATACGCATAGTTTGATTGGTGGCAACACCATTCATTTTCAAACCTAATGCATCTACAGTTGCACCAGAACGATTAGTTCTAATTGAGAAAACTAATTTTAAATCTGTGTATGTTGCAGGAATAGAACTAAAATCAATACTGGCTGCACCACCAGAACCAACCGTGGTGGTTTGGATGAGTTTGTGTGTGACAGCCATTATGCAGCCTTAATCCCGTACAACGTGAATGTGCAACCAACAGCAAAGTTCTGACCAGTATCAGGCTTTAGCAACCAGGATGTGATTGCCTCTGGGGTTTTGCGCCATAAACCAACACCCTGTCTGACCAAAGCACCAGCGATGTTACCTCTAACCAAAACAGTCTTGAAGGTTGTTGTGTTTGTGTAGTTGAAAACATTCCAAATGCTGTTAGTTATTTCGCTACTCGTTATTAGAGCACCAGCAATAATTGATTGCGATGATGCACGACTAGAAGTTGCTGATGTTCCGTTGCCTGATAAAAGAGTGTACGAATAGTTTGTTGTGGTATCCCCGTTGAACTGGATGCTGATGCTGTCGGTTGAAAGACTTGCAGTATTGCCAGCAAAAACCATTACAAGGTCTGTGTAAGTTTGCGGGATAGAACTAAAAGTTACGGACGCGACAGCAGTACCGATTGTTTTTGTTTCGATTGGTTCATACGTTGCTGGCATAACTATCCCTTAATCCCGTACAAAGCGAACGATGAATACTGGGCAAAACTTCCAGAGAGTGTAATCGTTGTGACAGCAGATGTGTTTCTCCAGTTGTTTGACCTAAAAGCAACGCCACCCTGAGTGCTGTTGTTATCGTTGCCACCTATTGCACGAACAGTTTTGTATTTGTTTGTATCTGCGTAATCAAGAATGTCACAAACAACCACTAGTGGGAAGGTTAAACCTCCAGAAGTTCCTGGCAAATACATCAATGTATCAGGCGCACTAGCATTAGATGCAACCGTTGCGCCGTTGCCAGAAAGGTTGTGGTACGAATAGTTTGAGCCAGTATCACTATTGAATTGCATTGTTATGTTGTGGTTAGCAGATGGCATATCGTGAATACGAATCTGTAAATGCTTGTAGGTGCTAGGAATAGAAATAAATGTAATAGTTGAACTTCCACCCGAACCAACGGTTTCTGTAGCAATCGACTGAAAATCACCACTCGGACCCGCGCCCACTCCCGCCAAAATCAACATGACCGTTACGCCAAGTTACCGACGAGAACCCACGTATCAGTATCAATCTTCAACAAAGTTGCAACCGCATACTGAGCAGAAGTCTTAACCAAAGTACCCGCAGAACGCAACGTGACACCAGAACCAGCAGCCACAGTCACCTGACCAGCACCCAACTGCATCAAGTTCACCTGTGTACCAGTAGGAAACGCCACAGACGAGTTAGGAGGAACAGTCGCAGTAATCGCACTCGCATTAGAAAGAGTCACAAACTTTGCTGAGTCCGTCAACACAAGCGTGTACGTCGTACCAGTCTGAGCATTGAGAGTCAACTCACCCTCATACTGCCATTTAATACCAGTAGCCTCAGCAGCATCAGCAGTCAATTTCTTACGGTCAGTACCAACACCCAAACGGGTCACAGTTGAAGCAGCAGTAGCCGCATAAATATCGCCCTTGGTTGTAAGGGTAGCAATAGGCTGCTTGGTCGTGTCTGTTGGTGTAGCCCAAGTAACGCCGTTAGTAGCAGCCGCAGAAGCGACCAAAGCCTGACCGTCAGTGCCAACAGCCAAACGGTTGAGGGCTGACCCATCAGTTGCGAGCAAGTCACCCTTGGTTGTCAAGGTAGATGCAACCTTGTTTGCTTGGTCAGCGTCAGTAGCGGTGAAAACTGGGTAGCAGGTAGCACCAGCAGAGTGCGAGGCGGCGGTAGTGCCGTCAACACCACGAGTGATGCTTGATAGCGAAGAACCTGAGCGTGAACCTACAAGCACCTTTTCTTCGGTGCTAAGACCTGGGTCGATAACCATGAAGAACGAACCACTAGCGGTGTTGTTCCAGTTGGTTAAGTCACCAGTAAGGAGCGCAGAGGTATCGCCAGAGGTGATGGCGTTGGTCAGGGTGCATGCGGGTGCCGCACCTGCATATGACCGTCTCGCTGCGTATGCCATCTATAACTCCTAGTCTTGTACTGAACGCATTGTAACTGTACAGGTTCCTTCCAAGTCCCAGTTGGACTGGTACCCGTCAGCGACCTGAAACTCTAAGTCTTCTAATACTACAGAAAATGTTTCGATATTTTCCTGATAGTTTACCACACGCGGATTTGTCACTAAATCGCGTAGGGCGCGTAGTTCTGACTCAACATCAAAGTAGTAGTCGGTGTCGCGCACATGTAGACGGTGGTGCATGAGGATTGGGACACGGAATACTTGGCTGCGGGCTGGGCTGGCATAGGCTCGTGCCATCCAACGGGTAAGGGTTGGTGCGGTGGTTGCTGAACCTCTGTTGAGTGTCAGTTTGAATTTGGCTTCGATGAACTTGGACTGTGGTCCCGTAGATACCGATTCCGTTGCGAGTGATGTGGTGTGTGGCGACATTTCGGTGTAGTCGCCAGAGTCAAGGGAAATGCTTGGGGTGATTGTTCCGTAGAGAGGGGTGGTTCTAATGTCGAACTTGGCTACGAACTTGCGGTCAGGAATACCCCAACGGTAGATACCTGTAACGATTTCTCCGCTGGTTACAAAGTTGGCTGAGTCTTCAACATAGATACCGTCGCCCGATACAGAGAACAAACGCTTGTTGCTAAATGTTGCTACTGCCAGAACGTTTGATGTTGAGGTGTGCATCAGGTCGGTGGCATGGGCTGGGGTGTTAGTGGCGATAAACGTGGATAGGTCCAAGCGACCCAAGCCTGTGGAAACCCCGTCATAGTTGGACCAGTTGTACCAAACAAACTTTTCGTCAGCGGTGAATGACACAACGTTCCCGCTTGTTGGGATGAGTGCTCCTGTCGTAAGGTTGGAGTTTGAATCCGCAACCGCGTAACGGACACCCTTGTTTGTGCCGACGAGGATTGCACCGAGATACCCGTAGATGACAGTTGGTATTTCGCCTGATGGAAGTTCTAGTGCCACTACTGGTTGGTCAAGTACACCTGCTGCGGTGATAGTGATTTTGTAGATTGCTCCGCGTGTTCCTGCGTATCCTGCGGCATAGATTGCTGATTGTCCTGCAGCGAAACTTACCCAGTTCCATGTTGCTATCGGGTGTGCGTAGTCATCACCACCGATGTTTCCTGATGGGTTGTAGTACAGGTCTGTGGCATAACCACCTGATGCGTCACCAGAAACCATAAGGTTTCCCTTAACAAAGTCAACATAATAAAGTTGGTGTCCGTAAGCAACGTTTGATGCTACGTCTGCTGCGGTGTATTTCCATAAACCAAAACTGTTGGTTGTGCCAGCGTAGGTGAGATAAACGTTTGTACCATCGGATGCTATGTCGCGTGGTGTTAAACCTGCTGGCAATCCAGTAGCAGTTGTCCACGTTGGCGAGGTTGCAAACGGGTCTGTTGTGTATTTTAGGTTTTGCCCATCTACAACATAAACCCTGGTGTCAGTTACCACAAGTGGAAGATTGGTGTTCGCAGAGTTAAGTGATTCTTTGACAGCATTAAGTAGCGTTGCTTGTCCCTTGGTCCAAGGGTTTACACCTTTGCTGGAGTAGAACCTGTAGTCCTGTCCTTCTGCGGTGTCAGCATATTTTTGTCCAGCACCATAATGCCAAGACACTTCACCACGACGCCACAAACCCTGCGGGTTAATTGCGGCTTCACCTGGGGCTGTTGACTGGTCAACCGAGTCACGTACACGTGGTTCAAAACCGCGCGTAAATGTCCCTGCTTCTTGGTCAATAAGGAATGGGCGTCCATCGATAGCAATAGGAAAAATGTCTGGTACAAGGTTCGTGGTTGTTCCGCCAGCAAAAAACTGTGGCGCTGGAATAAAAGCGTCTGTGAACCTGTAGAGAGTTGTTGCCACCGCTTAGTCCTTAGACAGAAAAGTTGGGTATGACCTCATTAGTCGGGCGGCTTCTGCTTGGATACGGTCACGGCGAAGGCGTTGCAGGTTGGTGATTGAACTTGCTACTGCACCTGCTGGTACTTCTGCTGCGCGGCGTGTATCGCCTTGTGATTCTGTGAAGTTGCGTTTCATTTCACGTGGCGACATCAAACGAATTTGTGCGCCGAGCGCAATAATATCTGTGACCGTATCTTGAATCCCGCCAGTTGTGTTTACGTCAGAGGATTCGGTTGAAGCGGTCACATATGGTGCTTTGTAGACAACGCGAAGGCGACCTGGGAATACCCCTTGGTCGAACCGTAGGGCGTAGCCTGATGCGAAGTCGTCTGTTGGGACATCACGTACGAGACGTACTTTGCGTGCGACAGGGTAGTCGTCAACCATGTAGCGAACAGAGACGCTGAGTAGGTCGATGATGTCGGTTACACCTGTGAGGTTTATCATCAGGTCTGAACCGTTGTAATCAATGTTCAATGTTTTGACTTGGAACAATCCGTTTAGCGGAGATGACAGGTCACGGATTTCGTCGTTGATTGATTCAAGTACTTGCGAACGTGGGAAGCGTGGGCTGACGGTGATGATTGCATCCGTTGTGTGCGATGCTGCGGTTGTTCCATTGAAGCCGCGTTCAACTGTAAGCGTTTTGGTTGCTGAGTCAGTTGACCAGATGTACATTAGTTCTGAATCAATTTCGCAAACCTGTCCAGCACGCAACCCTTCAAGTGGGTACGTGGTTACAACACTCGTCGCGGACGAGTTGATGCTGGATGAAAGTTTGTTGCGCGGTTCAACTGTCCCCGACAGCAGTTGTCGCAACGTCCTATCAATAACGGTTGCGGCTGTGGTCATTTACTTCTTTTTCTTAGCCTTCTTCTTCATAGGCTTGCCAGTCTTCTTGGCTTCCTTTGCTGCGGCTGCCATTCCTTTAGCACCGTAACTAAATTCTTTTTTTCCTACCATTGGCATAGTGTCTCCTGTCGACTCTTAGATGTTACCATTTAACTTTATCTGCCCAATATGCGGCAGACATCTTGCCCTTAGCAATGTTCTTGGCGTGGCGTGCTTTGAAGGCTTTGTTCCTAGCAGAACTATCGGGTGAGCCTTGTACGCCTTGCTGACCGAACCTAATGAGTTTGACTTTGTCACCAGTTTTGGCTAAGACTGCATGGGATTTGTTGGCTTGAGGTGTGCGCTTTGGCTTGTTGTAGCCAGCGAACTTCTCGCCCCTGTACTCAATCATTTCTTCTTCTTTACCGCAGCGTTATCAACCAGGTTCGGGTACGGGCGTCCTGCTTTTTTGGCACGAGCCTTGGCAGCAGCCTTCTGGGATGGCGTCAATGGGGTGGATTTCTTGTTGGGGTTTTTTGTTTCCCAAAATGCTTTCTTCTTCATTGTTTCTCCACTAGATAGCCTGCGCTTCGCAGTATGTTGCGTACATTTAACACTACATCATAGGGTTTCCCAGGCTTTAGGTCGATGTAGTGGTCGCCGATTGTGGCTTTGATTGCGCGATTCACCTGAACCGTGGTGATTGGTTCCAACGGTTTCCAGTCTGGCGTGACACGGTTGCTGGATGGTTTAACAATTTGTAGTAGTTGGTTGGCGGCTGTGTCCCAGTTGAACGCTGCGACTTCTCCAGAGTTTTTGAATGCTTGTTTGCGGTACTTGTCGCGGTTCTTGTGGATGGAGATGATTGCTTCGGCTAATGCTTCTGGGTCTGGTTCGTCCCAGTCACCCATGTTTTGCCAGACACCCTTGGCGGTGGGGACGCTGGTGGTGGGGATGCGGTGGGTGGCTAGGTCGGAGAACTCTCGGTGACCGTGAGCGTCAGACAGGATGGTGGGTATGCCTGCTGAGATTGCTTGGAGTGGCATGAGTCCAAACCCTTCGCCGCGGGATACGGAGATGAAGCAGTCCATTGAACGGACCAGGTCGGCTTCTTCTTCTTCGGTCATCCAATGGTCATGGACCACCACGTTCGGATAGTTAAGGTCTTTGGGTGCGAACAGGTGTGGGGGGACAATCTTGATATGTAACTCTGTGTTAGGTAGACCTAACTTGTTAAACGTATCCAGTACAACATCTAGCCCTTTGCGATACCACTCTGACCCGCCACACAATATCTTGTATGTTTCAGTTCGCTCAACATCCTTTGGACACCATATGTTGCGGTTCACCCCAAGCGGAATGACATGCACGTTGTCGTGGTGTTGGGAGAATAAGTCAAAGTTGTGCAGGCTTGGCACGATAACCTTTTCAAAATTGTGCAGGTAGTCAGAGAACTCTGGGGGTAGCCAGTTCGTTTCCCACATGGTGAGCAGGTGCGGGGTTTGGGTTTTATGCCAGCCTTTGATTAGGTTGGGGCGAAGGGCAAAGACTACGTGTTCTGCGTCCTCGGTGAGCGTAACCTTTTGGGCTAATGCTGTCTTAAGTCCGACAACCATTTTGCCGTAGCCAACATGTTCAAGGTTGACACCGACAAGGTTTAGATAGTTGGCAGAATCCCTGTCTCCACTTGCCATGATTCCTGTGCTTTCTTTTCTACCTCGGCAGCACCATCAATCTTCTTAGGTTGCAAACCATCAGCGCGAAGACGTTTGTATGCTGGCATATCTTTGTTCCAATTACGTTCAGTTGTATTGACTTCCGCCACCCTAGCCCCTCGGCTAGTAGTCGTGTTGGTCCCCATGCGAACCCCTGCGACCCTGCAACCAAAGCATCCTTCAACATCTAGAGTCGGATGTGTTTCCCTGTGTTTCATGTGATGTATGCCCCGTATCCTGCCGCAGTTAATGCGGTTGCTTCTGCTGCTGTTATCTCGTTATCGTGTCCGCCATAATACACTTTTGAAACCATGCTCAGACTTGACGGCTGGTTGTCTGTGAAGTTTCCATCGGTGAGCAGGAAGATGTTGCGTCCGCGTGGTGATGCTTCGATTCGTCCACCAAGACGGTTCGCTAGACGTTGGTCTTTTGACAAATGTAAACCGCCCATGTAGTCGCTGATGATTACTGGTACAACAAAGTTGTCGGTTGGTGGGTTGAATGTTGCCATCAGGTGATACTACTTCCATAGCCTGCTGCTGTGAGTTCGGTTATTTCTGCTGCGGTCAAGAAGTTGTCATGTCCACCAAGATAAGTTCTGGTGATGAGTTCTATTCTGCGTGGGTCTGTGGTCGTGTAACTACCGTCAGTGAGCCTGTACAGGTTTTTGGCGCGGGAACCTTGTGGGGTGTGGGAGAACAGTCGGTCTGGTGATTCTTCTGAGAGTCTTACCGCGAACGGGTAGCCTTCGGTTATTGGGACTCTGAAGATGTGTGACTTGTCCCAGTTGGCTGTGGCTGTTCCGTCGCCCGAACCTGTGCATGTTCTGAATAGTGCCCGTGCGCCAACCGTCTCCGACGTTCCCTCTCCCGAACCCGACGATGTACGGATAGCCGTGAGAACCCTCGTCGCCTCAGACGTTCCATCGCCTGAACCTGTGCTAATTCTAACAAGAACATGAACTGAGATTGTAGTCGCAGAACCAACGCCTGATGCTGTGCCACTTCGCACAGGAAGAATTTTGCCTACTGTTGTATCTGAACCTGCTCCGCTTCCTGATGCTGTGCGCGGTGAAACGTGCAGTCCTGTGGAATCCATCGTGCCAACACCCGAACCAGTTGCGCTGCGAAGAAGAACAACAATCCGTGTCGCAGACTCAGAACCCGTACCACTACCCGTACCCTGCCGTTGACGTAATACTTGTGCCGATGAAGAAGCGGTACCTAAACCCGATGCGGTAGCAGTAACCGTAACGATTGCGCGTACACCAAGATAGAAGCGTCCACCGTTTTTGTAAAAACCTGTGTGGTAATCGACAAGACGGTCAAGTCTCGTAACAGTTCTACCAGATGCGCTTTCTGATGTTCCGTTGCCAGGTCCAGTAGCGGTGCGTCCTACCGTACGGAAATAGGTTGCCCGATAAAACGGGTGGGTATCAAAAAACGGTTCGCTAAAACCTGTGACTGCTGTTTGCGCCATAAGGGGTTATCCCCTAACGGCTAGTCGAGCGACAGCGTGAGAGTAGTGATTTGGAAAGTGTCACCAGCGGTCACGGCTGCTGATGAAGATAGTGCACCAGTCCACAAACAGTTACCAGCGGTTGAAGCATCCCACATAGACCAATGCGAATAAGTTTCAGTAGCAGCAACGTTCGTCCACTCCAAAGTTGCAGAGGTTGCAATAGCACCAGAAGCAGCAGTAGCCCAAGCAGCAACCTTGCGAGTTGCTTCGGTTGCGGCGGCAGTAGTGCCAGCCTCACCAGCATCAGCGGTATGCAACTTGATATATACGTTTGTTGGCATGGTCCACGCGGTCTTACCTGTCGTGTGTTCCAAAATCTTTAATTCTGCATAGTTAGAAATCGACATTGTAAACCTTTCGTATCATATGACTATAGCAAAACGAAAGCCCCCCACCTCCCGTACTAGGGGAAATGAGGGGCTTTTGCTTTAACTGTTATCAGTTATTAGTTGGAGCCAATGCTTGAGGATGACTCAATGCGGCGTAGCGATGCTTCGCGGAAGCGACCATAGCCACCCAACCAGTACCAACCCAATGGCTGCAAGCGCATAAGGATGTCGGTTACGTTGCCACGGACAATCTTCGGTACTGCACCGTTTCCGTCTTGTACGCTGTATGCCTTTGCAAGAGCCTGACGACCCATGATGTGTGTGCAATAAGCGTCGATTGAACCAGTTGTGCTGGTTCCGTTCGATGCGTTGGTGAACACCTTGGCACGTGGGGTTTCGATGAAACGGACGGATTCGAACTTGCCGATTTCGCCGTTGTAAATTCCCTCTGGGTTGACGTAGTTAGCAGGGGTGCGCCATGCTGCTGCGTCAGTTGCCGAACGGAAGTCGTACGAAACGTCTGGGTGAATGTAACCGAGGTATGAACCGTCGAAGGTTGCAACGTTTGCTGCACGAAGTTGTGCAGTTACCTTGCGAACATCGTCAGCAGACAAGATGTCATCTGTTGAAATCGATTCACGGCTGGTTGGTGTGGTGGTTCCACCCGTTGCGTAAACAACGTTGGTTCCTGCTGCAAGAACTTCACGGATAACTTGGTCGATTGAATCGCCTGCGTTGTATCCGATGATGTTTGCTGCTGCTGTGTCAACATCCAAGAACGCTGTTCCACGCAACTTGGCGGTGGTTACTACTGCGTTACCGTATTCGTTAAGAGTTACGGTTACTTGGCTGTCGGACAATGCTGTTGGGGTTACGTCGGTAACTTCGTTCAACGTTGACGTTGCTGCTGCAATGTCTGCGAAGATGGTGAATGTTACGCCTGTACCTGGCATTGCCTGCTGTACTGGTTGTACGTCTGCTGCCTGGTCGAACAAGAGTTCTGAACGCAACGCGAAATACGCGAGACGGTCAAATGCTACCTGGTCTACGGACAGTGACGAGAGTTGGGTTTCGCCTGCCATGATTTTTATTCCTTTGGTTTAGAGGTTTATGAGTTTTCTGTTGCTGCTCGTGCCTCTGCCAAAATTTTTTCAACTTCTCGTGGCGACTCTGCTTCTTCCAAACGTCGCGCCCAATCGACTGGAGGCTGTGCGGTTTGTGAACCTGCCGCTATTTTTGCGGTTCGGTTCCAAGCCTTTGCCTCATCGGTTTGGGATGGTGCTACGGGTGGACTAATCAATTGCGCCTCGACTGCAGCCTCACGGATTGCTTCCTGGTTTAGTTCGCCGTCGTATCCTTTGACAAAGTACTTTGCCATTGGTGAGGTTGGGTCAATACCCGCCTTCACAAAGGCTAGTTCTCGTCTTTCGGATTCGGCTTCCGCAAGAAGTTTTTTGGCTTCTGCGTTTTCCTTTTCCAGTTGCTTCATCCTTGCCCGCAACGGATTGCGAGTTTCGGTTTCTTCCAGTTGGTCTTCGTCGTAGTTGTCAAACTGTGACATTATGGCACGCTCCTTTTGCCCACATCACATCGGAGGGAAGTGATGGCTGCTTAGTTGATTGGTACACCCCGTATGCGCCGTGCGAGTCGGGGGGCGCCCGCACAGGTTCCTACTGTTCAAAGTATCATTTGTTACATTATCCTGTCGTAAGACAGAATGCAATCAGGCGTTATTCTCCGACTGTGCCGAGTCCTGTTTGTCCGCCGCCTTCGAATGTTGCTTGTCGGCGTCGTGCTGTTTTGGCTACACGTTGCTGGGCGGCAGCGTTCACTCCTGTTGCACCTTGGATGAGTTCTTGCTGGGTGAGTGCTTGTTCGCCTGCGATTGGGCGAGTAAGTTCCTGCAGAGAACGTACATCAGAGAACGCTTGTTGTGCTTGTTGTTCTGTTACGCCACCTAATACGAGTTCTTCTGCTTGGGTCGCGGTGAGTCCGATGCCTGCTTGTTTGCGGGCTTGTGCGGCTACTTCTGCGGCACGTGCGGAGCGTACTACTGCGTCTCTGTTGCGGTTTGGGTCAATGAAGTAGGCGGCAAGTGTGCCTTCGTCTAGCCCGTATAGGGTTTTGAGTTCGTTTACTACTGCTGGGTCAGCGTTCTTGACTGCGGCATAGCCTTGTTGCACACGGTATTGGATTTCGTCGGGGGCAATATCGTTGCTAATGAATGTCGCAAAGTCTTCTTTGTCGTTGTAAAAATCTGGGGGCATTCCAGCAGCGTTCAATACTTGACGGTATGAGGACTCTAATTGCAGGTATTGGGATACTGAGTAGGCTGGTTTGTTTGCTGCGCGACGTGCTTCGTTACCTGAAAAGCGTCGTTTGAATGCTTCTGATTCGCGGAGTTGGATTCCGATGTCATCGATGGTGGATGCGCCTGTGATGCGTCGGTCAGCGAGTGCGGTCTTAACATCGGCTAGTAGGGCTGGGTCGTCCATATCGTAATACTTTAGGGTGGCTGCAAGAATGCTTGATGCGGTTTCTACGCCTTGCTGGAACTCCAAAGCATCCTGTTCTTTTTTGTATTTAATTAGAGCATCATCATCGTCGTCTTCTTCTGGTGCTGAAACACGTTTAACAGAACCGTCGCTAAACACGGTAACACGCATACGGCTCTTGCCGCTTTCCTCAAAATAGGTATCTACAACCGTTGGTTCGCCGCCGCCAGTACCTCCACCAGTATCTCCACCTGTAGGTCCGCCAGCAGGTCTACCACCACCTGGGATAATGCCATAAGCATCGCCCATGCGCTCCTGAATTCCACCAAATATGTTGCTCATTAGATAATCCTTCCAAATGCTTGTGCAAGATTGCTTGCGAGACTACGTGCCTCGCCTTTAGCGTTCTCTGTCTTCTCCCAACCATAGCGGGCATCAGTACGCAACAGTTTCTCCCACTCACCTGTGGTCATGGCACGCTTCTTACCTTCTTCACCAAAAGCCAACGCAATTTCATAGTCGCCTTGTGACATGTCAATAGTGTTCGGGTCAACCTCTAACAGTTTGGCTGCTGTCTGCCTGTAGTTACCCGCCAAGTCCTCAAGGGTTACACCCTGGTCAATGAGGTCAGCGAGATGCTTGTAACGTGTTTTTGCTAATTCACGTTGCTGGCGTTGGAAATCTGATGTCGTAATTGTTCCTGTCAGCACACTTTCAATGCTGGATTGTGGTGCGCTATTAAAGAAGTTTTTGGCAATCAACTGCACATTCAGATAGTCATTGCCTGCCGTGGCACGCTTTATCGATGTTGGGTTGGCATAGGTGCCGTCAGGGTTTTTACGGAATACTTCCTTATAGGTTTCAGCCTTAAGGGTTTCACCTGTCCAACCAAAGTTGATGGAGTCGGTTACGAATTTAGAGAAGTCTGTGCTGTCGAAACCAAGGTCTCCAACAATCTTTTTAATTTCTTTTACTTTGCCTGATGCGGCTAGTTCGTTATAGAAGTCAACACCCTGAAGTTCGGCGGCAAATCGTGCCTGACCCTCAGTGGATTCATAGTATTTCTCGTCGTGAGCCTTTTGTAGCAGGGCAAATAGTTGTGGATATTTAGTGCGGTCTTGGTCAAGCAACCATGCTTTTGCTGGGAACGTTGAACGAAATGTTGCTTCCCAATCAGTTGATGGGGTAACTGCCGTTGTTACACCCTTAACAACTTTTGGCACCTTAGTCACTCCAGCGGTTGAAACAACCTTTGCTTTTTCTGTGACACTACCGTCGGTGTAAGTTGTCTGAACTACGGTAACACCATTCTTAACAACTTCTCTTGTGCTTTTTACGGTAAGGGTTTCATCAGCAGCAAGACGTTTAGCGGTTTCTATTTGTGATGCGCGTTCTGCGGTATCAGCAGTAGACGGGCTGATGCCTGCACCAGATGTCGCTGCATCTGTGCCGCCTTCACGTTCTTGACCACCACGGGAGATGTTAGGAATAGCAATTCCTTCAAGCATTTTGTCTTGAGGGTTAACACCTTGCAACGCCCTATAAGTCTCGCCAACGACTTTCTGCGCGGCAGCCACATCACCATTTCTATCAATAGCGATATTAAGGTTCTCTAATGCTGCTTTTAATTTTCCACGCGCCGCATAAATTGTACGTTTAATTTTTTCTCGTGCTTCGCGTTCTTCTGGGGTAACAATAAATGCTTCTGATTCTTTTGCAGATTTAGCACTTTGCATTTTTTCAAGTTGTTTAACAACCTTGTCACGTTCAACAACAAGTTGAGCAAGCGTATAAGACTTGTTTTTGTATCTTGCAGAACCACCTGCACGAACATTAGGGTCCTTGATTAGTTCCTCAAGGGTTTTGAGGTCGTCACTTATAGACATTATGCAAGTCCTTTAATCGATTTGTCAAGAATATCGAACAACGACAACATGCCAACAGATGCAGCCTCAGCACCATACTGCTGTTCTACCTGCACTTCGGCGGCGGTTTGCAGGCTTGGAGCCTTAACACCGCCAGTGCCTTCGGTGATTTCTTTGCCTTCGTAGGCTTTAACAAACTTTTCAATCTCATCATTAGATACATCTCGCCCTAACATTTTGCGGGTTGCATCTTTGAACACAGCACGGATGTCTTCCTTGGCTGTGGTGCGAACACGTTTGCCACCAGACCCTTTGAAGGTGGTAAGAAACTGGCTGTATGCAACATCAGAAGTAACACCTTGTGCGTTTGCAAAACGAAGGAATTCTCCCATTGCGGAAAAGTCTTTAGTGTCAAAGCCTGTGGCGGATGGTCTTCCTGTGCCGTATAGTCCGCGTGCTGCAAGCGAGTTAAGGAATGCTTGGCGTTCTGCCAAATCCATTTTTGCTAGTTCGGCGTATGCCTCTTTTGTTGGGTCATACTGTCCGCGGGTGATGATGCCTCTGGAGTCAACAAGGTTTTGACCGACATAACCGAATGAGGTTGGTCCAGCGATTTCACGTGTGCGAGCAGAGGTGGTTTCGGTAGGGGAAACTGGGGTGGTGCTTACGACGTCGCCTTCACCTGGTGCAAACCCTGCAAGGGTTGCACCTTTAACTTGTCGTACTTGTAGTTTTTGGTTTGGGTCTAACCCTGATGTGCCTGCGGACAATGCAGGGGCGTCGGCAGCGGGCTGCGTTTGGTTTTGTGTGTCTTCTGACATTAGTCTACCTCTGCTGCAAGTTTATCTTCAAAAATACGGGCGAATTCTGGTGTTCTTTGGATAAGCACCTGTGCAATACTACTCAACCAATCACGCAACGGTTCGGCTCGCGCGGAATCAAGGCTCTTAAGGTTGACTGCACCTGCTTGTGCAAGGGCTTTATCGCGTGCAGCAATATACTCTTTGACCGCTTGAGCAACATCGTTATCAGCGAGACGCTCATCCTGTACAGCAAACTTGAGTTCGCTAACAAAGGATTCGAACTGTCCTGGGTTGAAATCTGCTTTAACAGGGAAACCTGGGTATTGGCTGTTGAGGTATCCGCGCCATTGGGTCAGCCAGTCACGTTGTTCTGTGCTGATTCTGTCACCCAACTGGTTGCGCTTGGAACGATAGACGGCTGCACCTAAACGGTATTGGGCAGCGGCAACCATCTCTGGGGCTGACAGCCGTCGGCGTTGACCTTTTTGCAGTTGACGGTTCCAAGTTTCGAACGAGAAGTCGTCGCCGCCTGGGGCGAAGTATCCTGCGGTTTGGCTGTATTGGCTGAATAGGTCGCCGTTGTTACGTTGCCAGTTACCGAATGCTTCGGATGCTTCCAAGCCACCTGCAAGTGGTTCTGTCTTATGACCGAGATAGATGAATGCGTTTTCACCGAAGGTTTCGATGAAGCGTTGTACAGCGTTGTCTGGGTTTTCGCTTTGGAACTTATAAAACTCTTGAGCGATTGCTGATGCGGTGATGTCTCCGCCTTGGGTTTCTAGACCGAAATCGATTTGTGGTGATGATGGTCCTGTGAACTGAAACAATGCTCGCAACCCTGCAAGAATTCGGGCTTTGCCTTTGGCATCTGCATAAAGTTTGGCTGTGTCGTTAGGGTCGGTCAGGTCGTATTCACCTGATGATGCTAGGTATTTAACTGTTTCACCGTAGGTGTTTCCAAAAATGGTTTCCATGTTGGTGGTATCAGCGCGTATTGCTTCAATTCCACGAACCGCCCATTGTGGGGCAAGCGATGAGACACCCTTTTTGCCGTATGGAAGAACAATGCTTCGTACGAAATCAAGTCGTGGTGTGTCTGGGATTAGTTCGCTTGCTGCAATTTGTGCAACTGGACCTACACCTGGGACGCTCAATACCTGGAATGCGCCACGTACAGGGAACTGCAGGAGTGAGCCTGCCCATCCGCCAACTGGGAAGTTGAATACATGTTTGCCGCTTGTTGGGTCTTTGCCGAACCATCCTGCGCCGATGTTGTCTGGGTCTTCGCTGTTGTAGTTGACACCATTGTATGCGAGTTGGGTTTTACGGATTCGCGATGGGTCTTCGATTAGATAGCCAACATATTTGCCAAGGGTTTCACGGAATGCTGTGGCGAATGGCATCACTACACGAAGCATGTCTTCAACGTTGGATTTCTGTTGAGCGTTGTAGAGAATATCTTGTAGTTCTTGCACAGCCATTGATGACGCATATTCTTCTAGTTCTGCAATGGTTGCGTCGCCTGTTGAAACCTTATTGAAGATTGCGTCGTAGTTGCGTTTGTTACCAACGTATTGTTCCACTGTAAGACGAGCGCGTTTTCCTTCTCGCGCTAGGTCCGCGTTTAGTTCATCAACGTAACGGGTGATGTTTGCGCGTAGAGTTGTTTGTTCTGTTGGGGATAGCAAGAATGCTTGGTCTGCTACTTCTTTATAAAAGGCTTGACGGTACAAGGGTGAACGTTCGAGACTTTGTGTCGAGCGTCCCACGAGACTGTTAAAGAACCACTTAACTCCAGTGTCTAATGCTTGTGAGATTTTGTCCAAGCCAACTGTTTTGCCTTTTTCTACACGAACAGCAACTTTGACTTCTTCAGCAAGTTGTTGTTTTGCGCCTTTGTAATTGAGGTGTTCGCGGAGTGCTTCACTTCCCAATAGTGATGGGTCTTTTTCTTTTGTGGTAAAAGCCCTACCTGGTGCGACTGGTTGGATGTCTGCTATTTCACGGTTAATCATTGCCCCAGGATTAAATGGGTCTTCAATCATGCTGGTTTTAATTGAAACAATTACGCCCTGGCGGTCATCTGGGAGGTTAACCAAACCACCTATACCGCGTGGGTTGTTTGCTTCGTCTGTGGCATAGGTTACGGAGTCAAGTGTTTGTTCTACACGACGTGCAATTTCTGCTTCGTCTGTGAACTCACCAGCAACCTTAACGTTTTCCATAAGTGGAACACGGTCAAATGCAACGATGAATCTTAGGTCTTCGTCAACTACGCCTGTCGGTGAGGAACCGCGAAGAATAGTTGATAACTTTGCTGTTGACAAACGGTCTATCCAGCCAATAAGAATTGCGTCATCGCCCGTGGACTTAAAAGCCTGAAAATATGGATTACCGCTGTCGTCTGTAACTTTGACTCCGTTGCGGAAATTATCAATGACTATCCTCTTAGCCTCTTTACCATCTGCGGTGCTATTGAACCATTGGAGAGTTCTTTCTAAGCGTTCTTGTTGCGGAAGATTCCAGAACGAAGCAATACGTGAAAGGATTGGGTCTGTGGCAATTTGACCCAAGTTGTCTACGTATCCCGTGATATGACCTTCTGGGTTTACTTGTCTTGAAACCTGCGCGAATTGTTCACTTCTATACATTGATTCATTAAAAGCCGCAGGGTCTTGAAGATGCTCATACACAGAACGCTGTACCGATTTTTTATACCCATCAAAAATTGAGTTAATTTCTCCAGCACCATCTTCTAATGCTTCTTCGAAAGTAGTTGCAACGTTGACTCCAGTTGGGTCCATTTTCCCTGTGAGTGGTCCAACATACCTGCGCCCCATAACAGTTTGAATGGTGCGAAATGGGTGTGTAAAGAATGATTCGTAACCTCGTGCGCCAATACGAATGTGTGAGTCAATCATGTTTCTTACGATGTATCCGCCTGTAGCAAGCACCATTGGCTTCCATACTTCTTGCTGGAGTTGTTCCGCGGCTGCTATGAGTGCGCGTTCGCGACCATCTTTAGTGCGAAGGACATGACGGAATACTTTGTTTCCGCCAATCTTGGCTCCAGTTAAAGCGCGAAACTTTCGATAGTCAGGGAGAACCTGCACATTTTCAATCATTTCATTAAGCGCGCTTGCGCCTTGCAGTTTTAGTTGGTCAAGTTGGTCTGGACTGTATCGTGCGAATTCTTGTGGGTCTGTGTAATCACGAAGGAATTGAATCATTCCGCCGTCGTCAAGTTTGCCGTTTTGGTCAACACTGTATGCGCGTAATTTTGCTTTGTCTGCACGGATACTGTCTACCGCTTTTTTTGCTACTGCTTTATCTGCATCAGCATGTTCAGTAATTATTTCAAGAAAATCATCATATAATTTGTCTGCTGATTCACGGCGCGCAGCAGTGTTTTCTAAACTAAACGTGTTCATTGCTTTACCCAAAAACTTTTCGTATGTTTCTGGTAACTGCTGGTCAATCTTTAGACCTCTCATCCACTGACGGTACGTGGCAATTGACCTAGAGCGTTCCATGCCTGTTCCGTTAATGATGGCTTGCTGTGTTGGGATTTCTGACCACCATCGGCTGTTGCGGATTGAACGGTACAAAGGCACACGTTCACGAGCGTATTGGCGTGCAGCAAATGTTGCACCTGTTCCTGTTACCCCAGAAATAGACCGCGGAAGAATGCTTGCGTCTTTTTGTCCGCCAAGCACTGCTGCTGCCTCACCAATGATTGCTTTCACTTTGTCTGGTGAATCTGCGCGAGCGAGACGCATTGCTACTTCTGGGTCGATTTTGTCACCGAAGTCTTCAAGGATTTTTGCTGCGGCGCGACCTATTTGGTTGTCTGCGTCAACACCTGTTAGTTTGCGGCTGGTGATGTTGTCCGTTGCTGCTTTGGCGTGTTCAGCAAGGCGGTCTGCCATTCGTCCTGCGCGCGTGTTCTTGTCAAACCATGTATAGAACTTTGATTCAACAAATGCAATGCTTTCTTTCGCATCAAGTCCTGCTTCTCCGCGTGCGATTCGTGCAGCAGCGGCACCTGCTTCTTTGCTGATTTTTGGTATTTGGTCTGTTTGTACTATCCCGCGTTCAACAAGTTGTTTACCTAATGCTTGAGATATTTTACGAGTGCCAATCAAACCCTTAATAGTGTCATCTGCGTACGCACCTGTTTTTGCGGCTTTGAATGCTTGTCCAAGGTAGAGCGTTGGGTCAGCAAAAATTTGTACGCCAGCATCAAGAAAACCTGACAGTAGTGAGTATTCTTTTGAACCTGGGGTAAACACTATGTCTGCTGCACCACGTCCAATAGTCCATGCGTTGCCATTGATTGTTCCACGGAACTCTCGTGCTTTTTGTGCTTGTGTTTTTTGTGCTTCGCCACCGAAAAAGAAACCTGAGCCTGCGTCATTGCTCCCAGCCATCTGACCTAACTGTGTGGATGCGAACCATCCGTCTACACCTGCTGGGTCATTTCCTGAGAATGCTTGTGATGCAGCGTTTTGTACAAGGTCTGGCGTGAACTGCAATGCAGCAAACGTCCAACGTGATAATGCTTTTGCTTTACCGTAAACGTTTCGCTGGAACCAACTACCTTGTTCTTGTTTTGGTTGAGGGGTGTTGGTCATCACATATTGTTTGCCAGCAACGTTTGACACAGCATCGATTGCTTGTTGTGATGCGTTTTGTTTCGCTAAGTCAAGAATGATGCGTGGAGAAATCCACGGTGACTGACGATAAATTTGTGAAGCGGCTTGTGCTTGCTGTGGTGTTACTGTTTTGGCAAATTTTGCTTGCGCCGCAATGTTGGCTTGTGCGTCTTTATCGTTGTTCTCTTCGTCGACTGGGTCGAATGCACCGAATAATGCCATTAGTATCCTTCACGTATGTATGAGTCCAGCATGTCTGCGAGTTCTTCGCTTGGGTATGTTGCGTAAAGTGCACGTAGTTCGTCAAGGATTGGGTCGCTGTTACGCGGTCCGATGTATCCACCTAGTTGCTGTGTGCGTCCTGGTCCAAATGGTGCGCCTGCGGTAAGAGGCTCGTTGGGGCGTTCTGTTGGACGTGATAGTGGTCCCATTGAACCTGGTGCTACACGTGGTTGTTGTGGTGTAGCGGTTGGTGCTACATCTGTTGGTGGGGCTGCCATTGGTACTGCACGTTGTGCTGCTACTTGTTTTCCTGCTTCACCATAAGTTTGTCCTGGTGCTGCTTTTGCTGCCATTTTTTTTGCGGGATTACGGAGGTCTGAACGATTTGGATATTGCTTTGCCATTAGCCCAACCTACCTGCAAGTGAGAGTACTCCGCCAGGTGTTCCTGGTTGTGCTGCTGCTCCTGCTGGTGGTCCGCCGAGTTGTGAGAGGAGTCCTTCGATTCCTGCTGGTCCACCTGCTGTTGGTTGCTCTGCACCCATTCCTGGCATTGCTAGTCCTGGCATTGCTTCTGGTGCACCAGGTTCTACTGGTGTTGCTTGACGTTGTTGTGCGCGTTGGTTGGTTCGAGTTACAGCCTCGTGTAGTGGCACGTTTTCTTCCAATGTAAGTTTGGTTAAGTATGCAAGGTCTTCTGGTTGGTATGGTCCGTTAGGGTCGGCTGCTTGCGCTTGGATAGAAGATAGCAATGCTGCTTCTACTGACTCTGCGGTGATGCGGTCCTTTTCCAACTCTGGGTCAGAGATGAGTGGGTCGGCTTCACGTGCGGATTCTTTAGACATAAGTCCCGTTCCGAGACGCTGTCCAAGTCCTACGATGAGTCCGTTGACGTCTGCACCCGATGATGGATAGTTGACGTAGTGGAAGTCTGTTTCCCAAATTTTGTTTGGGATGTAATCTATGCGTCCGCTTGATTGGCGTCCTGGCATAAAGAACGATTTGGACATGTTTCCAAAATACGATTTCTCTAGAGCAATAGCAATCTTGTCTTCTTCAAGGAGTGATTGGGAGAAGATTGATTGTGCTTCTTGCACGCGGAAGTCTACGGTTGCTGAGAGTACTGATTCTCCACGGCGTCCTGTGCGGATGTTGGTTCCTGATTCGCCACCGAACTCGGCAGGGATTGCACCTTCAAGACGCTCTTGACGTTCCAAGCGGTCTAGGGCTACGTCTGTCTTGTATCCAGGGTTTGATTGCAACTGTTGGATGTCGCCACCCTTGACAACACCAAGTTGTCCTGTCTTGCCATCGGCAATCTGCAGGATTTCTGGGTTTTCGCCTGGGCGTGCAATGAGGTATTCGTCTGGGAAGATACCGCGTTCGATAGCAATTTCTGTGAGTGCTTGCAAACGGGCACGTGTGTAGTACATGCCCATAACACCGTCGAACTGTCCGCGAGGAAGGTCAAGGGTGATGCGTTGTGGGACGACTGCTAGTGGGATTCCCGCACGGTTAGGGATGCGTTCTAGTTCTACAACTTCCATGCCAGAGCGTTCTTCTGGTGAAAGTGTTTGAGTGTTCTCTGGTCCCATTACACAGCAAATAATTTCGTTCTCATCAACATATTCGAGAATTACGTACAGGGTGTCGAAGCGTACTTTGCCCATGCGGAGTTTGCCAATGACTTGTTCGCCATAGTTGGAGATAAGCCATGATGCTGGCTTCATGTAGGTGAAGATGCAGTCGTCTGGGACTAGGTTATCTGGGTCATCTGATGGTGCAGCGTATGTGTCTAGTGGGTTTCGTACTGACCATTTTGGCATTAGGTTTTTGAAATCGGGGCGCAGCATGACTGGGCTTGACGAGTATGCAAGAAGGTGACGTGCGCGGCGTCGCATTTTCAAATCCATTTTGTTTGTATCCCACATAGATAGGATTGCTTTGCGGCGGGTGCGTGATAGTTCTTTGCTTCGCTCGTTGCCTTCTTTTACTGGCGGAAAGTATGGCATCGGCATCGTGGATGCGACACGCATAGAAGTCTGGTCCAAGCCCTGTACTAAAAGGTTGGCTGTTGAGGTGCGTGCGTTGCGGTCTAACTCGTTTAACGGTACGATGACGTCGCCGTTGGCTAGGTCGCGGACGCGGCGCATTTGTGCGAGCACTGGTCCTTGTGTTTCTCGACGTGATTTGTAGAGACTTACAATTTCTTCGACGGTAATTGCCACTAATCAACCTTTGCGATGTTAAACCTGGTGGTTATAGCATACACAAGTGTTATATCCATGAGGGTCGCCACTGTCTTGGCGGTCTTTTTATCGTTGTGAGGTTCGGTGCATGCAGACATGCGAACCATAACGCCATTGCTAGGTCGGTTCCGTTCTTTTTGTCGCGGGTCCATTTGCAAAGTTCATCTACTAGGGCAAGTGTCTTCCAGTTTCCGCGCATTGTGGGTAGCCGCAGTGAACCTGAGCGTACAAGTGTTGGGATGATTGCTTCAATTCCTAGGTTTTGGTCTAATTTGTTGCGGGCTGTGGTGTGGGGCAGGATGTTTACACCCCATAGGGCTGTCCATTTGCGAACAAAGTCGTGTTGGAGTAGGAATCTTTGGGCTGCGTTGATTTCTACGATAATGTGGGACACGGGATAGCCAAGATAGTTAGCGCGTTCGCACCATTCTTCAAGTATTCCTGTGTATGAGCCATCGGTTGTGTTGTATCCGAGGAGGTTTTCTGCTGTGAGTTTGGTTCTTTGGATGTCTACGATGTGATACAGGTTGTGTTCTGGTTGGTAGAGCATCCAGATGAGTCCCCAGAATTGGGTTGGGGATGGGTCAATGCTGATGATGGAGATAACTGGGGCGCGTAATCCTGGTGGGATGTGTTCTGGTAGACGTTCGTTGTCTATGCAGCCTTGGTAGAGTACGCCGTCTTGTCCTAGTCCGCCTGTAATCCATGTTCTATCAACAAGATATGTTTCGTCTGCGAGGTCTTCTTGTTGGTAAATGACACGGAACCGTTCATTGTTTGAAGAACGGAGATACGAGAGGTCTTTCCACGAGAGCCTTTTGGGGTCAAGTAGTGGTCCATCAGGGTAAGCAGGCGAGTCAAGACGCCTGGACTTAGGACCAGTATCCAAGTCTTCGTAGTACGCCTTGTAAATAATATGCTTATATTTTTGCTTCTTGGTGGGTTCAGGCTTCTCAAGCACATTGGAAGTTGTGACATCTTCGCCATCATAATCGTCTTCGTCTAGGTCATACGTTACTTTGTTCAGACAGTGGGCATACAGGTCGCCTGAGCCAAGCCTTTGTCCAACTACAACCAAGGTGCCGCCTGGGTCTACACGTGCTTCTGCCATTGAGTCCCAGCGTTCTAGGAGTTTGTCACGGGCTGTGGATTCGCGTGCGTTTTCGGTAGAGGCTACGTCGTCAAAGAGGCAGAGGTCTGCACGGTGTCCAATGAACTCTGCGTCGATACCATATGCACGTACGGTTGGTTCTTTGTTGTCTAGCCCGTTGCCGTCTAGTTGTTCAACAATGAATTCTTCAGCACGCCATAGCGCACCTTTGTCTGCTGGTTTGAATCTCCCGTAGTCGATTGACAGGCAGCCCAGTGCATCTACTGCCAAACCCTTCTTAACTAGTTCTGTGTCAGCAAGCATAGGGTTGGGGCGTTCTAGGGTTTCGCGGATTCGGCGGGAGTACATTTTGGCTAGGTTTTGGTTGGCGGAGCCGATGAGTACACGGATGGCACGGTTCTTTACGATTGCCCATACCGCAACATCATGGAACAGGGTTGACTTACCAGCGCCAGGTGGGACGTTGAGACAGATAAATTCTTTTTCTTCGCTGTCTAGTGACATAACGATTTCTAGTGCGGCTTCAACTTGCCACGGTGCGGAGACTCGTCCTAGGTAATGTTCACGGAAGAATTGAAAGTCGTCTAATCCTCGTTGTGCTTCTGGGGTGAGACGGTCTAATGGTATCGCTGGTGGTAGGTCTGCTGCTTCAGCAAGGTCCATTGCGTCTTCCCATTGGACGCCACCCTGTCTGCGGGTGTGTTTGGTGAGTTCGATTGCTGCAACATCTGCGTTTGCTTTGGCTACTTTAGATTTTTTTATCCAGTTGTAACCTGTGTTGGGGTGTACACCTGCGATGCGGCATGCGTCTAACGTTGTGTGTCCTGAGTGGATTGCTTGCCAGAAACGTGCTTTGTCGTTTGCTGGAACCTTACGAATTCCCTGTGCCATGTGGTTTGTAATCTAGCAGGTATAAACAAAAGACCCCCACTTTTCAGCAGGGGTCTTTTTATCACCTAGGTGATGGGGAATTACTTTTTGCCTCTAGCAACCTTTACTCGGCTAGCACCAGGAGCAAGATTTGTTCTACTGCTTTTTGCAAGTGATTCAGCGCGTTTTTTATTTTCTTTTTTTACTTGGTTAAGTTGACGCTGAGCCAATCTTCCAGACACGAACAACCCCATACCCGATAGGTCTCCTGCGCGGGAATTGTATTCCCTTTGTGACATAAGTTCATCACCTGTTGAAGAATACCTTTGTGGACTGGTTTTTCTTTGTGAAGCAGTTTTGGCTTGACTTTTCTTTTGTGCTGCATCTGCTTTCATTTTTGCGCCGCGGTCAGAACCGCTTGCAGATGATGTTTTCTTAGAGACTGTTTTCTTTGTTGCCATAATGTTTGTTTCCTTTAAGGTTGTAGGGGAATTACTTTTTGCGTGAGGCAGGTCCACCGCCTGATTTCTTGTCACGCATGTATGTCGATACTTTTAATGGTTTCTTCAATGGGTTAAAACTGCTATATGCACGTGTGCTTGCATAAACCGATTTAGTATTAACATCGCTTTTTGCTGTTTTACCGATTGCAGTTAGTTTTGGTGTTCCGTTAACCGTGCTTCGCTGTGTGCTTTTAGTTAGTTGAAAGCCACCTTTACCAAAAACTCTTTCTGCTTCTTTAATAATTGCTTTGCGTTCTGCTGCTGTTGCGAAGCCACCTGTTCCTTGTGCGGCTTTGCGACCTTGGCGTACTGGCTGGTCCATGTTTCTTGGTAATGGTTTTTTAGCAGCCATTACTTCTTGCCTTTAGCAACTTTCTTGGCGTTTGCTGCTTTGCGGGTTGCTAATGCTCTTTCCTTGATTAGTCTTTCAGCATTTCGCTTAGCATTACCAGCGTTCAGTTGCACCTGTGAACGACGAACATCAGAAACATTAAGTCGATTCCCAGCATAACCACCACTTGCAGTAACGCCTTGACGCATCTGTTGTCCAGCGGTCTTAATGTTTTTTGCTCGTTCAGCAGCATAACTAGCCGAGTCTATTTTTTGTGATTTAGATGCAGTTTGCTTCCCCATTCGTTCAGACTGTGCTCTTTTTGCTTCCATATCTACACCACTTCGTTTTGGTGCTGTTTTTTTCTTCATAGCCATAATGTTTGTTTCCTTTGTCTCTAGAGATGTATTTGGTACCTAAAGGAAACTGTAACACATAGTTGCAACAAGGTGGCGGGTGTGTATACTTGGCGACACAACTGGCAAGACTCATGGCTGTACACCTGTTGCAAGGTGCGGGGCGTAAACAGGGGAACCTGGGTTGATACCTATTCTTTGAAGTAGGTAAGCAGCGTGATGAACGTCATCTCATCAAATAAAGGTGTCGGCTGAAATTAGCCACGGCGACCTTCCGTGGGGACGGGAACTGTGGGGGAGAGCAACGTACTGCTATTTGTAGAGTGCCGAACACAGCGAAACCATCTAGCGCGCCCGTTGGGCTTGCTCGCAAAGAAGGCGAAGCAATGTTGCTAACAGGTGACACCCTCGTTCAGTGCTTCTTTTTTTTCCGTTTTTTTCTTCCTGCAAATATACGCCGTTGTATAACACTTGCCAACAGAAACAACAACCAAACCCACACCACCACCCACACTAATTAGCACTAAATTTAGAGCGACCACCGCAGCCACAAATGTGCATAC
>Ga0049081_10000173_pt1 | contig 25057 bp, 20 predicted proteins | sample GreLakmeER78MSRF_FD_66717 | JGI IMG/M metagenome (GOLD analysis project Ga0049081, IMG submission 66717) | Freshwater lentic microbial communities from great Laurentian Lakes, MI, USA - Great Lakes metaG ER78MSRF | ecosystem: Environmental > Aquatic > Freshwater > Lake | place: Great Lakes...
GTGGGATTCAAGTTATGTTGAATTATTGCGTTATTTCAAAAGTCCACGTACAATGTTCGATTTTGTTTCTAAAACAGCTTCATGGTTAGGCGAATTAAAAGATTCTCACGTAGGTTTGGATATCGAACAAATACTCGAATTATATAAGGAAGATAATTCATGGTTGATTTTTAACCCAGCTCGAATTGAAGGAAAATTTTACGCTGCTTCTGAAGCTGGAATTGATTTTTTGCCATTTGGTAATGAGCTGCTCGAAATAAATTCAATGTCCGTAGACACTCTTTTTAATCAAGCCATGATTTTTTCATTGGAAGAGGGTGGGTCATATGAGGCGCGACAAAAATATGCAGTTACTTTGATGAGTCCGCTATTTAATTTATTGAATTCATTTGATTCAGAAGGCGAAAAAATACTTATTAAACATTGTAATCCAAAGGGAGACACTTTATTTTCATATGTAAAAACCTACACTTCTAAGGAGCGCCGAAAAATAGAATGGAGGGATTACACGAAAATGCAGGACATTGAATATACGATTGATTCTTCACGAGGAACGGGGATATTAAAAATCTCCACTTTTTTACCACGATCAAAACGAGCCTTTGAAGAAAAAGTAGATTCTTTTTTTGACTCTGTTGCGAAGAGTGAGGTCTCTAAAATTCTAATTGATGTACGATGGAATAGGGGTGGGTATTTTGAACAAGTAGAATATCTCTATAATTATATTGATACAATTTCAACTAAACGTACTAAAACGTACGTTTCTAAACGCAGTGAGTTTGATAGTTTTTCAACGATGACTTGGTTTTCAAAAGTGCTTTATTTAAGTTATGCTAAATCGCAAAAGTCAAATAGCAAGACCCGACGAAATTATTCATTCTATAAATTACCATTAGGAACATTGGACACAATTCGTGAAGCCAACCAATTTGATCAACCAATTCGTGAAAATAAATACCTAGGAACTTGTTTTTTGGCGATGAATGGCGTTTCAATTTCAGCAAGTGTAGATTTTGCCTCGTGGTTTAAAGAATCAAAAAGAGGATTGATTTTGGGTGAACAATGCATGGGCCCATTAACAGGTACGTGCGGCAATCCTGTGTTGTTTAATTTAAACAATACTCGAATTTCTGTTGCGACATCTACTATGAGAAGCTACACTAATTCAAAATTAAAGGTTGAATCCGATCCAATTGTCCCCGACGTCCCTATTAAATATTCCGTTTCTGAATTCAGAATAAAAAAGGATCCAATCATTGAGTATATTAAAAACTTAAAATAAAACAGATGAAATACTTTTTCTTTTTATGCATTTGCTATTTCAACATTACATTTAGTTGGGCTCAATCAACGTGCGATTCTACTGGTAATTTGGTTATCTATTCGAATTATGACGGGGGAATTCTTACGATTAATGTAGATCAGAATATTCCAAATTTAAAAATAGGAATTTGCACCTACGAACCTATTCAAGTTACGCTCATCGGACCATTTGTCGGAAATGTGACCCAAGTAATTTATGCCGGGTTTAACTCATCTCAAAATAATAATAATTGCGCACAAGGAAATTTTCCAACTTCTATATCAGGTGTTACAGCAAGTTTGATTTCAATTGTTACCAATCCTCCTGTAGGTTACACGCCTGCTCATGGTAATGGTGCAGGACCTTGGGGTGGAACAATGATTGGAGCCGCAGGACTTTGTGATACGACAACCAATGCTGGAGGTGTCAATACCCCCGATGAAATAGTTTATTACTTTCAACAAGCAACCGGTGGAACATTGTTATTTCATAAAACACAATATGGATGTTGGTTGAATGAGACATTGAATATTTCTTCATTGGGAAATTGTTGTATTACCCCACCATTACCTCCGGTTGGATGTGGTTTAGTAGCCTCTGTTGCAGTTCAGCCAAATTCAGTATGTCAGCCTTGTAATTACAACGGCCCTTCAATTTTAATCAATGAAATAAATATTTTTCCGAACAACGGAGACGGATCTATTTTTGGGGCTTCTCCGACAGGTGCTGGTATGGGGGAGTGGATCGAATTATTCAATCCCAATTGGTGTGATTCAGTTGATATTTCTGGGTATATTTTAGGTAGTTATAATTCAACCGCGTCCACAAATCCAGCAACATCAAATGGGATGGCTTTTGTTCTTCCTCCAGGCATAATTGTTCCACCCTTGGGTTTTGTATTGGTTCGTGGTCAAAATGCAAGTCCTGCTCTAGCTGGGACAATTGATGTGGTTGTAAATAATTCGAGTAATCAAGCTTGTATTCAGGGAGGAATTAATAACAGTAGAATTTGGTTTCAGAATTCAGGTTCATGGTTTGCTTTTTATGATTCACAAGGGGTTCCTCAAGATGCCATTAAATGGTCGGCTCCAACAAATGGGGATTTAAATCAAAGTCCATGTATCCCCACAAACAATAGTTTACCAGGTGGAACAACGACTTTAGCGACATTCAATCAAATTACTGGAATGGGGTTGACTGCCACTTTAGGTGCTTCAGCTCAAGGAATGACATACAGAAGAATGCCTGATGGCGGAGCTTGGGCCACCACATTAGCGATGGAAAACACCTCTTATGGTTCGTGTAACGACCCTGTAAATTGTACCGTTTTTAGTGGGGTTGCTCAATGTAACGGAACAGGTACCGTCAACGTAACTTCAGGTCAAGCACCATATAACTATCAATGGAATGATCCTTTATCACAGACAACACAGGTAGCAACTAATCTTTGTGAAGGAACATATGAGGTCGTCGTTAGTGACGCTAATAATTGCCAAGAAACATATACTGTGAATGTAATAACGAATCCCTTTAATCTCACGACCATAATACAGAATCCAGGATGTCAACAATCAAATGGGTCTATTACAATTGATCCTTATGATCCAAATTATTTATATACTTGGTTGCCGAATGTTTCAACCTCAAATACGGCTAGTAATTTGCCTCAGGGAACTTATACAATTTCTATAGCACAAGGCTTTTGTTCATTAGACACTACCATTGTGCTTCAAAATCCAGTTCCTTTTTTAGTTTCTGCTCAATCAGCACAAACAACTTGTGGCGAAAACAATGGATCAATACTATTTAACAATACACCTGTCGGAAATTATTTATATACTTGGTTGCCAAATGTTTCAGTATCTGATAGTGCGTCAAATCTAGCTGCAGGCTCTTATCAAATATCAGTAACCGATAATATATGTATATATGACACCACAATTACAATTTCACCAAGCGTTGGATTAACTTCAGCAACAACAAGTTACAATTCTACTTGTCAGCTGTCAAATGGTTCAATTGCCTTGGATGTGTTTCCTATAGGTAATTATACTTTTACTTGGCCCGCTTCTGTTAGTGCCACAACAGATAGCGCAAGTAATCTTGCAGCTGGCACATACTTAATTTCATTCACCGATGGGATATGTAATAATGACACATTAGTTACGCTTACAACAACGAATTCACCAACAGACATAATTTCAAATATTACGGCTACTCAATGTATTGAAAACACGGGGGAAATTGCTGTTGCATCAACATTAGGAGGAGTTGCGCCTTATACGTATGCAATAGGCAATGGAGTTTTTTCCACAAATCTTGTTTTTGATAGTTTGGCACAAGGTTCTTATATAATCTCCGTGCTGGACATCAATAATTGTTCGTATCAAGAAACAATTTCGGTACCTATTTTCTCCGGACCTTCGCTCATTCAAACAAGTCAAATCAATCCAAATTGTGGGTTGTTAAATGGTAGTTTAGTTGTGAGTGGAACAATCGGAGGAACTGCACCTTATAGTTATTTAATTGATAGTGCTCCGATAATTCCAGGAGATACATTGACTGATTTAAGTATTGGACAATATTCAATTTCTGTTATAGATGCTAATGGTTGTGCCTTCTTACAAAATGAGAATTTAGTTATGACAGCAGGAGTATCGTCTATTTTTATTCCCAATGTATTAACTGCGAATGAAGATGCAACCAATGATATTTGGAAAATTTCCGTGAAATGTGTAGAGGATATCGAGTGTATAATCGTAAATCGATGGGGAAATAGCATCTATGAATTTAGTGACTTAAATGGAGGCTGGGATGGTAAAACATCAGGAGGTGCAGACGCTAGTGAAGGGGTCTATTTTTATCGTTTAATTGCCAATTATTTTGGTGGTGACTCTGAAATCTTTCACGGACATATTACGCTTATTCGATAAGGTAATTAATCAAACGTATTTACAACAACAAAACTGTTGGTATTTCTTGGTTTTTAGAATAAAAGACGTACCTTTGCACCCTTAATTATTTTTATTATGAATTTATACGAAACTGTTTTCATTTTAACTCCCGTTTTGTCTGATGATCAGGCAAAGGAAGCAGTGCAAAAAGTAGAGAACGAGATTAAGTCTCTCGGCGGTGAAGTCCAGCACATAGAGAATTGGGGCCTCCGCAAATTAGCCTATCCAATCCAAAAGAAATCAACAGGATTTTATTTCCTGATTGAGTTCAGCGCACCTGGTACATTGGTAGCAGATTTTGAACTAATGATGAAGCGAGATGAGCGTGTAATACGTTTCTTGACCGTTCGAATGGATGATCATCATGCTACCTATGCCGAAAAACGTAAAGTACGTTTGGGTTACAAAAAAGCTGAAGCTTAATTAATTGTTAATTTCTTAAAATTGTAGATATGTCAAACGATATTAGATACCTAACCCCAATTAACATTGATATTAAAAGGGAAAAATATTGCCGCTTCAAAAAAAGTGGAATAAAATTTATTGATTACAAAGATGCTGACTACCTATTGAAATTGGTAAATGAGCAAGGTAAAATTTTACCTCGTCGTTTAACTGGAACTTCTGCTAAATATCAGAAGAGAGTGAGTCAAGCAATTAAACGTGCACGTCATTTGGCCCTTATGCCTTATGTAGCCGATTTATTAAAATAATACTAGAAGTCATGGAAGTAATCTTAAAGAAAAATGTAGACAAGCTTGGTTACGCGAATGAAATCGTGTCTGTTAAGCCAGGATATGGAAGAAATTTCTTAATTCCTCAAGGATATGCTATTTTAGCAACGGCTTCTGCGAAAAAAGCGCACGAAGAAATTATGCGGCAAAAAGCGCATAAAGAAACAAAAATGGTTACCGAAGCACAAGAAATGGCTGCTAAATTAGTAGATCTTAAAATTTCTATTTTTACTAAAGCTGGTGAGAAGGGTAAAATTTTCGGTTCTGTGAATACAGTTCAGTTATCTGAAGCATTGAAAAAAGCAGGATTTGAAATCGACCGTAGATCTATCAGCATTAAAAATGAACCAATTAAAGAAGTTGGATCATATACTGCTGAAGCAAATTTATTCAAAGGAGTAAAACAAACGTTTTCTTTTGATGTAGTTGCTGAATAAGAGAATAAATTCTTTACTTATATAAGGCTCCTTATGGGGCCTTTTTTAGTTTATTAACAACTGTTCGATGCTCTCTTCTGAAATTTCTTCAATGCAACTACAACTTTTACTTTTTTTACAAAGTTGACATTCTTTATCAAATACAATTGTTAGAACGTTTATTCCTATTGGTTTCCATCTGCCGGGATGAATTGGTTTTCTTGGTGAAAAAATACCTATTGTTTTAATCCCTGATATCCCTGCAATATGTAATGGACCTGTTGAACACGCTACTAAAGCTTTACTCGTTGAAATTAAATACATCAACTGCTTTAAACTTAATTTTCCAGTAGAATCTAGAATGTCATTATTTTTGGGTAAGAGGTTACGGAATAAGTCGCCTTCACTTTCTGTACCTGTAAAAATAATTTTCCAATCTTTTTTACTGAGTGAATTTGCAAGAGAAATATACTTTTCAACTGGCCATTCTTTTGCGCTTCCCTGTGATTTTGGATGAAGAATTAATGTATTCGTTGAATTACCAATAAAATCAGTTATAAATGTAGGTAAAGATACTTCCTTATTTGCCCATTGGATTATATGGCTATTTATTTCCTCCATGGTTGGAATGGAAGTTAACCCAAAATGTTTTAATAACTGAAAATTTAATTGCGATTCATGAAGAGTTGAGTTTTTCCTCGAAAACGAAACGCGATAGTTGCATGTCAATAAATGGAAAGATCTATGCGATGTTCCAATGCGAATAGGTGTTTTTACTTTTTTTGCGATTTGTGCAATTTCTTTATTCGGAAACACATGAAGAATACAATCAGCTCCAATGGATTTAAACCTCTCCATTTGCTCTAATTTTGGTAAGTTTTTATAATCGTCCCAACTAACAAATTCATCAATCATTGAAAAGGATTCGATAATACTTTGTGTGTAATTTCTTCCCAAGTATATTAAATGAGCATCAGGGAATTGATCTCTAAGCCATTGGCATATCGGAAAAGTAAGAATTACATCACCGATACTATCCGTGCGGGAAATGATTATTCTAGAGGGAGTAATTTCTTTCAAGGATTGATTTTACGGAAAATTAATTGAAGGTTTTTTTTTCGCGGTATAGACGCAGCAGTTCTTTGTATTTAACAATGTTTGATTGAGCACTTATCTTAGCAATCATGAAACCACTATATCCATCGAGAAATCCGCGTTTCAATAAATACATGGATAAAAAGCGACTAAATGAACTCAAATAGGGACTTAAAAAAGTTACTTTTTTCTTTTGTGTAAAATATTTTTTTGCAGTGAGTAATGAATATTTGTCTGCTTTTTCTTTATGCTGTTTGTACGAATAATACGAATAATGATGAAGTAATCCATTAAGCTTAGTCGTTTCATTTTCTGTAGAATGTACCAAATCTTCGTGTACAATTTCATCGTTCCAATAGCTGATTTCTTTAGAAAAAAGCCTTGTTTTCCAATCAGGAAACCATCCGCTATAATGAATCCAATGATTACAATAGTTAGTAAGTCGATTAACCGAATAATTTCCTTTTAACATGTGTGACTTCAGCAAGATTAGTTCATTTTGTAGATTTTCGGAAATGCGCTCATCCGCATCAATTGAAAAGATGAATTCATGCTTGGCGATTGAATTTCCAAAATTTTTTGCGTCCGAATAACCTTCCCATGATTTTTCTGTAAAAATTACGGGAAAGGCAAGGCAAATTTCTTTGGTTCGATCTGTGGAAAATGAATCGATAATGATTATTTCATCCATCACGGGAAGAAGAGATTCAATGCAATTTTTGATATTGCGTTCCTCATTAAATGTAATTATAACCGCTGAAATTGGCGTCATTTTAATTAATCAATTCAACGCTTCTGATAACTGCTTGAACTTCTCGTAAAGAATTAGTCCAACTAGTGGTAGAAGGGGCGTCAACATATCCACTAATGCAAATAATTTTCTTTCTTTTAGGGTGCATAAAATGAAAAGCCCAAAAAGCTCCGCCAGTTCCTTTCAACGTCCGATGTTGAAAAAGAAACATTCCCCGCATATCAAATCCGGAAATTTTTCCTGATTCATTTTTTGTACGTTCAAGGATTGGGAAAATTTCTTTCTGATACTGAGTACCCATATACATATCTTCAACTTGATGAGGCACGTTATATTTCAGCATAGTATCTCGGTCTTTTAAAAGTTGATTGATCGAAAATTGCGATGAATCTTTAAAGTCATATTGATAGATCAAAAGTCCGGAAAAAATGGTGCCTGGATCTTGTGTTCCGGTCCCTGAAAATTCGATAGGTTTGGATCCTGATGGAAATTCTAATCGGAAGAAATTATCGCGTTTCCATACATTTTTCGTTCCTTCTGGAAGTTTTAAGGATATACCAAAGTTCTTTTCTATTGGTGTTGTTATTACACCATTATTATTGCCTTTAAATTGATTAAAAATTCTTTTCCAATCATAATAATCATAAGCAGCATGTACTCCAGGCATTCCATTTTTACAAAACTCAACCAATTGATTATAGTCCTTTGCAATTATTTCAATTAATAATTGGTCGTGAGCCCATGTGTGGTATTTTTTTTCGATAGAAACTTGATTTCCTTTGTATTTTGAATCAATGGATAAAATTAAGGTATTCCTATACCGTTTAATCGCATCTGTGAATTTTGCCGGTGTTCGGTGAATTAATTCAAAGGTTGCGACATCTGGATAATAAGGCATAATAAATTGGGTTAGATTAGAATCTAACAGTTCATGAATTTCAGAATCCCACAAACTCTTGTCGCAAACAACTAATATTTCGCCGGTTTTACCAGTTACCATTAATCCTTGGGCGCCATATTTTTTGGTAACGGTTTCACAGCTTATTAAACTCAAACAAGTAAGAAAAAGAAAAAGTGAATATTTCATTTTATTTGATTCTTATTTTTTGCCCAACGTAAATGGTACCAGCGTTAACGCCTGGATTAAGGGTTTTCAATTGCTGAACGGATAATCCATTATTAACAGCAATTCGTGTAAAGGTATCTCCCTTTTTTACGAAGTGGTATTTTTTTGTGTCAATTGGCTTTTTGTTCTGCTGCGGATTAGTTATGGTAGTTTGGTTGGTTTGTTTTGGTGCTGGTGTCGTTACTTTTGGATTTGTTTTGATTTGAGTTACAGGGGCAACTTTAGGAGAGATTTTTTGCTGAATGACTAATTCTTGCCCAACAGAAAGTGTCGCCGTAGAAAGTGAATTCCATGCCATCAATTCTTCAACAGTTACATTGTACTTAACTGAAATGGTTTTCACTGTTTCACCCATTTTCACCTGGTGTTTCAAGTTGTTTGTGGAGGCAATAGAAGAATCTGTTTTTTGCAAAGTCGTATCAACCACAGGAATTGGAACTGGTTTTTTTGGAAAATAAATTGATTCTTCTAGGGCATATAAGCTATCTTCTAAGCCTGCTAATTTGCTAATAATATCTGATGGACCATACATACAACTTCCTGGATTGGCCTTAGGTATATATGCCGTTTTATAAATGGGATTGATTTCTTTGATTTCATCCAAACTCCAATCCATTAATTTGGAAACAGTAGCCATATGAACGGCTTTAGTTAAACAAATGGTGTCAAGCGTAAGGAAATTTGTTTTTACTTCTGCCGGTTTAATATTATGTTCATTATAGTAATTCATATAATAAGCTGCTGCAATAAATGCGGGAACATATCCTTGGGTTTCAGTCGGTAAGTAAGGTCTGACTTCCCAATAAGTTTTTAAATTACCAGATCTTCTGATGGCTTTATTTACTGTTCCAGGGCCTGCGTTATAGGCAGCAAGCGCCAAATTCCAATCCCCATAAATGTCATACAATTGTTTCAGAAAACGACATGCTGCATCGGTTTCTTTTTCTGGGTCCATTCTTTCGTCGATGTACGAATTTTCCTTTAATCCGAAATATTGTCCCGTTCCATACATGAATTGCCATAATCCGCATGCTCCTGCTTTTGATTTTACTTGAGGCCTTAATCCACTTTCAATTACAGACAAATATTTCAGTTCTATTGGCAATCCATATTCGGCAAGTTTTGCTTCATACATGGGGAAATATAATCCAGATCTACCCATTACGATTTTAATAAAAGAACGTTTTTTCTCCCCCCAATTTTTTAATACGGATAGTGTCGTTGGGTTGCAGTCTAAATGAAAAGGGCTCATGTCATTTAATGCTTCCAAACGTTCGCAATAAACCTCATCGCTAAAAGTAGGAATTGTAGCGGATTCGTAATTTAATTTTTCAGCCAATTCTGTAGAAGAATATTTCTTGGACATTTCGTTCAAGTATAATTTCAAACTTTGTTCTACAGTATTGACAAAAGCAACTTTATCGAGAGAATCACCAGGTTTAATTAAATGTTTCTTTGTTTGACCAAAGGAGAAGGTTAAAAAAACGAACGAAAAGAAAAACAGGAGGTGTTGTAATTTCATAAAAAATATTTTTAGCGATGATATTTAAAATCGCGTTCAATAAATATGAAATTACGAAAACCGAGCCAAAAGGTTTAGTTATTTAACAATTTTTCAAGTAAAATGGATGTGTTTAACAAATTTTGTTCATCTTCTCTTCGTGCCATCAACTGAATACCAAATGGAAGTCCGGAAGAGTGTTTCCCAAACGGTAAAGAAATTGCTGGATTTCCACTAATATTTGCGTGAACGGTAAAAATATCCTGTAAATACATTTGTAAAGGGTCATTCACTGAAGCTAAATCAAATGCTACACTTGGAGTGGTTGGCATTAAAATTACATCACATTTGCTGAGAATTTCATCCGTTTTTTGTTTCACCAACTGGCGTACCTTTTGTGCTTTGGTATAGTAAGCATCATAATAACCATGCGATAGAACAAAGCTGCCGGCCATAATCCTGCGTTTCACTTCTTTACCAAAACCGGTAGATCTTGATTTTACATACGTTTGTTCAACTCCGATAGCTTCTGGATTGCGATAACCATAATGAACTCCATCAAAACGAGATAAGTTAGAGGAGGCTTCAGCAGTAGTTAATACATAGTACATAGGAACTAATACATCTAAATAAGGAAAAGATTCATAAACTATCGTATGTCCATCTGCCTCCAGTTTTTTTATAGAAGAAAGTAAAAAATCTTTTACTTCAGTATCCATTCCTGCAGCATTCAAATATTCATCAAATACCGTAAAAGTTAGTTTATTCTCCGGAGCACGAATAGCGGTTAGTTCATTTTTATGTTGGACACAAGTAGAATCAAATTCATCTGGACCAGACATGAAATTGAATAAAATGGCAGAATCTTCAACTGAATTTGTGAAAACGCCAATTTGATCAAAAGAGGAAGCATAAGCAATTAATCCATATCGACTAATAGCACCATAGGTAGGTTTTAATCCATACGTACCCGTAAATGATGCCGGTTGACGAATAGATCCTCCCGTGTCTGACCCTAGTGAAGCAATACATAAACCAGCCTGAACTGCCACTGCAGAACCACCCGAAGAACCACCCGAAACTTTTGTGTTATCTTGGGCGTTTAAAACAGAACCAAATGCACTATTTTCATTAGAGCTCCCCATAGCAAATTCATCGCAGTTTAAACGACCAATTATTATTGCATCTTCATCGATTAAACGTTGAAGGGCTGTTGCTGTATAGAGTGATTCAAATCCTTCTAAAATCTTGGAACTTACGGAAACTTTATGATTTTCGTAACAAATATTATCTTTAATACCAATTACAACACCGGCTAATTTACCGTGTGTACCAAGTTTGATTTTTTCATCTACCCTTTTTGCTTCTTGAATAGCAGACTCAGTAAAAACCTCTAAAAAGGCATTTAGATGTTTCGATGATTCAATTTTGTTTAGAAAGTAATGGGTTAAATCCAAAGAAGAGGTACCAGAAAGCAATGCTTTCTGAATGTCTGCAATCGAAGTGTACATATTATTTCTCTTCCGATGGAACTTCTTTGTTTGTAGGGTCATCTACTTTTGAAGCATCCTTAAACTCACGAATTCCTTTGCCAAGACCTTTCATGAGTTCAGGAATTTTTTTACCACCAAACAATAATAGAACTACTGCCAAAATTAAAACGATTTCTACCCAACCTAAGCCTTTCATAATGATTATTAAATATTATATCAAAAGTACAAATAAATCTACTAACAAAAAAGATTGAACTACAGCCACCTAAATAAATCTTCAAAGAAACTCATTCCTTTCCCCCAGGATGAATTACTCATTTCAGTTTCAATTTTCTTTTTCAATTCAGCAAGTGTTAAGGTTTTATTCTTTCCAATTTCTAAGAGCAAATCCTCTTTTTTTGATGTGACGACCTCTACTGTTTTTGCAAAATAAATGATACCGCCATCTTCGGTTGCCACGCCTAAAATTGTTCCTGGTAAGCCACAAAATCCTTCTGGACCCACCGATGGAGTAATATCTGGTGAATACCAAGCATAAATTCGTGTTGAGTCATTTTTTTGATAAATGGCTTTTCTGCAATCGTATCCACAAATGTTTCGCTTATTTTCTGTGATTTTCCAACTTCTGGTTGGAAGCGAATCTTTGATATAAATATTTTGTCCAAACAAGTTAAAAACAATCAGTTGACTATTTTTATTCAATTGCTGATAATAACTGTTTTTACTCGTCATCCAGCCCATTGCATCTTCTTCATTGCTCAAAATCGGTTTAAAAACAGAAATTGTATCATTAAAATAGAACGAAAAAGATTCTATTTTGATCTTGTTTGTTTCGTTTATCATGCGCTTCATCCGACCATCTTTGTAACGCTTTTCTAGATTTGTTCTGCGTTCAAATACAATTTTTCCATGCGTAACTACCTGTTGCCCAAATGAATTGGAAAACCAAGCAAAGAAAAAAAGAAAAAATGTTAGTTTAATGCCAACCTTTGAATTCATCCTCTTTGGTTTTATTGTTATTAAATTTATAAGTCAAACGAAGTAAAAAATATCGAGAAATTATTTTCGTGTAATTATCCGTAATTACGTTTCCGTTTACTTGTCGCTGCAAATTCAGATTTTGATTCAATAAGTCATTTCCTGATATAGCAAGGATTAAATTCTCCGTTTTTCTAAATGCCTTGCTAATTTCAGTATTGATAACAAAAATATTACGATTAAATCCTTGGGCACGTCTTGAATTGATGGTATAATCTGCCTCTGCCTTAAACTTGATGTGAAATGGGAGCTGCCAGTTGATATCAACAGAATAGTTTTGAGACGTGTATGGCGTGTTAGAAACCGAAGAAAGTGAACTTACAGGACTTGTATAACTAAAATTATTGCCAAAATTTATTTCTATTGAATCCAAATTGATTTCAAAATCGACTCCTCCGGAAATACTTGTGTTTTGAGTAATATTTTCTTGATTGTTTATGAAGTTCGTGTATTTATTATATGTGGCATTCATATTCGGAGCAATTTCTAATTTCCTTTTGAATAAAGGATAACCTGCTCCTGCAAAAACAGTTACGAACATATTTCCGTTAACATTTTCTGATTTTGATACAGTTCTACCATCTGGTTTATAAGTAGTTGAATTGGCAAAAGCATTATTTGTCAGACTGGCAGTTAATCCGCTCCAAATATACTTGCCTGACATAGCTGACCATGTGTTGAAATTGAATCTCATCATGTGCACATAGTTTGGTTTCAAGTCTGGATTTCCTTCCTGAATTCTGTTTGGATTAGAATTATCCTGAACGGGTTGTAATTCATTAATGGAAGGTTGGGCAGAATTAGTGGTGTATACCAAGCTCAATCGCTTACTAATACTTGGTTTGAATTGATAACTAAACTGAGGCAAGAAATTATTAAAATTTTGCGGAATTGTAATATTGGAAACTAAATTTCTGTTTTGAATATCGATATTTCTAAAACCAATACCACCAGTTAAAGTATGTTTGCGATTTTCAAATATACCAACTGCGGTTCCTCGATGCTGTTGTTTAATGTTATCAAAAGTATTCGATAAAGAGGCGATTTCAGCCCCCCCCAAAGATCCATCGTATGTTTTACGATTTTGTTTCATGAATCCATTTTCATACAAATATTCAAATTGTAGCTTGAAAACTTTAGACAACGGTTCTGTGTAAGTGACAATTCCGAATTGATTGGTTGAAGCGTTATCGTTAATTTTTGTTTGATTACTTAGGGTAGAATCTTGTGTTTGATAATAAATTGAAGAATTTGTTAATATACCATCTGTCTGGTTGTTAGATGCTACCAAGAGATATTTTAGTTCCAATTCACGTTTGGGTTTTTTGAATTTTCTTCGTAATAGTGCTTCTGAATTGGATGAAATACCTTTTGAATCATTGTTGTTATTGATGAGTGTTTCCATTGATTTTAAACTCGTTTCACCTAAAAAACTGGATGCTGTTTGGTTTTCTGTAGTTGCAATGTCGTAGGTAATTCCCGGTTTTATTTCTAAGTAGGTTAATGAATCTAGGTTCATCGAAGCATTGAAATTGATTCTATGCGATTTATTGGTAGAATTGTTTTGCAAAGAATCTTTTGTATAATAACTCGAATCCGCAAGAAAATATTGTGACAAACTACTTGAATAGGCGGCTAATTTACTTTCATAATAGGAATAATTAAATCCAATTTTCCCGGTTTTCCCAAATTTATCCGAAAAGTAGATACCCGTTTTTAATGTTCTTGGAACCCCACTAGTATTACCTTGTCCGTTTTGATTCCACATGGACATTCCACTATTGTTTCGTTCATTTTCTAATCCAAACTTATTCATGTCTCCAGATTTGAAATTGGATTTAGGCGTATTGGAGGTTAAAAGAAAAACCGATAGTTTTTGCTTTCCACTAAAATTATTGAATAAAACCTCTCCTTCATAAAATGCAGTTTCTTCAAACGCCCCAAAGTCACTAGCTCCTGAAACTTTACCGAAATATCCTTTTTTCGCTGAATCTTTAAGTTTAAGATCTAATACTTGAATCTTTTCATCTTCTCCAGCCTTTGCATTTTCGTTATCTTTCTCATAGATCTGAACAGATTCGACTCCTTTAGCACCTAGATTTTTTGTCGCAATTGTGGGGTCAGACCCAAAAAACTCATCACCGTCCACAAGGACTTTACTTATATCTTTTCCTTGGGAGGAAATTTTTCCGTTATCATCTACTTTAATTCCAGGCAATTTCTTTAAAAGGTCTTCAACAACGGCATTTTCATTCACTTTAAAAGAATCAGCGGCATATACGAGCGTGTCTCCTCGATAAAAAATAGCGCTTTTATTAGAGAAAATAACGATTTCTTCCAGATCCTTTGATTTAACTGAAAGCTTAATGGAAGGAATATTTATGTCATTATTTGAATTGTTACCAAAGATGAAATAGCTTTTTTCATCATATCCTTTATATTCAATGATTAATGTAAAAGAATCAGGGGGGAAACTATTTAAATGAAAATTTCCGGTAACATCTGTTCGCGTAAAACCTAATAACAAAGAGTCTTTAAAACGAACCGCAAGAACAGACGCCTTCTCAATGGGATTAATCCCCGTTGAATCATAAACACGCCCTGTAACATTCATTTTTTGCGCGGCTAAATCTGTTGTGAATAAAGCCAGAAACAATGAAATAAAGAAAAAGAATTTTAAATTTAATTGCATAATACAGTTTGATTAACACGAAACTATGCATTTAAGTTTAATAAGGAGCTTAAAAAATTGTAAAAGTGAACTAAATTAATAGGAAAGCGACTCCAATCGTTGAAAATCAAACCCGTTCTTATTTTTAAGACTAAAGCTTAATTTGAGCTTTTTACCAATGTTTGAATTTGATTTTTCTAATACACGAATGGAGTCAGTCATTTCCGGAATGATGATGTCTGACCAAAGTCCATCCGCAGATTTTTTACCGACCCTCAAAAAATCAATCCCTTCGAAATGAATTAATTCTACAAATTTTGTTTCATAATTCCCTTTGGCATCCTTAATATCCATACATTCTTTGAAATTGTGTACAACAAAATCACAAGGCTTTATGGCAGCTTTATCTAACTCGTCATAAGATTTGGATGAACGATTACTGGAATAAATCCCTTCCATTTTTTCATTGTAATAAGAATTTGATTCAAAAATTAATTCTTCTTCGAATGTGATTTCTTTTGAATGAAATAATTTTCCATTATTGAAATAAAAACGCACAATCCGTTTTTTACCATTCTTTTTTTCTTCTTCAAATACCCATTTTGTACTAGAAATATTCCCATAATAAAAAAGATGTAATTGCTTTTTCATGAATTCGTCATTTTCAAAACGTAAAGAAGAGGATGAGTCCGATGGAGTTGATGCATCCATGGCAGATACTAAATTATCGAATTCACTTTGTTTATCCGGGTCGATCATTACCTTTATTTTCGTTCCAGCTGTTTTCTCTTCTTTGCACGAATGAAGAGAAATAGCTAATGAAAAGAGGCCAATAAAGAAAAAAAAAGAGGTTTTCATGGGTCTTGTGGTCTTTTGAATAAAAACAAGTTTTAATGTACAAAGTTACACAATAACCTTATTTATAAAACTGCGTATGGATTAATTGTGTGATTTGAATGAATCGCAGTACTTTTGTTATTCACGTTCAAATCGGATAAGAAATAAGAAATAAATGAGATTTACGCTTACCAAAGAGTTTATTGATGTAATTCGACAAAAATATGTGGAACAGGACAGTTCGTGGTTTCATGAAAATGTATTAGAGCTCCATTATGCAGACATCGCTGAAATTCTGGATCAATTAACGAATGATGAAGCAAAATTCATTTATTTTCTCGTTGATGAAGATACTCAAGCAGATATTCTCATGGAATTGGATGAGGATGTGCGAGATCGTTTTTTAGCCTCTTTAACAACTAAAGAAATCGCCGACCAACTAGAAAATCTAGATTCCGATGATGCGGCTGACATTTTAGGTGAATTAACCGATGAGCAAATTCATGAAGTTATCTCTCAAATGGAGGATGACGAGGCGGCTGAAGACATCGTTGATTTATTAAACTATGATGAGAATACAGCTGGTGGATTGATGCAAAAAGAGTTTATTCAAGCAAATATGAATTGGACGGTCGATCGTGCAATTGTTGAGCTGCGGAGGCAGGCAGAAGATGTTGAGAAGGTTTACAATATTTATGTAGTTGATGAATTAAACAAACTTATCGGGTTATTATCCTTGAAACGATTACTTTTTGCCAGTCCCAAAACTCAAATTTCTGAAATATTTCAATCAAAAAATATTATTTCAGTTAAGACGAGTGATCCTGATGAGGAGGTGGCGAAAATCATGGAAAAATATGATTTAGTAGCTATTCCTGTAGTTGATTTTCAAAATAAATTAGTAGGTCGAATAACGTTGGATGATGTTGTTAATCTAATTAAGGAAGAAGCGGACAAAGATTTTCAATTGGCGTCGGGTATATCAGAACGAATAGAACTAAATGCGAGTGTTTGGAGAATTTCCCGCGCCCGTTTACCTTGGTTATTGATTGGTATGGTTGGAGGTGTTTTTAGCGCTCAAGTGATTTCTCAATACGAAAATGGAATTAGTTTGGTGCCATCATTAGCATTTTTTATTCCACTTATCACTGCAACAGGCGGCAATGTTGGTGTTCAATCGTCGGCAATTGTTGTTCAATCCTTAGCCAAGGGAAATGATCAAATTGGATCCATTATGCAAAAGCTATTGAAGGAAGGGTTAGTTGGGTTAATGAATGGAGCGCTTCTATCCGTTTTGATTTATGGTATTGCTTTTATTTTTGCTAGCTCAACACTTGGATTTGTAGTTAGTATTTCCCTATTTGTTGTTGTGGTTTTTGCTGCAATAATTGGAACGTTAATACCATTAATTTTACATAAAAACAATATCGATCCAGCGCTTGCAACCGGTCCTTTCATCACCACTTTGAATGATGTTATTGGGCTTTTTATTTATTTTACTGTTGGTATGTTGCTTTATCAAATTTAATAGGTGAAAAAAGTTGTTTTTATAGATACAGTTCATCCAATATTGGCTGAGCGTTTATCCAAATTGGGATATTTGTGTGAAGATGCCACCAATTATAATGATCTTGAAGTTAAGGAAACCATAAAAGATGCTTTTGGCATTGTCATTCGCGCTAAATTTAAATTAGATGAATATTTTTTAAAATCGAGTATAAATCTTGGTTTTATTGCCCGATCTGGTTCTGGACTTGAAAACATTGATTTAGACTATTGCAATCAGCACAATATTGCAGTTTTTAATTCTCCAGAGGGAAATAGAAATGCTGTTGCAGAACATGGTTTAGGCATGATATTAAGTCTTTTTAATCGATTGAATAAAGGGGATCAAGAGGTGCGAAAGGGTATTTGGAATAGAAATGATAATCGTGGAATTGAATTAGATGGAAAAACTATTGGAATAATAGGTTTCGGAAATAACGGGAGTGCATTTGCAAAAAAACTGGAAGGTTTTGATTGTAAGGTACTGGCTTACGATAAATATAAAAAGAACTTTTCAAATAGAAATGTGAACGAAGCTTCTATGGAAGAAATCTTCACTCAAGCTGAGGTGTTAAGCTTTCATGTTCCATTGACACAAGAAACAAATCAACTTTTTGACGAGGCATTCATTGAAAAATTTCATCAACCATTTTACTTATTGAATCTTGCAAGGGGCAAAATTGTTCACACAAAATCGCTTGTTGAAGGATTGAAATCGGGAAAAGTACTTGGTGCTTGCTTGGATGTTTTGGAATATGAACCGAGTGATTTCTCTTCTTTTTTCACGAACCAATTACCTGAAGAGTTGCGTTTTTTATTTCAACAACAAAATGTACTGTTTTCTCCGCATGTAGCTGGGTGGACAACAGAAAGTTATTACAAATTAAGTGAAGTATTAGCTACTAAAATTGAGCAAACCTTTCACCGATGAAAATTAGATTTATTTGCGTGGGAAAAACGGTTGAATCCTTTTTGAGGGAAGGGGAGTTGAATTTCCAAAATAGATTAAAACATTACATCCCCTTCGAACGGATAGATTTGCCAGATTTGAAGAATGTGAAAAATCTATCAACCGATCAAATTAAATTGGAGGAGGGGAAGTTGATTTTGAAACAGGTAACACCACATCAAGAAGTCATACTATTAGACGAAAATGGAAAACAATTTTCTTCGGTAGATTTCGCCCAGTTTTTGGACAGTTCATTTTTGCGAAGCAGTAAAGATCTTGTTTTTATAATTGGAGGCCCGTATGGATTCTCTGCCGAAGTTTACGCGCGATCAAGCAGTAAAATAAGCCTATCAAAAATGACTTTTTCCCATCAAATGGTCCGCATGATATTTTTGGAGCAATTATATAGAGCCTTGACAATTCGCAAGGGGGAGCCTTACCATCATGTTTGATTAATTTTCCACAATTGGCTCGAGAGTTTCTTCTGGAACCTCTGTATTTTCTTCTTGAGGTTTGATGGTTAGAAGTAACAAAAAGAAGGGGAGAAGTGGTGCTCTTAGTCGAACTAAGATTCCAAAAATTACGGAAGTAAACCCGGTCATAAAAGCAAAAATAATTACAAAATATAAAGAATATGCGAGAATGTCTGTGTTTTTTATTCGTGCAATTCTTTTCCTTCCTTTATTAAAAATGAATACAAAAGAGAGGTAAATCAATATAATACACTCAATACCATTAAGTATTAATCCGGGCGATAATGCTTCCCAGGGAAATGGCCGATAAATACCTGTGAAAACAGATAAAGGCATAGCTCTTAATAATCCAGTTGGGGTGAAAGTCACTTCACCTAGATCATACTTTGCTCCAGTGTAAACTTTATTGTTTTTAAAATCTTGTTGCGTAACCTCCGCCTCCAGTAAGTACTTTTGAGCTGTTTCTCCAGAGAAATAAAACCCTATGAATATAAAACCTATCATGATAACAATTGAACGGATTAAACTTCTTATGAATTTACTCGAAAAATATCGTTTTGCGAATTGCACGTTAAATGCAAAAATAAAAGGTACAATAACTACAGCAGCCATAAAAGAACGTATGTTTAATAGAGCCCAAAAAAGTAATAAAATAACGAGTACATGCGAGAGTTTTAGTTTAGTTTTTCTATTAACTAAATTGTAGATGGTAGGGATTAAATAATAAAGACAAATAACTATTAGAGAATCTTTTGATATTCCGGTACACCAAAAACTTAATGAGGGAATAAAAAGAAAATAAATGGCTAATTTTTTATAGTCATGAATGCCAAACGACACGATGAAATCATATAATTTAAAGGAAGCTAAAGAGGTAATAAATGCCGTTAAAACGGTGGTTGCAAGATAACTACTCCCTGTGAAAATATTTACAACCGAAAATATCTTACTTACAAAATATCCTTCCGGTTCTCGGGTAATCCATCCAGGTGGAGATCCTGTTTCTGGGGTGAAATGATTTATATAGCCTTCTTGCAATGAATAAGTAGACCATTCTTGGAAATAATACTCGGGGTATTTAAAGAAAAGGTTTGTTAAAATTCTAGAGGTATCATAAAAAGCAATAGTATCTCCCCCTTGAATAAAAAATATGTAATAGAAAGCAAAAATAATCGAGAACACAAGCTTAAAATACAAATTCCTCATGAAAAATTGGTAGTGTTCTTTATGATTGTTTTGTGACTTGATGTAACTGGCAATTATTAATACAAGGCTCAACCAGAAGATCAACATTAAAAGATCCAGCCCTGTAAAAAAGGTTAGTTTATTGACGCCATCATTATAAAGTATAATCGAAAAATCGATTTTTTTCATAGGCTGAATTGTAATCGATTCAAAATTAGAGAAAATAAGTCTGCAATCACATTATTTTTCCTACTACTTTTGTAAAACCGACAACCTAAACTACTATGTGCGGAATTTCAGGCTTTATTGATTTTAAAAAAACATCTGATATTGATATCTTGCAATCAATGACAGATACCTTGTATCATCGAGGGCCTGATGGAAGCGGGCTTGAGTTATTAGAAAACCCATACGCAACAGTTGGTTTCGGTCACAGAAGACTTTCTATTATTGACTTATCAGAACACGGAAAACAACCCATGCAATTTCAGCATTTATGGATTTGTTTTAATGGTGAAGTTTACAATTATTCTGAAATAAAAAAAGAGCTTTTAGCGCTTGGACACTCATTTACGGGAAACTCTGATACTGAAGTAATTATTCATAGTTATGCCCAATGGGGAGAAAAATGCATAGATCGATTCATTGGCATGTTTGCTTTCGTGATTTATGATTCACAAAACCACACAATTTTTTGTGTAAGAGATCGTGCAGGTGTTAAACCATTTTTTTATTATTACCAGGATGGATTGTTCTTGTTTTCATCCGAACTTAAATCCTTTCACCAGCATCCTCGATTTAAAAAAGAATTAAATAAAAGTTCAGTTGCTGCATTTATGCAATATGGAAATGTACCAACGCCCCATAGTATTTTTAGCGATTGTTTTAAATTAAAACCGGGTCATACCATTTCTTTTTCGCTTGCTGAAAATAATATGTCTGATCGTGTTTTGCCGGAAAATCAAACTCAATATTGGAATGTTTATGATGCATACAATAAACCAAAATTGACGATAGATTTTGAAACTGCTAAAATGGAAACTGAAGCACTTTTGTCATCCGCTTGTAATTATAGAATGGTTGCAGATGTCCCCGTTGGTGTGTTTTTGAGTGGTGGTTATGATAGCACCGCAGTTACGGCATTATTGCAGAAGGATAGAACAGAAAAACTGAAGACATTTACTATTTCAGTGCCGGATATTGGATTAAATGAAGCAGAGTACGCCAGACAAACGGCTGATTTCTTAGGAACAGATCATACAGAAATTGAATGTACACAGAAAGACGCATTAGATTTGATTTCAGATTTGCCCTATTATTACGATGAACCGTTTGCTGATAGTAGCGCCATTCCAACTACTTTGGTTAGTATTATGGCGCGAAAAGAGGTTACGGTGGCTTTGAGTGCAGACGCAGGAGATGAGGTTTTTGCAGGCTATAATAGATACGATTACCTGATGAGGTATGGAAAAAAATTACAATCAATACCTGGCTTTGCTCGAAAAACCATGGCAGAATTAATGAATATTGTACCTGCCCATCGGATTCCAGTTTTGAAAAACAAGTACAATTTCCCAAATCGGTATGAAAAGTTGAAATCTCTATTGAGAGATCCTTCATCAGAACAAATGATGCTGAGTTTAAGTCAACAGTATACTGAAAAGCAATTAACAGAATTACTAGAATTTCAACCAGAAAATTTAATTACGGCCTATACTTCTAAAGAATTAATAAATCCTTTCTTTTCTCCGCTATCCTATATGATGGCGATTGATTATCAAACCTATTTAGTGGATGATATTCTTCAAAAAGTGGATCGCGCAACAATGACAGCTAGTTTGGAAGGAAGAGAGCCCTTTCTTGATCACCGTGTTATTGAGTATGCAGCACAATTACCAAATGATTTCAAATATCATAACGGAATAAAAAAACACATTGTACGTGAAATCGTTCATAAATATATTCCAAAGGAAAAAATGGATAGACCAAAAATGGGTTTTGCCATTCCACTAGCGTTATGGATGAATAATGAATTAAAAGACATGGTAAATTCCTACATCAATGAAAAGTCGATAAAGGAACAAGGTTTATTCAACTGGGAAGCAGTCAATCGTTTGAAAACAGCTTTCTTTTCTGGAAAAACGGAGTATGATTTCAAATTGTGGTATTTATTGATGTTCCAAATGTGGTATGATCGATGGATGAAGTAAAAAAAAATGTTCTCTACATTTCTTATGATGGAATGACGGATCCGCTTGGTCAATCACAGGTACTTCCTTATATTTTTGGTCTTTCAAAAAACGGATATGTTTTTCATTTAATCAGTTTTGAAAAACCTGAAAAGTTTGCACTTCTCAAAGATCATATTCAACTTCTTTGCGATGAAAATAATGTTAGTTGGCACCCGTTAATTTACACGAAAAAACCACCTCTGCTTTCTACAATTTATGATGTTTGGAGAATGAAAATCCTTGCATTACAACTTCATAAGGAACATACTTTTGTTTTAACTCATTGTAGAAGCTACCTTTCCGCGCTTGTTGGCTTGGGCATGAAAAATAATCAAGGTGTAAATTTTCTTTTTGATATGCGTGGTTTTTGGGCTGATGAACGAGTAGATGGAAAAATCTGGTCGCTTTCCAATCCAATTTTTCGGACAGTTTATAACTACTTTAAACGGAAAGAAAAGCAGTTTTTTCTTGAATCAGATCACATTATTTCATTAACTTATAACGGAAAGAGTGAAATTTGCTCTTGGCCAAATTTTAATGGATTAAGCGATAAAATTGAGGTTATTCCTTGTTGTGCTGATTTAACAAAATTTGACCCGGATGAAATTCAAGAAGAAAGAAGAGTGGAGCTACTTGAGCAATTGAAAATCCTTCCGACTCAATTTATTCTGGGATATGTTGGCTCAATTGGAACTTGGTACATGTTAGATGAAATGCTTCAAGCGTTTTCTGCTCTTTTGGTTAAAAATTCGGATGCTGTTTTTTTAATTATTTCGGGAGACAATGCAGAACAGATTTTAGAAAGAGCTGATGCAATAAAAATCCCTAGGACATCACTTCGAATTCAATTCGCTACTCACAAGGATGTTTCCGCATATATTAGTTTATTCAATGCATCTGTTTTTTTTATTCGTCCAACCTATTCAAAAAAAGCCTCTTCTCCAACAAAACAAGGAGAATTAATGTCAATGGGAATTCCAATCATTTGCAATGCGGGCTTTGGTGATACAGACATGGTGATTAAAAAATATGAAGCAGGAATAGTATTACAAGAACTTACTCCAGTTATATTTTCCGAAATTAATTGGGATCAAATTCCTTTCAGCAAAACGCTTGCTCAGCATGGCGCACAAGAATTTTATGGACTGGAAACAGGGGTGCATAGGTATTTGAAGGTATATGAAAAAATAATACAATAGATTTCCGTAATGAATAAAAAACGTATTTTTTTTATAGCTCCCTATCCTCACAATTCCGCACCATCGCAGCGTTTTCGCTTTGAACAATATTTTTCGTATTTGGAGAAAGAAGGGTATGATGTTCGGCTTTTTCCTTTTTTGGATCAAAAGACATGGAAAACCCTTTATAATCAAGGAAAAGTTTCATCTAAAATGATTGGTGTTTTGAAGAGTTTTCTAAATCGTTTATTCCTTCTTTTTTCTTTACACAAGGCAGACTTTGTTTTTATTCACAGAGAAGCATCGCATGTAGGCCCTCCGATTTTTGAGTGGCTTATTGCAAAAGTGTTCCGAAAAAAATATATTTACGATTTTGATGACGCCATTTGGTTGGCAAACTATAGTGAAACCAATGCCCGTTTTCATCGCTTAAAAGCGTATTGGAAAGTGAATTATTGTATGAAATGGGCCCATCAAATTTCTGCCGGGAATCAGTTTTTAGCTGATTATGCGTGTCAATTTAACCCGAATGTTTTCATTATTCCAACAACCATTGATACGGAAAACTATCATACGGGTAATACAAATTATCACCCTGAAAAACTGGTAATTGGTTGGACAGGTACCCATACCACGATGCGGTATTTGGATGAATTAATACCGATTTTTGAGTATTTGAACACAAAATATGATTATACCATTCAGATTATCTCGAATGAAAAACCACATTTTAATTTTCCTAATTTAGAATTTATTCCTTGGAAAAAGGAAACGGAAATTAGTGACTTACTCAATTTTTCTATCGGTATTATGCCTTTAGTCGAAGACCAATGGTCATCAGGAAAATGTGGATTCAAAGGACTACAATACATGTCTTTAGGAATTCCAACTATCATGTCGCCCGTTGGTGTAAATACGGATATAGTAGAAGATAAGAAAAATGGGTTAATTGCTAGTACACCGGCTGAATGGAAAAATGGGTTAGAGTTGTTATTGTCTGATGCTAAATTACGCATGAAACTAGGCAAAAATGGAAAACAGACAATAGAATCCTGCTATTCGGTTAATTCTCAACGCTTAGCTTATTTGTCATTATTTTCTTAGCTAAATTAATCAGAAATTAAATCATTTTTTATACTTTAGCTAACTAAACTATAAACTATGAAAATCATTTTTGCACTAATTCTTAGTGTATTTTCTTTATCTCTTGTTCATGCTCAAAATTATTCGCGGGTAAAGGTCTTTGGAGATGATGAGGACTTGAATCGACTTGGGGAATTAGGTGTTACTGTAGATCATGGAATGAGAAAAGAAGGAATGTATTTTATTTCTGATTTTTCTAAGCATGAAATTGAAATCATGAATAAATATGGATTTGATCATGAAATTTTAATTAAGGATGTCGAAGCATACTATGTTGAACTTTTAAATAATCCAGGTAAAGATCCGAATCAAATTCTGAAAAACGCATCGTGTTCCGGAACTTCTGGAGGCGGTAGTAGTGCCTTTTCACCTAATACCCCCTCCAATTTTAACTTGGGTACAATGGGTGGTTATCTAAAATATGCAGAAATGTT
>Ga0049081_10000176_pt1 | contig 24971 bp, 23 predicted proteins | sample GreLakmeER78MSRF_FD_66717 | JGI IMG/M metagenome (GOLD analysis project Ga0049081, IMG submission 66717) | Freshwater lentic microbial communities from great Laurentian Lakes, MI, USA - Great Lakes metaG ER78MSRF | ecosystem: Environmental > Aquatic > Freshwater > Lake | place: Great Lakes...
CCTGAACCTGCATCAAAAATTTTGATGTTGTTGTCTTTCCCTTTTGCCCACAATTTTAATTCACGATGAATATGCCAGGCGCGAAGCATTATCAAATCAAGAAGTTTGTAAAATAATTTTCGTCTAAAAGGAGATTTATTAAAAACATTTCCAAGACTACGTTTAATCGGATCGTATTCCATAATTGAATCGCGAAATTATTTTTTTAGAAGAGTTTCAATATGTTGCGCATAATCGATAGAATCATCGAGAAAAAAAACTAGCTCTGGAATAACTCGCACTTGTTGACGAATTCGCTTTCCTAAAATGCCACGTAGTTCAGGCGTTTTCTCTCTTATTTTAATAAGTAGTTTGTCTTTGTCTTTCACCGGAAACAAACTCACATACAACTTTGCGATGCCCAGGTCGGCACTCATACGACAAACGGTAACGCTAATCATGACGCTCCCGAAAAGACCACGAGACTCAGCGAGAAAAATTTCGGCCATTTCTTTTTGAATTAGGCGGGCCGATTTTAATTGACGGGTAGATTCCATTGGGCGCAAAGTTAAGAAAATAGAAGTGTGATTTGATTACAGACTGCTCAATCGACCTTGTCCTATTTAATAAGGTTTACAATACCTGCCAACTCATAAGGAAATCCATTGATATTAGTAAATTTCAAAGCCCAAACATAGGTGTCGATTTGGGCAATATTAGGGTGGTTTTTGACCCTTCCGTCCCATCCAATTGTGAGCGAATGGGATTCAAAAATTAAATTACCCCAACGATCAAAAATCAAAAATTCAAATCCATCTTCATTGATTCCCTCGCCAACTGGCATAAAAAAATCATTTTTCCCGTCACCGTTGGGACTAAAACTATTTGGAATAAAAAATGTTTCTTCAGGATTTAGACAAACTTCCTGTATGATTGAATCGTTACACCCGAAAGAATTAGAAACAGAAAGTGAAACTTGGTAGCATATTGGACTCGTGAAGATACAGCTAGGGTTTTGCAAGGTGGAGACTGTGTTAAATAAATCGCCAAAATTCCAACTCCATGCAGTAGCATTGGAAGATGTGTTAGTGAAAAACAATTCCGGATGCAACATTGTTGTCGGCTGAGGAGAAACGGTAAAAGCAGCAACCGCTGTAGGCAATACAATTACGCAAGAAGTTATATTTATAACAGCTACACATCCATCAATTGTAAGTATACTGAGCTGTACGGTAAAATTACCTGAATTGGGATAACAATAAGATGGGTTCTGCTGAGTTGATGTATTGCCATCGCCAAAATCCCAGAACCATGAAACGATTGCAGCAGCTGAAGTTGAAGTATCAATAAACTGTACACATAAAGGTGCGCAGCCCACTGTATTATTAACTGTGAAGCCAGCTGATGGAACTGGATTTATAATAATATTGACTGGCGTATTTGTTATGCAGCCATTTATATCTACAACACTTGCGATGTAATTGCCAGATGATGTTGGAAAAACGGTATGGGTGGCACCAATTAAATTCCCCGGATTCCAAGTTACTGCGTAAGAAGGGGAACCACCACCTGGAATTGCAGCTAACAGAACTGGACTACCTGCACAAACTGCAACAGGATTAGCAGTTGCACTAAGTATAAGTGGAGGAGGCTCTGTGATAATTATAGTCACTAACGAGGTGCATCCACTTGCATCCGTAACGGTGCAACTGTAATTACCAGCAGTAAGTGCAACAGCAGAATCTGCGCTACTAATGTTCGGAAACCAAGTGTAAGTGTAAGCAGGGTTACCACCAGATTGTGTAATAAAAATTGCGCCAGTTGCCTGACCATAACAAGTTACATTTTGCTGAGATGAAATGGCAGCAACAACACCATTTAAATTAATAACAGACACTACTCCATTTGCAACACAACCATTTTGATCCGTTACAATTACAGAATAACTACCTGTAGCAATATTATTTACAGTGGAAGTTAAATAAGATCCCGGCGACCATGCATAGGTATAATTTGCTGTTCCACCAGAAGGAATAGCGGTAACCGAACCATCAGGAAAACCACAATTTGCGGGAGTGGAAGAAACAGAAACGGTAAGCAAGGTGGGTTCGGTTATTAAAACATTTTCAATAAACACACAACCATTTTGATCTGTTATGGTACAAGAATAATTTCCTGCAATAAGATTAGAAGCCACTGCAGAATTTCCCCCCGTTGGTGTCCACGCATAGTTATAGCTTGGTATTCCACCTGAAGGAGACACGGTTGAAGTACCTGTGTTTCCTCCATTACATAAAACATTTGTAGTACTAGATGATGCTGAAAGAATTGATGGCTGTGTGATGACAACAGTGGATATAATAAAACAACCGTTTAAATCTGTTATGGTGCAGGAATAAGTTCCATTTGATAAATTAGTTGCTGTTGCTGCATTTCCTCCAGTGGGTGCCCAAGCATAAGAATAACCTGGCGTTCCACCTGCAACAACTACAGTTGCAGTTCCATTTGAGCCACCAAAACAGGAGACAGGTGTAGTTGACATTGTAGAAGTAAGGGCAGGTGGCTCGGTAATTGTTACCGTTTGAATTGCAATACAACCATTGGCATCTGTTACAGTACATGTATAAGTTCCTGCTGCAAGAGCTATTGCAGTAAATCCAGTTCCACCACTTGGAGCCCACAAATAAGTATAAGGAGATGTTCCTCCTACAACAACTACAGCGGCCGTGGCGTTGGCTCCACCAAAACAGGAAACAGCCGTTTGTGCTGCCAAAGAAACTGTTGGTGCAAATAAATTAGCAATAATAACTGGTTGAATTATAATACAACCATTTGCATCTGTAATGGTACAAGAATAATTTCCGGCTGTAAGATTTGTAGCGGTGGCGGTATTTCCTCCTGAGGGTGACCATAAATAAGAATACCCAGGTGAACCACCAGAAACGGTAATTGTTGCAGCGCCATTTGGATTGCCACAAGTAGCAGCTACGATGAGTGTGTTAGCAACAATAGGTGAAGGTTGTGTGATGGAAAATGACTGTATTGTAACACAACCGCTGAGGTCTGTAATTGTACAGGAATAAGTTCCAGCAGTAAGGTTATTAGCCGTAGCTAAATTCCCACCAGATGGACTCCAAGAGAAAGTATAACCTGGATTGCCACCAGAAGGATTTACAGAAGCAGATCCAGTACTACCTCCATTACACAAAATATTTACTTGACTAGGCGATGGCACAATGGCAGTTGGCTGAGTGATAACAACTGTTTGTGTTACAATACAACCATTTGCATCTGTGATGGTACAAGTATAAATCCCCGCCGCTAAACCAACTGCTGTTGCAAAATTTCCACCTGTGGGTGCCCATGAATAAGTAAATGATGGAGTTCCTCCTAAAGTTGTAATTGTTGCCGTTCCAGAATTGCCACCATTGCATAATAAATTTGTTTGTGTTGGTGTGGCTACAAGTTGTGCTGGCTGTGTAACTAGAAATGTTTGTGTGCCTGTACAATTTGCTGCGTCTGTAACAGTACATGTATAAGTTCCTGGACATAAACTTGAAGCTGTTGCATTTGTGCCACCTGAGGGCGACCATAAATAAGTGAAGGGTGATGTTCCTATTGTAACGACAGTTGTAGCACTGCCATTACAGCCTCCATTACAAGACACATTAGCAACCGAGCCACTCAAAGTCAATGTCCCTATGCTAGAAACAATAACACTTAAAATTTGCGTACATGCATTTGCATCTGTAATTGTGCACGTATAAGTACCCGCACATAATCCTGTTGCAGATGCAGCCGTACCACCAGAAGGTGCCCATAAATAAGTATAAGTTGGCGTTCCTCCCGAAGGGGAAACAGTTGCTGTACCAGTACAATTACACAAGGCACTTGTTGAAGTTATTGTTGCGGAAAGTGGAATAAAAGGAATGCAATTATTATTCATTGAACTTATCCAAGCTGCATTGGCTAAATTATTAGGAGTTCCAGGTGTTTCATTTCCCGCAACTCCTGTACGAATCCAATTTGCTTGCAATGCAGGATTTGTATTGACAGCATTGTTATTCCATGCAACAGATCCCGTTGATGAGCCAGAGAAGTAAATAATTTGAGATAATACATTATTCCCCCAACTTACAGAATGATAAAGAGTTCCTAACGGATTGATAGTTTGAAATGAATCGTCAGTATTGGCCATACCGATATTTGTCCAATTACCACAGGCGATGAATCCATTTGTTGGATATAATGAAAGCGCTGTGCTGGGCTGAGATGTATTCCGCTCAAAAAAAGTGCAATTGCTAATAGGAATGACCAATACACAGTTCCCATCTGTCAATGAAATGTCATTAGACGGTAGCATTGGGTTTATATCAGCATCGTTATAAATTACAATAATTTGCCCAACGGGAACACAGGACCATAACGAATTATTTGTGAAGCGAATGCAGCCCTGAGCTATTCCTGTCCCGGAACCTGTTGCGTGATTACCATTATTATCATCAATGTACCAACCTCTTAGATCCACACATGGTGTACCTTGACAATTTGGAGTTCCTGTAACGACCAACTCAACATACTCTTTTGAACCGCTTGCGCCCTGAGAAACCTCATTGATTACAATTTGACCTGAGCTTATTCCAACGAAAGTAAATGAAAATAAAAAGGAAAAAAGGAATCTCCTAATTTGTGTAAAAACCATTAAAACATTCAAATGGTACCTCATACAACAAATTTTGTATTGAAGTGGTTGCGGCTGCCAATAGTTTGGCTTGCTTTTAGGGTACTCACTTCTCCAAATAAATAAAGATACAAAGATACGACTACAGCACAATTATTACACTATTAATTATATGTAAAAAAGCTACACTATTATCACATAACAACAACAGCATTAGGAAAGCAATATTTTGCTATTACCTTTATTCTATGAATTACCTATATATTAAAGCGCTTCACATCATTTTTACAGTAACCTGGTTTGCTGCCTTGTTTTACATGCCACGATTATTAATTTATCATGTTGAAGCTAGTTTAAAGCAGGAGCCTGATAAGTCCATTTTATCAGAGCAATTTAAAATAATGCAACGCCGCTTGTGGAATGCAATTGCATGGCCTTCCATGGCGATGACTTGGGGTTTTGGACTTTGGATGTTGCTGCTTAATCTGCAATTACTTTCTCAACCATGGTTTATATTGAAACTGGTTTTTGTCTTTTTACTCTCACTGTACCATTTACAAACGAACAATATATTTCAACAACATCAGAAAAATGAATTGAAATGGAGTTCATTTAAATTACGATTGTGGAATGAAGTTGCTACTGTATTTTTATTCGCAATAATTTTTCTAGTAGTTCCGAAACAAAACGCTGGTTGGGTATGGGCTATGCTCGGACTAGTGTTGTTTATCATCACCATCTTTTCAGCTGTTGCTATTTATAAAGCGAATCGCGAAAAGAAAATTAAAGCTGATACAAATAATTCAAATACTGAAAAAGAATTAATTTAAATAATGCTAACCTATACTTAACGCTTCGTTAACACTATAAAATTAAGTTTGTTGTTATAAATCCAAAATGGAAAATCAACAAATAAAAATTCTGATTGTAGATGACGAGCCAGATATTCGAGAATTTATTTCGTACAATCTAATTCGTAAGGGATATACCGTTTTGACAGCAGGGGACGGAAAAGAAGGTCTGTCAATGGCCTTTGAATTTCTACCGGACTTAATTATTCTCGATATTATGATGCCGTTTCTAAACGGCTATGAAACATGTATTCGATTAAGAAAAAACCCAGTATTCGATAATACAAAAATCGTTTTTCTATCGGCGCTCAACGAATCAACAGCAAAAGATTTTGGTTTGCAATTAGCTGCTAATGATTTTATTGGTAAACCAATTAAAATGGAATTGCTAATAAAAAAAATTGAGATCTGGGTGACGAAGCCATTTTAAAAACTACATCTTTAAAATCCATGCTCCAGGAACATCCGAATTCAATCGAGCAATGTATTGAATGGCTTCGTCTTTCGAATTGAAAGACGCAATACCTATATGAGTCAAACGACTTCGTACTTTATCGATAACCTGCGGTTGATATCCTTTCTCCTTTAATAATTTTATAAATCGATCTGCATTTTCCTGCACTGCAAAACATCCACCAATAATATAGTAACCCTTCTTGTCAGAATTGCTATTATTCGTCCACATTTCAGATTTAACTGCTGTGGTATCTGGGGTTATTTTATTTACATCAACAATAATTTCAGGGGAATCTGAGGTAAAAGAAATTTTTGCTATTCCATTCGAATCTGCTACAATCGCAGAAGGAACATTCAAACTTTCTTTGCTTTCATTTACATACCACTTTACTAAATTAAATTTAGAAATCTCTTTCTTTCCAAACATCCCAAAACCTGCAAGGGCATCTGTTTTTTGGGAAGTAAACCAAAATGCAGCAGCAAGGATTGGAAGAATTACAGCACAAGCAAGTGCCACACGACGAATACGTTTTCGAATAGGTTTTACCTCCGAAGTACCAACGTCATTAGTTCTATCCTTGCGCTCAATTGGTTTGCGCTTTTCGGCATCCTCTTCACGAATAATAGGCATCGATTGAAAAGTGGAAAGACCAAAAGAACCAATTAAAAAATTAACTTCATCAGAAGTTTCAAAACAAATATTTTTTGAAGGATCTAACGAAAGAAACCCGAGATTATTCAACTCTACTGTTTTACCAAGCTTTAATTTTAAATTAATTTCATCCGCAAATTTTGTAATGTCAACCATAACATCATCAAAGTTGCAAGACAAAGCACTTGAAATTGCTTGAGCAAGAAGTCCATCATTTTGCTGCAAATGCTTATTAAACAAAATTTGCTTTGACGGAGGGCTAAAAGAATGTTGTCCAGGATGAATTCGTGCCGGTGTATATGTAGATACAAAGCCCCCAAATCCAGGCACAATTACACAATCGTGCTTGTAGAGCAATTCACTTATGTAATAGGCAACGTTTAGCTCTGGTTTCATGGTTATTTTAACAAAAATAATAAAAAGAGTTTAGTAAAGCGACTTGTTTTTATCATTGAATAATAACAAATTCAGGTAGAGCTATTTAAAATGCCAAAAATGGGGTTAAGAAGCAAGAAAGGTCTTACCAATTGAATAACAATCCGCTAATTAAGAGTTTTAACAGCTTTCTGAGAAAACTTCCAAGTTAAATACAACAATCCCCCACTGGCTAAAAAGCTTACAACTACTACTAATATGCTTGGCTTCCAATTAGCAAAAGAAGCATCGCGCTGAGCCAAATATGTCATGAAAATAGAAGTAGCGTTAAAGAAAAAATGCATTGCAATTGACAAACGTAAAGATCCGGTCCAATAAAAAGCATAACCTAACATTAATCCTGCAAGAAATATCAAAGGCAAAGCGGAAGGACTAGCATGCATAAAGGCAAAAATCAAAGCGGTTGAAACAATAGGAATGTGACTATTTCTTGATCGTTCCATGAGTATCTGCTGAATTCCTGCTCTAAAAAATAATTCTTCGCAAACGGCAGGCACCAAAGCATTTACTAAAATACAAAGAAGTAAATCGGGCAAATTGGACATCTGTAAAAACCACTCGTTTTGCTTTTGGCTAGTTTCTTCAAAAGCTTTCCAATTTGGGTCAGTAATTAATGTACTAATCCATTGAGCAACCTGATCAAAGCCTGGAATTAAAACAAGCATTGCCAATGCCCCTAAAAATAAAACGGATGCGGCAACCGGCTTGTTAAGTCGAAAAAAAGCAAATCGTTCATGAGGAAAAGTATTGGCATAAACGATTGCAGGAATAGCAAAAATAAGTATCGATTGAATTAAAGCAGACAACCAGGAATACTCATTTGCATAACCAGATTCAGAACCAGCAATTAGCCAAGCTAGTTGTGGCATTCCTGCTAGTAATAATATAATTCCAACAAAGGAGTAATAAAGTCCTAAAAGCAAAAACACACGCATCCCAGGACCAAAACTCATAAATTGTTTTGCAGTGGGCTTATCATTATCTTCCAATGGCTATTCTAGTTTTATTAACTTTGCAAAGGTAAGAAAAGCGGCGTAGGACGTCCATCAAGAAGTATGACAAAAATCGGAAACATTTTATTACCTGATTTCCCCTTGCTGCTGGCTCCTATGGAAGATGTGAGCGACCCCCCATTTCGCTATGTATGCAAGAAGCAGGGAGCAGACATAATGTACACAGAATTTATTTCATCAGAAGGTTTAATTCGTGATGCATGGAAGAGCAAAAAAAAACTCGATATTTTCGATTATGAGCGTCCAATTGGAATTCAAATATTTGGGGGCGATGAGGAGGCCATGGCGCTTTCGGCAAAAATTGTAGCTACCGCTCAACCCGATTTATTGGATATCAATTTTGGCTGCCCCGTAAAAAAAGTAGTGTGCAAAGGCGCAGGCGCGGGCGTTTTGAAAGACGTCGACCTAATGATTCGCTTAACGAAAGCCGTTGTGAAATCTACTTCTTTGCCCGTCACAGTAAAAACGCGATTGGGTTGGGACGAAAAATCAATTAACATAATGGAAGTGGCCGAACGATTACAAGACGTTGGCGTTCAAGCTTTGACCATACACGGGCGTACGCGAGCACAATTATATAAAGGTTTTGCCGATTGGGAAAAAATTGGTGAGGTGAAAAATAATCCAAGAATTAAAATACCAATTTTCGGCAATGGAGATATGGACACACCAGAAAAAGTGTTAGAGATGAAAAATAAATATGGCGTTGATGGGATCATGATTGGAAGAGCAAGTATTGGCTACCCATGGGTTTTTAATGAGATTAAACATTTCATAAAAACGGGTGAGCATCTTGCACCGCCAACACTTGAAGAACGAGTGAAAGTCTGCAGGACACATTTAACAAAATCAATCGAATGGAAAGGCGAGCACGTTGGAATTGTGGAGATGCGGCGCCATTACGGCAATTATTTTAAAGGGCTACCAAATTTTAAGGATACAAGAACAAAGTTGGTAACCACTGATTCAATAGCTGAAATTCACGCTATTTTAGATGACGTGAAATTAGTGCAATTCAGCTACTGAAAATAGCTAACTAAGCAATAAAAAGTTTTTTCAATTCAGTTGCTTCTTCAGGTTTCATTTTTCCTGCAAGTATCAATGCTAATTGCCTACGACGAAGAGCGCCGTCATAACGTGTCTTTTCTATTTCTGTTTCCGCAATAACAGCTTGAACTGGAAGTGGGGCACCATTTTGGTCAACAGCAACAAAAGTGAATATCGCTTCATTGCTTTTACTTCGAACTCCAGAAACAGCATCCTCCACCCAAACATCAATAAAAACTTCCATACTAGTATTGAATGCGCGAGAAACTTTTGCTTCCAACGTAACAATACTTGCGTAAGGAATTGCAGAATGAAAAGCAACTTGATTTACTGTTGCAGTTACTACCACTCGTCGACAATGTCGATGAGCTGCTATTCCTCCAATAATATCCATCCACTCCATTAGCCGACCTCCAAATAGATTGTTTAAATTATTTGTATCGTTGGGTAACACATGGTGTGTGGCAATAGAAAGAGATTCGCTGGACGATTTTGGTTTCATTTTGCAAAGGTAGCTGAATAACAAAAATAAATCAATTTCTCAAAATACCGAGAAAATAAACCTCCATTTTACATATTTTATAAATCACAACAAACTAAAAACTAACTTTGTTTCAATGAAAAATCTTTTCGGTGTTTTAAAATACGTTAAAGGATATTGGCGCTATGCCCTTTGGAATATCCTGTTCAATATTTTATCTGTTGTGTTTGGACTTTTTTCATTGACAATTGTAAAACCTTTTTTAGATTTAATTACTGAAAAAGATGCAAGTACCTATTCAACAATCCTGAGCAAAGGTGAGCCTGCATTAGGTGCATCAATTGAAAATTTAACCGCCTACCTTAATTACCAGCTAAGTGGACTAATTATTCACGAAGGTAAAATGAGAGCCCTTGTGACAATTTGCTTTGCCGGCGTATTTATATTTTTTTTCAAAGCATTATTCAGGTATTTAGGAATGTTTTTTTTAGCCCCGATTCGAAATGGTGTTGTGAAAGATTTGCGGGATACAATTTACAAGAAGACTCTCAACCTTCCCCTTTCCTATTATTCAGATGAGCGAAAAGGTGATATCATGTCGCGCATAACAAGTGATGTGCAAGAGGTCGAATGGTCTGTTATGAGTTCATTAGAAATGATTTTTAGAGATCCTATAAACATAATTATTCTACTCAGTGTTTTAATTTATGTTAGTCCAGCGTTAACACTCGTCGCTTTTATACTACTACCCATTGCAGCATTATTGATTTACCTAATTGGCAAAAGTCTTAAACGTTCTTCTTCAAGAGCAAAAGAACAATTAGGAAGTTTATTTTCCATTATGGAAGAAACATTGGGGGGGCTACGAATTATAAAAGGATTTAATGCGGAGCGCAGCATGAAAAATAAATTTGGGGAAACCAACTCAAATTACACCAAACAAATGATACATACTTATCGTAAAGTAGATCTTGCCTCTCCAGTTAGTGAATTCATTAGCTCTGCTATTATGATGACGTTAATTTATTTTGGAGGTCAACTTGTTATCGGCAAAGAAGCAAGCATGGATGGCAGCACTTTTGTTTTTTACATACTTACATTTTCGCAAGTAATTACACCTGCAAAAACATTGACAGCGGCTTATTCCAGCATCCAAAAAGGATTGGCATCGATGGAACGCATCAATAAAATTTTACTTGCAGATGTTGCGCTCGCAGATATAGAAACACCAAAAAATATTGACACTTTCAAAAATGAAATCGAATATCGAGGTGTTTCTTTTGCGTATTTACGTGGTGATCGTGGTTACGCGTTGAAAAATATTAATTTAAAAATAATAAAAGGGAAAAGTATTGCACTCGTCGGCCAATCGGGGTCTGGAAAAACAACATTGGCAGATTTGCTTCCTCGTTTTTACGAACCTAGCCAAGGTGAGATTTTGATCGATGGTATAGATACGCGTCACTGTAAGGCGTATGATTTAAGAAATTTAATGGGAATCGTTTCACAGGAATCTATTTTATTTAATGATACCGTTCACAACAACATTGCGCTAGGCATTGAAAACGTTACGCGTGAAAAAGTTATTGATGCTGCAAAAGTTGCCAATGCACACGATTTTATTATGGAGATGCCGGAAGGATATGATACGAATATTGGAGACCGAGGGAACAAAATGTCGGGGGGGCAACGACAACGAATTTCAATTGCCAGAGCTGTTTTGAAAAATCCACCTATTTTAATTTTAGATGAAGCAACGTCGGCCTTAGATACGGGAAGCGAAAGATTAGTTCAAGAAGCACTTAATAACCTAATGCTAAACCGAACCTCCGTAATTATAGCCCACCGACTAAGTACGATTCAACACGTAGATGAAATTATCGTTCTTGAAAAGGGCCAAATTATAGAACGTGGAAACCATGCTGAATTACTTCATAAAAACGGAACCTACCGAAGACTTTACGATTTGCAGATTTTTGTTTAAGTAATAAATCATTTTTTCAAATGATTTTCTATTTATTCTCCCTGTTTTTGTATCTTTGAAAAGCATAATCTTTTAAAAATAAATAATAGAACCTGACCTAAATTAAATAACCATGAAAAAACTATTACTTTCTACACTAATTATTGCTAGCTGTGTTTTACCATTATCGGCACAAGTTTATATCCCAAATGCGGGTTTTGAATCTTGGGCAAGTTCTATAGGAGAAGATACACAGCCATTGGGTTGGGTATCCTACAATATTTTTACAGCACCTTTAATTGATCCGGGTAATACCAATCCCACCGCTTTATCTCAGGCGGGACCACCAGACAATTTCCAAGGTAATTATTCTGCAAAAATGACAACCGTTGACCTTGTTACCAACCCTTCGAGCGCAACAATTCCAAACAGAGGTGGTTATATGATGGCTGGCAGTGTTTCATTTGTTGCTCCTTATCTTTACGCTGGTTACCAATTCTCAAGTCGCCCTACCTCTTTTTCTTACGCCTATAAATATTCTCCGGTTGGAGTCGACACAGCAATAATTTTGGTTGCCGTAACTCATTGGAACGGTACAAGTAGGGATACCATAGCAGCTGCAGTTGATTTTATGGTATTTACAAGTGGCGCTTATGGAATTCGAAACATGAATATGAATTACAATCCACTTTACAACAATGTATTTCCGGATACAGCAATTATCTATTTCAGCCCAAGTAGCTTATACAGCCCACAAGCTGGCAGCACCTTGTTTATTGATGCAATTTCATTTTCAGGATACAATGGCATTAATGAAGGGCTAATGAGTAATAGCGTTTCTGTCTATCCGAACCCATCTTCCAACATTACAAATTTCGATGTGGTTTCAGAAAATGCACACAAAGTAATTGCCTATGACTTAACTGGTCGGGAAGTTAACTGGACAATTATTAACAACAAAAGTGCTAAACTCTCAACATACAATATGACACCAGGCGTTTACACCTATACAATTGTAACAGCTGAAAATGAAGTACTGAGTTACGGTAAGTTCGCGGTTGCTAACTAACAAACTTTTTTCAGAATCCCCCACCTATTTGAACTAGGTGGGGGATTTTATTTTATTTACAGTTTAAATCACTAACAATTCAACTGAGAGTTCAACCTTATATGTATATTTGATTGTAAGAAATAGAAATGAAAACATTTTTAATTGTCCCGATTACTTTAATTTTTTTATTTTGTGGCTGCGACGGTTGCAACAAAAAAACAGATGAAATCGAAATTGAAATATCCGAAGTTGAAAAAGTAAATCAACTTATCTCAGCTTATATTTCAAGCAATTTAGCAGATGCCGATACATCAAAAAAATTTACTAGAGGTTTAGACACATTACCTAGAATTTCATTTCTAAAACAGGTTTATACAAAAAATAAATACAATGCATTTTGGACCGATAAAGGAAAATTAAATCCAGCCGGACAATCTTTATTTTCTGTAATCAAAGACGCCCATAGCTTTGGACTAATCCCAGAAGATTACCATTTCACTGCACTGGACACCTTGGTTGAAGCAATTAGTGATACCACACAAAAAGCATTTAGTATAACTAACTTAGGAAATGTCGATTTAATGTTGACAGATGCATTTTTTACAATCGCAGTACACGTATCGGTTGGAAGAATAGAAAATGATAGTTCGAAAGTGCTAACATGGAAAATCGGAAAGTTTAAAAAAGATTTGATTGTACTATTTGAAAATGCAATTAAAAATAAAAATTTCCAAGCGTCCTTCGAGGAATTAGAGCCACAGCGACAAGAATATCAAGCAATCAAAAAATACATGAATGCCAAACGAAAGGAAGTTGAGGACAAGGAATGGCAACATTTACCATCAATAAAAACGGACAGCATTGGTTTTTATGCAGGTGTAAAATCAAGATTAATACAAACAGGAGATTATGATTCTACTGCCACCGTAAATGATTCTCTTAAACTTGCAAGCGCTTTGCAAAAATTTCAAAAACGCTATTTTCTAGATGAAGATGGTAAAATTGGAAAAAACACAATACCAGTACTGGATATGACTCCTGAAGATTGGTTCATTCAAATGGAAATGAACTTAGAGCGTTGGAGGTGGGAACCCGATAAATTTGAAAATCGCCACATGATTGTCAATCTCCCTGCTTTCAAAATGACAATTTTTGAAATGGACACAATTGTGATGTCATCTAAAATAGTTTGCGGTGCAGTAAAAACACAAACCCCAGAATTGGATAGTAAAGTAACGCAAATTGTATTGTATCCAAATTGGAATGTTCCATACAGCATAGCTTCCAAAGAAATTTTACCGAATATTAAACGCGACACAGCCTATTTACGCAAACACAGGTACGATGTATTGAATAATAATAACGAAATTGTTGATATCAAAAAAGTGGAATGGAAAAAATACAGCTCAAAAAACCTTCCCTACAAATTTCGACAAAGGACAGGAATTGATAATTCGCTGGGTATCATGAAATTTGAATTCAACAACAAATTTAGCGTGTACATGCACGACACAAATGCAAAAAAATATTTTCGATACACCACGCGTGCCTTTTCACATGGGTGTATGCGATTGGATAAATACATGGATCTAGCGCATTTTCTTTTACGCGATGACAGCATCAAAATACCAAGAGACACTTTTGACCTATGGAGTACGACACATAAACAGAAGAGAATCAATTTGCGGAAAACATTACCCATTCATGTTCGGTACTTTACTTGTGATGTTGACACAAATGGAGCTGTTGCATTACATGCAGACATTTATTCGCGTGACAACAGAATGAGAAATGTTATTTACAGAACTCCTACTAAAGGAATTATAATTGTCCCTCAATCCACTACACCTCAAAACAAAAAATCGAAAGTTAAAAAAATATCGGTTTTTCTACGTGAAGAGGAAATGGCACTGTTTGCTTAATTAGCTACTCCTTTACAAGGCACAAACAATAAAATAAACTTCTTGTTATTACAAGTTATTTATTCCAAAATTCCATTTTATTGTTAGGATATCGTTTTGCATGAATAATTTTAACTTCATCAAAAAGGAGTGTTCTAAACTCTTCAACATTTCCCTTTTCAATTGCAGAAATAAAAATACAAGGATCTTTAATTTTACTCATCCAACTTTTTTTCAAACTTTTTAAAGTCAAAATCTTTTTTTGTTCTGTATTCACCTCATGGTCGTTTTTCGGAGGTTCGATGTAAGCATCTATTTTATTAAAAACCAAAATAGTGCGTTTATCTCCAGCTCCAATTTCAGCAAGTGTTTGCTGCACAACATTCAGTTGATCTTCAAAATTAGGATGTGAAATATCAACCACATGAAGCAAAATATCGGCTTCACGCGTTTCATCTAATGTTGATTTAAATGATTCTACTAATTGTGTTGGAAGTTTTCTTATAAACCCAACGGTGTCGGAAAGCAAAAAAGGTAAGTTGCCTATCACCACTTTTCTAACTGTCGTATCCAGTGTAGCAAATAATTTATTCTCTGCAAAAACATCCGATTTACTAAGCATGTTCATAATGGTAGATTTTCCTACATTGGTATAACCTACAAGCGCCACACGCACCAACTCGCCCCTACCCTTGCGTTGAGTAGCCATCTGCCGATCAATGATTTTTAAATCTTCTTTTAATGCAGTAATCCGATCACGAATATTTCTTCTGTCTGTTTCAATTTCTTTTTCTCCTGAACCACCCCGTGCGCCTGTCCCTCCCCGTTGCCGTTCCAAATGTGTCCACATACCTGTCAAACGAGGAAGCAAATATTGATTTCGTGCTAATTCAACTTGCGCTTTAGCATGAGAAGATCGTGCACGAGCAGCAAAAATATCCAGTATCAAAAGGTTACGATCAAAAACTTTTTTACCTGTTTCCTTTTCTAAATTTCGCTGCTGTGAAGGGGAAAGCTCATCATCAAAAATGATATAATTGATTTCATTAAGTTCACAAAATATTTTTATCTCATTTACTTTACCAGAACCTACATACAATCTATTGTCAGGATGAGATAGCTTTTGTGTAAAGTTTTTTACGGGTATAATATCAGCTGTACGCGCTAAAAACGCCAACTCCTCCAAATACTCCGTCATCTGCTCCTCGTCTTGGCGTTTATCAATTACGCCGACAAGCACTGCACGAGATTCAAATTTTTCTATTGGTGGGGGATTTTTCATTATCAGAAAACGAGCAAAATAGAATTAAAAATAGTTAGGCGATTCAATTATCTCCGTAGTTGTTCTGCATATTTGGCAACGGCATTCAGCTGTTCCACTTTAAAGTCAGGTGCAAATGAACGCATTCCATTTTTTCCATCACGTATTATTGCTAGAACAGCAGCAGAATTAATTTTACTGGTCACAAGATTAGCTGCACCCATAGAACCCAAATCGCCATTTTCGCCATGGCACAAAGAACATTTTTCTAAATATAAAACTTTCCCTTCATCGGGAACTCCTGCTTGATGTGAAGAAGAATCTATTGAAGTCTTATTTGCCACATCAGTACCACACGAAAAGCAAAAAAAAACAGGAAGCAAGAAAACAATAAAAATCGAAATACTTTTTTTCATTATTATTTTTTTAATACCAATGGTAATTTGCAAACTTTTGCATAAACGGCCAAGGAATCATTGCAACGATTAGCAAAAGTGCAATGGTAAAATAAATAGCTAATTTTTTAAATTTTAATTTATCAGTTGCTGCGCGCTTGGATGTTGAATAACCAATTGTTACCAATGTTATTGCCGCAAGCATTCCTACAATATGTTCCACAGAAAAAAAGCGTTGCAATGGATCTTTCATCGAAGCTGCAAAATCAAAAGCCGTTTTCGTTACAAGTTGTAAGTATAGCACCAAGCCAAGTACCAATTGAAGATGAATTGAGATCAAAGTAAAAAGTGCAAGCTTTTTATCTCCTAAAGTAAAAGGTTTGCTACCAAGCCATCCTGCAAACGATTTAACAATAGTTATAATTAGTAAAATAAGGGCCAGCCAACGCAAGGCGGAATGGGAATGTTTTAAAATGTCTTCCATAATTATATAATTGAATTACAAAATTAAGGAAATAATAACAAGGGGCATCATCTATTATGCAAATACACTATTCTGTGTCTATATTTGCGTTCGCTGAAAATAAATCTGATGAAAATAAATATTCTGTATTTAGCTCTAATTCTTTGTGCACTTAACTCCCAAGCACAAACCTCTACATTTCCAGTAAATGGTGCAACGGATAACAGGCATACAATTTATGCATTTACCAATGCACATATTCAAACTGACCCTGAAGTTGCGATCGAAAACGGAATAATGCTTATTCAAGATGGTGTTATTTTAGAAATAGGCACAGCAGTTAAAATCCCGCAGTCTGCCATAATTTACGACCTCAAAGGAAAATGTATTTATGCTTCGTTTATTGATTCTTATACTAGCTATGGAATGCCTGAAATTAAACAAGGGGAATGGTCGCCAAGACCACAATCAACATCGTTCAGAGAAGGAGCATTCGGTTGGAATGAGGCCTTGAAACCTGAAACCGATGCTGCTAAAATTTTTACATCAAATATCAAAGATGCCGAAGAATTACGCAACATTGGTTTTGGTACCGTGCAGTCATTTAACAAAGATGGCATTGCGCGTGGTACCTCTGTGTGTGTGACATTAAATGCAGAAGATGGCGATAATGCTGTGATGGTTAAAGATAAAGCTACTGCTTGTTTCTCACTCGACAAGGGTTCTTCGAAGCAAGATTACCCATCTTCTACTATGGGTGCGATTGCATTATTAAGACAAACGAATTATGATGCCGAATGGTACAGAAACGAAAAAGATAAAAAAGAATTTAACATTACCCTTGAAGCTTGGAATGGCAATTTATCACTACCACAAATTTTTGAAACGACCGATAAGTGGAATGTGGTACAAGCAGATAAATTAGGAGATGAATTTAAAGTACAATATATTTTTAAAGGAAGCGGCAATGAATACCAGCGGATGACTGAAATGAAAAACACATCTGCTAAATTCATTCTTCCAATAAACTTTCCTGTTGGTTACGAAGTGGAAGATCCTTACGATGCGGAATTTATTGGATATGCCGAATTGAAGCATTGGGAACTTGCACCTATCAACCCAGTAGCTTTTGAAAAAAACAACATTAAATTCGCCTTAACCACATCAGATTTAAAAGACAAAAACACTTTTTGGGAAAACCTTCTTAAAGCAATTGATTATGGTCTTTCTGAAACAGAAGCGTTGCGATCTTTGACCGAAACTCCAGCAACATTAGTTGGCATCTATGATAAAACGGGTTCACTTAAAAAAGGGAAACTTGCTAATTTTATCATTACAAATAAAAATATATTCAAAGATGATGCAGTAATTTATGAGAATTGGATTAAAGGACATCAGTACATTCTACGAGACTACAACGCCATTGACATTCGTGGAACTTATAACCTAGTTATTAATACAAGTGCAGCACCTAGTTTAAAAATTGAAGGCGATCAATTTAAAATTAAGTCAAATTTTATGCTTGGCGATTCAATCACTGAAAATGTAAATGTTTCAATTATTGGAAGTATTGTTACCATTTCCTATTCGAATAAAACAAGTGATGGTACAGTAAGATTATCAGGAATTGTTAACGCAACATCGAAGTCCATGAGTGGTCGCGGACAATTAGCAAATGGAACATGGGTGGATTGGATGGCAACTCAAAAATCTAGTTTTACAGAAAAGATAGCCGACAAAGACACTACAGTTAATGTTTACCCAACATTAGCTGATGTTATTTATCCGTTCCAAGCATATGGAAGAAAGAAAAAAGATCCATTAGCGTTCGAAAATATTTCCTCAACTTACAATTCTGTATTAATTAAAAATACTACTGTCTGGACAAATGAAGCGGATAGTATTCTTTCAAATACAGACGTGCTCATCAGTAATGGAAAAATATCAAAAATTGGAAAGAACATTAGTGCGCCTACAAGTTGCAAAGTAATTGATGGAACAAATAAATTTTTAACTCCCGGAATAATAGATGAGCATTCTCATATTGCAATAAGCGGCGGTGTAAATGAAGGAACGCAGGCATCAAGTGCAGAAGTACGAATTGGAGATGTAATATATCCTGACGACATTCAAATTTACAGACAACTTGCAGGTGGTGTAATAGCAGCTCAACTTTTGCATGGTTCAGCAAATCCTATTGGAGGACAATCTGCAATTATAAAATTGCGTTGGGGGGCAGCAGCAGAACAAATGAAAATTGAAGCTGCGCCAGGCTTTATCAAATTTGCTTTAGGAGAAAATGTTAAGCAAAGTAATTGGGGAGATTATAATGTCAGCAGATTTCCACAAACGCGTATGGGAGTAGAGCAAGTTTACTACGATCATTTTATTCGCGCAAAAGAATACAATGCCGGCTGGGAAAAATACAAAGCCCTCTCAGCTTCCGAAAAATTAAAAACTAATGTACCTCGTCGCGACCTAGATTTAGAAGCGATTGCTGAAATACTTTCAGGGAAAAGAAATATTACTTGTCATTCTTATGTTCAATCCGAAATTGCAATGCTGATGCACGTGTCAGACTCAATGGGCTTTAAGGTAAATACTTTTACACACATTTTAGAAGGGTATAAAGTAGCAGACATAATGAAAAAACACGGAATTGGCGGTTCTAGTTTTTCTGATTGGTGGGCCTATAAATATGAAGTGAAAGACGCTATTCCTTACAATGCAGCAATCATGTCGCGCGTAGGAATTGTTGTTGCCATTAATTCTGATGATGCAGAAATGGCTCGACGTTTGAACCAAGAAGCTGCTAAAGGAATTAAATATGGAGGAATGTCAGAAAGAGAAGCATTTAAAATGGTTACGCTTAATCCAGCAAAACTTTTACACCTCGATCAATACATGGGTAGCATTAAAATAGGTAAAGACGCTGACCTTGTTTTATGGAATGGCAATCCGACTTCAATATATTCTAAACCGGAAAACACAATTGTTGATGGTAAAATTTTATTTGATCTTGGTGAAGATTTAAATTTAAGAAAAGAGATGGCGGTAGAAAAAGCTCGAATCATTCAAAAAATGATGCTTAAAAAAGGAGAGGGTGAATCAACACAAAAACCAGCATGGCATAAACAAAGATTATGGGAATGTGAAGATTTAATTGAAGATGAAAATTATTTAAATACAAATTAAATTAAGGAAAAATATATTCAGTGCCAATATAAAATAGTTCAATGCACACGACCATGAAAAAAGTATTCAGTTTATTAATGTCAATTTTTTGTTTTGCAATTTTTTGCTTTGCACAGCAGCCTATTCCGGCAAAAAAACAAACGAAAAGTATTTTGTTGATGAATGGAACTGCTCATTTAGGAAACGGATCCGTAATTGAAAATTCTTTGGTTGGTTTTAAAGATGGGAAAATCACTTTGATTGGCGATGCAAAAAGTGTACGAATTGATAAAAGTCAATGGGATACAACAATCAATTGTTTTGGGAAACAAATTTATCCTGCAATAATTGCAGCCAACAGTACTCTTGGACTAACAGATTTAGATGCCGTACGTGCCACGAATGATTTTAATGATGTCGGTGATTATAATCCACATGTGCGTTCACAAATTGCTTACAATACGGATTCTAAAATTCCCCCAACAACTCGTACTAATGGAGTTTTAATTGCACAGGCTACACCGCGCGGAGGAGTAATTTCAGGCACCTCAAGTATAATGAGTATGGATGGTTGGAATTGGATGGATGCAACCCTAAAAACTGATGATGGTGTACATTTAAATTGGCCTTCCTATTATTCAAGAAACTGGAATGAAAATGCTGGATTTAGTATGTATTCACAAAACAAAGATTATGATGGGCAAAAGCAAGTGTTGGATAAATTTTTTGCTGAATCTCAAGCATATTCAAAACTTTCAAACGTTAGCGAAAAAAACTTGAGGTTAGAAGCGATGCGTGGACTTTTTAGCGGCACAAAAAATCTTTACATACACGCAGAACTTCTAAAAGAAATTACAGAAGCAATTACCTTTTCAAAAAAACATGGAATTGCACATGTGGTAATTGTTGGTGGTTCCGACAGTTGGAAATGCATTGAAATTTTAAAGAAAAATAATATTGCTGTGATGCTAAATCGCGTGCACAGTCTTCCATTACGCGACGATGACGACATTGACCAACCTTACAAAACAGCAGCCCAATTGCAAGAAGCGGGCATACTTTTTTGTATTCAAAATGCTGGTGATATGGAAGCTGCAGGAGCAAGAAATCTTCCATTTCAAGCAGGAACTGCAGTGGCTTATGGATTAACACCAGAGCAAGCCATTGCTGCTATAACAGGCAATACAGCAAAAATTCTAGGAATTGATAACGTTATGGGTACGCTAGAATATGGAAAAGATGCGAGTCTATTTATATCGGAAGGCGATGTGCTCGATATAAAAACGAACAATGTTATTTATGCATTTATTCAAGGAAAAAAATTGGATTTGCGCAATGAGCAGCAGGAATTGTATCACAGGTATGAGGAAAAATATGGAATAAAAAATAAATAATTTAAAATTTTCCCTTTATCCTACTACTTTCAAAAGGCAAAAATCATTCTTTCCTTTTTGTAACAATTAATCGTAAATCTCTTTGCGATTTCCAACTGCAATTACATCTACAACTAAAACATGATCAAAAATATCATAAATAATTCGGTAATCTCCCTGACGGATTCGAAATCCAGCACGGCCTTTTAATTTTTTATATCCGGCAGGTCTTGGATTTATTGCTAAACTGAATATTGTTTTTTTTATTTTTGAATAGTCTGGTTCACTTATTTTTTCAAGCGTCTTTATCGCTTTTTTGTTGATTGTTACTTTGTAACCCATGATTTCTTTTTCCGTTTAGCCTCAATTATCTTAAATGCATCATTAATCGGAATGGAAATTTCTTTAGAAGACTTTGCATCGTCATAAAGACGGATGTCCTCCAATTCTTCAACATCTGCAAGCATTTTCTGATATTCTCTCACCGATAAAACAACGGCAATTTTATGACCTTTGTTATCAGTTATAAATTGAGTTTTCATTTTCAATGTTTTTTTTATATTGTTAAAGATACGAAAATTGATTGATTTTTCGTCATTTCCTCACACCACCCTGCCAACGCAAAAATCATTCTTTCCCTTTTGCAACAAAATATATTTCCCATTAATTAAATTCGAAACATTTACAATCATTTTCGGATCCGTTACTTTCTGCTTATTTAATGAAACACCGTTTCCTTTAATCATTTTCATTGCATCTCCATTGGAGTCAAACATTTTTGTGTGACTTGTCAGCAATTCAACTACACCTACTCCAGCATCCATTTCACTTTTAGTAATAGCGATTGACGCAGTACCTGAATTGGCCAACATTCCTAAAAACTGTTGCGTATCCAAAGCCGTAATTCTATCTACAGCATCTTTACTCATAAAAATTTCGGTCACATTCAAAACAGCATCTAAGGCTTGTTGTCCGTGAACGCGAATGGTAATGTTTTCGGCAACTATTTTTTGTAATTTTCTTAAATGAGGTTCTGCCTGGTGTTCCAACTCTAATTTTTCAATTTCTTCTTTACCTTTTAGTGTAAAAATTCGGATATAGTTTTCTGTATCCAAATCTGCTGCGTTTAACCAAAACTGATAAAAATCATAAGGAGAGGTCCGCTTTGGATCGAGCCAAATATTACCACTTTCAGTTTTGCCAAATTTTGTTCCGTCTGCTTTTTTTATCAAATGAGTAGACAATCCCCAAGCATCTCCACCATCTTTACGACGGATTAATTCAGTTCCTGTGTAAATATTTCCAAGTTGGTCCGAACCGCCCATTTGAAGTTTTACACCATGGTGCTTCCATAAATGATAAAAATCGTATCCTTGAATTAACTGGTAGGAGAATTCAGTGAATGACATTCCCTCGCGCTCATCACCAGCAATTCTTTTCTTCACCGATTCTTTTGCCATCATGTAGTTAACGGTAATGTGTTTTCCTACATCTCGTATAAAACTCAAAAAAGAAATTTCTTTAAACCAATCATAATTATTTACTATCAGCGCTGAATTTTCGCCACAATCAAAATTTAAAAACTTTTCTAATTGTTTTTTCTGTGCCGACAAATTGTATTGCAAGGTTTTTTCATCCAATAAATTTCGTTCTGACGATTTACCAGAAGGATCGCCCACCATGCCTGTTGCTCCACCAACCAAAGCAATCGGTTTATGCCCACATTGTTGAAAATGCAAAAGAGTCATAACCTGAACTAAATTTCCCAAACCGAGTGAGTCGGCAGTAGGATCAAAGCCAATGTATCCGCAAACCAGTTCCTTTTGAAGCAGTTCTTCGGTACCTGGCATTACGTCGTGTAGCATTCGACGCCATTTCAGCTCTTCTATAAAGTTCTTTCTCATATAAAAGCAAAGATAGTATTGGATGCTGAAAATTAGGAAAGTTTAGTAAATCCAAGACAAATTTGAAAAATTTATAAAAGGGTGGTGGTTTTGGAATATCTTTAACACAAATTAACATAAACCAAAATAAAAATATGGAAAATCAGAATCCTAATCCTCAAAACACAATGGGAATGCAACAGGATGTTCCCAATGCAACACTTGTTCTTGTATTGGGAATTTGCGCACTAGTAATTTGTGGATTTGGTCCAATACTCGGAACCATCGGACTTGTTATGTCTGGTTCAGGGAAGAAGGCTTACGAATTGAATCCTTCCATGTATAAGGAATCATCTTTCAAAAATTTGAATGCTGGAAGAATTTGTTCGATTATTGGATTGTGTTTAGGGTTTTTGATCTGGATCTACTACATCGTCCTTCTTGTTTTTATTGGAACAGCGATGTCGCATTTTTAGAACTAATATCCAATCAAATTGGCACTATTAGGTATTAGTAATTAATTTTCCGCTATGAACTTGGATTGGTTTCGTCAGCATATGTTGGCTTGCCCATTCAAGTACATAACGGGTTATGATTGTCCCGGCTGCGGACTGCAGCGTTCATTCATAGAATTACTGAACGGAAATATTAGGGAATGTTTTTCCCTTTATCCACCCTTATTTCCAATAACCATCCTCGTTATCATTTTGATTTTTCAACTTATGTTTCGAAATCCATTTGGATCGAAAATTCTGATAGGACTGATTATTTTTTCATCTCTAGTGATTGTCATCAGTTATATCCTAAAACAGGTGGATTTTCATATCCATTTGTAATAAAAAAACTGTCACACAAAAATTGGATATTGAAAATTAGGTAAGTTTAGTAAATCCAAGACAAATTTCAAAAATTTATAAAAGGGTGGGGTTTTTGGTCTATATTTAACACAAATTAACATAAATAATGCAGCAAAATTGGACACCAGAAACCAATCAAAAAAACGGGGCGGATTCCGAAAAGCCTTATGAGTAGGTAAAAATTTAATACAATTAAAATGAAAAAAATAGTTTTTAATTTGACAGCTATTGCATTTGTTTCTTTGTTGTTAACAAGTTGCGGAGGTAACTCTATTGAAAGCGATGCTAAGAAATATGCAGAGCTAATGTGTAAAGCACAAAAATTGGCTACTGAAGGGGCTGCAAAAGCTGCTACAGGAGATATGTCCGCTATGACAGAAAGCACAAAATTAATGACTGAAGCCACTTCGCTTGCAACAGAAATGCAAGGCAAATACAAAGATGCAATTGATTATCAAAACTTTAGTGCTGCATATTTGAAAGCATTGGCTGATTGTAAATAATTTAACAAACAAGTGGAGACAGACCCCACTATAAAAAACTTGGCGTATTCCGAAAAGCGTTATGAGTAGGAAAATTTAAAACAATTTTATTATCCAAGAAGCAATTTTAACTTCGATGATAATTGCTCTGCTGATTGGTTCAGTAATTGGCGGCCTAATTTTATGGCTATTAGCTAAAAATGTAGGAAAGGTTTCTAATGCCACTTTTGGCAATTCTTTTTTAGTTTGTTTAATATCATCTGCGATATTCTTAGCAATAATGTATTTAATGGGAGCGGACGCTTTCAAAATGGGGTTTGCAGGATTATTCGTTATTAACCTAATTATTTTATCTGCAGCTTATATAACAATAGGTAAATTTATTTGAAAATGTGAGTGAATGCAATCTTTTAAGGCTAATATTATTTGGATTATTGTTTATGCAATTTTTATGGGATACACTTTGAGTAAATTCTCATAAAAAACCAGCCCATAACTACACATTGGCGGATATGGCGGGTTTAGCGGTTAATTGAACATTTACGTTACTAATAAACTTTTTAGTAATTAAGT
>Ga0049081_10000177_pt1 | contig 24809 bp, 30 predicted proteins | sample GreLakmeER78MSRF_FD_66717 | JGI IMG/M metagenome (GOLD analysis project Ga0049081, IMG submission 66717) | Freshwater lentic microbial communities from great Laurentian Lakes, MI, USA - Great Lakes metaG ER78MSRF | ecosystem: Environmental > Aquatic > Freshwater > Lake | place: Great Lakes...
CAAGAATGGACAGAGGCTCAAGTTGACCAAAGCGCAGCGTAAGCATTACGAGAAACTGGCTAACCTTGGTTGCTCGTTGTGCCGACACTTGGGATATGGGGAAACGCCTAGTCACATCCACCACATTAGACGCTTAGGAATGAAACGTGAAAATTCGCCGGTTATACCGCTATGCCCGACTCATCATGTGGGCAATGACGGGTTACATGGATTGGGTAAAAAGGCGTTTGCTCAAAAGTATGGGGTTACAGAAGAAGATTTATTAACCCAGACAGAGGCGTTATTGTGATTGCTACCCTGCAACTGCCGCTACCGCCATCAGTTAACACATATTGGCGCAATTTCAGAGGCAGAACAATCCTCAGTCAGGGCGGCAGGGATTACAAACTAGCGGTGCAAGAGTACGTCACAATCAACAAAATACCCAGTTTTGGCTCAAACAGGCTTATGGCGATCATCACTATCTTCCCAAGGGATAGGCGCAGCATTGATTTAGACAATAGGCTAAAAGGCTTATTTGACGCATTGCAAGATGCCGGCGTGTTTGACGATGACGGACAGTTTGACAAAATAGAGATTGCAAGGGGGTCGATTAAATCAGGCGGCGGTTGTACAATTGTGATAGCTATCTTGTGAGGTCACTATGGACTATCCTGCTGTATTCGTTGCAACCTTGTTCCATAGCGGGACAAACGCACACTTTATGCACTTGCAAACAGACTCTTATGCCAAGCATAAAGCGTTGCAAAAATACTACGAAGGCATCATCGACTTAGTTGATACTTGGGCAGAAACCTACCAAGGGGCTTACGAGCAGATTAAAAGCTATCCCAAAGACTTTCACTTAGCCACAGACCCAGTTAAGTACATCACAAGCGTCAAAGCCTTTGTAAAAGACATTCGTGACGAATTGCCTAAAGACACAGAGCTACAGAACATCATTGATGAAATCGCAGGGCTACTAAACTCAACACTTTACAAATTGAGGGCGTTCAAATGAAAGCGGGACTATACGCCAACATCTTGGCGAAACAGGAACGGATTAAAGCCGGCAGCGGTGAACGCATGAGAAAGCCAGGCGATCCAGGCGCACCAACCGCTAAAGATTTCAAAGAATCAGCTAAGACAGCTAAAGACGAGAAGAAATGACAGCGGCTTGGCAACGCAAAGAGGGCAAGAACCCTGCTGGCGGTCTAAATGCCAAGGGTCGAGCGAGTGCCAAAGCAGAAGGCATGAACCTCAAGCCACCAGTCAAGTCAGGCGATAACCCAAGACGAGCCAGTTTTCTCGCACGAATGGGCAATATGCCAGGGCCAATGGAGAAAGACGGGAAACCGACCAGACTAGCCCTAGCTTTGAAAGCATGGGGTGCATCAAGCAAAGAAGATGCAAGGGCAAAAGCTAAGAATATCAGCGAACGCAATAAGTAAGCTAAACTCAATCTATCTTAAATCTAAGACCATTGAGAAAAGATATGGAAATCAGCAAAGTAGTGAAGTCTGGTGTGCGACCTAAACCACCCGCAGCAGGGATCGGCAGAAAGAAGGGTAGCGTCAACAAGGCAACAAAAGCCTTTAGAGATACCGTTACAGCATTGCTTGAGAACAACGCTGATAACGTTGGCAAGTGGCTAGAAACCGTTGCCCACGGTGATGGCGATCAAGTTAAACCAGACCCAAAGGGTGCTTTGACGCTGATTGCTCAATTAGCAGAGTTTGCCTCGCCTAAACTTGCACGAACCGAACATAGTGGCGTGGATAACAGCCCGATTGAACTGATTGTGAAATGGCAAGACGAGTAGAAACAATCCCGTATAAACCACGGGCTGCGTTTAAACCGTTTCACAACCGCACCGAGCGCTGGGCTTGCCTTGTTGCCCACCGTCGAGCAGGCAAGACTGTCGCAGCAATTAACGACATTATCCGTGCCGCACTCATGTGCAAGACTGAAAGCCCACTATTTGCGTACATTGCGCCATTTCGCAGCCAGGCTAAGTCCGTGGCTTGGGACTATCTTAAACGCTTTGCAGCACCAGTCCTTGCGGCATCCAACGAGGCCGAGCTGACGGTTGAACTCATAACTGGCGGCAAGATACGCTTGTTTGGTGCTGACAACGCTGATGCTATGCGTGGACTAGGCTTTGATGGCGTGTTCATGGATGAGTACGGTGACTTTAGACCGTCAGTTTGGGGTAATGTCGTAAGACCGTGTTTGAGTGACAAAATGGGCTGGTGCGTCTTTGCGGGGACTCCAAAGGGCAAAAATCAGTTTTGGGATATATACGAAACAGCTAGGCGAACGCCTGACGAGTGGTTTCACCTTGTCTTAAAAGCATCCGAATCGGGGCTGTTGCCCGAAGCAGAACTTAAAGCCGCTGCCGCACAGATTTCACCAGACCAGTTTTTGCAAGAATTTCAATGCTCATTCGAAGCTGCCATTGTCGGCGCTTTCTTTGGCGAGGACTTACGCAAAATCACAGATGCAGGGCAAGTTAGGCGTGTTGATTACGATCCGCACCTACCTACATACACGGCTTGGGACTTGGGCTACCGAGATGACACGGCTATTTGGTGGTATCAAGTGGTACGCAACGAAATTCACATCATTGATTATTTTGCAATAAGTGGTGCAAACATTGCAGAAATAGCTAAAATAGTCGTAGAAAAGCCGTATAAATACGCAAAACATTACCTACCGCACGATGCAAGGGCTAAAACACTAGCAGCAGCGGGTAAGTCAGTCATTGAGCAGTTGAGTGAGTATCTAGGGATTAACAACATGGCGATTGTGCCTGACTTGTCGGTGCAAGACGGGATTCAAGCGGTGCGTCAGATGTTGCCGATGTGTTGGTTTGATGCTGAACGAACGCACGATGGGCTTGAGGCACTAAGGCAATATCAGCGGGAATACGACGAGGATAAGAAGGCATTTAGGCAAACGCCTAGGCATGATTGGACAAGCCACCCAGCAGATGCGTTTAGGATGCTTGCGATTGCTTGGAGGTTAGAGCCGAAGGTTAAGCAGCCAGATATGGTTAAGCCGTTGATTGTCGGGCCAGAGAACACAGTTACATTGAATGATATGTGGGCAACCCACACAACCGTTAGGAGTAGAAGATTATGAGTGGCGTACCGAATCCCTTTAGATACCAATACGAACACGTTGCAGCAAGCCAAACGGCTCAAGTATTAGGCGGCACAGGCGCAACTGGTGACTACATTCATCGTTTGTGTTGCACCGTCAGCACAGCTGCCACAGGTAACGTCATCTTGCTAGATGGCACAGGGTTCTCGCACACGATTCTGCCAGCATTGCCAGGCGGCGGTATTGGTCAATACAACATTGAAATTAACGCTATTTCTCGCAACGGTGCGTGGAAGATCACAACTGGCGCAGGCGTGGAAGTGTTGGCAATTGGCATCTTTAGCGCATGATCGTAGCTTCGGTCTTGCGGTCTGGTGGGGACTTTGAGCCGCAGCACGTTTACAAGCTGCAACGAATGTGCGCTAAGTATTTGCCACCGCATGAGTTTGTCTGTTTGTCAGACATTCAGTTAAGTTGCGATACCATACCGTTGCGGCACGATTGGGCGGGTTGGTGGGCAAAAATGGAGTTGTTTCGGCTATCGAGTGCGTTGTACTTTGACTTGGATACCGTCATTATTGGTGACTGTACGGCAATGATTGAGGCGGCAAAACAGCACGATTTTGTGATTATGCGTGATGTTTATCGGGGTCAATACAACCCGAAAGCCATGCAGTCAAGCATGATGTATTGGTCGAAACCTGTTGATTTGTACGATAAGTTTGCTGCATTACAGATGTACACGGCGGGTGGTGACCAGGCTTACATTGAACACTTTATGCGGGACAAAGTAACGTACTGGCAAGACATCGCAGATGGAATTGTGAGCTTTAAGGCTGATGTGCTACCAAAAGGGCTAGACAATGCCAAGGTGGTGATATTCCACGGCAAGCCTAGACCGTGGGAACAAACAAGGATACCGTATGAAATTGGTTGAAGGTTGGCAAGTTCCCGATATTGACGAGTGCTGCATTAACGCACTCTTGGTTGAGCTACCAGACTTGAATGTGAGCTATACCCACATGAACCAGTTTCGCACAGTCATTCAGGCCGGTGGCAATATCGGCGTGTATCCCGCAACGATGGCGGAACAATTTGATCGTGTGATTACAGTCGAGCCTGACTTAGTCAACTATCAGGCGTTACTACTGAATGTCGCAGGCCACGCCAACATTGAGCATCATTGGGCAGCATTTGGTGAGAAACAAGGCACAGCGTCAGTCGATCACCCATACCCTGAGAATATTGGGGCGCATCAATTAAAGGCTGGCAATGACGTTCGGGTGCTAACAATTGACTCCTTTTGCGTAGATAACTGCGATTTCATCCAGTTAGACATTGAAGGCTATGAGCATCTAGCATTGCTAGGCGCAGAACGCACGATCAAAAAGACACACCCAGTTATCACGCTAGAGCTAAAGGGCTTGGGCAGTCGATACGGGTACAGCGACGAGGACACAATCAACCTACTCCAAGATTGGGGTTACGAGATTGTCGGGCGGGTAAACCGTGACGTAATTTTTGCGAGATACTAAGATGGAAGCATTGACCGGCGTTCAGAAGTGGCTAAACGTAATTAGCCAATACGACAATGAGTTCAAGAAATGGGAAGCTCGCACAAATAAGATTGTGAGGCGCTACCGTGATGACAACCGCAATCAGAACACCAACGAAACCGCTAAATTCAACATTCTGTGGTCTAACGTACAGACGCTAATCCCTGCGGTATATGCCAGGTTGCCAAAGGCTGACGTATCTCGACGCTTTGGGGATAACGATCCAGTTGCCCGTGTTGCCAGTCAATTGATTGAACGTGCCTTGGACTTTGAGATCGAGCATTACACCGATTTCAGATCGACCATGAAACACGCAGTTGAGGACAGGTTCTTGGGTGGTCGAGGTGTGGCATGGGTTAGGTACGAGCCGCACGTTCGGGCGCAAGATATTCCCGAAGATGGGCTGCAAGTAACCGAAGATGTGGACGAGGTTGACAGTACGGGTCAGCAAGTCAAGACTGCTATGACGCTTGATGGCGCTATGGGCGAGGAAGTCGAGCAGCAAGAGGAAATCGAGTACGAGTGTGCGCCTACGGACTATGTGCATTGGAAAGACTTTGGACATTCAGTTGCCCGTACATGGGAAGAAGTCACTCAAGTCTGGCGCTGGGTGTACATGACCAAAGACAGCCTGATTGAACGATTTGGCGAGGAAACTGCTAAATCTATCCCGTTGGATGCAGGGCCTGAAACCAATAAGCAATATTCGACCCAATCCAAAGACTTCACACGGGCTAAGATTTGTGAGCTTTGGGACAAAGAAAGCGGCAAGGTGTACTGGATTAGCAAGAGTTGCCCAAACATTCTTGACGAACGTGACGATCCGTTAGAGCTTGAGAACTTCTTTCCTTGCGCCAAACCTTTGTATGCCACGATGACGAGTGACACGCTTGTGCCTGTGCCTGACTTTGTGCTGTATCAAGACCAAGCGACAGACCTAGATATTCTGACTGACCGCATTGACGGGTTGGTTAAGGCGTTGCGTGTGCGTGGGGTCTATGACGCATCACAACCCACTTTGCAGCGTCTTTTAACTGAAGGCGATAACAACACACTAATCCCAGTCGATAAGTGGATGGCGTTCTCTGAAAAGGGCGGATTAAAAGGGTCGATTGACCTGTTGCCAATTGATGTGATGGCGGCAACGCTCATGCAATGCTATCGAGCAATGAATGAAATCAAAACCCAAATTTATGAAATCACAGGTATTAGTGACATTATTCGGGGACAGGGACAAGCCTCTGAAACCGCTACGGCACAACAGATTAAGGGTCAGTATGCAGGACTGCGCTTGCGCTCGATGCAAGAAGATGTTGCCCTGTTTGCGAGTGAGCTATTCCAACTAAAAGCACAGGTTATTTGCACTAAATTTCAACCGACAACGATCCTTATGTACGCTGCCGCACAAGGTATGCAGCCGGCAGATCAGGCGTTAATCCCACAGGCGTTGCAGTTAATTCAAGACAAACCGCTACGCTCGTTCCGTATCCAAGTGGATTCAGATAGTTTGGTGCAGATCGACGAGAACCAAAACAAACGTGAACGAGTTGAGTTCTTGCAAGCAATGGGTGGATTCTTGACGCAAGCGTTGCCAATGGGTCAGCAAGCGCCAGAGTTAGTGCCTATGCTGATCGAACTGGTCAAGTTTGGCGTTGGCGCATATAAAAAAGCCGCACCGATTGAGGGTACGATTGACCAAGCTATGCAAGAGTTGCAGATGAAACAACAGCAAATGTCGCAGCAACCACCACCACCAAACCCAGAGGTGATGAAAATGCAAGCAGAGCAGCAATTTGAGCAAATGAGGATGCAAACTCAAGCACAGACTGAGCAAATGAAAATGCAAGCCACGGCGCAAACTGAACAAATGCGAGTGCAGGCAGATGGGCAGATTGCTCAAGCAAAAGCACAGGCTGAGATGCAGATTGCACAAATGAAGATGCAAGCCGACGCAGCACTTGAGGCGCAGAAACAACAACATTTGCAAGCTATGAAACAAGCAGAACTAGATCACGCTGACCAGTTAGAGCGTTGGAAAGTTGAGCTTGAGCAGGCCACTAAGATCACGGTGGCAAGGATCGGCGCTAACCCTGGCATGGATATTCCATTGCTTGAGGCACAAGAGGCTGCAAGTCAGAAAGTCACGCAAGAATTGGGTAATAATCTAGCCGTTGCGATGAATCGAATGAACGAAATGCAAACTAACATGGCTGACATGATTGGTCAGACGATGAACCGCATTGATGGCGCTGTTGGCGTAATGGCTGCGCCTAAACGAATCATTCGGGGCGCAGACGGTAAAGCAATTGGCGTAGAGGTGGTTCAATAATGGCACTCGTTCTCGCAGACCGTGTACAGGAAACAAGCACCACGGCAGGCACAGGCACGTTAACGCTTGCTGGCGCTAGTTCTGGCTACCAAACCTTTAGCGCAGGCATTGGCAACGGTAATACTTGCTATTACACAATCCAAAGCGACACAGGTGCATGGGAAGTTGGTGTTGGTACGGTGGGGGCGGGAACGCTTGCTCGTACAACGCTGATTTCATCGTCTACTGGCAGCGCAATATCGTTTAGCGGAACGTTGACTGTATTTGTTACTTACCCTGCTGAGAAAGCGGTATACGGCGAAGGTACAACTCTCATTGCGCCTAGCGGTGCTTTGTTACCAGTTGCAAGCGGCGGCACAGGGGTTGGCACGTTAACTGGTTACGTCAAAGCAAACGGTACGGCAGCAATGACCGCATCGGCTACCATTCCAAGCGCCGATTTAACCGGAGTGGTAACTAGTGTTACAGGCACAGCGCCAGTTGCATCGTCAGGTGGCACAACTCCCGCTATTTCAATGGCTGCGGCTACCACATCGGTCAATGGTTATTTGACTTCTACTGATTGGAATACATTTAATTCTAAAGGTTCAGGTACAGTAACTTCTGTAACTGGTACAGCACCAGTTGCATCATCTGGCGGTACAACTCCAGCAATCTCAATGGCAGCGGCAACAGCTTCGGTAAATGGTTATTTAACATCAACCGATTGGTCAACTTTTAACGCCAAACTAACTAGTGGTGGCGCTTTAGGCACACCATCAAGCGGTACAGTCACAAACTTGACAGGTACAGCAAGTATTAACATTAACGGCACGGTGGGGGCAACAACACCTGGCACGGGCGCGTTTACTACTCTTACGTCATCAACTAGTTTTACGCCTACTGCCTACACCGAAACCATCGTAGCAAGCGGCACAGTTGGCGCATCAGCCACCTTGGCAATCACAGCTGGTACGGTATTGACCGCCACACTAACATCAGCCACAGCTTGCACGTTTACAATGCCTACAGCGACAGCGGGTAAATCATTTACTTTGTTGCTAAAACAACCCGCAGCGGGTTCTGCAACAACTGCGACATTTACAGGGGTAAAGTGGAACTCAAACGGCGCACCAACCATTACCGCAACGCTTGGCAGATTAGACATTCTTGCTTTTGTTGCTGATGGTACTAATTGGTACGGCACAGTATCACAAGGGTACACATACTAATGTTCGCTGCACACGCCCTCTTTCAGACGTTTAGTAAACTACCTGTTACGGTAACGTATCTTATTGTGGCGGGTGGCGGGGGCGGCGCTGGCACTACATCTTCTGGCGGTGGTGGGGCGGGTGGATATTTAACCTCTACTACATCTTTATCTACAATTACGTCGTATACAGTTACAGTTGGTGCTGGTGGCGCTGGTGCGTCTAGTGGCGTAAGCGGAACTAATGGTTCTGTTTCTTCTTTAGGTTCTAGTATCTCGGCGGATGGCGGCGGCGGCGGTGCAGGGGGAGGCAGCGCTGGCTCAAACGGCGGCTCTGGCGGTGGTGGTCAAGGTGAAGCTGGCACAGCTGGAGGTACGGCTACTTCTGGTCAAGGCAATAACGGTGGCGCAGGTTCTTCCTCTCCTCGAAGGGCTGGCGGTGGCGGTGGAAGTGGTGCAAGCGGCGCTACTGGATCGGCAAGCGGTAACGGCGGTAATGGAACTGCTAATTCTATTTCTGGTTCATCGGTTACTTATGCTGGCGGTGGCGGCGGCGGGGCTGAATCTTCAACTGGAGGCTCAGGCGGTTCAGGCGGCGGCGGCTCTACTGGTGGTGCAATAGCAGGAAACGGCGGTGCTGGCACTGTAAACACAGGCGGCGGTGGTGCTGGCGCAAACCGTGGCATTGGTGATACTGGGACTTATTCTGGAGGATCAGGTGGTTCAGGCGTAGTCATTATTTCTTACGGTGGCGCACAAAAATTTACTGGCGGCACAATTACATCTTCCGGTGGAAATACTATTCACACTTTTAATTCGTCTGGTTCATTAGTACCAAATTGAGATAAATAAATGTTTGGATTTAGTTCTTTTGCTGCATTACCATTTGCGGGAATCCCGTCTGTAATTATTCCACCAATAATTATAGAAATTGACACGCATGACGGTGGCAAACGCAAGAAAGAAGAAGAAGAATATCGCAAGAAAGAGGCAGCAAAAGCAAAAGCTCGACGGGATGAAGTTTTAGCGTTATACGAGCGAATTGTTGAAGGCAAACCTGAATTAGCTGTAGAAATTGCCCAACCGTTTGTAATTACACAAGCTACGATTCAAGCGCCAGCGGTTATCAATTACGATGCCATGCTTGCAAGTTTTGACAAAGTTGAGCAGATTTACAACGCTTATCTTGAAATGGACGATGAGGACGTTTTGCTACTGATATGAAAAAAACTTACATATACGTTAATGGTGAATTGGTTGAAAAAGGCTCAAAAGAGCATTATGAGAGCCTCGGCCCAATGGTTATGCCAGATATTCAACCATATAAATCCATGATTGACGGATCAATGATTACGAGTCGGTCAATACATCGAGAACACTTGCGCCAACATAATTGCTTTGAAGTGGGCAATGAAAAGATGGAAACCAAGTTGCCACCGCCAGTTGACACACGCAGGGAAGTTATGCGACAGCAGCTGGCGAACATGACGCACAAACAGGCAAATCAAGTTCTTTCACAACTTCGCCGTAAATTTACCTAAAGGGGTATGCAATTGGAAAATACTGAACAGCCAGATCGTCGAGAATTACTGTCACAGCAGTTCGATGAGGTTCAGAATGAAGCACCAGTCGAGGCAGTAAAGACGCAAGAACAACCCGATCTTGAACCACCGGCAGAGCCACCAGTTTGGGAACGCCCACCGGCATCGTGGAAGAAGGACTATCACGAGGCATGGACAACCGCCGATCCAAAGCTAAAAGAATACGCTTGGAAACGTGAAGAAGAAATGAGAGCAGGGGTTCAGCCTTTGCTTACTAAAGCTCAATATGCTGACCAAATGCAGCAGGCAATTGAGCCGTACATGAACAACATCCGTGGTTTAGGCATCGAAGCACCACAAGCTGTGAAAGCCTTGATGGAGGCTGATAACGTCTTGCGCCACGGATCGCCACAGCAGAAACAAGCATATTTTGCCCAATTAGCTCAACAGTACGGCATCAACATGAGCGATGTGCAGATTCAGCCTACTGATCCTAACTTTTACGCCATTCAAAACGAGCTTGCACAAGTTCGTGGCGAGGTGTTAAATTGGAAGCAACAGCAGGAAAATGCACAGAATGAAGCACTTTTGAGCGAAATTAACCAGTTTCAATCAAAAGCAGAGTATTTTGAGGAAGCTCGTCCAACAATGATCCAACTGCTTAACAGCGGTGTGGCGAAAGACTTGGATGATGCGTACCAAAAGGCAATACGCCTAGATAACGACCTGTTTACGAAACATCAGCAAGCCTCACAGGGTCAAGCAGATGCAGCGAAACGGGAACAATCGAACAGGGCAGCGAAAGCGGCTCGGGCGGCAGCGGTCAGCGTTAAATCCTCAACACCAGGGGCGGCAACGAGTACCAAAGCGCAAGATAGGCGTTCATTATTGATGGAACAGTTTGACAATCTTAATGAGCGTTTTTGATAACCTAATCGGAGATTACTATGGCATTTGCCAATAGCTCGATCAGCGACATCATTGCGACTAACATTCAAAGCCGCACCGGTGAACTTGCTGACAACGTAACAAACAACAACGCTTTACTGCGCCGTTTGAAAGAACGTGGCAACGTAAAGACGTTTTCTGGCGGTAACGTAATTTTGCAAGAAATTATGTACCAAGATGCCGCAACCGACAATACCAATAGCTATTCAGGCTATGAAGTTTTGAACGTTTCGCAAAACAGCCCAATTTCTGCTGCCCAATTCTCGATCACCCAGTACGCTGCGGCAATTTCAATCAGCGGTCTGGAGATGATTCAGAACAGCGGTAAAGAAGCAATCATCGACTTGCTAGATGGTCGTATGATGGTTGCCGAAGCACAATTGGCTAACCGTATTTCGGGTGACATTTACCTAGACGGTACTGGTAACTCAGGCAAAAACATCACAGGCCTCGGCGCTGCTGTTCCTGACGCACCAAGCACCGGCACATACGGCGGCATCAATCGTGCATCGTTCTCGTTTTGGCGTTCGGCTAAGTTCTCAGGTGTGACTGATGGCGGCTCGGCTACATCAGCATCAAACATCCAGTCGTACATGGATGCTCTTGCTGTTCAACTGATTCGTGGAACTGACAAACCTGATCTGATCGTTTGCGACAACAACTATTACAAGCTGTATTTGCAATCGTTGCAGTCAATTCAACGCATCTCCGACGGTGGTAATTCGTCAGTTGGCGCAGGCTTTGCATCGTTGAAATACTACGGCGCTGGCATGGCATCAGATGTGATCTTGGACGGTGGTATCGGTAACGATGCAACTGCCAATCATATGTGGTTCTTGAACACCAAGTACATCATGTTCCGTCCACACGCTGATCGTAACTTTGTGCCGATTGGTGGAGAGCGCCAAGCTGTCAACCAAGACGCTATCGTCAAGCTCATCGGTTTTGCCGGCAACCTCACATCTTCAGGCCCGCAATTCTGCGGCGTTCTGATCGCTTAAAGGAAACCATCATGGCATACACATTCGACGAACCCCGTATCGGGCTTTTAAATATTGACCAGACGGACTCTGGCACAACTACAGCTGGCGGCACGACTATCCCAACGCCCCCAACCGTACTTGGCACTATTGTTCGTGCATTTGATCCAACTTATGGCGAGGGTGAGTTCATCCTGCTGTTAGGCGTGGCATCAACTGTTGTTGGTTCTGTTGTGCGCTACAACGCTACAACTTACCAAACAACTTTGGTTGTCAACACCGCCGTTCAAGACGTACCTGTCGCAGTCGCTATGTCGGCTTGCACAGCGGGTTTGTACGGTTGGTATCAAATTGCTGGTAATGCAGTCATCAAGAAAACAGCCGTTACCGTTGCACCTAACGTCACTCTGTTCTTGTCGGCTACAGCTGGTCGTGTGAAAGTCTTGGCATCTGCCGGTCTGCAAGTTGTTGCTGCTCGTTCAGCCAACCTGACTACCGTCACTTCTACGACTTCAACCATTACCGTTACCATCAACCGTCCACATCTCCAGTCACAAATCACCTAAATGATTGAAGCTGTACTTGATGTTGTAGGGAACACAGAGCCTGACGTTTTGTTGGGCAATGTGCAGCGATCCGTAAAAAGGTCGCTGCCTTGGTTTGATTTTGACGAGTCATCCCAAGGCAGCGTCTGTCTTGTTGGTGGTGGGCCAAGTCTGGTTGACACGATTGACCAGTTAAAAGCCCGTCATCAAAACGGCGCAAAAGTTTGGGCAATGAACGGTTCTTACGATCATTTGATCGGGCAAGGCATCATTCCTGACGTAATGGTGATGCTTGACGCTCGACCAGAGAACGTGAGGTTTGTTCAGAATCCACAGCAATCGACTACGTTTTACATCACTAGCCAATGCGATGATGCAGTATTTGATGCGTTGGAAGGTTATAAAGTGGTGCTAGTACACGCCAATACGCCTGGCGTTTATGAGTTGCTTGAGCATGAAAAGGCTCGACCAGTTCACTTGATGGGCGGGTTTACGACTGTTGGCATCTTGTCTTTGATTTTGGCTAAGTTGCAAGGCTTTCAGCGCATCTTTATGTTTGGCATGGATTCAAGCTACCGAAATGGCGAACACCATGCTTACAAACAAGAAAGTAATGACGCAGAACGTGTAATTGACGCTATGATTAACGATGTGACGTACAAATGTGCGCCGTGGATGGCACAACAGGTAACAGATTTTCAGAATGTCGTAGCAGGCTTTGACGATGTTACGATTGAAGTATGTGGCGATGGACTTTTGCACGAAATGGCAAAAGCGATGAGTAACTAAACTTTAAGGATTATCATGGCATTTCCATCTAGAATTATGGGCGCAGGCAATTCATCGTTATCGGCTCAAGTAATCTGTGGCGAAGGCGCTGTCGGTCTAGTCGCAACTGGCACAACCGCAGCAGATGCTTTGCAGCTAAACGTGTCAAACAACACGATTACGACTTCAGCAGCATCGACTGGCGTTAAGTTGCCACCATGCGAAACTGGCGCTGAAATGATTATTCGTAATGATTCGGGTCAGACAATTACCGTCTATCCGTATGCAACAACGACTACAATGAACGCAGCTGCGTCAAGTGTTACGCTTGCAACGGCTAAAACGATGTTGGTAAAAGCAACTTCCGCAACTACATGGGTAACATTAACAGGGGCTTAAATTGGCTTTAGACAGCGATATTCACAGCGCAGACAACCATTTGCACGTTGAATTTTACGTTTACGACAAAGAACCGTATAAAGAAAAGCCGTTTGTTAGAATTACAGTACCAGGCGATAAAACGAACATTGTTGACCAACCCGTTCGGGAAGATCACAAAAGACGTTTTCCACGCCAATGGTTGCACTTTCAGATGCAAAACAATAACGCAGAAGTTATTGGTGTGCCTTTGAGCCAATGGGTAAAAGACGATCCTGAGAACTTTAACGATATGCAAATGGCAGAATTGCAAATCTTTAAGTTCCAGACCGTTGAGCAAGTTGCTACCGCTACCGATAACCAATTGCAGCGTATTGGCATGGGTGCGATGGGCTTGCGAGAGTTGGCAAGGCGTTATTTGCAAGTTAAAAACCAATCTTCTAGTCAAACTGAGATTGAACACACCAAGCAGGAACTTGCTCAAGTCAAAGAGCAAATGGCGGCTTTGATGGCTCAGTTGTCGGAAAAGAAGGTTGGGAGGCCAAAAAAAGAGGAATAAATGTCATCAACGATGCTACAGCTAGTCACCCAAGTTACCAATGAATTGGGTGTATCCACGCCAACTACTGTGGCATCGAATACGAACCAAGATGTAATTCAAATCTTGGCGTTGATGAACGCTGCCGGCTATGAGTTTTTGCGAAAGCATGACTGGCGAGAATTAACCAAACAACACACATTCACCACCGTCTTTAGCGTAACGACTGGTGATGTGGTTGAAAACACATACACAATTACCGGCATCCCATCGACTGCTGGGCTTGATACAACGTATCAGGTTGTGGGCAATGGCATCTCAAATGCGGCTTACATTGAATCAGTTGACTCAGCTACGCAAGTAACGATCAACTTACCCGCTACAGGGACGTATACAGGCACTTCAATCACTTTTGAAAAGGTCAAGTACGATCTACCCTCAGATTACGAATCAACCGTTCCTAGAACCCATTGGGATAAATCAAAACATTGGGAAATGCTTGGGCCTGAAAGCCCACAGCAATGGGAATGGTTGTTGTCTGGATTTATCGCTACTGGCCCACGCATCCGTTGGCGCTTGTTAGGTAAATACTTTCAGATTTGGCCTGGCGTTTCGACTAACGAGTTGTTAGGTTACGAATATCGGTCAAAGGGTTGGGCATTATCGTCAACTGATGTTGTAAAGAATTCATTTACTGCCGACACAGATACTTGCATTTACCCAGATCGCCTGATGGTATTGGCTACAAAGCTCAAGTATTTTGAGGCTAAAGGCTTTGATACTACGGCGATGTATCGCAACTATATAGAGGAGTTTGAGATTGTTCGGGCGCAGGATATGTCAGCGGCTAACTTGTCGTTTGCACCACGCCCAGGCACAGTCTTGATCGGCTACGACAACATTCCTGACACCGGCTACGGGACAAACTAATGGCAAGCCGACTTGTTCAAGGTACGGCGGCACGGGTTCAGTCATTACCAGCGCCTATAGGTGGTTGGAACGTGCGGGATTCCATTGCAAACATGGATACGCTCGATGCCGTTCAATTAACCAATTTGTTCCCCACAGTTAACAATGTGGTGTTGCGTGGTGGATACACTAAATACTCCACCGGCATCACGGGTCAAGTTCAGACGTTGATGGGTTATTCAAGCGGTGCAACGGACGAATTGTTTGCAATTGCAGGAACGTCGATTTACGACTGTACTGCTGGCGGTGCGGTTGGCGCAGCGGTTAAGACGGGCTTGAGTAACGCAAAGTGGGAATACACCAACGTCACAACGCCTGCCGGCGGCTACTTGTATTTGGTCAATGGTGTAGATGCGCCGTTACTATATAACGGGTCAAATTGGACAAATCCAACTATTACTGGCGTAACGGCAAGCAGTTTAAGCAACATTGCTATTTTCAAAAACCAAGTCTGGTTTACGCAAAACAATTCGCTTAAAGCATATTATTTGCCAACTTTGAGCATTGCCGGCGCAGCTAACGCAATTGACATGAGTTCGGTTGCCCAACTTGGTGGGTTCTTGGTTGCCGTGGGAACGTGGACAATTGATGCAGGCTACGGAGTAGACGATAACCTAGTGTTTATAACGTCCAATGGCGAAATTATTGTGTGGGCGGGTACTGATCCCTCAGATTCTACAAAGTGGGCGCTAATAGGCGTTTGGAGGGTTGGCAAGCCCGTTGGCAAGCGATGCCTACTAAAGTACGGCGGCGATATGTTGATGCTGACTTACAACGGTCTGTATCCACTTGCTGCAAGCCTGCAATCATCCAGACTTGATCCCCGTGTTGCTCTGTCAGACAAGATACAAGGCGCATTTACTGCTGCAACGCAATCTTATGGCAGTAACTTTGGGTGGGACATTATTTTTGACCCACAACACAATGCTTTGACGGTCAATGTGCCAGTTGCTGAAGGCCAACAACAGCAATATGTGATGAATAACATTACTAAAGCCTGGTGCAACTTTACAGGTCAGTACGCTAATTGTTGGGCAATCTTTGACAACGAGCCGTACTGGGGTGGCAATGGATTTGTTGCCCATGCGTGGGATGACAATTACGCTGATGATGTAAGCGACATAAACGGCTATGCGTTGCAAGCGTTTAATTACTTTGATGCCCGTGGGTACAAAAAGTATTTCACTAGAGCTAGACCGTCGATATTTACTAACGGCACACCGTCAATTTTCATTGGTTTAAACATGGATTTTGACTTGGCAGACACGACTGCGGCGTTAAGTTTTAGCCCACAAGTATCTGCTAAATGGGACGTTGCTTTGTGGGACGTAGACTACTGGGCTACAGATACGGTCATCACAAACAATTGGCAAGGCGTAACTGGAATCGGATATTGCGCTGCAACACAGTTTAAATCTGCATCTCAAGGAACGACAATTCTATGGGCATCAACGGACATTGTTTACCAACAAGGTTGGGGTGGCATATAACCCAAGGCGTTGATGTAGGCCATTGGGTTGCTGAACGAGTACAGGGTAAATATTTTGCAGATGGGTCGCAAGCAATTGGGTTAGAGCGTGACGGTCAAATTATTGCAGGCGTGATTTACGAGAATTGGAATAAAGCCTCGATTGTGTGCCACATAGCGATTGATGGACGCATTACAAAAGGGTATTTAAAAGCGATATTTAGCTACCCTTTTGAGTTTTGTAAGGTAAAAAAGATTATTGTGCCGGTGAGCAGTACCCATGCAAAAAGCCTAAAATTAGTTACCAAGATGGGTTTTGTTGAAGAAGCAAGGGTAAAAGATGCAGCACCGGATGGCGATATTATATTTTTGACATTGGCGCAAGAAAAGTGCCGGTTTCTAGGGGTAGAAAATGGGTAAGTCAGCATCAGCACCGCCAACACCAGATTATGTTGGCGCAGCCAAGCAGCAGGGTATTGATAACCTGACAGCGGCTAGGCAGTCAAATATTATGTCAAACCCAAATATGTACACGCCATTTGGGAATCAAACTGTCACTTATTCAAACCCAACGTTTGACCAAGCCTCGTATGATGCGGCGTTAGCTAAATACAACGCTGGCAATGTAGACCGTAATCAATACATGAGGGCAGGCAGTCCTGAAGGCGATACGGTGACTGGCGCTAGTTATTTTGACCAAGCTGGTTACGATGCTGCGCAAGCAAAACGAGGTGCTGCGCCAACCCGTGAAGGGTTTATGACCGGAGGCGGTCAACCAACAGTTACTCAAACACTAACCCCACAAGCTCAACTTACCCTAGATGCACAGCAACGGGTACAAACTGCACTAGCAAACCTTGGTGAAAGAGGTATTTCTAATGCTTACGCTACGCTTTCACAACCTTTTACTCCAACATCAGTTGATATTAAAAAAGATTTTAGCGGTTATCAAGCAGCGCCATTGGCTGACCAGTATGGATTAGCGCAAGCAAAAACCGCTGCTGACACATATGGTTTGGCACAACGACAGATTGATACAAGCAACTTGACTCAAATGCCTACTAATGCAGGCATCAATGCTCAACAAGCAATTTTGTCACGACTTGATCCAACCATTCAGGCTGGCGATGTATCTTTTAAGCAAGCACTAGCAAATCAAGGTTTAGCGCCTGGCACAGCTGCCTACGATGCGGCATATAGAAACCGTCAAATGGGCATTAATGACTTGTATAGCCAAGCTGCCCTACAAGGTATCAACATTGACATGGCGGCTCGTCAACAAGGATTGAACGAGCAATTGTCGCAGGCAGGCTTGTACAACACCGCAGTTGGTCAAAACTTTGGGCAAGGCGTAACTGCCGATCAATTGGCAAATGCTGCTGTTGGTCAAAACTTTGGTCAAGGTATTACCGCACAAGGTCAACAGTACAACCAAGCACTAGCAAAAGCCCAGTTTCAAAATACCGCACAGCAACAACAATTGGCTCAAGATTTGGCATTACGACAACAGCCAATTAATGAAGTCATTGGATTAATGGGCGGTTCACAGATTCAATTGCCTCAGTTCCAAGGGTATCAAGGCATGAGCGTTGCACCATCACCTACTTTTGCGGGTACGCAAGCGCAAGGACAAGCTGATATGTCACGGTACGGTATTGCACAGTCAGGCGCTAATGCAGGTATTCAAGGAATTGCGTCTTTGGGCGGCATGGCGGCGATGTATTTCTAATGCTTGGATTAGCGTTTTCAGGCGGGAAGGATTCTTTAGCGTGTTGGTATTTGTACCGTGAAAAGAATCCCATTGTATTTTGGGCAAATACTGGCAAGGCTTACCCCGAAACGATGGAAATCATCAAACAGGTCAAAGCAGAGGCGGTTGAGTTTATTGAAGTTAAGTCAGATCAAGAGCAGCAGATTAAGTTTTACGGCTATCCAAGCGACATTGTGCCGATTGACCATAGCCTTGAAGGTATGCAGTTTGCAGGCGATAAACCAGTACGGGTGCAGAGTTATTTAAATTGCTGTTGGGCAAATGTTGGGCAACCTCTTACAGAGGCAATTGCAAAACGTGGGATTACGCACTTGATTCGTGGGCAAAGGCTTGATGAAAGCCACAAATCCACGGCTCGGCACGGATCGGTGGTGAATGGTGTGACGTACATTCAACCGATAGAAACATGGACTAAAGAGCAAGTTTTGGCGTTTTTACGGACTCAATGCCAGCTACCAGAACATTATGCAATCGACCATTCAAGCCTTGATTGTTACGATTGCACAGCGTATTTGGCACACTCAACTGATCGAGTGGCATGGATGAAAGAAAAACACCCAAATTTGCATGAAAAATATAAAATAAACATGGCGGCACTAAAGTCTGCCTTGTTGCCTACTTTAGAGTTATTAAGGGATTGCGATGCTTAACCAATACGTCAACATGACTCCGCAGCAGAAAATGGCTCAAATGCTGCAACAGCAAAGCCAGCCTACACAGTTGCAGGGTGATATGCAACAACAGATGCCGCAAGCTCAGAATCCTATGGCTGGCGCACAGAACGCCATGAGTATGTATGGGCAAATGCAAAAACAGAATCAAATGCAAGATTACAAAGATTACATGGCTAGACTTAAACTTGGTCAAGCGCAAACTGGCGGTATGTTTGACCGTGGTAACGCTGTCGGCCCAGATGTAACTGCTAACAATTACACGGGGTAAGTCATGGCAACTATGTTCCCAAATATACCGACTGCTCAAACTTATAGAGCGCCAGGGCCGTATGACGAGGATTACCGTTCTATTGCTCGGCGTGAACAATTGGCTCAAATTTTGCAACAACAAGCCTTGCAGCCAATTGAAGCGGGAAGCTATCAAGGTATTCAAGCGCCCATTTCGCCTTTATCGGGAATTGCTAAAGTCTTGCAAGGTTATTTTGCGGGTCAGCAAATGGATAGCGCAGATCAGGCTCGGCAAGATTTGCTATATAAATCTGAAAATGCTGATCGTGCTTTAGTCGGATTGCCACCTGTCGAAAGAGCAAAACCACAGCAATTAGCTCAAGCATTACAGCAACCAGTATCCACAACATATGGTGAGGGTGCGCCACCGACAGGTATGCCATTAACAAGTGTGCCGCAACCTCAAGTTATGCCAGTTGCTCAATCATTCCCAATTGGGCCATCTGGCGCTTATCAAAACTTGCCACCAAACCAAGAAATTGATGCAGTGCCGCAAGCAGCGCCAGTTCAAGGTATGCCAACGCAAGGCGTACCGACTCAAGGTGTAGCGCCGAAAGGTCAATTCACGCCACCAGGCGGCGGCTCTGCATTGCCATCTGTTACGGGTGATCCTGTAAAAGATTTGGCATTGCTTAAACAATTTAGAGGCGATACAGCTGCATACGTTAAATTTGCTTATGAACAAAATAAACCACAAGTGGTGGCTAAAGGTGGATCATTATTTACCAATCAAGGAAAATTGATTGTTGGTACGCCTGATGAAAGCGGCAATGTAACGGTTCAACTTCCTGATGGCACTTTCCGTAGGGAAAAAGTTGCTGGCGCAGCCGAACTGACACGAGGTGAAGCGTTTACAAAAGAATATGCAACTAAAGGCGCACAAGCTACAGTAGAACGGGATACCACGCATTTTAATTTAGCTGAATCTGCACCACAAAACATTGAAAAAGCTAATCGTATTATTGATTTAGTTGAATCTGGCGCATTAACTGGCACGGCAGCAGAAAGAAAATTGCAAATTGCTCGTTTGTTTAACATTACGGGTAATGGGCCAGAAGAAACAATTAAAAAGACTGAGTTGTTAATTTCTGGTCTTGGTCAAAACGTGCTTGATAACATTAAAGCGTCTGGGCTTGGTACTGGACAAGGATTTACCGACTCTGACCGAGAATTTTTAAGAAATGTGGTTGGTGGGTCAATTGAACTTAATGCAAAAACTCTTACTGAATTGGCTAGATTACAAAAATTATCTAATCAACGTAACGTTGAAAAATGGAACAAACGAGTTGGTGAAATTGATCCAAACGTTAGAAAAGACATGGGTTATAAGCCTGTGGAACTTGGCAATACTTACAGTCAAAGCGAAATTCGTGCTGAATTGAAACGCAGAGGATTGACTCAATAATGGCTGAACCATACAACATTGATGAGTTAACACAAGACCCGTTTTTAAGGTTAGTTGTTAAACCTGAATCTGGCGGTCAAAATATTGCCAATGTGCCGTTGCCAGGCGCAACCCCATCGTCAGCATTTGGTTTGTTTCAAATAACAAAACCAACTTTCGATCACATTGTTACAACAAACCCTAATTTACAAGGGCTTTCTTACGATGTATTTCAAAAAGATCCAAAAGCGCAAGTTTCGGTTGCAGAAGCATTAGCTAAATCACATCGAGCTACGTTAGCAAGTCACGGGTTAGAAGATAATCCGACAAATATGTATGGAATGTGGTTTGGTGGATCGGGCGGTGGCCCTGCTCTTTTAAAAGCGGATGAAAATACCCCAATGACCTCAGTATGGGGACAAAACGAAATTGCGTCTAACCCGTGGGTTGGAAAATTAACAGCAGGCGAATTACGCAAAAATTTATCCTCTAAAGTAGGAACGCAATATTCTTCAATGGCAACCGCAACCACATCAGACGTAAATCCAGTAGGAATATCGTCAATGAGTAACGAGCAATTGCTTAAACTTGCAACACCATCTGCGCCTAAAGGATTAGAAGGGTTAAGCAACGAAGAATTGTTAGGCATGGCAAAAGGTCAGCCACCAGCTGCACAAGCGCCACAAGGTTCAATGGGCGCGGGTGACGTTGCGTTTCAAGCCATTACCAATATCCCGTCAAGCGCAGCAAAGTTTGCCGGTGATATTTACCAAGCCGTAACAAACCCTATCGAAACGGCTAAAAGCATTGGTATGTTAGGCGCAGGCGCAATTAAAAATGCGTTACCCAAGTCTGTTACTGATTTCATTACTTCAATTAGCAGAGAACCTGGTCAGATTGACAAAGCCGTGGAAATGGCTAATGCCGTGGGTGGTGAATATGCTAAAAAATACGGTTCTCTTGAAGGGTTTAAGACAGCAATTGCAACCGATCCAGTAGGAACGGCAGCAGATATTTCTATGCTGTTTACTGGCGGCGGCTCTTTAGTTGGTAAATTGCCTGGCATGGTGGGTCGTGCCGGTGAAACTGTTGCTAACGTAGGTCGTTCAATTGATCCTTTAAATATTGCAGTTAAATCCGTTACAAAGCCTTTGCAATTAGCAGAAATGCTTGCTACGCCTGCCGTTGGTTTGGCAACAGGCGCAGGCGCAAAATCCATCCGTGAAGCAGCTAGAGCAGGCGCAGCTGGTGGCGCAAAAGCAGAAGCGTTTTTGGGTCAATTGCGTGGCAATGCGCCAATTGAAAATGTAGTTAACACGGCTAAAGAAGCTGTTGCAGAATTGTACAGAAACAAGTCAGATGCGTACAAATCTGGCATGACTGGCGTAACGCAAAACAGAACATTGCTTGATTTTGCACCAATTGACCAAGCAATTATCAACGCTGAAAAAGTAGGAAGTTTTAACGGTGTTGTTATTCGTGGCAACGCAGCAAGTGCTTTAAAAGAAATTAAAGATAAAGTTGCTGAATTTAAAGCCGGCAATCCTGCTGTATTTAGAACGGTTGAAGGTTTTGACAAGTTAAAACAAGCCATTGGTGATATACAACAAGCGTTGCCGTATGGAACGCCTGCTCGTAAAGTTGCAGACGATTTGTATAACTCTGTAAAAAACGAAATTACAAAGCAAGCGCCTGATTACGCAAAAGTAATGGGCGATTACGAGCAAGCAAGTGCGTTGCTTAAAGACATTGAAGGATCGTTGTCATTAGGCAAGAAAGCCAACATTGATACATCGGTTCGCAAGTTGCAATCAATTTTGCGTAACAATGCAAATACCAATTACGGCAGACGGGTTGATTTAGGTCGGCAATTAGAGGCTACGGGTGTGCCAGGCGCTGACACATTGTTTCCCCAACTAGCCGGTCAAATGCTAAGTTCGCCTACCCCAAGAGGCATTCAAGGTGCTACAAGTGTTTTAGGTGGCGCTACTGCATATGCAACTAATCCAGCGTTGTTACCAGGCCTAGTATTAACTTCGCCACGATTAGTTGGAGAGGCGGCATATTACGGTGGTAAAGCAGGCGGTGCAGCACAACGAGTAGCTGAAGCGTTAAAGTCATACACAGGAAAATCACCAATTGACCCTTATACATTAAGGATGTTGGCAGCTAAATTAGGGCAAATGCAGCCCGAAGAACAGAGGTAATCAATGAGTTATAACGGCAGCGGCACATTTGTCATCAATTCAGCTGGTCAGCCAGTTGTCACAGGAACAGTCATTTCATCAACAGCGTTTAATGCGCTGACCGCTGATTTGGCTACCGGCTTATCGACTGCATTGACCAAAGATGGTCAAACAACACCGACAGCCAATCTTCCCATGGGAACTTTTAAGTTCACAGGATTGAGTGCGGGTTCGGCAGCAACTGACTCTGCAAATATTGCACAAGTGCAAAACTCATTTGGTTCTTTTTTAACCGTAACGGGAACAGACACTATCACAGCAACGGTTAGCCCCTCGTTGACCGCATATGCGTCTGGTCAAATGTTTGCGTTTGTTGCAGCCAATACAAATACAGGTGCGGTGACAATCAACATCAGTTCGCTAGGTGCTAAGTCAATTACGAAAACTGGCAATACCGCATTAGTATCTGGTGATTTAACTGCAAACTACCTGTTTGTCATTGTCTACGATGGTACGCAATTTCAAGTGGTTGGTGTGTCTGCAACAACATTTACAAACTTGACAATTAGCGGCGTTTTAACGCTTTCGGGCGCAGGCGTTCAGTTATCTAGTTCAGGTACTGGCGCATGGAAAATGCCTGTTGGTACAACGGCTCAACGACCAACAGGTGCTGCGGGCCTTATTCGGCAAAATACTACAACTGGTAATCCTGAGTGGTATGACGTTACAACTTCAGGATGGTTGCAATTTTCACAACCCGCTGGTTATACGGTTTCTTATCTTGTTGTAGCGGGTGGTGGTGGTGGCGGCGGTGGTGATAGTGGTCAAGGTGGTGGCGGTGGTGGAGCGGGCGGGAATTCAACGGGTACAGTAAGTCTTGCTTCTGGGATTTCTTACACTATTACCGTTGGCGCTGGAGGGTCAGGAGGGCTTAGTACCCCTACCGATGGCTCTGTTGGAACAAATTCTGCTATTGCAACATTATCAATAACTTCGTTTGGGGGTGGTTTTGGCGCACGAGTAAATAATAATGGTGGTAGTGGTGGAAGTGGCGGTGGTGGCGGTACTGGAGCTAGTTCAGTTCTAGGTGGTGCTGGTACGTCAGGACAAGGCAACGTGGGTGGTGCAAATAATGGTAGTACGCCGTTTAGAGGTGGTGGTGGCGGCGGTGCAGGTGCAGCAGGCACGGCAGGCGGCAGCGTAGGTAATAGCACAGGCGGCGATGGTCTTTCAAATTCTATCTCTGGTTCGGCTGTAACGTATGCTGGCGGTGGTGGTGGCGGCTCTCATGCGTTGTCAACAGCATCAGCGTCGGGTGGTTCAGGTGGCGGCGGGGCTTCAGCAAGTCAATCAAGTCAAACAGGAACGGCAGGAACTGGAAATACTGGCGGCGGTGGTGGTGGTGGTGCAAACGTAGGTGCAGGCGGCGCAGGAGGTTCAGGTATTGTCATTATTTCGTATGTAGGATCGCAGCGTGGCACGGGCGGCACAGTTACATCAAGCGGTGGCAGCACTATTCACACATTTACATCGTCTGGCACATATACCGCATAAGGATCATCATGGGACATTTTGCAAAAATAGTAGATGGTAAGGTTACACAAGTAATTGTTGCTGAACCTGAGTTTTTTGACACGTTTGTGGACTCAAGCCCTGGCACATGGTTGCAGACTTCATACAACACGATTGGCAATAAACACTTAAAAGGCGGCACACCTTTGCGTGGTAATTACGCAGGCATTGGTTATACTTATGATGCTGAAAAAGATGTGTTTATTTCGCCGCAACCTTTTCCTAGTTGGATATTAAGTGCCGATTATTTGTGGGAATCGCCTGTGCCTTATCCTTTGACAGGTGGCCCGTACAATTGGGACGAAACTACACAATCTTGGGTAGAGGTTGTTTAACTTTATTGCTATATTGTTTCTTTTGCCATTGATACTGCTATGCAGCGTTTGGCTAATACCGTGGGCAATTTTTGCAATATTCAAGGGCAAATAATGGATTGGCAAAATCTTATCAACATAGGTGCTGGCGCTGGTTTAGGCGTTGTGGGTTGGTTCGCTCGCCAGTTGTGGGATTCCGTCAAAGAATTGAAATCTGACATTGCTGACTTAAAACTTCATGTGAGCGATGCTTACGTCAAAAAGTCAGAAATGGAAACGCTTAAAACTGAAATGGATAAGCGTTTTGATCGAGTTGAAATGTTGCTT
>Ga0049081_10000179_pt1 | contig 24694 bp, 26 predicted proteins | sample GreLakmeER78MSRF_FD_66717 | JGI IMG/M metagenome (GOLD analysis project Ga0049081, IMG submission 66717) | Freshwater lentic microbial communities from great Laurentian Lakes, MI, USA - Great Lakes metaG ER78MSRF | ecosystem: Environmental > Aquatic > Freshwater > Lake | place: Great Lakes...
AAAATGTGATCAAGAAAGAAAGTTGTAAATACCCATCATCAGTTTGGATTATTACTGATGGTTTTGGAGACGGTGTTAAACCACAACATCCAGATAGATGGAATTGGTTCTTGACAGAAGACGGATATGATCGATTCATTCCAGCAGAATCATTGAAATACAAACTCAAGGATTATGAGTGATTATCCTTTGATTCTTGCATCAATATGTCTTTGTCGAAGAAGAAATCATCACCCAACTTCAGCAGATGCTCTAATGCTACTGCTGTCCACTTTCCATATTTCATGGAATATTTGAATTCATGATCAGACAATTCATTAGTAAGAACAAAAGCAAGCCAAGGTTTTCTTGTCTTTTTCCAACACATAATTGGTTTTCTGCCACACCTTTTACTGTCGCTCATAGCTTGATCAAGGAAGCCGTCTATCTCGCTATTTCCACGAACAAAAATGGAATTCATATCAATTCCATCGTATCCACCTTTGGATTCAATCACAAACTTGAATGCCTTGGGCACAACCAAATCACCACTAAAAACTTCTCTGGCGTGTTTTGGCAAATTATCAACTTGAGACCAGCGGTTACCCGATCCAACTGATCTTGAGAAACTTTGACCAAATCTTTCGGTAAGAATTTTTGAAAGGTCAAGCTCCGTTCGGCTTCCTTTCTTTTTACCATTTACTTTTTTCTTAATTTTCTTTTTATTGACTATATCATCTGATATAAAATCATCGAAATCTTCAAATTCGTGTGTCATGTAATAGATGAGTAAAAAATCAACGATTTATAATTACGCTCATTTCTTCCAATTCTTTTTTCTTGCTTTCCAGATCGGCTAGCAATTCTTCAAATTCTAAAGAACCTATTGAATTTTCTTGAGCCAATTGTTCTGCATATTGCCTAATATTATTGACGATATCAATTATTTGATCGCATTTCCTATCAAGAAGATCGAGTCTCAAATTAGAAGAAACAACAACAGCGGGTTTTTCAACTTTTTTCAATCTTTCGTTCTCATCTAGTTCGGTTATAAATTTACAAGAATGTTCAGATTGTTTGATTTCATATCTAACCCCATCAAATGTCCAAGGAACAGCCTCAGATTTGACAACATCATATTTCAATACAGAATTGACATGAAAATTTTCCGAGTCAGTTTTGAAACACCAAACTTGTCCATCAGGTATTTCAATTAATTTCTGAGATCTAGAAAATCCTTTAATGGTATTGCATTCTTTAATTGCTTCTTCCCATATTGCTGGCTCAGAAATGAAAAATATTTGACCTAATGATTCCCTTGTATCAACTACCCATAGTGGTCGGTGTTGATTGCGAAAAAGCCAAAGCCATCTTTCTCCATTTGATCCTCTTTTACCGACAGCTACAGCCATGTGTCCTTCATTAATCAATGAAAAAATATCTTTAATTCCAGAAGTCACTTCCTGAGGCATGATGTCATCAAATTTTTCAATCATGCTTGCGTTTTCAAGTATTCTAAGAAGAATTTCAGAATCACAGTTAGATTTGACAGCGTATTTTTGTTTCAGGTTATTGTATTCAATATCATCAACTCTGCCATTGTGTACAAGGCATAATGACTTGTCTTGGCTGATAAAAGGATGATTGTTGGCATTTATTGCTGGTTCTCCAACTCCTTTTGAAGCTCCTCTGGTGTGGCACAAAATCATGTTGAATTCATAATTGCTCAAATCACGCCAAACATCTTTTTTTACAAATTCTTTTGATCTTGTTGGTTCTTTGTGGAATAAAACGGCTCCATCAGCACCTTTTTCTGTGCCGTAAAAACCGCTTGCGTCTACTCCTCTTGATTCACTTTTTTCAAAAATTTTAGATAAAATATGAAAAGAAATTATAGGCTTTTTAGATTGGCCTATAAATCCAGCTAATCCACAAATATATCACCTCTCAATCAAAAAGCATCCAAAGGTCCAGAACTGCCTCCAAGTGGTGGTGCTGCCATATCTTGTCCCGTGCTTCCTGTAGGAGGAGTTCCTTGCGGAGTTGCTTCCATTGTTTCAGGAGAGGCTGGGGCTCCTGCCGCAGCAGGAGGAGGTGCTGGTTCGGCTTTCTGGGGCTTGTTTTCTGTGCCAGCAGTTGTTTTTGCATCCTTGGTCTGGTCTTTTGGAGATTCAGTTGGAGCTAATTTGTTGATTGGCGCACCTAAGTCCGAAACTAATTTCTCAAGAAGTCCCACAACAGCAGAAACAGTACCGGGAAGATCACTTTTTTCATCGATAGCTTTCATCAATGCTACACCAGCCTTTTGCAAAGTCAAAAGATTTGGCTGTTCATCTTTAGGCCAACTACTATGCAAAATTCTACGAATAAGGTTGACAATACGCATGGAGTATTGCGTTAAATCTCTTGTGCCCATATTAGGAGCATCATCACGCAATTCCTGTAAAGCGGCGAGTATGTCGCCTACTTTTTGGGCCAAATAAACCCTGTTTTCGTTAAGTAAAAAATCTTTGAATCTCATATTTTATCTATAGTTGCGACATTTGTTTTATTTTTCATAGCAGCCGCTACTAATCCCTTAAAAAGAGGCGAAGCTGATAACAAACGAGACTTAAATTCAGGATGTGCCTGAGTACCAATAAAATAAGGATGAATAGACTTATCCATCTCCATGATCTCTACCAGCCCCGATCCTACACTTACTCCAGAAACAAAAAATCCTTTTTTGGCATATTGTTCAATATAATTTGGATTAACTTCGTAACGATGACGGTGTCTTTCATAAATTATCTTTTTGCCATAAAGATTAAAAGCTAAACTATCCTTATTAAGCTCGCATTCATATGCTCCCAATCTCATGTTCGCAGATTTCTTTTGCAATTTCTCTTGTCCATCAACAAAATGAACAACTGGATTAGAAGTGTTTTTATCAAACTCAAGACTGTTTGCATCTGTCATTCCACAAACATTTCTAGCAAATTCAACAACAGCCATTTGAAGACCAAGACAAATTCCTAAAAATGGAATTTTTCTTTCACGGCAATACTGGATTGCTTTTATTTTACCTTCAGTACCCCTGTTATCAAAACCGCCGGGAATAATTACACCATCTAAACCTTCAAAATATTTATGAAGACTACATATATCTTTGTATTTTTCAATTTCTTCTGCCTTAATCCAACGAATATTTACCTTTACATCATTCGCTACACCAGCATGAATTAAAGCTTCTTTAAGGCTCATGTAAGCTTCATCGCAATTGTCATACTTGCCAAATACACCAATTTCAATTGCTTTTTCATGATTGCCAACATATTTCTCTACAACATCACGATACTTGTGAATGCGACAAGAGCTTCTGTTAAGTCTAAATAAGTCAACAAACAAATCATCAACATGACGATTGTAAAATTCCAAAGGAACCTGATAAATGCTTGAAACATCAGGAGCCTCAAAAATACATTCTCTTTTTACATTCGTAAGTTGGCTTACCTTATTCAGAATTTTTTCTGGAACATGTTTATCTACACGACAGAAAATAGCATCTGGCTGTAAACCATGTCTCTGTAATTCTTTGACAGCGTTCTGCAATGGTTTTGATTTGAACTCTTTGATTGTATTTACCCAGAGAATAGGGGCAACCATTACAACAAGGACATCGTCCTTCAATTTCTGTTTGAATTGTCTCATGGCCTCAAAAAAGGCGTAGCTTTCGCTGTCTCCAACTGTGCCTCCTATTTCGGCAATCACAATATCTTTTTCTTTGCCGAGATCAAGAAGTCTTTCGTGTACCTTATCGGTGATGTGAGGACTAAGCTGTATTGTTTGGCCAAGATATTTGCCTGTTTCTTGTTCTTCAATTAATTCTTTGTACAAAGTGCCGCTTGTGCATATGTTCGATTTACTCATGTTGATACCGGCAATTCGCTCATAATGGCCAAGATCAAGATCGGTTTCAGTACCGTCATCACAAAGGAAGCATTCTCCGTGTTCCCTTGGAGCAAGAATACCAGCATTCGTATTCAAATATGGATCAAACTTGATTAAATCGATTCTGTGTCCACGAAATTTGAGCAGCAAACCAATACTAGCAGCCGATACACCCTTACCTGTGCCGCTGATTACACCGCCAACGACAATTATATATTTGCACGACATTATCTTTACCTCTTGCTTAAGAGAGTATCGTAGCAAAAATCAGAGAATTTTACAAGAAAAGAATGATGGAATTCAGTTCAATCTTGCGTAAATCATGTAACAGCAAGTGTCTATATGCAGCTTTTCGAGTACACATTCATATCCTAATTTTTTGAATCTGTCTAAAATTGCAAGAGTAAAATAACATTCTTGTAATCTATCAGCAAAAAATCCGCATGAGTGTGTTTCAATAGCCCATTGTTTTACTTTCAGGATATTATCATCAGATTCATTCAAAATAAAAGCAAACTCAAAACCTTCAACATCTAATTTAAGAAAATCAATATTTTTTAACTCGTATTTTTTCAATATTTTTGCCAAATCAACTTGTTCTTTTGGCGTATTATCGCTTAAATATTTTATATCTCTATTATTTACAAGCGCATTTACAGGTACAATTTTTTTAATTTTTTTGGAATTTTTGACAAGATACTCATAAACACTTGGATCAAACTCAAAACTTATGATCTTTTTGGCTTTTTTGCTTGCTGCAAGTAGACTGAAGATTCCAATACTTGCTCCACAGTCTACTACAACATCTCCTTCTTTTATGTTCAGACCATGACGGAAATACTCTTGGTCTTCCCATATTTCTTTGTGAAATTTTTTATACATTTCAACAGTTTGCTCGCCCCAAGAGGGATTGAGCTTAAAATCTGAAAATTGCATAAGTATTTCCTTCCTTACTGGCAACTCTTACATTCCAGAATATTTCTTGCAAAAACTTGAGCCGCATTTACAGACATCTGATAATATAAAGACTTAATTCCAAGTTTCCAAGCCTCTACCAATAAAGCATTTACATCCTTAGTTGGGACACTTGGGTGAATCATTAAATTCAAAGACTGACCCTGATCGATATATTGCTGTCTCTGTGCAGCCTGAATAATAATTTCTTTTGGACTAATTTCGGCAAAAGTCTTGAATACATCCTTTTCTTTTTCTGAAAGGAAATCAAGATGCTGGACACTTCCTCCGTTCATGAGGATGCTCTTCCAAACATCATCAGTGTCTTTGCCCTTTTCCTTCAATAACTTCTCAAGTTCAACATTCTTAATCGTGAATTTGCCTTTCTGCAAATCCTTGATGTAATAATTTGTACGATGAGGCTCAATACCTTCTGAAACTTGGCCAAGAATAAATGCAGACGACTTGGTTGGAGCAATTGCCATCAAAGTTGTATTGCGACGACCATAGCCTTTGCAAACTTCTGGCTCACCATATTCCTGAGCCAACTTTGCACTTGCTGCATAAGCCTTCTCTTTGATATTCATAGCAATCTGCACATTTTCAAATTTGGCTTCCATGCTTTCCCAAGGAATCATCTTGCTTTGCAAATAACTGTGCCATCCTAGCCAGCCAATTCCCAAAGCACGATGTCTTTCTGCAAAACGAACAGGTCTTTCCATGAACTTGATATTCTTAGCCTTATCAATGAACTCAGTCATCACAGCATCTAGAAGATACACCAATAGCTCAACAGCATCTGTATCTTTCCATTCATCATAGTAAAGAATATTCATACTACTGAGGTCGCAAACAAAAGATTCTTCTTCGTTGTTTGCCAAAAAAATCTCACAGCATAAGTTGCTATGTGTTATTTTCATTCCTTTATCTTTATAACAATCAGCAGTATTGTTGTTAGCATTGTCTGTAAAGATGATATATGGATATCCAAGATTAGCACGGGTTTCTAAAACCTTAGCCCAAATCTTACGCTTTTCTGAATCGCCATCGACCATTTCTTGCATCCAGTAATCTGGTACGCACACACCATAAGAAAGGTCTTGAATTGGAAAGCCTTCTGTTCTTAATTGAAGAAATTCCATGATGTCAGGATGATCAATTGGAAGATAAGCTGCAAAGTTGCCACGGCGAGTCTTGCCCTGACTGACAACATTGATGAGATTATCAAAAGCTTGCATAAAATGTACAGAACCAGAACTTTCGCCGTTCTGTTTGATTTTAGCGCCACGGGGTCTTAAGTTGCCAAAATATCCACTTGTTCCCCCTCCATGCTTAGTCATCATGGCGACTTCAGACCAAGTGAATGCAATTGATTCCATAGAATCGCTTATAAAAGACCCGAAACAAGAAATCGGCAATCCTCGATCATTGCCGAAGTTTGTCCAAATCGGAGTGGAAAAGCTATACCAACCCTTTTTGAAATTGTCTTGGAAACGCTTTGCGAATCCCGGTTTGTTCAATATTTTTTCTGCTGCGTTGCAAATCTCTGAAACACGATCATCAACACTTTGACCATCGACGAGATAATCTCTTTCGAGAAAAATACGGGAAAGGTCGGTGAGCCATCTGTAATCTGACATTAGAATAAATCCTCCGCTGTAAATGACTTAGTGAACTTGGAATAAGTGACAGGTTTCTTGTGAAAGAAATCAGTGTTCACTTCGGCATGAATTTCGTCTTCAAACCATTTTAGGTTGATCAGTTTTTTCATATCAACATCAAAATGTTTCTTTGCGCCAATCATTTCAAGACTTTCATTGAAACGATGCTTGACGAATTCCTTTACCGAATCCTTGGCGAGAAATGATAATTCACCATTTTCAAAAATCCAATCAACAATTTTTGATTCAGATTCATAAGCTTTGGCGCAGGCTCTTTGGAGCTTCTCATAAAAATCATCATTAAACCAATCTGGATATTCTTTTTTAATTTGTTTAATTATATAAACACCAAGAAGAGCATGAATCGCCTCTTCTTTTTGAGTAGCTTGCACAACATTGTCGATATCTTTCAAGCAATTCATGTGTTTATTGAAAGATTTGATGATCAAAAACTGAGAAAACAAACTTACATTCTCGATAAATATACTGAACAATGCCAATGTAAGAGTGTATTTTTCGTTGCTATTATCTGAAGCGCCTTTCAGATACTTTGTAAGATAATCAACTCTACCTTGTATGACAGGATTCTGGAGTAATTGATCGAATTCATTGTTCATCCCAAGAACTTCGAGAAGGTGGGAGTATGCATCGGCATGACGAACTTCTGATTCGCCAAATGTAACGCCAACTTGTTCAAATTCGGCCTTGGGAAATCGATCACCAAGTCTGGTCCAGAACTTCTTGACTGATATTTCAATCTGCGAGATGGCGAGCATTGCGTTCTTAAGAACACTTTTTTGAACATCATTCAATTTAACATTGAAATCATGAATGTCAGAAATGAAGTTCCATTCACTCACAAGCCAATAGCTGTGATTGATTGCATTCTTATATTCAATAATTTCAGGATACTCAAAAGGCTTAAATGCCACTCTTTTGTCGAAAATACTCATTTTTTTCCTTCCTCACCCAAACGATGAGTTTATAACAATACCGGGAAGTTATCTAAACAGCAATCAGAAAAATTTTGAAAAATATTTTGCTAAACAACCAATTTCGTGAACCCATTTTCGTGCATAAGTTTCAATGTGTCAGCGGTTTGCAACATTCTGATTAAATCGTGATCGTGCGTGGTAACAAACACTTGTCTTTCTTCTGCCAATTCGCAAATCATATTATAAATGCCTTGAACTCCCAACGGGTCAACATTGGTGCTTACTTCATCTAAAAAAACTATAGATGGTATAGATCCTGAACTTAGCATCATGATATGAGCGAAGCTTTGGCTGACAGCTAAGTTTAATCTTCTTCTCTGTCCTGTTGACATGGCATGATAAACATAAGGATTGCCATCAACAGGATTTCTTTCAATAATTTCATTTAATTCATTGTCAAACTTAAGCGTGATTCTATTGTCGATCAAAAACTGAAGCCAGTAGTTGATACGATTGTTGAGTTCTGGAATTACTCCATCAACAACCCACTTGCGAATACCATTGTCGCCAAAGCCTGTGATCCAGTAATCGTAATAAGGAAGTTCTGCTTCAAGATCTTTAACTTCTTTTTCTTTATCGGACACTTTTTCTATCGCCTTGTTTAATTCTGTCTTGTCATTTTCAAGTATTTCCTTAAATGGAGTGTCGCCTTTTATCTCTTTTGCCTTGTCTTCAATTTGCTTTTTGAAATTTTCAATCTTTTCCTGAAGCAACGCTTCGGTATTGTCAACTTTTGGTTCACGAACTTGAGATGATTTAACAAGTTCGTTTCTTAAGGAACTGAGTTCTTTATCTAAGGCACTAATGTTTGAAACAAAATTATCGATAAACTTTTTTATTTTTTCTTGTTTCTCTTTGATGGAATCAGCCTTCTTTTGGACTTCTTTTCCGCTATCGACAATTTCCTTTAATTCATTATTAATTAGAACAATTTCAGAGTTCAACTTTTCAATATATTCGCTGAGATTTTCTTCGTTTATTTCGCCTTTGCACTTATCACATTTTGTTCCCGGTATGTTTGATTTTAAGTTCTTAATCTCTTGTTCTTTAATTTGCCTGTTTGCAACGAGATTTTTTGCTTTCTTGGATACTTCTTGATAATCTTCGCCTACAATCTGGGCCTCTGTTTTAATTTCGTTTTCTTTGTTTCTGGCAAGAGCAAGTTTTTCTTCAGATTCTTTTTTAGACTTTTCCTTTTCAGGCATGCTTTCGTTGATTTCTTTGATTTTTTCTTGTGCTTTTTGATAGGCCAACAATGCTGCGCCATTGTCTGACTGGCCTAGCATTTCTGTGAATTTCTGGCTACTTTTGATCAATATTTCAAGTTCATTCTTCTTGTCTTCCTTCCATTTGTTTTCCTTTTGTTTTGTTAAATCCAGCCTTCTAACTGCATCATCTTTACTATTGATTAGCAGAGCATATTCTTTAGATTTGATATCAATTTTTGACTTAATTTCTTTTCTAAGATTCTTGGCATTTTCAGACCATTCTCTATAGATTCCAAGAGACAACATGTTCTCAACTATTTCTTTTTTCTGTTTGTTTTCGCATTCTAAAAAACAAGCTCTCTGATCATCTGTGAAAACAGACATATTGATGAATGCTTCGTAAGAAAGGCCGATTATTTCTTCGATTTTTTTTTGAGTAAGAGACATTGTTCCCTGTGTGATTTCATTTTGTTTGTCCCAAACTCCCTCTTTGCTTTCCCACAATCGAAGTGAATTTTTGGTGTCTTTGCCACCTTCTTTCCTAGTTCTAATGATTCTAAAATCATCAAAAATCAATTCCACTTTGGCATCTTTTCCTACTTTATTGTGTACCACATCATTTGCTCCGAGCTTTTCTGGTCTTTTTACCGTTTTGCCAAAAAGACCATAAGTGATAATTTCTTGTATGCTGCTTTTACCAGTACCATTACTGCTGACTTTCATTTCTTCTGATTGAACGATTGCATCGCCAATTAGATTTTTGGATTCAACCGATTTTGCGTCTTTATTTTCGCCACGAACAAGAACTATATTTTTGTATTTATCAAAATGCAGTTCTATGCCTTCGGGGCCAAAAGGGAGAAAGTTGTATGCTGCTGCAAACTTGAAGCGAAGATTCTTCATGTTGTAATCCTGAAATTGACCGTAGATCTGGAAGACGGACTTTGTGCTTAATGTGAGCTACTTTAACAGGATTTCAGGAACAAGTCAAATAAGATTAATTTTCAGATTCTTGAGAGAGTCTAATATTCTTTACCAGTCTTCTCGACACACCAACTTTCTTGTTATGTGCGTATTTTTCAAACAATTCTTTGTGTTTTTCGGAAAACAACAAGCTCTTGTTTTGGCACAGTTTTTTAAGTATTCCGGTTGGATGTATTGCAAGCTGTTCGATATCGTGAAAAATCAAATTATTTTTATTGTCTTTGAGGTCTGGTAAATTTATAAAATTATATTTGTTGTCTATAAAACTTATTTCAGATTCAAAAAATTTCAACATACATTCTGTTTTGTTGTGATCTTTTAGGACGGCTGTCATATTGTGAACTGTGCCGTATTTCTTCCAAGAGATACTATTGCCGCCTACAAAACCGGGGTTTTTGTTTTTAGTCATCAACAAATTGTCTTCAATCATATCAAAAACTTCATCAATTGGTTTTTGAAACCAAACATCGGCATCGTAATAAACAAAATTTCCATCAATTTCATTGGCCAATTTAGCAATCGTGTTAAGAGAAGCATTTCTGATTGTTGAATCTTTATTGCCTTCGTGAATGATTGCATCAAAGCTTTTTATTTTTTCTTTTGTGGCATAACTTAAGCCAAAATCTATGATTACGGGTTTGCTTTGTGTTTGGGCCAAATCACGCAATGAGGCAAGCCAAGAAATACCCCAAGGATTCCAATATTTTTCATTCAGCCCTGTTATGATGAAATTCAAGTTTTACTCCGTTTTGATGCATATTTTTTCGCCTATTGCGAGAAGTTTTTTAAGGTCGAGGCCATCGTGTCCAACCTGATCCGCATACTTAGCAAGCATTTCATTGCCTTTATATAGAATAGCTTTTGCGTCTTGAATAATATGTTCATCAATTAATTTTTTCTGCTGTTTGATTTCCAAGCTCGCAAGAGTCTTGTTTTCCATTATTTCTTTCTTGACATTTATCAAATCAGTAGCGCCTATATTATCAACTTTAATCTGGACATAGTTTCCTTCAAGTTGATATTTGTCTTTATCGGCATAATTGACTACAAGATGCTTAGGGCTGAAATTATTTTCGATGTATTCTTTTTCACACTTTTCCTGATCAAACAAAATGATGTGTTTAGTTTGGAAAGCTTCTCCAAAACTTAACTGCAAAGGCGATCCTATGTACTCAACTTTCTTGTTAACCCTTTGTTCGGCATGATAGTGCCCCAAAAATGTGTATTTGTAGTGATCGAAAAGTGATGCGCTGATGTTTACCATGTCGCCATCATGTTCAATTGTGACATCGCTGTGTTGATTTCCATGCAATACTGCGCCATCAAGAGCAAGGTGTCCAAGAGCATATTTCATCGTACTGTGAAGATTTTTTAATTGTTCAAGAGATTCAATTGGATTATGAGTATAAGGAATAAAGTCCCAATTGTGTCCGTCGATATCTATTCTTGATGGCTTGCCGATGACTGTGATGTTTGGCAAAACAGAGAGAGGCATGACGCTACTTATGTTTGTCTTGTCATTAAACCATAAGTCGTGATTGCCAAGAAGTAAATAAACATGAAATTTGTTCTTTTTTGAGTATTCTGCAAATATTTCAAATGCTTTTTGGTAAGTGTAAATTTCTATCTTTTGACGATCATGGAAAAGATCGCCTCCAAATAGAACATAATTAATTCCTTTTTCTATGGCAGTATCAAAAACCCATCTTAATGCCGTGAGGCAATCTTCAAGTCTTTGATTGCTTCTCTTATGGGGATGGAGATGCAAATCGCTAAACAACAGTAACTTTGACATGTGGCTCTCCTTTATTTGGTATTCTGCTAAAAAACAAAGAAAAAGCAATAGAGAATAATCATTTGCCTCAGAAATGTGCCAACAAAGGGACAAATGAACCTGATTTGTAAGCTAAAATTAAACAACTCGATGATAAATAATGCAATGATTAGCTTTTCTAGATTTCTTGATGCAAAAATCCTGTTAGAACAGGATGCTCCTCCCGGTGGTCCTCCCGGTGGCGGTCCTCCTCCCGGTGGTCCTCCCGGTGGCGGTCCTCCTCCCGGTGGTGCCCCACCAATGCCTATGCCTCCCGGTGGAGGAGGTGGTCCTCCCGGCGCTGGTCCAGCACCCGGTGGAGCAGGAGGTCAGGGTCCATCCAAGAAGCTAAAAGCAGTCAACCTTTGGGATGTTCTCCAAGACATGTTTGATTCCGATTCAAAGGAAGGCGAAGAGGGTTCAGAAGACAAGGAAAAACAAGGCGAAGAAGATTCTAATCAAGATGGAGAAAAATCGCCAGATAAAGAGCTTCCTGATTCATCGGGGCCTGCCTTTGGGATGGCGGAGCCAGCAGCAGGCATGGATACGAGCATGGGTGCCTCTCCAGTTGGCTCTGCACCTGCTGCTCCAAGCGGCCAAGCTTCTCCCGGTATGGCATAATTTTTTTTGGTGATGCTGGATATAATTATTTAATTCAAAAACCTGTCACGAACCACCATGAAAAACTGTCTATCTATTGAACAAATCGAGTTTGTGTGCGAGTCTCTTAAAAACTGGTTTGATATTTGCCAAAAGAATGGCAAACAGATTAGTTCATCCACGATTGAAAACTCATCTCTTTTGAGAAGAATTCTTTCTGGTAAAAATCCTCATCCAGAAGCGCCTCCTTACAGGTTTGGATTTCCAGATTGGGAATTACTTGAAAATGAAGAAATCCAGATTCAAGATTTATATGAAAACAACGATTTAATCACCATCGACAAGCATGATGGTTATATTTGGTTTGACAAAAGCAAAAAATTAATTAGTTATCCTCGTCTGAATCTTACATTTGAATACATTGAGAAAGAAATAATTCCCGACCAAAGTTGTATTGTCGAAGGTTCTGATCCAACAGAATATAAATACATTGCAAAATTCCTAAAGAGAATCCTAAATAATTCATGAATTCTTTTTCTGAATATGTCAAAATGCGAGAAGGCTTTGGCCCTTACATTGGACCTTGCATTGATACTGATAATTATCAGGTTCAAGGAGCTTGCAGCCAGTTGAACACGGATAAAAAAAATAAAAAAATAAGTTCTGGTGAATACAAACACAAGAAAAAGAAGTCCCGCCAATTTTCAGAAGAAGCATCCACGCCATCTTCCAGCATTCAGGCTCCTGCCGCCGCAACTCCAGCGATAGCTGGACAACAAACTCCTATTCTTGCCACATCTCCAGATGAATCTAAAAAGAAATGGAGCGCAAGCAAAAAAGACATCATGAATTTTTGGAAAACTATCGATGCAAACAAACCCATTACTGCTAAACCAATCAAATATGGCTTCAAAGGTTCAACATATAGTGAAGATGGCATCAGAATCACAGGAAGCCCTCAATTTATAACAACTGTTATAAGCCATTTGAAAGATTTCCTTGCATACGAGAATCCACAAAGCAAACTTGCTGTTTCTTACAGAGAAACAGAATCGCCAAGTAAAATAACTTCTGGACAAAACAAAACAAGTTTTGTATTCTATATCGCCGTTAAAGAAAGAGGCGACAAAGGATAAAACCATGGAATATTTTGTTTGGGGCGCAATTACCGGAATCTGTTTTACAGTCGCCATGATTTCATGTATTTTCTGGTGGTTGCTGAGTAAGAAAAAAACACAGTAGAAGCGATGGAAAAAGCCATGATGGCAATTCTATGTTCAGATGGACAACTTAAAATTAATGATATCGTGAAGGAATGTGTATCCCACAAATGGATACCACTACTGACATACAGATATAAAGATGAATCAGAAATATATCTACCTATATTCAGCATTCAAGATACTGCTAAAGATTTTATCAAACGAAATTTGCCCAAAGAGTGGCTTAAGGCTTGCATATATCTTTCGGTCGATGATATTGAAACGATCAATTCTTTGAAATGGAGAGTTGAACATTTCAGTTTTCCCAGAAAGATTGTTCAAAACCCAAATATTATTTTAGGTTTTGAAATTTTTGAATTCCAAGAAGAACCAAATTTTCTTTGCAGCAAGTTTTGAAGCTTGAGGTTCACCTTTTGAATTAGGTGATAACAAAGGATATTCATGCAACTATCTAACGAACAGAAAGACATTGTCAGGAATATCCTGAAGTCTTTTGAAAGCAATCAAGTCATTACAATGGGTGGTTATGCTGGCACCGGGAAAAGCACTATCATTTCTACATTGAACCAAGCATTAAAAAACAAGGGTCTTGATTTTGCTGTGGGAGCATATACTGGCAAAGCAACTAATGTTCTAAGAAAAAAAGGTTTGAATGCAAATACAATTCATAGCATGATATATCGACCCATGACTGATTCAAAAGGAGAAACTACTTGGAGTTTGATGAATCGTTATGAAATGCCAATTAGAATGGATGGTTTTATAATCGATGAATCCAGCATGGTTTCCAAAGAAATCCACGATGACCTTTTATCTTTTGGAATACCAATCATTTATGTCGGAGATCATGGACAACTTGAGCCTATTGGAAGCAAGTTTAATTTAATGGAAGAGCCAATGTTTAGGCTTGAAACTGTTCACAGGAACGCTGGCGAGATAGCTCATTTTGCTGAACATCTAAGGAAAGGCAATCCTGCCAGAACATTTGAAACAACAAAATCTGTTCAAATAGTAGAAGATAGTGTTGTTGAAGATAAGCATTTGGCAGCAGTTGATCAAATCATTGTAGCTTTCAACAAAACCAGAGTGAAATTAAATAATCGTGTCAGAAAAGAAAAAAAGATTGATTTTACATTTATTGCCAAAGGAGAAAAAATAATTTGCTTGAGAAATAACAGGCTTCTTGGTCTTTTCAATGGCATGCAAGGATATGTAACCAAAATACATAAAAATGAGAGAATAGACTTCACATCGGACGGACTTGGTTTCGGTCTTATCAAATACGATCCAGACCAATTCGGAAAAGAAACAAACCAATTTGAATTTAAGCAAGAGGCCAACCCTTTTGATTATGGGTATGCAATTACTTGCCACAAAGCGCAAGGAGATCAATTTGGCAATGTAATTGTTTATGAGCAAAAATGTGAAAATTGGGACCATGTTAGATGGTCATATACTGCTGCAAGCAGAGCTATCAACGGATTGATATGGGTTAAATCCGCAGAGTTCCATCCTCATTACCTATTGCCTTAAAGCTAATTTTTTTGTAAATTACATGGGTGAAAGCGCACATCATTCATGTTACAGACCATGCTCTCGTTCGTTGGAAAGAAAGGGTTTCCAACGACCCATACCTTCGTGTCTATACCATTATCGATATTGTTAAAAAAGCGACAGTCTTGAAAAAAGACGAACCATTACCATACAAAACTCCCAGACAAAAAAATACTCTTTATGTGATATACGATGATATGCTTTTCATCTTGGAATCTGTTTCTATTGAAGAACACAACTTAATTACCGTCATTACCAACAACATGTCTCATGTGCAAGTTATCAAATCTCCAAGAAAAATTCGTGTTCGGTTTCAACCTGAATCAAAAAAGAAAAGACAAAAAATGCCCGCAAGAAACAAAAAAGTTTCTCTTGACGATGATTAAGGCATATCTCCATTTGACTTATTAATCACATCAACAAGTTGTTCTCTTCTAGTTGTCCAATAATTCAGGGCCAAACTTTTCGCCTCCGAAAGATCAATCAAGTCTACTATTTCCCACAAACTATTCAATCTGTCTTCAACAATATTTGAGTTGATTATTTTTGTAACCAATACAGGTGTGATTATTCCTCTTTTTGCTGTAATTTTATCATAATATATTTGGCCCAATATTATATTCACTTGTTGACCTAAAGATTGTATTTTTACATCTGATTTGTGTATTCTTGTTGCAATTCTTTGTTCATATTCCCAAATTAATTGATTTGCTTCATTTTCGTTTACTAAGTCTTCTTCGTTCCACATTGAATTCAATTTATCTAGATAAAGTCTTGGTTTAGGACTTGAAGCGATCATAACCTTTTCGAGTTGACCTTTGATTGCCGAACTGAATGAATACATCATGCTATTATTTGCATATTTTGCAACATGTTTCTTTGGCAATTCAATTTTTTCTTCTGCTCTGACATTTTGAACTTTAACTTCTAGCATGAAAAGACCAATGATCTCTTGAGCTTCCTGTAAAGTTAAAAGTTCATCTTCTCTATAAAGGCTGTGCAAGGCATCTTCGTAAAAGTTGACAGTTTTGTAAAAAGTCTTTGTTGTGTTTTTCATGTAGACTTTTTGAATAACTATTCTCTGAAGCTTTCCTTTCAATGCTTCACTTTTCAAATAAGCAATTTCCTTATTGCCAAATCTTTTTTGAGAAGAACGCTCAAACTTCCTGTAGAAATACAAACTTGCATGTTGCTTGGCGCTGCCAAGAACTTTTATTTCGCCGCCACCATAATATGTGTAATTCATAATTTTATGCACTCAAGTTGGCTATATTTCGATCAATTATTGATAACTGCGTTTGATAGTAAATGCTTCTATCTAGATAAACAAAAGATTCTGGAACAAATATTGTTTCATTATAATTGGTGATCTCATAAGTAAGCTCTTTGTCCATATTCCAGAAAAAACCAAGAACCATGTATTGCAAACCATTGGATGTATAAACAGTATCACCAAGACTGTAAGGGATTATGTTTCTAAGTATGGAATTAAATTCCGCAAATGCTTCTCCGTTTAGTTCCACTCCACCAGTGAAAGATGAATTAAATTCACTTTGAGAAGGCGAAAAACCATCAATTATCACGCCATCCAATGATTTAATTAGTATAACATCGCCTGTGCCTGATATTTCTACTCCACCAGAACCAGCAAGATTTACGAGTTTTTTAACTAGAGCTACGCCATCTACAACCACACCTTGACTAGTGGGTTGTAAATTTTGCATAATCCATTGAATAAGTGGCATAATTTTATATATTGAACAACTCTATTAGGTTGATAAAAGATCAGAGGCAAAACCATGAATTTGATAAAAAAGTGTCGTTATGGAATTATGATTTACAACAACAGCGACATATGGATTGGCCGTTCAATTGAAAGATATGGTGAATTTTCTGAATCAGAAGTTCAACTTTTTCGTGACTGCATTAAGCCGGGATTCGCAGTTCTTGATATTGGTGCTAATATTGGTTGTCACACAATAGCTCTAAGTCGATTGGTTGAAGGAAACGGGGTTGTTTTCGCATATGAGCCTGAAAGAAATAATTTCACCACACTATGCGGCAACATCTCAATCAACAACATAAGAAATGTTTATGCCTTCCAAAAGGCAATAGGATCAGGAAGTGGATTAATTGCCGTTCCAGAACTTGACTTGGAAAGAACTGTTAACTTTGGCGGTTTGTCTTTAGATTATGATTATTCTAGCGGTGTTCACTATCCTGTTCCGCTAATTACTTTAGATGAATGTAATTTCTTAAAATGTGATTTTATCAAAATGGATATTGAAGGCATGGAAAAAATAGCACTTATGGGTGCTGAAAAAATGATCAATAAATGCAAGCCTTTGCTTTATGTAGAAAATGATAGAGATGATAAATCTAAAGATTTGCTTGAATATATAATTTCACTTGATTATGTGATTTATAAACACATGGCACCTCTTTACAATCCAAATAACTACTACAACGAAAAAGAAAATGTTTTTATAAATGATCAAGGAATACAGATAGTTTCTGGTAATGTTTTTTGTCATCATAAGAGCGTTACTTGTCCGATTGATACCAAAAAGTTTGCAATGGAAAAATTAAATTGATTACAACAATTTTAGCATTTTTAATTTTTGCACAAAATCCCGCTCCTGTCGGTCTTCCATTTGACAGAAACGAGAATAACTTAGCTTTGCTTTTTACAATGACAAACGAGGAAGGAAGGCTTGAAAATATTCAACTTATGGAGAGTATTTTCAAGGACGGAAGCCTTGGTTTTAAGTCTCAAAGCTACCACAATGTTTCCTCCCCTCTCATCTATAGTAAACTTACAGAAGGAGCAAAAGCTGTCGGAGAAGCAGGAACTCTTCTTTTTTATGTCAACAGTCATGGAGGAGGTAGCTGGAAAAATTTCAGTATGGAAGCATTAGGAGGAGATTTCAAGTTCACAAAAGCTCTGCAAGCAATCGCAAAAGGCAACAAAGTTCAAAGACTTGTAATTTTTATTGACACATGTCACGCAGAGGGAGGAATACAAGAAGGATTCCAAGAAGGCGGAAAGCCAATTCTCAATATTAGAACAGGTCTTGAAGAACTTCCAACCGCTTACAGAGTTTCAAATCCAAACAAATTTTTTGATGATGAGCAAATTGAAGTAAACTATGGACAAGATATTGGTGCTTACAAAGAATGTCTTATACTTGCTTCCACCAATATCAATACTTTGTCAACAAGAACAATATTCCCAACCAAGATGAAATCTACTTTGCAAAAAGTAAAAGGTGATAAAACAATAACTGTAGCACAATTTCTTAAAAAGTTTGCAGAATCACATAACGATGTTTACCAGAAACCACTTTATAAAGTCCTACCAAATGAAAAGATGCTAGATGAACCATTATTCAACAATATTCCTGCTCGTGCAATAATGATAAAAGACAGAACTGGCTCTGATATCAAGATTTCAAGCACTTATATTTTATTACCTTCAGAATAAATAATTCTGAAAATTGAAACTTTCTCTAAACAATCATGCTTAAACATCAGTCAAACTTCATGATTTTTGCTCATCCACGAAGCGGTTCGAGTCAACTACAAAAAATCTTCACTATCAACGGGTTAAATTCAATTTACGAACCGTTCAACTCAGATATTAAGGTTGCTAAATATTATCCAATATTTGTGGAAAAAGGTATTAAAGAATCTTTGCGCTTGATACAACAGGAGGCTCTTGGATTCAAGCATATTTGGCAACATTTGGATTACCTGAATAATGATTTTCTACTAACCAATGTACCAACGATTTTCTTGTGGAGAGAGAATACTGTGGATGTCGCTATCAGCTATTGGATAGCTTTACAGACTCGTGTATGGAATGGAATAGGCGTGAAATACTCATCGAAGATTGTATTGAGCCCTCATCGCATCTCTGCTTATATTGATGAATTGACCCAAGAATTAGAAAGATATAAGCGTAAGGCAGTGGGAGCTTTTCATTTGACTTATGAGCAAATATTTGGACAAGACGGGTTGGATAGAGTTGAAGCTGCTTTACAATTTGCTGGCGGTCACATCAAGAATTTAGAAGAAACTCGTCTTTTATTGAAGCCTGAACTTCGCCAAAATCAAAATCCATGGTCCGAGGTGGTCAATAACTGGGATGATTTAATTGCCCACTTAAGCAAAAAAAAGTTAAATTAACATTTTTATTAGTTATAATCAAGGAAGAGCTTCCACAACCTCTTTAATTAAATTAGACCAACTTGTTTTATAACGGAAAATTTTCATAGAAGGATACCAAGGAGTTGTATCGGTATTGTCCATCCAACGCCAATCAGTTTCACTTCCAATTAGTAACCATGTGGGTTTTCCCATTGCTCCAGCCAAATGAGCAAGACCAGTATCTACGGTAACAACCAAATCCATCGCATCTATTGCAGAAGCCAAATCATCAAAATTTTGTATCTTGTCTTCTAAATTAATGACATTCATATTACTAAGACCAGTACTCAAATCTACTTTTCCATCTGGCCAACTTCTTTTTGACGGCACACCTTTTAATAAGCCATAGCATTGAATCTTCTTGTTTTCTGTCAAAGGCTTGAATGAAGACACATATGTTGATCTCGTGTGATCTCTCTTGTGGTCTGGATTGCCACACCAACAAATACCTACTTTTAATTTTTTGCCAACACTTTTTAACTTCATTTTGTTTTTTGGCTTGATGTAAGGATCATGTAGTATTTTTTCTTTGTTGTCAATTTTCAGAACTTTTGGCAAACTGCAAACAGAAATGCAATAATCAGATTCAGGAGCCTTTGGCCAATCATTATTGTTTGCTCTTGGCAAAACAACATCTACATTAAAATTGTCACGAACAATATTTACAAGAGGTTCTTGTACTTCAACAATAACTTTTTCACCAAGAGATTTAGCTTTTTCAATAAATCTGCTGAAAAGAATGAAATCTCCAAGACCTTGTTCACTATAGATTAAAAGACTCTTTTTCTTAAATTTCCTGCCATCCCAATGATCTTGTAGAAATCTTTCTTTGAATCTTTTCGTTATATCTGACGACTTAAATCGCCAATCGTACATGTTAAATCCTTCAGCATATTTACCTTGTCGCAATAATACTAAAGCAAGATTAAATGAAGCCGTAGCATGGCTTGGATTTAATTCCAAAGCTAATTTGTACATTTTTTCAGATTCTTCAAGTCTTCCCAGATTCGCCAGCACAACACCAGAGTTGTAATAAGGATCAAAAGCTTGGCCCCTTGCAAATTTTATTGCCTCATTTGCAGCTATGACAGCTTTTTCGTTTTGGCCAGTTAAACTGAAAACATGAACAATATTTGACCACAAATGCCAATTACCGGGATCAATTTTCAAAGCACGATAAAAACAATCAAGTGCTTTTTTGTGATATTTGTAATTTGTGCTATAAACGAGGCCAAGACAGTTAAGCGATTGTACTGCAAGGTGTTCGGCAATATAAATCGATTCGTGAAAACGGCCATTATTGCTCATATCCCATGTTTCAGAATGGAAATTAGAAAGAAAACGATCTAAGTTCATGTGTGTTATCCAAAATTTTGATTAAATTGTTATAAATAAATTAGTTTTGACATTGAAAATAAAATAAAAAGGTAATTTTTATGGCGGACTTATTTAGCAGTAACATGGATTTGACAATCATGCGCCACGAGCATATTAAACTTGTTGCTCAGGCTAATATTCAAGCAAGACAAATTAGAATCATTGAATTGCAAGAAGAGATTGCTCGTTGTGGCAATGACATTGAAGCGCAGAACAAAGTAATTGCCGAAGCAGAAAAAAACATCAGAATTCACAAAGAAGCAAAAGAAGCAAAAGAAGCAAAAGAGAAAGAAAATTCATCAGGATGATTTCCAAGAAAAAATAGGAGACACAAATGGCAGATATCCAAACACAACTTCCAGTTAAATTAACAGACAACACTAATACAGCCGCAATTACTGCTGGAAGTGCGCTTAAAGTTGACAACTCAAGCGTCACACAACCTGTTTCAGGTACTGTTGTTGCTTCTCCTACCGGAACTTATACCGTTACTGGTAATCTTACAGCAACATCAGGTGGAACACAAACTGTTACAGGTCTTGGCGTTGCTGGCACCGCTGATACTGGAGTTGTAACAATCCAAGGTATTTCTGGAGGTGTTGGAGTTCCTGTTTCTGGAACAGTTACTGCCACTCCGAATGGAACATATACTGTTGACGGCACAGTTACCGTTGGTAACTTCCCCGCCACACAAACTGTTGACGGCACTGTTGTTGCATCGCCAACTGGAACATACACAGTTGATGGTACTGTTACAACTAGCCCAAGCGGCACACAAACTGTTGATGGTACAGTTACTATTGGTAACTTCCCCGCCACACAAACTGTTGACGGCACTGTTGTTGCATCGCCAACTGGCACTTATACTGTTGCTGGTACAGTTACAACTAGCCCAAGCGGCACACAAACTGTTGATGGTACAGTTACCGTTGGTAATTTCCCCGCCACACAAACTGTTGATGGTACTGTTGTTGCATCCCCAACTGGAACATACACAGTTGATGGTACAGTTACAACTAGCCCAAGCGGCACACAAACTGTTGATGGTACAGTTACTATTGGTAACTTCCCCGCCACACAAACTGTTGACGGTACTGTTGTTGCATCCCCAACTGGAACATACACAGTTGATGGTACTGTTACTGCAACTCCAACCGGCACTTATACTGTTGCTGGTTCGGTAACAACTAGCCCAAGCGGCACACAAACTGTTGATGGTACAGTTACTGCTTCACCAACTGGAACATACACAGTTGATGGTACAGTTACTGCAACTCCAACTGGCACTTATACTGTTGATGGTACAGTTACAACTATCCCAAGCGGCACACAAACTGTTGACGGCACAGTTACCGTTGGTAACTTCCCTGCCACACAAACTGTTGACGGCACAGTTACCGTTGGTAACTTCCCTGCCACACAAACTGTTGATGGTACTGTTGTTGCATCCCCAACTGGAACATACACAGTTGATGGTACAGTTACAACTAGCCCAAGCGGCACACAAACTGTTGACGGCACAGTTACTGCTTCGCCAACTGGAACATACACAGTTGCTGGTTCTGTAACCACAAATCCTAGCGGGACGCAAACTGTTACTGGATCTGGTTCTGCTGGCACTGCTGCTTCTGGCGTAGTAAGCGTACAAGGCATCAACAATGCTTTCCCTCTAAATGTAAGTGTTCTTTCCCAAACTGGAATTGTTGTTAATTATCAAACTTCTGCCAATGTTGCAAATGCCAGCACAGCAACTCTCTCGTATACTGTAACAGCCGGAAAAACATTGTATGTTAAAGGTGTAATAGCAAGCTCGTCGGGCGCACCTTGCAAAGTTATTGTTGATGGGCCTAGCTCAACTTATGGAGTTGGTTTCTATTCTGCCGCAATGCCTTATCTTGCTATGAATTTCGTGCAACCTCCAATAGCTACTGCTGGAACAGTTGTGAGCATAAAGATTCAAAATAACGCTGGTTCCGCACAAGATGTTTATTGCACAATGATGGGCGAAGAACGCTAAAAGTTGAAAAATAATCTATTACAGAAGACCCGTGAATAATTTACGGGTCTTTTTGTTTAATTCTTTCCAAAAAACTCTAAATACAATATCATGGGTGACTTATCAAGAGTTCAAAATTCAATACCAGTTCAACTTGTAGATGCTAATGATTTACAAGTTGTAGATATTACCACTAATACCCCTAGTGGAACAGAATCTGGTATTGTTGTCAGAAATATTCCAAGCGGAACACAAACTGTCGGAGGAACCATAACTGCTTCCCCAACAGGAACTTACACGGTTGCCGGATCAGTAACAGCAGTTCCATCTGGAACACAGACTGTAGCAGGGACTGTGACTGCAAGTCCTACTGGCACTTACACAGTAACTCTCGATGCAACGAGTTATAAAAGCAAAGGGCTGAACACCTTAAGCACAGTTGCTCCAAATGGAACTGCAACTTCAGTTGTGGCTGTTAATGCTAATAGAGCAAGTTTATTGATTTATAATTCTGGTTCTGTGACTGTTTATCTTGGACAATCGAATATTGTAACTACATCAGATGGCATCCCTTTACTGCCAAACGCAAGTCTTGAAGACACAGAAAGCAAAGACTCTTGGTATGCAATAACCGGAGGTTCTACTGGCAATCTTCGTGTTGTAGAAACATCAATCTAAGTAGGAAAAAAGATGCGAATAAATCAACCACCACTATTTTCAGGGGCAGTAGTCAGCGGATTTATAGGTGACTCTGCTGTAGTTAGCGGATCAATCGCTTCAGGACAAATTTCTAATTTCCACCTCTCCTCTGGCACTGCAATATTTAATTTATTGAGTGGCTCAATCGGAAGCGGATTACTTGCTAACGCATCAGTCGTGAGTGGAAGTATCGCAAGTGGAAATGTAGGAAAATACAGTTTAACAAGTGGTCTTGTTCCATCTTTTACAATCAACGCAAGCGCCCCATCTAGCCCACTTTATGGTGACAGATGGTTCGACACAAATACAGGAACATTACTCACTTATATTTATGATGGTGCTACAGCACAATGGGTCCAGTAAAAATTTAGGATAAAAAATGCCAATTAGTTTTCCATCATCGCCAACTTCAGGACAGCGTTATGAATTCAGCTTTAATGCTTGGATTTATAATGGTACTTTCTGGCGTTCTACCAACGCCTCTGGCAGCATTACAAGCGGTCAGTTGGGCGACAATGTTATATTCAGCGGTAATATCGCCTCTGGTCAAATAGGACAATATCATTTAGCAAGCGGAGTAGGTGGTGGCGGAACTTTATCGAGTGGAAGTGTTCAATCAGGAAATATTGGAAACGCTGCTGTAACTAGTGGAAACATTGCATCAGGTCAGGTAGGACAATTTCACCTTGCCAGCGGCGCAATTGTTCTTTCTTCTGGTCAGATAACTAGTGGAATGATTGGCAACAATTCAGTAACAAGCGGCAATATAGCTTCTGGACAGGTTGGTCAATTTCATTTTTCCAGTGGGGCAACAACACCTCTTTCTGGTCAAATAACTAGCGGAATGATTGGCAATAATGCTGTTGTCAGTGGCAGCATCGCTTCTGGTCAAGTTGGTCAATATCACCTTTCAAGCGGAGCAGTTGCTCTTTCTTCTGGTCAAGTGCAAAGTGGTAATATTGGCAATAACACTGTTTTAAGCGGAAGTATAGCGTCTGGTCAAATAAGTAGTTTTCACTTGGCAAGTGGTGCTGTAACACCTCTTTCTGGTCAAATAACAAGTGGAATGATTGGCGACAATGCTGTTGTGAGTGGATCAATCGCTTCTGGTCAAATCGGACAGTATCACATCGCAAGTGGAGCAATTGTTCTTTCTTCTGGTCAAGTTCAAAGTGGCATGGTTGGCGATGCAGCAATTTTAAGTGGCAATATTTCATCTGGTCAAATAAGCAATTTCCACATTTCAAGCGGCGCAATTATATTACTTTCAGGAAATGTAAGAAGTGGAGCCATTGGAAACGCAGCAGTAACAAGCGGAAATATTGCTTCTGGTCAGGTTAGCAATTTTCACTTAGCAAGCGGAGCAATTGTTCTTGGATCTGGTCAAATACAAAGTGGAATGCTTGGAAATAATGCTGTAGTTAGTGGTAATATAGCATCTGGTCAAATAAGTAACTTTCATATTTCAAGCGGTGCAATTGTTATTCTTTCTGGTCAAATAACTAGTGGACT
>Ga0049081_10000185_pt1 | contig 24506 bp, 23 predicted proteins | sample GreLakmeER78MSRF_FD_66717 | JGI IMG/M metagenome (GOLD analysis project Ga0049081, IMG submission 66717) | Freshwater lentic microbial communities from great Laurentian Lakes, MI, USA - Great Lakes metaG ER78MSRF | ecosystem: Environmental > Aquatic > Freshwater > Lake | place: Great Lakes...
AGCCACCACTGCCTTTGCTTATGGAACGCTGAGTAACTCTACTAGCGGATACACTAAATTGGCTAATGGTTTGATACTCCAATGGGGGACAACTGGGTCAATAGGGGTTGGAGCAACCTCAACAATAACCCTCCCCATTGCGTTTCCAGCTACGTTTCATAATGTATCTATAACAAGAAACAGTTCCTCTCTAGCCGCGTCTTACACAGCAGCCGTTGTTAAAGGCACTCTTGCCAATTTTATTGTGTATAACAACGGAATCACCTCCGCTCAAATGTGGACAGCGGTTGGCATATAAGGAAAAAAGATGACAAATTACTTCTACTCAGCTTCAACCGGCGGCTTCTACACCCCAGATATTAACCCTGTAATGCCTGCTGATGTAGTAGAGATAACTGAGGAATATTACCAGTCTTTATTACAAGGACAGTCAGAAGGGCTGCAGATTGTTGCAGACGCACAGGGTTATCCGATTCTTATTACGCCAGTTCCAGTTCCGCCAACAGCGGAACAGAACAAAGCTACGGCATCTCAACTACTCACTAATACTGACTGGACAACGATACCGGATGTTGCAAACCCAATTAACGACCCATATCTAGCCAACCAAGCAGACTTCATAGCCTACCGTAACGTCATCAGGGCTATTGCTGTCTACCCACCTGCTGGTGAGATAGTCTGGGCTACACCGCCAACAGAAGTTTGGCTAAAAGGAGAATAATATGTCGGTAATTATTAATGGCGATACGGGAATTACTACACCTGCTGAGACAGTACAGGGCGCTCTAACAACAACTGGTAACACTATACTGGGTGATGCAACTACAGACACACTGAATGTTGGCGCTGGTGGATTGGTAAAAGATGCTAGTGGTAATGTGGGGATTGGTACTGCTAGTCCTACATCAAGACTGCAAGTTGGCGATGCCACAGTCAATACAAGTAATGGAATTATTTTAGGTAAATATAACGCTGCAAGTGAAGCAAATCTACCTGCCATACGGCAGATTTCTGCTGGTACGGGGAATGATCTAGCAATTGCGGCAACCTCAGGTTCTGGGGCAATTAGATTTTATACTGGGGGAGCTAATTCATCACTTGATCTGGGAACTGCCAGCAACGCAGAACGTATGCGCCTCGACTCCAGCGGTAACTTGCTGGTGGGGAATACGAGTCAAATAGTAACAGAAAAATTTGGTGTTACTGGTACTGGTACATACGTTGCCGCGTTTACTAACAATACCAACACAAGCGGATATAATGTACTTCGTCTAGGTCTTAGTCCAAACGGCGGCAACACAAGCTCATATTTTTTGCATGGAAATACAAATACCGTAGGTAATTGGTATTTGTTCGGGAATGGCACAACATCGTTTACTTCTGACCAGCGGCTGAAGAAAAATATTGAAACAACTAGGGGCGGTTATGCTCAAGATTTATGCAAGCTGCGAGTTGTTAAATATAATTGGTGGAAAGATGACGATGAAACTCCAAAAGAATTAGGTTTAATTGCACAAGAAGTTGCCCAAGTGTTTCCTAATTTGGTAATGGATGATCCAAGTCGTGTGTCAGAAGATGATGATACTGTCTATAAAACTTTAAAACAAAGCGTATTGCCATTTATGTTACTTAAAGCGATCCAAGAGCAACAAGCCCTTATCACGCAGTTACAAGAAGATGTAGCAACACTCAAGGCGCTGTCAGCATGACCATTAACAAAGAGTTCATAGACCAGCCTCTGCACCTGATCGTAGGTGCGGCTCTAGTCATTGGATTCTCATTCATTACTTCGTTGTGGATGGCAGCTATCATTAGTGCTATGACTGGATTAGTCAGAGAGATATACCAAAGATACGATCAGGATAGGGCTTGGTATGACTTTGGTGCTGGCAGTCGATTAGACTTGTTATTTTGGGCGTTAGGTACGGCTGTTGGCGTTGCAATAATGTTTTTCTGGTAATTTGGGTGACATATGAATATTAAAGACAAAGCTAAGAAGGTAGTGGGCAAGGTTGATGAGGTTATTGCTATAGCTGATCCAGTATCAGACAGATTCCTTGATCTGATTAAGAACTCTAAGCGCACTACGCTAGTAGTAGTTATAATTGCGTTTATTATCTGGCTAATCTAAATGAAACAAGATGGACGATTCAGATAAGGCTTCGGAGTACGAGGATCTGTTTAGGGAGTCTGCGATAGCGTTTCGTAAGGCTTCACCAAAGCTAACCGGGATGTGCCTCAACTGCGGGGTTAAAACTAAGGGTGCCTACTGTTCTGCTGACTGTAGGGAAGATTGGGAACGAATTCAACGAATGAAACGTATAGGACGCAGACATGACGAACGAAGAAATTGACGCTGTGGCCTTAAGACTATGCTCCATGATTCGGGAGCACCGTAAGGATTTCTGGATTGAACCAGAAGAACACTACAACGACCACAAAGAGTTATCTGAGCTCGTTAAAGATTGGAAAGATGCTAGGACTATATTCTGGAAAGCCTTCATTGGGCTTGCAGTTATTGGGAGTATAGCTCTAGCGGCAGTTGGCTTAGGACATAAGTGAAAAAGGCCCGTAGGTCTAAGACGCTCTGGTGGAACGGGGCATTAATCTTAGCTCTTGGGCTTCTTGAACTTGGGGCGCAGACTTTTGCTACGTTCATCCCGCCTATAGCCTATGCTGGCTTGATATTCGTTAGTAGTGCGGGCAACATGGTGCTTAGATTCTTTACGAGTGAGCCAATCCAATGATAACCCTGCAGGAATACTTCAACGATAAGCCACAGACCACAGACTACAATCTGAACGCCCTGACGTTGCTGTACAGGGTTAATAACCTATTAGCTGCATATGCTACGGATACTGGGACAATACTACAAAACAACCCAGCTACTGGCAATCAGATCTCAGGCAACAAGAATGGCGATGGGGGGTTCAGACTGCAGACCTCCACTACAGGGTCATCTAAGTCTGCACACAAGCAAGGTATGGCTGTAGATATTTACGACCGTGGTGAGCACCTAGATAAGTGGCTGGATGCAAAGCCTGACGCATTGATTAAGTATGACCTGTACAGAGAAGAACCCAGCGCAACTATTAACTGGTGCCATCTTGGAACGAGAAAGCCGCTGTCCGGCAAGAGAACTTTCAAGCCGTGATACCCTTTATAGCAGGGGCGAAGGCTTTATCTCTCAGTACTAAAATTGCTATCGCTACAACGCTTGCTGCTGCATTGTTTTCTTTCGGGTTGTACGTTGGTCACAAATGGGGAGTTAGTGCGTGCTATGAGGCTACAATCGAGGCGCAGAGGCATACCATTGAGACAGGGGTCAAACAGGCAGTGGTTTCAGACAAAACGATCACGCAGTATGTGGATCGAGTACAAATTGTGCAAGGAAAGAGCAGAGAGATAATTAAAGAGGTTAAAGTTTATGTACAAGATACTGGTACTTTGTCTAGTGGTTTCAGGGTGTGGCACGACAGCGCCATCTACAATGAACTTCCCGACCCCACCAGAATTATTGATGCGTCCACCGTTGCAGTTGAAACCGTTGCCGAAACCATTGGAGCAAATTACGGTATCTGCCACCAGAACAAAGAAACTCTCACAGCCCTCCAAGACTGGGTTAGAGAGCAATCGGTAATTAGATAAGTAGTTATACACGTTTTGGTGTATAGACGGGTATAGGTGAGTATAAAGTACCCATTAAGGAACCCATATGCTTAAGAAAATCCAACTAAAGCCCGGAATAAACCGGGATCAAACTAACTACTCAGGTGAGGGTGGCTGGTTTCAATGCGATAAGATACGTTTTCGTTCTGGATACCCAGAGAAAGTAGGTGGTTGGCTAAAGGCTTCACCAAGTTCTTTCATTGGAGTGTGCCGCCAGATGTGGGGGTGGATTACTTCGTACAACGATGACCTACTTGCACTAGGAACTAACGCCAAGGTATACATTGAGGCAGGGGCAAACTTCTATGACATAACCCCACTAAGTGGGACCTTTATTTCTCCTGATACCGATAACTGTTTTAGAACCGGGTTTGTGGGTAATGGGAGTATTACCGGTGCTGTGCTAACTGTAACTACGGCTACTTACGGGCACTTGACTATAGGCACAGTAATATCTGGTAGTGGGATTGCTGCTAATACGACTATAACCGCCTACGGCACAGGCGAAGGAGAACTTGGTACTTATACAGTAACACCTACACAGACTGTGGGGTCTGTGGCTATCACAGGGGTATCTACTACCGTTACAGTAACTATAGCTGCAAATGGCGCTGGCCTAGGAGATTACGTAACTTTCTCTGGGGCTACTGCAGTAGGTGGAGTACCTGCGGGTGATCTAAATATTGAGCATGTAGTAACGGAAGTAATATCAAGTAACGAGTTCACTATAGTTGTGGCTACAGTAGCTACATCGTCTGCTGCAGGTGGGGGTACAGGTATTACTGCGGAATTCCAGATAAATATAGGCTATGTCATTAGAACCGCAGGGTATGGATATGGGGCGGGTGCTTGGGCGCGTAATGGGTGGGGGGCAGGTTCAGCAGTCCCTGTATTTTTTGCCCAGAGAGACTGGTGGTTTGATAACTTCGACAACGACTTAGTAATGAATATCCGTAATGGGGCTATTTACTACTGGGAACGGGGCACTGCTCCTGAGCCAGAATTTACGACTAGAGCAGTGCTTCTTTCTAGTTTATCCGGGGCAAACGCAGTACCTGCTATAGCAATGCAGGTTATTTTGTCTCAGCAAGATCGTCACTTACTAGCCTTTGGCTGTACACCGTTTGGGGGTGGCACTGCTGACCCACTGCTTATACGCTGGTCAGACCAGAATGATCCTGTTGAATGGGAACCGATGGTTACTAACTCTGCGGGGTTTCTACGTGTGTCTCGTGGGTCTAGAATTGTACGCGCACTAGCTACAAGGCAGGAAGTATTAGTATGGACCGACTCTAATCTATACACACTACAGTTCTTAGGCACTGCGGATGTATTTGGTATACAAGAATACGCAGATAATATTTCTATTATTTCAGGTCGTGCAGTTATCTCTGCAAGTAATGTTACTTACTGGATGGGGCAGGATAAGTTTTATGCTTACTCTGGACGGGTTGAGACACTACCTTGCACACTGCGTAACCATGTCTTTCAAAACCTAAACTACGACCAAGCCCCACAAATTATCGCAGGCACTAACGAAGGGTTCCATGAAGTATGGTGGTTCTACCCAAGCGCTACTAGCGACACTAATGATAGTTACGTGATCTACAACTACCTTGAACAGATCTGGTACTACGGCACTATAGAGCGTACTGCTTGGAACGATAGCCCACTAAGGACTTACCCACAGGCGGCGGAATACGATTCTGATCTAGGGATAAGCTACTTGTACAGCCATGAAAATGGGGTTGATGATGGGGTGGTGGGGATGGAAGCGTATATCCAGTCAAACGACATAGATATAGATGACGGTGATAAGTTCATGCTAACCAAGCGGATCATACCTGACGTTAATTTTAATGGGTCTGATAGGACTGCAAACCCAACGCCTACTGCGGTATTAACTATACTGCCACGCAGTTTCCCGGGGGCTCCGTATACTGAGGAGGCTTCAGATGCCCAACAAGTTATTAGTACCGCAGTGGACGAGTATACAAACCAAGTATTCATACGTGCCCGTGCGAGGCAGATGGCGATAAAGATAAGTTCTACTGACCTAGGGGTTAAGTGGCAGATAGGTAGCCCCCGTGTTGATGCTAGGCCAAGTGGGAGAAGATAATGGGTATGGTGTTGTTCAGAGCTCCACCGATGCCAGTACCCCCGGCACAATACAGCCAGCAGTACAACACGCAGCTCATACGGGTACTGGGGGTTTACTTCAGTCAGCTAGATTCTAGAACGCCTATACAAGCAGATGAGTTTATAGGGGACCAGTTTACTGGTGGTGACTTTGATGGCGGTACGTTTACTGGGGACCACTTTGTAGGCGGAGACTTTACTGGGTCTGGGCTAGGCGTTACTCTGCCCTATGGATCGTTCTACGATACAACCAATCAAGCTGGTGGAAGCGTAACCACTGAGTACCCGATGCGTCTTGCAGCTACAGACATATCTAGCGGGGTATCGGTCGCCTCTAGATCTGCAGCCTTCACAGGCTCAATAGCCCTTACTGTCCTAACTGTAGCCTCTGGGTTAACAGGGCTTATCTTTCCGGGAATGTTAATAGCTGGCACTACAGTTGCTGCTAACACTTACGTTGTTGTCCAGCTAACAGGTACAAGCGGTGGTCTAGGGACGTATACCGTCTCTGTGTCGCAAACAGTGACCTCAAGAGCCTTGACCGGGGCTATGGCAACCAAGCTCACTGTGACCAATGCAGGGATATATAACTTACAGTTCAGCGCACAGTTTATTAATACTGACACTGCAGCTCATGACATTGATATATGGTTTAGGAAGAACGCAACTACCCCTACTGGGGCAGGCATAGCTAATAGCAATAGTGTCTTTACAATCCACAGCAGTCATGGCGGAATAGATGGGCGACTCATTGCTGGGTTAAATTATATGATCCAATTAGCTGCTGCTGACTTTGTAGAGATCATGTGGAATGGAAATGATTTAGGAATAAGTATTGCAACTATAGCCGCTGGGTCTACTCCCACCACTCCACAGTCTCCCGGAGTCATAGCTACATTGCAGTTTGTATCAGCCATACCATAATTCACTATACATACGCAAGAAACTTAAGGATAATGCCACTATGAGCCTACATAACTTAGCTAAACACATGCAGTCCCAAGGTAGAGATGGGGACACCGGACTTGTACATATGTCTCCGGGCGAAATTGGGGCGTTACAGAAACTTGCGATGGCAAATGGGGGCTCCCTCACCGTAAACCCAGAGACTGGGTTACCCGAAGCTGGCTTCCTGAAAGACTTTCTACCTTCTATCGTAGGGGGTCTAGCTATACTTGCGGCTCCGTTTACTGGTGGTATGTCGTTACTAGGCGCTGCTGCACTAGGTGGCGGTCTTGCCTTTGGCACAAGTATGGCGGTAGGTAATAGCTTTAAGAAATCATTGTTTACTGGGTTGATGACTGGTGCAGGTGGCGCGGCTACTGCAGGACTAGGTGGTCTTGGGGCTGGCGCTGCTAATGTAACAAAAGCGGGACTAGTACCTACTGTATCTGGTGCGGGGCTAAAAGCAGCAACTACACCAATACTTACCCAAGCGGGAAAAACACTAGCAACAGAGGGTGTGGAAGCTAGCGCGGCTAGCGCGGCTAACGCTTTAAGAACAGGAGCAACCAATATAGCGGCTAGAGCCCCGCAATTTGCAGGTACGGCTACACAACGTGCAGCAACGGCAGGAAGTGAGGGGCTATACGGTACTCTTGGTAGGATACCGGGGCAACAACTTGCGGGTAATGTACCGGGGCAACAACTTGCTGGAACTGCGACACAACGTGCAGCAACGGCGGGGGGTGAGGCTCTATACCCTAGTGTTGCCACTGCACCCGAGACCGTCCTTACTGGCCCTCAGAATTATGCAAACATGTCTATGGGCGATAAGTTAGTAGCGCAGGGTAAAGGGGTAGAGAAGTTATTTACGGAGAAAGGGGCGGCAACGCAGTTTGTGAAAGAAAATAAAGGCCCACTAGCTTTAGCTGGGATTGGGGCAATTGGTAGCAATCTATCAACCCCACAGACACTACGTGCACCTCCTCCCGAAGTATCTACCTATGCAGGGCCATATAAGCCCGTAGAGAGAACAGCTCAGTTCCAAATAGGGCCACAGGCTTACACTGATACTTCAGAGTTTCAGTACTTTAACGATGTAAACCCCTACCCCGGCGTAGTCCCATACAAGGCAGCAGCAGGTGGGTTGATGGGGTTAGCAGGTGGTGGTTCTTATGATGATGAAGCCGGGCAGGATGGCTATGCTGATGGTGGCGAAGTAGGAACTAGGATGGCTACACCTGATATGGACGCTATTCAAAACTATGTGCAAAGCATAAGCCAACCACGACCCCAACAGGCTCCCCAGACACAAGCTCCTATGGCTATAGGGGGAGAGCATAACTACGGTGTTAAACCTGTAACGGTACAACAAGCCCCACCTGTGCAATACGCTCCTGCGCCACAACGTAGTGGTATGGAGGCCCTTTTTGCGTCTCTAGGTATGTTTGGTAACGCTAATAATAGGGCGTTTGGCAAGCAAGCGGCTCCAGTGCCTATAGTGGACAAGTACACACCGTATAGGCCACAGACTATATACTATACGTCCCCCGACGGCACTAAAGGTAGCATGGAATACACGGACCTAAACAATCGTATATACAACCCAAATGCTCAAAGGATGGATATGCCGTTTGCTACAGGTGGCATGACTAGCCTAGCTAGAGGTGGTAGTTATCTAGATGGTCCGGGTGATGGGCTTAGTGATTCTATCCATGCAACGATAGGGAACAATCAACCTGCTAGATTAGCTGATGGTGAGTTTGTTATTTCTGCTGATGTAGTAAGTGATATTGGTGGTGGATCATCCAAGGCAGGGGCTAAGAAATTGCACGCTATGATGGACAGGGTTAGGCAGTCAGCCCACGGCACAAAGAAACAAGTTAAGAAACTAGATGACAGGAAAGTATTGGCTGCATGATGGACTTATCTTTAGTTCCGCCGGGGATGGTATGTAGCGTACTCCCTAAGATTCTTCCGTACCTGAAGGTATCCGAGGAATGGACAATGGGTAGAGCAACTGCTGATAATATATTATCCCTTGTACTCTCAGGTCAGATGCAATTGTGGGTGGTGCTAGATGACGAAGATATATACGGTCATTTAATAACCGAGGTTAAGCAGTACCATCAGTGTAAGTTGTTTGCAATCCAGTACTGCGCGATGGAACCACATATAATGGAACAAGTAGCAGATAGGATGCAAGAGCTGGCAGAAGGTTACGCAAGGGCAGCAGGTTGTGTGGGTATAGAATTTACTGGCAGACCGGGTTGGTCCAAAGCAATAAAGAAGTATGGGTACGAAGTACAAAGCATATCGTTCCAACGATTCTTTAAATAGGTGACTGTATGATATACGACCATTTTACAATGCTCCCAGAAGGAGCGTTCCAACCTAGATGCGGTAGACGGGGTATGACCCTAGAAGGCGGTGGAAGTCCCCCTGCTACCCCTACTGCTACTTCACAAACTGTTACTCAGACTAATCTACCTGCCTATGCTGATCCGTATGTAAAAGACATAATGTCACGGGCACAGGCCCAATCCTACCGTCCGTATACCCCATATGAAGGTCAACGCATAGCAGGTTTTTCTGGCGCACAACAAGCAGCACAACAGGAGACTCTAGGGCTACAAACTCCGGGGCAATTTGGTGCAGCGGGTGCTGGACTAGGTGGTGCTACGCAAATGGGATTAGGCGCTGGGCAAGCTGGGCTCATGGGTGGATTGATGGGTTCAGGTGTAGGCGCAGGTATGGGGTATGACGTTGCAGGTCAAGGGATGCAAGCGGCTTTTGCTGACCCTTCATCTTACATGTCGCCCTACATGCAGAACGTAGTAGACGTACAGAAACAACAAGCCCTTCGTGATGCCCAGAAAGATCAGCTAGTTCAGAACATGGGTGCAGCTAGACAAGGTACATATGGCGGTGCTAGGAATATACTTGCTGGTACTGAGCGTGAAAGAAACCTAGGGTTCACACAGAATAAGATTCAGCAAGAAGGGCTACAAAATGCCTATCAAGCGGCTATGGCTCGTCAGCAAAACTTAGGTCAGTTCGGGATGCAGGGGTTACAAGCTGGTATAGGTGCTGCTGGTCAGATGGGTCAGATGGGTCAAGCTGGATTACAAGCTGGGATTAGTGGGGCACAAGGTCTTGGTCAGTTAGGCACAGCAGAACAAGCAGCAAACCTACAAAGGCTTCAAGGTCAGTACAACGTGGGTGCTCAGCAACAAGGGCTACAACAGCAACAGATGGATACTGCGTATGCTGACTTCTTACGTCAACGTGACTACCCGATGGAGCAGTTAGGTTACTACCAGAGTCTGGTTCGTGGGATGCCGTTACAGATGGGTTCAACCGCTACTACATATGCAACACCTCCATCGATGACTTCACAGCTTGCGGGTGCTGGACTAGCCGCATTAGGCACAGCGGGTTTAGGCGCTAAATAATAAGGGGCACAAAATGATTCCCGGTTCTAATCAAATACATTCGTTAGCTATTAAATATTCTAAGCCCCAGCTACAACAAATGGCGCAGATGGGGGAGATTAGTCCTCTAGATGCAGTTATGGCTGGGATGATGATAGACCGGATTGTGCTCTCTGCTAATAAGCCACCAGAATCCACGGTAGCGGATGATGTGTTTGCCCCAAAAACCCAGATGGCTGGAGTAGCCCCCAGTAATGGTAGGCAAGAAGCCCCCGGGTTAGCCCAAGCTCCTCAGTCTGCTGCTGATATATCTAGGGAGCATGGTGGTCTAATGAGTATTCCAAGACCCGGCGAGAAGTACAATCAGGACAACTTTGCTACTGGCGGAATAGTTGCGTTCCAGCAAGGCGGGATGCCTAGGGACCCAACAGACGAAGAACTAGCAGCGTTCCAACTAGAGGCGGAACAAGCTAGAGGTGCTAATACTAGGCCAATGTTTGAGCAACAAAAATATAGAATAAACCAAGGTCCATCCGGTGGTTTGCCTCAAATCATGAGTTCACCTGAAGCCGCCGTAGCTGCAGCGCCTATGTATACATTCCAAGCAGAGAATCAAAAGCAACTAGCTAAAGTACAACCCGCAGCAGCACCAGCAGGGCCACTAGCAGCAATGGTGAAAAAAGCAGCACCCACAAGTGACGAGTTTGCACAGAAGGGAATGGATGCGCTTAAGTTACCAAAGAGAACACCTGCTGATACTACGGGGTTAGTAGATACTCCAGAAACAATAGCTAAGAATAAAAAGGACTTGTTGTATAGAACTGTGGGTTACACAGGTGCTGAGATGATGGCGGGTAAGTCACCATTTGCACTGGTTAATATTGGTGAGGCTCTGTCTAAGGGGTTCTCAGCCTATGCCCAACAGATCGGAGAGCATAAGAAAGCTACCAAAGAGGACATTAAAGATCTTGCTGCTATTAAACGCGGTGAAGCAGCCTTAGAGCAGGGTGAGTATAAGATCTCAGCAGATATTATGAACAACCAGCTAACTAATGACCGTGCTAGAGAAGTAGCGGAAATGCAGGTGAAGGGCCATTTGGATGCAGCAAGAATTGGGGCTGAATCCAGAATACGGGATAAGAACATTACCCCCTTTGAAGTGTATGCAAATCCAAATTCAACCCCGGAGCAGAAAGCCGCTGCACTAGAATTTGCCAATATAGGAAGAGGTGGGCGCGACTTTAGTGAAGAGCAGAAGCTCAACCGGGAGAAATTATGGTACGAAACGGTACAATATCAGCCTGAGTTTAAAGGACTAAGTGCGGCTAAGCTAGAAGCCGCTAGGCAGCAATGGGTGAGCGGTGGGGGTGGGGGTGGAGGGGAAGTAAATAAAAGTAATCCCCTTTTAGCTGGGAAGTAGCAGATGCCAACGCTGCTAGAAATACGCAACGACCCAAATTATATCAATGCTAATGCCGCTACTAAACAGGCTATCTTTGATAAGTATTCAGCGGGTGACAAAGACTATACTTCTGCTAACGAAGCAACAAGAAATGCAATCCAACAACGCTTTGGTTTATCCCTAGCTGAAGAACCTGAACCCGCAGAAGAACCCGGGTTTGGCAAGATGATGGGCAGTGCGGTTAAACGTGGGGCTATGCAAACGGGGTCGTTACTAGCTGACGTACTACCCGCACTAGCTGCTAAGACGGTTGGCGCGGATGACTATGCTAAAAGGCAGATGGAAGAAGCTGCTGCAACTCAGCAAGAAATCCAAGAGAAATACCCCGCAAGATACCCAACACTAGGCGACGTTAAAGGCCCTAGTGATTACCTTCCGTTTGCCGCTGAAACTGTGGCTGAGCAAATACCAAACTTAGCTACTGCGTTAGTACCCGGAATAGGCGGCGGTATGTTAGCTGCCCGGGGGTTAACTGGTGCTGCGGCTGCTACGGCAACTAAGGCAGGTCAACTTGGTGGAGCATACCTTGGCTCCTTTGCACTAAATACTCCCGAAGTATTCCAGAACATATACGAAGAAACTGGGCAGATGGCTCCGGGTGCTTCTGTACTCGCAGGCTCCGTTTCTGCCGCACTTGATTCAATATTCCCTGCATACATAATGAGGCAGTTTACCCCCGGTATGAAGATGGGGGTTGTAGAGAAGATACTAGAGAAATCTGGTATGAACCCCGGAATGATTAGATCTGCTTTGGCAGGTACTGCAACTGGGGTGGCTACTGAAGGACCGACTGAAGCTGGGCAAGAAGCTATTAGTATTATGGCTGAGAAGTTTGTCGGGGATAACAAAAATATATGGGGTAGCAAAGAGTTTAATCGTCTAGTTGAGTCAGGGGTACGTGGCGCAGTGGGCGGTGGTGGTATCTCAGGTGTAACTGGTGCGGTTAGTGGCATTGGTGCCAAGGGTAGGGAAGAAGAAAGAAAAGCAGCACTAGAAAGAATAGACGCACTACAGAATGAAATACAAACAAGCCACGACCAAGAGGCTGAGAAAGACCCAGAGCTGTATCGCAAAAGCACAGGAAGAGGCATTGTCTTAGGTGAGGTTGAAGCGCAGGAAGGGATAACCCCAGAGCAGCAGCATTACTTTGACCAGCAATACATAGACATACTGCAGAAGGCTCTAGCTTCGGGGGAACTGCTATCGACTGAAGAAATCAACAAGTTGAATGTTGTAAAGCGTAGAGAGGATGAGTACTACGCGACTCAAGCTACTCCTGATATTGCTAGTGCTACAGAAGAAGTTACCCCTAAGCCTTTAGAGGTAGTGGAAGGACAAGAACAACGTAGGCCGGAGTTTGCACTGCAGCCGTCTGATGTCCCGCAGCAAACAATACCCCCGGGTGCCGAGCAAGGTGTTCCACCTATAGTAAATAAGGCTCAAGAGGATTTGTTTGATGATCGGCAAGGGCTTACTTCGTTTGAAACTGGGTATACACCGCCTCAATCTATTTACACCCCACCACAAACACCTGCACCGGGGCCTATACAAGTGCCGGGTCAGGAAACTCCTACTGATCTTACTCCTGAGCAACAAAAGTTCTTTACTGAAAAGAGTCTGGCAGGGCAGAGAGGGGTAGAAGAAGAACAGCAGCAGCAAAAGTTAGTTCGTCTACAAGAGCTATACGATGACAAACAGAGAGGGGTTTTACCTAGCCAGCAGGATCTGCAAGACTTCAAAGCATTAACTGCGGAACTCCCAGATTTTAAACCTGCGTTTGTAATTGATCCTAGCACTACCGCAAACTTAGGCATAAACAAGAACGCCGTAATTGTTAGGGGTGAAAACAGCATAATTGGTGAGGATATATCAGACCCAGTTGCTGCTAAGCGGGTAGCGGCTAAGTTACAAAAGCACGCTATAAATCCTAGAGTAGCCCCAGAGGTAAAAGCAAACATAACTGAGTTCTTAAAGAGACCAGAATTTCAGGAGACCCCAAGTGATACAGTCCAAGCGAGTGCAGAACCTGTCGTCGGCCCAACTGACGGAGGCGTTCCAGTATCTACAGAATCCGTCATTCCAACTCCGCCCAGTGCTGAAGCAACTGACACCCGGGGAGTGGTTAGTGGTGCAGGATATGCTGGAATACCTGCTGTGGGAAAGGTCACGAAACCTAGTACACTAAAAAAAGCCACTAAACCTAAAGCTAAACCTGCGCCTAAAGTAGAAGAAAAGTTACTTACTGAGGATGAACAGTATGAACGGGACGAACGCATAGCCGCAGCAAAGGAAAGACTTGGGGCCAAGCGTACAAAAGTATCCGCAGATTTAGAACAAGATTATAAAGAAGCACAAGGTAACGATAACCTGTACCGCAATGCGCCAGAGGGTACACAAGGTATACCTGTAGCCGAAGTTAAGAAGGCAGTTGATGCTATCTCAGCTAAGTGGGCTAATGCTCCTGATATTAGTGTCGTACAAAGTGTCAGCGACCTACCTACTAGCATACAAGAACAGATCACTAGAGATAAGGCAAACCCCAAGGGTATCTTTGATCCACAGACAAACACTGTACACCTTGTATCTGACAATATTACCGATGCTAGAGACGCTGCCATTACTGTTTCTCATGAGGCTCTAGGTCACTATGGGTTGCGTTCAGTGTTGGGCGGTGATTATGCCAAGACGATGAACCGTATCTACGATCAAAACCCAACTGTACAAAGAGCAGCTAATGCGAAGATCAAGCAGGGACTGGATAAGGCTACGGCAGTCGAAGAAGCACTTGCTGATATGCAAGGTGACAGAGCAGTACAGTCTGTGTGGCAGCAACTAAAGAATATTGTACGGCAGTTCTTGCAGCGCCTAGGTGTCACTAACCCAACAGATAAAGAAGTTAATGAGTTACTTGGTAGGGCTAAGGACTTCGTTGTTAAGGGGGGCCAGAAAGCGGCTGGGGAAACTGGGGCTAAGACTGCATACAGCCAGAAGGACCTAGATGAGGAGATCCCATATGACGAGAAGCCAGAAGTTAATATGGAGGTGCCCAAGTCTAATAAGTCTATAGAAGATAGGATAGGTGACACCCCCAATATGCCCGAGGGGATTAAGAGTGCCCTATTCAATACCGTAGTTAACGTCAAAGACTGGGGCACTAGGACTGGGTATGCTTTAGCCTTTGGTCGTGACTTAGCAGACATGATAGGCGACATAATACCTTCGGCTAAAGATTACTTCAAAATGCTGGAAGCTAAAGAAGCATCTCGTGTAAGCCACGAAGCTAAAATAGATGCAATCACTACCCGTGCCTATCAAGTTAAAGACTTAGCTGAACTAAACTCATTCCTAAAAGAATCTACTCGTAGCCAGAAGTGGGGGTTTAGTAAAGATAGGGCTGCTTGGCTAGATGTTAAAGAATCGGATCTAGACCCAGATATGAAAGCAGCATTTGAGGCACTTCTTCCTGATGCTCAGCAAGTAGCAATAGACATATTTAAGTATGGGCGTGAGTCTAGAAAAGAAATGCAGCGGCTAGTTGCTGAAGAAATAGAAGTAGGATTTAAGCAAGAGCTAGAGGGTGCATCCCCAAAAGAAGCTGAGGCGATTAAGGAAAGGCAGGCTAACATTACTATGTATGCAGACCTTATGAGCGAGATGAAGGGTCCGTATTCCCCCCTAGCACGATTCGGTAATTTTGTTACTGTAGCTAAGTCTAAAGAGTACGTGGACAATGAGCGTAATAAAAATTTTGAATGGTTAAGAAACCATAGGGGAGATGCAAAGCATTACGCTGTTGAGTTCTCTGATAGTCTTGGTTCTGCAAAGTACAGAGCTAGATCAATGGAGAAAGAGCTGAATAAGAAATACCCAAATGCTGGATGGAGTACAACAGCCTCTGCTAAAGAGACTCAGGCTACCGGTGTTACTGAAGCGCCGTGGAGTGCGTTCCGTAGATTAAAGACTATGGTTAGAGAGGAAGAGTCTATGGGTGGTAAGTACGCACTAGACCCAAAAGCCGCATCAAAGGCTAGAAAACATATAGACCAGCTACTAACAGACTTGTATCTAACTACACTAGCGGAGACTTCAGCTCGTAAGCATAATCTGAAACGGGAGAATGTTGAAGGTGCTTCTGAGGATATGATCCGGGCATTTGTATCTAAGGGCAAAGCAGATGCACACTTTATTGCTGCCTTACAAAACAACGGTAAGATCACTGATGTAATTGAGGAAATGCGTGGGCAAGCAAAGGAGGAAGATGGTAGTAGGGATACAAAGATACGTGCGCTGAACGAGATACTTATCCGCCACTCACTAGGTATGCAGTATATCGAGACTCCGATACAAGATAAGTTAATGCAGTTCAACTCTATCTGGACACTGTTAACTAAGCCCGCTTACTTCTTCCAGAATTTGACCCAGCCTTGGATGATGTCAATACCTGTTATGGGTAGGCATAAAGGGGTTGGAGAGATGAAGGCTGTAGCAGAACTTACAAAAACCTACGGTCAGCTTGCACCTGCATTTGGCAAAGAAGGATTCCTTAAAGGATTTACTTCCGGCAAGTTTGATATTGATTCCCTACCTATAAAGCCTGATGAGAAGGCTATGCTTAAGAGGCTCAAAGACCAAGGGATTCTAGACGTAGGTATCTCTAGAGACTTAGGATACTGGGAATCACGCGGTGGGTTGACGGGCCCAGTAATTGAAGCCATGCATAAGCTGAACACATTGGTGCGGCAAGTAGAAACAATCAACCGGGTTACCACTGCATTAGCTTCATATAGGTTAGTAGGTGGTGGACCAAAGGGGGAAACAGAGGCGTCTTACATTATCAACACTACACACGGTAACTACTCTGCTTCTAACGCCCCAAGACTTTGGTCAATGGTTCCGAAGGGTGCTGGTAACCTAATACTACAGTTCCGTAAGTTCCAGTTCATCCAAGCGTCCTTGATTATACGTTTGGCAACTACATCGATGATTGGTAAAAATGCGGTGCAAAAAGCTGCCGCAAGAAGAGCCCTTGCATGGACTCTAGCTCACTACGGGGTTATGACTGGTGTACAAGGTCTACCTGCTATGGCAATAATAGGCTACTTAGCCGCTGCTGCATTTGGTGAAGATGATGAGCCAGTTGATACTGAGCGGTGGTTTACCGAGAATGTAGCAGGTGGGGATAAAGAAATAGCTAAGCTGTTATGGCGTGGCGCTCCGTCATTAGTAGGGTTAGACCTAACAGGTATGCTGGGTGCCCAGAACATGCTGAGCATACTGCCTTATACAGATGTTAACCTAGCCGAGAGGGGTGGATACGAAGCTGCTGTTCTAGGGTTAATGGGTTCATTCATAGGTGGTACTGTTAACAATGGTGCAGATGGTGTTAACTTGATGATGAAGGGTGACTACTACAAGGGCATGGAGAAGATGCTCCCATCCGGGTTTGCTAAGGCTGCACAGTCATACCGCCTATCCTCAGAAGGATACACTAACAGCAAGTATGATTTACTGATGGGCCCTGAAGAGTTTACTGGGCTTATAGTACTAGCACAGGCATTAGGGTTGCGTACCGGGAAGGTTGCCGACATACAGAAACGCACTGGGCAAGTAATTGAGTTTGATAAGTACTACAAGAATCGTACTTCAGAGATTACCCACCGCTACACTAAAGCAGCTAAGGAGGGTGACTCACCAGAAATGTATAGGCTTAGGGATGAGTTTAGGGCGTTGCAAGATTCAAAGAGACGGAACGGGATCAAGCCACAACCTATTACTAACCTGACACAAGCAGTTAAAGAGCAGCGCAAACGGGAGAGAGGCACGGTAGAAGGTGTGCAAACTACTAAGGCTACCCGTAGATTTGTAACTGAAGGCGCAGAGGACTAAGAAAAAACCCCCCGGTGTTTAGTCGGGGGGCAAGGGGCACTACCAAGACTTTTAGTATATCACATCTTCCAGATTCTTAAACCCCGTATACCGCCTTCAATAACCACCTTGGTTAGTACTTTTATCTTCAACCTCTTCGTAGTACCGAGTAGCTCCAGCCTAGCATTGGCACAGTTTAGGCAAGGGATAAAGATCGAATACCCCCTCCTAAACTTCTTCCACTCTACGCCGTAACTAACTCCCTCCACCAGCATCTTCACCCTCAGCAGGAACTAAACCCTCTAAGCCTATGAAATCAGGGTTATTACAGTCAATAACAAGGGAGTTAACTCCGGGGGCGAGTACCTTCATACCCTTAGATAGCCGCTTGTTCTCAGAATCCAGCAATATGCCCATCTTCTTTAAGTGGCTACAAGTCTCCTTATAGTTAATCTGTAGCTTAACGCAGTCAGCTTTAAAGCCTTTAGACGCTAGGTACATCTTCTTAGTATCGGGCTCATACCGGATAAGCAGTTCCGCCTTGGGCTCGAGTACAGGGAATGTTGGTAGGCTAGACCTAGGATCTACCCCGTTGTTTACCACTAAGATATTCTGCAGATGGCGGTTGATATAGTCAGCTACAACCAATACGGCGCTATCTGAATGAGGGGCTACTTCTGCCCGTATACCCAGTACCATCGTAGTTGCTGCCATGTATATAGCCTTCATGTCCCAGTCTATTAAACCAAGCTGCTTGGCAATCAAGCCTCCGGTTATATTAGCGGCTAGGGCTGCTGACCAGATACGCTCACGTTGCGTTAGCTTCAACTCTAGGTCTATCTTTGCCTGTATGCTAATACATGTAGCCTTGGCTTCCTCTAAGTTATTGACCAGCCACTCAGCGTATATTTCCCCAGCGTGCCCGTAGTTCTGCTTCAACTGGTGGTCAAACATCTGCTTGGCAAAGGACTGCTCTAGTGTACTGGTGTAGTCTATCTTGTACTCTATCAGCCGCATCATCTCACCGTCGGCGCTGTTCTTCATAGTGGTCATCTTCTCTACAAAGCTGGCGTTAGAACTAGCCAGAGATATAGACTGCCATGAAGTTAAGTTAAGACGTAGCTCGTTAGTTGATGCCTTAACCCTATCCTTACCCCGCCCTTGAGACATGCTGTATGCTAGGGTAGAGAAGTCAACCGGAGTCATGTTGGTCATTTCATCTACTGTGTTAGGTAGATTGTTCATCACCCCTAACCGCATGATCTTAGCGTTAAGAGTGTCGTTCCACATAGACCCTAGCCTGTCAGGGTTGCCATATACACTGTTGCACATATGTAGAATCGTGGTTTTGCCTGTACCAGACTTAGGGTGTATTACGTTGATGATCGCCCCGTTCTGCTTTAAGAACTTAAGTAGAGGCGAACCAAACGCAGTCAGCGCAGCAAAGGCATGAAGCTCTAGCCCCGGTCTGCCGTACAGGTTGAATACTTCCTTCCACTTCTCTAGTGTCCCTGCTGGTTGTAGTGCGGCGGCTATGTTTGCCGTAGTTGATGAAGGGGGGCTGTGGAATATACCGTCACGGGTTATCTCCCTGTCCCCTATGATGAACTTGCTGTCATCGTCTGCCCATCCAAATTGTAATCTCATGAGTTCTGCCTTCCTTTTAAATTGTAGCTCTCTAATTGATAGTAGGATGAACTCGGTCAGGTGACCAAACTGCTTTAGGCCACATATAACACCGAAGCTAGATAGCACCTTACGAAGTTCATTCTTGTCTGTAACTGCTGTATTAGGTATTACAAACTGCTTAACCCCATCTCGAGGTAGGTGCAGCTTCATTACTACTACGTCCCCTAAGACGGGATCACGCATACGCTTTACTACATACAGGTCATGCTCGTACACCCGTATTGGTTCTACTTCTTCATCAGCAGGTGCTAAGTAGACGCCGCCTGACTTACCCCTAAAATAAGGACTGGGGTACTTAGGAATCTTGTGGACTTCCACTTCTTCTGCTTCATCTTCGGAGTCTACGACTACTGTGTTATCTGCTTCAGTGGCCTCGACTATCTCTTTGCCTAGCTGTATAGGAGTCTTGATCTTCCCCTTATGTGGGCAACCTTCACACCCACCGGGGTTAGACTTATCAAACTCCGCACAACTATGAGGCCCACCTATGTGCGCTATCTTTTGCTCAGTAGTAATCGGGTCGTAGTCTTGATGCCCTTGTGATAACTTATGAATCGCTTTGTCTTTATCTACACAAAACTTAGCTATGGATAACGCATCAAACCATCGTGGCTCTGATAACGATTCCCTGTTCTCGTAGCAATCAAGTAGCTGTGCACACCCCGTACCACTAGCACTGCGGATCATAATCTTGCTGAACTTAGATATGGTGCTGTCCATCATGGACTTAGCCAGTTCGGTTAGTTCGCGCTTAGGGGGTACTTCAGACCTCTCTTGTACTCCGAGTAAGTTCTTTAGCGTTTCAAATTCTATCGGCGGAGCATAGCCAATTACGTCTACTCTCTCAGGCGGTTCATCTTTAAAGTTATAGGTTCCGGGGATTCTAAGCACACGGGCTACTTCAAATACTTTCCCGTCTATGTGGAAGTTATGAATTACGCAAAGTGCTCTTAGTCGTTCTGCTACGGGCTCCCATTCCTCTCTTGTTACGGATTCAGTAAGGGGCCAGTACACATGTATACCCCGTCCAGAATTAACAATCAGTGGCTTTGGTAGCCCTATTATCTTGCAGAAACGCTTTAGTTCATTAAGCCCTGTAGTCTGGTCTATGTAACCATCTGGCCTACCAGTTTTGGGATTGATCTCGGCCTTACTCTCCCCGCAATCAATATCCAACCAAAACGCTTTTAGTGCTTTGACGTTCTCCTTGAACCTATTTTTATTAGTCTCAAACTTAGCTACGCCGAAGTACACGTTACGTTTCTGGGCTACAAACTTTGCTACTACTACATCCACTTCCTCCCTTGTCTCTACAAGCTCTTGCCTGACATTGTCCTTACCCTTTATACCAAGCACTGCAAACCATCCATCGGATGGCTGGACAATACTCAGAAGGTCTTTGTCTGTCATAGTCAAAAAAAGAGGGAGTTACCCCCTTATGCTCTCTTGTGGGCTGTTAAAACTACTTATTGAGTGAGGCTAGGAACTGTTTTATTGTTGCGACCATGATGTTCAATGGATCAGAAGCCCCGATAAACCAGTTGTAAATGGTCTGCCGACTAACCCCTAGACTACTAGCTACTGTAGACACTGGGATATTCCGCTTGATGCACGCCCTGCCTAGACGCACACCAAGACGGGACCTATCGGCCTCGCTATTTTGCTGGATAATACTAGCACTGTAGCCGGTAGTCATAGTTATTAGTCCTTGCTCCAATCGTCAACTACATCTGCCAGTGACTGTTTAGTTTGCGGTGGTAGTTCTACCTTCTTAGCCGGACGCTTGATAGGCTCTTCGATTACTTCAGCATCTTCTTCGTCGGGCTCATCAGAACGGGCTATCTTAGGCTTTTGCTCTATTGCAATCGGCTGCTTAGTTACCTTGTCAGCTTGAGCAACAGTGATCTTAGTATACATCTGGGTCTCAGGTCTAGCTTGAGCTGCTTTAACCAGTGCATATTCTTCGTCGGTTATACCCCGTAGTGGCGTAAATGCAAGCTCCATAGAGTCTGCGTTCAAGTCATAGCTTATGTTGGTAACCACATTGTCAGGTGATTCGCCGTTAGCAAGCAGGAACTTGATGTAGCTCTCGAAAGGATGCACGTTGCCTGTACCCTTACCAAAGATAGACTTAGCAGGGATGTTGAACTGATACACATCGCCCGGGGCATCGTTCTCAACTAGCACAGAGATACGGCGTTGGAACCTGCAAGCCCTGCTCTTCTCGCTTTCGCCAGAACCAGCTATGTTCATTGGGCAGTCAGCGCAGTTGGTATGCTGTTTGTCTGATGCAGCTTCTTCGGGCTTATCACCTAAGTTAGACCAGCAGTTAGGCAGGGTAGCTTCTTTAGCAGGATCAAATTTTTCTTTGTAGAATATACGGGATACCTTTGGCAGTGCGTACACGATGATTACGTTAATCTCACCACGTAGGGCATCACCGATTTGCTTGCCGTTTACTAGGCGCTTGAACGTACCATTAACATTGGTTTGTATACGGCGTGAAGTACTGGCGTTAGTGGCTGATCCAAATGCCTTAGCAAAATCGCTAAGCTCTCTCTTGGTAGAAACAACAGCACCATCTTGTTTGAAAATAGCTAGGTTACTCATTTACTGCTCCTTATATTTTATTAGGCTTACGAACTTGTACGGTGTAACTACGGTCTGCTTGCATACCTATAGGGAACGCTTCGGGATTAGCTTCTAGGAACTCCTTCATATTCGTCCCGTGGATTCTTTGCTCCAGTAAGAAAGGTGCATCATGTTCTGATATGAACCGATACATCGAATCCCAATCACTCGTCCAATACCGTGTAGAAATCCTACGAGAGACTGTTCCTACTGGCGTTCTGATACTGTCTAGGTTCTGCTCTTTGCATAAGTTCAAGAGGCTTTGCCCGACAATACCAAACTGCTCTTTCAGTGATGCTAACTCTTCTTTATGCTGCGTTTCCTTTTCATCTATAGCATTACGAATCTTTAGGTACACCTTTACTAGCTTGTTGATGTTTACTTCGTCGTCTAACATTTTAATCTCCTTCCTGTTTTATACCATAGTAACTATATCACAACCTTTGACAAAGTCAAACACTTTCTGATATTTCTTGGCGGTATAAATCTATTATCTTCGTATGATTTGTTATGTTGCCTTGCAGCATTTTATACAACCTGTTCTCTACTTCACTACCCCGTATATGCACAATAGTCATGGCGTTCTTCTGCCCCGGACGGTTGATACGGGCATTGGCTTGTAAATAGGTCTCTACGCTAGTTACGGGCGCATACCAGATAATAGTACTAGCCGCAGTTAATGTAAGACCGTGTGATGCAGCTTGAGGTTGTATGATTAGCACATGTGGATCAGGTAACTCTTGGAACTGCTTAATCACCTCACTGCGCTTGTTAACTGAAACCTGCCCGTTGATAACCCCGCACGATATTTTGTTCTTCTCAAGAAACTCTCTGAACAACTCTATAGTATGGGTGAACGGAACAAACACCAGCACCTTATGCGATGATTCTTCAATCACCTCTAGGATTACCTGTAGCCTATTAGATACATCAAACTCTATGATTTCTTTATTATCCGAATAGACAGCACCACCAGATATTTGTAGTAGCTTGTTGAGGTTAACAGCGGCGTTAACTGAAGTGACTGATTCGCCATCCGCAGTTAGAGTCATCTGCCTCTTAAGCATGTTGTAGTACTTCTGCTGTTGCGCTGTTAGTGGCGCTTCACGGTCAACAAAGGTTACCTCGGGTAGATCGAGACACTGATCCTTCTCAAACCGAATGGCTGGCTGTAGCACCTTGTGCACTACCTCCTGTGCCTGTGGCTTAGGAATCCAACGGAACTGCGAGGCTTTGTACATCACCTGATCTCGGAACTGACCGTAGTACTTAGGGCATCCTTCGGGGTTAATCAGCTTTGCTATACCGTAAGCATCTAGAGGAGACTGCGCCGCTGGCGTACCTGTTAGCATCCACACCCACTTAGCACTAGCGCATACATCCCTCAGTACCTTCCACCTATTAGTCTGCATATTCTTATAGGCGTTGCACTCATCAACTACAACCAGATCAAACGTGCCGTCATCTATGACTTCATCTTTAACAACAGCTAGGCCATCGAAGTTGATTACTACAAACTGAGCACCCGCAGCGATGATCTTAGCGCGTGTCTTAGAGTCGCCATGAGCAACAGAGCAACTACGGTGCATAGCAAACTTGAACATGTCCACTTGCCAAGCCGACTTCATAATAGACAGGGGGCATAGCACCAGCACACGGCGTATCTCCCCTATGTTTATGAGGTAGTCAGCAGACCAGATAACAGATGCGGTCTTACCCGTACCTTGCTCATTGAAACAAAACGCCTTCTTGTGTAAGGTTAAGAACGAAGATGTTTCCTTCTGGTGAGCAAATGGAGTAAGCCTACCTGTCCACTTGTAGTCCCGCTTGATCGTTGAAGGCACATCCTTGATACGAAGTTTAGCGAGGGCTTGTGCTTCCTCTAGCCCCCAGTGTATTGCCACCTCGTATACATCTTCTTCCTGACTTACTACCTTACTCTTCTTGATACTTTCTGTTATTAGATGGGGTCGTTTTGTCCGAACCAGTAATATTTTATCGTCTATTATTTTCATTTAACTGAGCGATCTGCTTTCCTTTTAAAAGATCTGTTGGCACTGGCGGTTTTTACGCTCAGGTTGGAACTATCATTTGATCCGCCTTTGGACAGCGGCTTGACGTGATCTACATCTTTACCATCACCCTTACTTACGCTACCGGATTTCTCTAGCTTGCTACGTGCAGTGTTACGCTTAGCACGGTTCTTCTTTTGTTCTTCCGTTCCTTGATACTGTTCGTACTCTTTCTTGTATGGTCTAGGCTTGTTTACGTAAGGCATTATCTTCTCCTTTGATGTTCACAATGATGTACTGGGCAAAACTTACACAGCGGCCCTGATGATGCGTTCCACACTCCTGTTTCTTCGGCAGTAGCAAGACGATCTAGCTCCGGTTCAAATGTGTTGAAGTATGAATCACGAAGCTCGGCGTGGTGCTCCTTGTGTATGAACTCTTTACTTACTACAAACGCTAACGCTGACTTGATCTTCTTAAGCTCGGGGAAGTGGATGAACAGCGCAGCAGCTATAGCATCTAACTGTTTAGTATCTGCATACTTAGCGTTCTTACTGGTCTTGTAGTCTACAGAGAAAGCTATCTCCCCTTTCCTAATCACCAGATCAGCTACACCACGCCACCATACATCGGCATCGAAGAAACCACAGGGTGCGTATCCAG
>Ga0049081_10000186_pt1 | contig 24450 bp, 8 predicted proteins | sample GreLakmeER78MSRF_FD_66717 | JGI IMG/M metagenome (GOLD analysis project Ga0049081, IMG submission 66717) | Freshwater lentic microbial communities from great Laurentian Lakes, MI, USA - Great Lakes metaG ER78MSRF | ecosystem: Environmental > Aquatic > Freshwater > Lake | place: Great Lakes...
GGATCTGATCCCAAACGCAATGACTTTGCGTATAAGATTAAATTTATTATTAGTCCTTACAAAGTTGACAACTTAGAAAGTGTGTACTTTCCGCGACCGGTATTTGCTGGAATTCATAAACAGTATTCTTACTGGTTCACTGGAGAAAACACCCAGGTATTAGACTTTCAGCAAGACTTCAACGCATTATATTACGAAGTCATCAGTGGCAGAGTAGCCACACAAAGCATCACTTCGAGTGGACGAGAATTGGCCAAACGATTTTATCAACCAACTAGTGGACAAAGTGATCAAGGAGCCAGTGGTAAAACCAACGAAGTATCAGCCAATGCCGCAGATTATTTGTACAGTCCAACTGATCAAGCCGAGGCAAAAGTGCAAATTATTGGTGATCCTGCCTGGCTTCAACAAGGCGAAGCATTTGCTGGATTTAGACCAAATCAGTTTAATTTTAATGCATTTTTACCTGACGGTACCATCAATTATGATGCACAACAAATTTTGTTTGAAATAGATTTTAACCTGCCAGTTGATTATAATATTGGTACTGGTCTTCAAGACCCAGGCCAAAATAACTACAATGCAAACCGTGCTGGTGGTATTGCAGGACGTGCTAGACAAAGTTACATTTATTATGCATATGAAGTTACTAGTTTTTTCAAACAAGGTAAGTTTACTCAGGAGCTCAAAGGTAAGTTGCGTAAAACATTGATACCTAAAATTGAAGAAGTACCAACTTGGGACATTGATCCCTATTATCCAGAAACTACAGCAGAAGAAAATCAGCAAGCAGTTGAGGATGCAATTGCCGCAGATGCTCGAACAGCCGACATAGGCAACACCGGACAGGACATTACATCAACACCTTTCTCTGCACCTGAGGCTGGTATTGATCCAGGAACAAACACAGATGTTAGAGACCAGGCCGGTATTTCAGCCACCGAAGCCAGTTTTAACTTGACTAGTCAGGAACCAGAATATCGATTAAGCCCTGCACAACAACCAAGCCCTCCCACCAGCGACGGTGTGGTAGTTGGGTTAGCTGACGGCCCGCCTAGTCCAGCAGCCGCTGGCGCCACTGGGTTGACAGACAATGATCCTGATATTGTAACACAAAATGAAATAGTTACTCCCAGAGCATTACCAGCATCAGGCAGCACTGTGGTTCCAATTGATGCAAGTCAATACGAAACTGAATACAAGGATGCACAACAAACTAGTCTGATTGCGTTGGTAAACTGGCAGGATGCAGTAAACGCATCAAACTCAATTAACTTCCCTGGAGCCACCAACACCACGCCTGATCCAACAGCACGAACTAATTGGATTGCGGCTAGACAACTTGCGGCAGATTTAAAAGTAACATACAACCAAGCAACGCTTGCTGAGGACAATGCATATTCTAAACTAGTAAATGCTAGAAATGCATCAACCACAGAAGGACAACAATTAATTGCTCGTGAAACACGAGGAGGCTGATAAATGGCAGAGAATATAGGACGAAGTAAAGGTCGCGGAACCGGATATAAATTTGATCGTGGCGGCATGCCTGCTGAGGGTGGCCCGTATGTTGGTACTGTGGTCAACAATGTTGACGGCACCCGCACAGGACGACTTCAGGTGTACATAGAGCAGTTTGGTGACGGCACTGTGACATCTAAAATACCGCAGTCAGATAAATCGTTGTGGCGTACAGTGCGTTACCTAAGCCCGTTTTATGGGCAGACACAACAAGGTGCCAGCGGTGGCGTGGGCAAGTTTGCCAACGGAAACCCGCATAGCTATGGTATGTGGTTCACTGCCCCTGACATTGGCAGTCAAGTGATTTGTTTCTTCATCGGCGGCGATCCAAACAAAGGTTATTATGTTGGATGTATTCCACAACCGGGACTTAATCACATGGTGCCGGCTATTGGTGCAGCCACTGAGTTTAATGCCGACAACGATGCACAAAAATCATTGTTTGCCAATGCCAAGCAACTGCCGGTTATTGAGATCAACAGTGCCAACGCAAGGATTAGCAATGATCCTAGATTTTTTAACCAACCAAAACCGGTTCACAGCGTTCAAGCCAGCATTTTATTTGCACAAGGTCTAGACACAGATACTATACGCGGCGCTATCACTTCAAGTAGTCAACGAGAAAGTCCAAGTCGTGTATTTGGTGTTAGTACTCCGGGTCGGCCAATTTATCAAGGCGGAGCAACGCAGACTGATTCCACCAATCTAGCATCTGGACAAACTACAGCAGCCAACATGAAAATCATAGGCCGACGCGGTGGCCATACACTTGTGCTTGATGACGGTGACACCACCAACAAGGATAATTTAATTCGTATCCGAACCAGTAAAGGTCATCAAATCACCATGAGCGATAATGGTGATTGTTTTTACATTACCCATGCCAATGGCCTAACTTGGATGGAATTTGGAAAAGAAGGCACAGTTGATTTGTATTCAACTAATAGTGTTAATGTGCGTACTAGAGGAACTATTAATTTACATGCTGACAAAGATATTAACATGTTTGCTGGCGGCAAAATTAATATGAAAAGCTCAGAAGCCATGGTATTAGAAAGTGCTACTTCATTAACAGCCATGTGTGTTGACGACATGAAAATATACAGCAAAGGCACAATTGGAGTCCTTAGTGACGGAACCCTAGCATTACAATCTGGTGGTGAAGGCAGCTGGGGCGCAGGTGGCTCGCTGACATTTGAAGGGGCGCCCATAAACTTAAACAGCGGTGGCGCAGCTTCGGTTGATGCACCTACCCCGTTAACCACTACCACACTAGACGATACATCATTTCAGGATGGCACTGGTTGGACTGTTGATAGTGGTGCATTGGAAAGCATTGTAACTCGGGCACCCACACATGAACCTTATCCTTATCATAACAAAGGTGTTACTCCTGACGGTGCTGATGCTGGCACTGGCGATGCTACTCTTAGCGATGAAGAAATTGCAGACAACAATGCAGCCTTGGGCGACTTTCCAGGATAACATATAGCATGGCAACCGCAAAATTATCAAATACCGCAGTTTTATTAGCCAATGTGCCAGTGGTCAACGGCATCACAGCCGCAGATTTTGTCAAGCAGCCAGCAGTCAGTAAGACGTTTGGCAAATTTAAATCCACAGAGATACAAGGTCTAATAGCCCAGGCTGCTAAAAGTGCTGGCCAAAGTGCAGATACCGTTAGCAATACAACCGGGGTTGGGCAGTTTAGTTTTACGCCAACTCAACTTGAAAGTGTGGGTTATTTAAAACCAGATACAGTATCTAGATTTTTAACCAACAGCACAGATATTGTTACAGTGTTAAGTAGTCCCATAGTCTGGACTGGAAAAAATGGCGTACTATCGTTGGAAGTATTGTTGTCTGACAGCAAAATACAAAGCACCATACAGTATGAACTGTTACAATTGGGACTTGCACAATTAACTAGTACTAGAGCCAGTATTGGTAATGTTGCAATCAATAATTTAACTTCGCAGGAATTGGGCGGTATTGTACAGGCTAGTGCAAAGTACGGTGCCGCAGTGACAACCCAATGGATCAAGGGACAGGCACCAGCAAGCATTGTTACCAATATTAAAATAATTGCTCAATCTGGAGAATACGCAGTATATGTAGTTGATGCAAAGTTCCCAGAAAATATCAAAGGCCAAGAAACCCCAAGCTCGGTATCAGGCACAGTTACGTTGACTACTCTAAGTGAAAACGTGACAAAAATTATCGGTAACAATAAAGTCTAACCGATAAATATCAATTATGACAACATTTATTGGGTTTAACACACAAAATCAATACAAGAAGTTTACCTTAGTTGACTTTGAGTTAATTAAACGAGACCTTCTCAATGCTTTAAACATACGCCAAGGTCAGTTGGTTGGAAGACCAGCCTACGGCACACGAATATGGGATTATGTATTTGAAAGCCAGGTACAAGAAACTCAAGCAGGCATGGAGCGTGAAATTCAACGTGTCTGTGGCGGCGATCCTAGGATATTTGTGCAGAGTATCAATGCATATCCTCAAGAAAATGGCATGTTACTTGAGCTACTGATTAGTGTGGTCCCTAGTACAAACGCAGAACGCTTGGCTATATTTTTTGATCAAGAACAGCGCACAGCTAGTTACGTATAAACAGTACGGTTTATGATGTCCATAAATAATAAAAACAACGGACAACCATGGCACGTACTACTAGACAAACTGCAATTTTTGGGGTTGAGGACTGGAAAAGAATTTACCAGACCTACCGCGAAGCTGACTTTCAAAGCTACGACTTCGAAACTCTACGTAAGAGCTTTGTAGATTATCTACGATTATATTACCCAGAAACATTCAATGACTATATCGAAAGCAGTGAGTTTATTGCATTGCTGGATGTCATGGCATTTATGGGACAAGCACTTGCATTCCGTACTGACTTAAATACTCGTGAAAATTACCTTGACACTGCTGAACGCCGTGACAGTGTGGTTCGTTTAAGTAATTTAGTTAGCTATACACCAAAACGTAACACTGCGGCCCAGGGATTATTAAAAGTTTTCTCAGTGACTACCAGCGAATCAGTGTATGATTTCAACGGAGTTAATCTTAGCAATATCACAGTTGACTGGAATGATCCTACCAATACTGATTGGCAAGAACAATTTACCACAATTTTAAATGCGTCATTAGTCAGCAACCAACGTGTTGGACGCCCGGGTAATCGTCAAAATATACTAGGCATAGACACTAGTGACTATGCTATAAATCTTGTACCTGGATACCTACCAGTTGTGCCATACAATTCCACAGTGGATGGAGTTAACATGCCATTTGAAGCCGTGAACAGTACCACCGTTGGCAAAGACTACATATACGAACCTAGTCCCAAACCCAGCGGTAAATTTAATGTGTTGTTCCGCAATGATCAACTAGGGTTTGGCAGTCCAAACACTGGATACTTCTTTTTATTCAAGCAAGGCGTCCTACAGAACCAAGATTTTAACCTAGCTGAAAGAATATCTAACCGCCAAGTAAACATCAACATTGAAGGCATTAACAACGAAGACCGTTGGTTGTACCAATTAGATAATGTTGGAACCATTCAAGGTGAGTGGCAGTATGTTGACAACGTTTATGCTGGCGCAGTAGAACAATTAGCACCAGACTTGAGACAATTATTTGCGGTGACTAGTCGCGCCAATGATCAAATCACACTCAACTTTGGCGATGGTGTGTTTAGTGAAATTCCTGTGGGACTTTTTAGAGCGTATGTACGTGCATCAAATGGATTATCATATATCATTAATCCAGAAGAAATGCAAAGTGTGATTATTCCCATCAGCTATGTTAGCCGCACCGGTAGACTTGAAACGATTACATTTACCTGTGGTATCACTACTCCGGTCAGCAATGCACAGAGTCGTGAAAGTATTGACGAAATTAAACAACGTGCTCCAGCAAGATACTACACACAGAATCGTATGGTCAACGGCGAAGACTACAATAACTTTCCGTTCACAGCCTACAACAGTATCCTGAAGAGTAAAGCTCTTGCTCGTAGCAGTGTTGGTACTAGTCGATTCTTGGATCTAGTAGACAATACTGGCAAGTATTCTAGTACTAATACGTTCAGCAGTGATGGTGCGCTATATGAAGAATCTGAAGCAACACCAACATTCCAGTTTACTTGGTTTAGCCGTAACGATATTGCTAGTACCATTGCTAATTTACTGCAACCGTTATTGGCAGCACCATCAACCTTACAGTTTTATTACTCAGACTTCCCAAGACCCGGACTTACCGGACTTAGTTTGATCTGGCAGCAAAGCACAGTTGCAGTCAACGAGTCTTCAGGTTATTTTAACAACAGCACTGGCTCGCCGCAGCCAGTTGGGTCTTTTGTAACCACAAATGCACAATATATCACAAAAGGTGCATTGATTAAATTTGTTCCGCCAACTGGATATTACTTTGATTCAGACAAGCGGTTAAAGTATGGTGTGCCAGTCAGCGCCGACGAAACAACTGTGTTGTGGGCAAGTCCAATCTTGGTAGTTGGTGCTGGCGATAATCAGGGAACCGGTAACCTAGCTGATGGAACCGGTCCGGTGATATTAAACAACTTTGTACCAACTGGAGCAATTGCAACAGTAGTAATACCAGTGTTTGTCACAGATCTACCAGCGTCACTTGAAGATCAAATGATTGAACAAATTGTATTGTATCGAGATTTTGGACTTGGATTTAATAATCAAACTGGTGAATGGTATCTAATTACATCCACTAACTTAGCTGTTAACCAACCTTTTAGTTTAGCCAATGCTGGAAACACATCTGGCACTAATGTGGATGCAAGTTGGATGGTACAGTTTACCACCGATGGCGAAACATATACTGTGGTTCTACGTGGTTTAAATTACTATTTTGGCAGTGTGTTACAGACTAGGTTTTTCTTCTACACAGGAGAACCAATTTACGATAGTCGCACCGGTACTGTGATTAAAGATTTTGTTCGGGTGTTAAAAACTAATAGTAAACCAGACAGTAACCTTCCCTTAGAAGGCGATACAGACTTAACCATCATTGGTCAAGAAATTGAAAGTGATGGCTATGTCAACGATTATCAAGTCATTGTTAGCTACCGAGACAGCGACTCAGATGGTGTTGCTGATAACCCAGACTTTTTTAATGATATTGTAGCACCAAATATTAATAGCAATACCAAATATGTATTCTTCCAACAGACTGTAGACTTTGATAATCTAGAACGATACTTATTAGTTGAGTATGGTGTGGTTAACTCAGCTTACGCCACCAAAAATAACATAGAACTAGTCAAAGGCGAATACATTCTCACACAAATTTTCTATGCATATAGTCAAAAAACCTTCTGGGAACTTACGCTAACTTCTACAGGCAGTCGTGAATTAATTCAACGCAATGATTATATTGCAAGAGTTGGCCGCCAAAGGTTGTATTTCCAATATCGTCACAATGCTCCGTTAAGTGCCAGAATAGACCCAGGCACAACAAATATTATTGACGTGTATCTGGCAACACAGGAATACTACACTGCATATCAAAATTATGTAAGAGACGTCACAGGCAAGGTTCCTGAACCATCACAACCCACCATTGACGAGTTAAGCGTGGCCTACAGTGGGTTGCAAGATTATAAGATGATCAGCGATAATATGGTGTTAAACAGTGTTACTTTTAAACCGTTATTTGGTGCCAACGCCGCAGAATATCTGCAAGCAACAATTAAAGTTATCAAAGCACAAAATAGTACAGCAAGCACCACCGAAATCAAGAGTGCAGTGATTGCTAATATTAACAATTATTTTACAATTGACAAATGGGACTTTGGCGATACATTTTACTTCAGCGAGCTCGCTGCCTATTTGCATGACAACATGGGAGGCATAATTAGTTCAGTAGTGTTAGTTCCTTTAAATTCTGAAAAGAGCTTTGGCGATTTATATGAAATACGAAGTGAACCGAACGAAATTTTTGTTAATGCCGCAACTGTGGCAAACGTAGAAGTGATTGATGCACTTACTAGTACAAATATCAAAACAGCACCAGGCAGTGGAGTAATTTAATGGCTCGAGTTAGAACGGTAGACTTTTTACCAGAAATTTTTCAAACAACAACAAATCGACAATTTTTGTCAGCTACTCTTGACCAACTGGTACAGGAACCCAAGTTTAAAAAAACACAGGGATTTATTGGAAGAAAAATTGGCCCTGGTGTAAACCCCCAAGACAAATATGTAATTGAGCCAACAGTTGAGAGAACTGATTATCAACTTGAGCCGGGCGTTATTATCAATGATATCAATACCAACAAACCCAACGATGCAATTACATATCCAGGAATTTTAGATGCATTGCAATTACAAGGCGCAGATGTTAGTAAACCGTCTCGCTTATTCACCAGCGATTATTATACGTGGGACCCGTTTATCGACTTTGATAAGTTTGTAAATTTTAGTCAGTATTACTGGCTGCCACTGGGACCCGACTCGGTTGATGTTGGCAATGATGCGTTACCAGTTACTGGTGATTATACAGTAACACGCTCACCATTATCATACACTTTTAGTGACCTGCCGGGCACAAATCCAATTATTACACTAGTGCGAGGCGGAAATTATAAATTTGAATTAAACCAAGCCGGCCACCAATTCTGGATTCAAAGTAGCCCAGGCGTCAACGGGCGCAGTCCTGTGTCTCCCAACACGTCAAGTAGAAATGTGTATGGGGTAGTAAATAATGGTGCTGAATTTGGCACTGTAACATTTAATGTTCCAAAAAAGAATGCCCAGGATTTTTATTATAACCTAACTCAAGTTGCATCAGTTGATTTACTTGGGCAAAATTTAAAACCAGCAGACATTGATGGTGTTCCGTTAAATGAGTTTTTAACAACATATCCCACTGGCATCGACGGAATCACTGACCTTCGGGGTCGAAGTATTATTTTCCCTAGCCGTTCAGAGGGAGGCTGGAATATCACAACGTTGTTTGATCCTGTAGTTGCAAATAGTAATAATAATGGACTGCCGGGATCGTTTGACACATACTCATTTTCTCAAGATACAGAAATTACAAGTATCAACGAACGGTACAGTGTTTGGCAAATTAATTATATACCAGACACCGACGGAAGTTTTATCTTACAATTAGTTAGTATTCGGAGTATCAACGACAAGGAAAAGTTTCAAATTTTGTTTGGAACACAATGGGCTAGTACATTTTGGTACAAGTATGATGGGATATTTCTTGAAGTACCAGCACTGACAGCCGTGTCTGATATACTATACTATCAAGACAGCACCAATCCAGTAATTTTTGGACAGATTCGATTACAAGAACCAACTGGTGCTGAAAATAGTTATTTGTTTATTGAAGATATTGTTGGCAAAAAGAATTACACCAGCCCAAATGGGGTGGTGTTTACCAACGGACTAAAAGTTCAATTTCAAGGTCGTACACTGCCAACAGAATTTGAAAACAACATGTATTATGTTGAAGGGGTGGGTACTGCAATCCAGTTACTGCCCACAGTGAATTTTGTTACGCCAGAAGCATATACCACCAGTCAAACAATTCCATACGACAGCACGTTCTTTGACTCAGACAACTTTGATGCAAACTTAAATGCACCACGTCAGCAAGATTATATTACCATCAACCGAGCCAGCGAAGATTTAAATGCGTGGACTCGCAGTAATCGTTGGTTCCACATTGATGTGATTCAAGCAACATCTGAGTATAACAATCAACCAATTGACACTTATAATATTAGTCGTGGCAAACGTCCAATTTTAGAATTCCGGCCTGGTGTAAAAATTAATCAGTTTGGAACTAAAGGCAAACGTCCAGTTAATGTTATTGATTTTACTGAAACTGATGCATTAAGCAATATCAATGGTCTAACAGGCTATGGCATTAACGGCTACTCGTTGATTGCAGGAACTCGGATTATTTTTGCCGCAGATATTGACGATCAAGTCCGTAATAAAATTTATCGTGTAGAATTTATTAAACCTGATTCTGTGCTGCCGTTGATACAGCAACCAGTTATTAACTTGGTTCCCGCAGAAGATGCAACGCCGTTAATTGACGAAACTGTGGTTTGCTTAAATGGTATTACACTACAGGGTAAAAGTTTTTACTTTGATGGGATCACCTGGACATCAGCACAGGATAAAATAGCAGTTAATCAACCGCCATTGTTTGATGTCTATGACGTTGATGGATTTTCATTGGGTAATAGGGCCAAGTACCCCAGTTCAACATTTGTTGGATCAAAATTGTTTAGCTATGCTCAGGGCAGTTCTGGTAGTACCAAAGATGCAGTACTGGGATTCCCCTTAAAATATCTATCGTTAAACAACGTTGGTGATATTGTATTTGATAATAATTTATACACTGACACATACATTTATGTTAAAGATAGTGTCAGCGAAACTGTGGACATTAGCGTGGGCTTTGCTAGACAGTACAGTTCAAGAGTTGACTACCAATCGTTGTTGGGCTGGCAAAATGCTGCCGCAAAGAGCCAAAATTATCAACAGTTTAGTTTTGTCTGGGACGGAACTGTTTTAAAATTGGATATTCCAGTAATACTCGAAGCTGAATATCCCGGAATTAAAGCCTATGCCAACAGTGCATTTATTGATCCATCCAACTATGTGGTGACTGTGACCGATACAGGCACAGAAATTCTAATGTTGCAGGAGTATGTGCTAGGAACAATCATTGAACTTGTGGCACTTAGTGACCAGGCCAGCCGTGTGGGGTTTTATCAAGTGCCCAGTAATCTTGAATGTAATCCGCTGAACTTAAACTCGTCAAACTTTACATTGGGTACTATTAGAAATCATTATCAAAGCATTGCTGAAAATTTAAAGCAGATCACTGGCAAAATTAACGGTGCAAACAACAGTAGAGACTTGGGTAATATTATTCCTTATGGATTAACATTATTGCAACAAAGTAGCCCGTTGACTTTAACTGGGTACTTCTTACGTAAGTCTGAGTATCAAGTATTTTCAGCTATTGAATTTAACAGTCGGGAATATACAAAATACAAATCAAGATTACTTGACAAGGTAGTAAAAACAGATTGGGGCACACTAACGGTGCCAGAGATCTTAACCAATGCAGTTGTTGATGTGTCATCAGGAAGAACTTCGTTGTCGCCTTTCTATTGGAGTGACATGTTACCAGCCGGTAGTGTGTATACTGAAAATATATATACTTTTACTTCAATTTCGACCTACATTTTTGATACAATACAAACCTACGATTTTAACAGCAGTAACTATTTAGGATTGTTGGTGTATGTGAACGGTGAGTTATTAAAAATAAATTACGACTATGTAGTCACAGTGGGTGCACCTAGCTTTACAATTATTAGAACTTTAACACCTGGCGATAAAATTAGTGTACAAGAATTTCCTGCAACCTACGGTAATTTTGTACCAAATACCCCTACTAAGATGGGATTGTACCCAGCCTACAAACCGGAAGTGTATATAGATTACAGCTATGTTGAAGCTAGAACAGTAATACGCGGACATGATGGTAGTATTACTGTGGCCTTTGGTGATATACGTGATGAGGTATTGCTTGAGTTTGAGAATAGAATTTTTAATAATTTAAAAATTCGTTCGACGATACCGCTGAGCACAATTGACGTGATACCGGGCCAATTTAGAAAAACTGATTACAGTGCGTCTACAATTCAAACCATGCTTGGTAGAGATTTCTTAAGCTGGGTTGGGTGGAATAAACTTGACTATCGAAGTCAAACGTATATTCCCGGAAATGAATTCACCTACAACTACAGTAGCGCAGGCAATAAACTTGATGGCAAACCGTTGCAAGGCGCCTGGCGCGGAATTTATCGTACATTTTACGATACTGAAAATCCTAGCAGCCGTCCCTGGGAATTATTAGGGTTTACCGAAGAGCCATCCTGGTGGCAAACTCGTTACGGATCAGCACCATACACCGGCGAAAACTTGGTGCTGTGGGATGATCTTGCGGCAGGTCTTGTGGATGACCCAGCTGGAGCATATATTAAGCCGGCCTATATCCGTGATGGATTAACATCAGTTATACCAAGCGGCAGTGAAGGCACATTGTTAAGTCCTTTTGACAGTGTGGTTGGAAACTATGATCAACTACAGTTTAAAAAGAGTTGGACTGTGGGCGATGTTGGTCCAGTTGAGGCCAGCTGGTATAATAGTAGTAGCTATCCGTTTGCAGTAATGAGATTGCTGGCATTAACTCGCCCGGCTGAATTCTTTAGTTTGTTTGTTGACCGTGATCTATACAAATACAGCGACGAAGTTGGACAATATTTGTATAACGGACGTTATAGATTTAATCCAACTACCTTAGAAATCTATGGGAATGGTGTTAGCAAAGCTAGTTACATCAATTGGATTGTTGACTACAACCGACAACTTGGTAAAAATTCCACTACAGAATTAACCACAGATTTGGCCAATATTGATGTTCGGTTATGTTACCGCATGGCGTCATTCAGTGATAAACAATATTTAAAAATTTATAGTGAGAAGTCAAGCCCTAACAGTTTAAACAACAGTTTAATGTTGCCAGATGAAAGTTACAGTATTCTGTTGTACAAAAATCAGCCATTTGAAAACATTGTTTACAGCTCGGTCATCATTCAGAAAACAGACGCTGGATACACAGTCAATGGATATAGCACACTAAACCAATATTTTAACATCTTGGTAAGCCAAGCGACGGGGGTTACTGCAACTATATCTGCAGGTGGGTTAGCAGTTAAAGTTCCAATACAATACACATCCACAGTGGTCCAAGTTCCGTACGGTTATGAATTTACAAATGCATCGGTTGTTTGCGACTTCCTATTAAGCTATGGCGAATTGTTAAAACAACAAGGAGTAATCTTTGACAATATTGACAACGGATATGTATTAAATTGGCAGCAGATGGCTGCGGAATTTTTATACTGGAGTCAACAAGGATGGGGTGTTGGCGCAATTATTAACTTGAATCCGGCAGCAACCCGCATACAGGTTGTCAAACCCCTGGCTGTAGCTGATACAATTATTGAAACATCCCCAGAAACAATTATTCAGGACCAAAATAGATCAAGATTGCCAGTGCGCAATCTCATTATAGAACGTTTGGAAAATACGTTAACAATCACCAGCCCAACTGAAAAAACTATCAGTTATCTATCACTGAACTTTACAAATTTTGAACATTTGATTGTGTTAGATAATATTAGTACGTTTGCTGACCTAATATATCAGCCAATTACTAATGCACGACAAAGTCGGTTATTGCTGATAGGCTTTACTACCACTGAGTGGAACGGCACAGTTGATGCACAGGGGTTTGTGTTAAATGAAGACAATATCAAAGAGTGGCAAGCCAATGTTCGATACACCAAGGGTCAAATTGTATCTTACAAGAACAATATATGGAGTGCACGAACCATTGTCCAACCTAAAACTGAATTTGAATACAACGACTGGCTAAAAAGTGATTACACACGCATTCAAACAGGATTGTTACCTAACTTACCAAATAAAGCCAATCAGTTGCAGAATAGTTATAATACTAATAATGCCAATCTTGAGACTGACAACGACTTGTTAAGCTATGGACTAATTGGTTTTAGACCAAGACAATACATGCAGGCATTGAATCTTGACGATACCAGTCAGGTTAACTTGTATTCTCAGTTTCTTGGGACAAAAGGAACTGTGCGCAGTGCTGAACTATTTACATTTGCTAATCTTGGAAAAGAAGCGGCTGAATATGTCATATACGAAAACTGGGCAATTCAACGTGGAGTGTACGGTGCCAGTTCAAATCGTAGCTTCTTTGAATTACAACTTGATCAATCTAAGTTAACTGGGAACCCTAGCATCATTGAAATAGTGTTGCCACAACAACAGAGCAATGCTGATCAGACTGTATTAGTTGACAATATATGGAAAGAAAGTTATAAAATAACCAATTTGGATATTTTGCCAACCCATTACCTTGTGTTAAATGACAAAACATTGCCCAATGCTGGATACGTTGATATTGATGATATAGATATTACAGTATTTGATATCAACGATCCAACAAGCCTAAGCGCAGATCTTGACACAATTGGTGTTGGTACAAAAATCTGGGTTGCAAAAATCAATAATCATGATTGGGGAGTTTATCGTACTTCGCTGGCCCCTGGAAATATTACACAGTTAAGCGACAACCTTAACGGTACTTGTGTTGCACAGTTTACAGTTCCGCACTTGTTGATAGTTAATCAGACTATAATTATTAAGTTCTTTGATCCAGCAGTCAACGGTGTGTACCGTGTGTTGTCTACGCCAACCATTGATTCTATTGTAATAGAACTTACCCTACCAGATCCCATTGTTAATTTAACTGGAATAGGAGTTGCGTTTGAGTTAGACACCATGCGTGTTTCTCAAGCCAGTGACATACTTAACCTAACATATTCTGCAGAATTACTCCCTGGTGCATTTGTCTGGGTTGATAATATTGGCGACGGTCATTGGGCAGTATTACAAAAAGAACAACCATTTTCAGCAATCATTGACTTGGAACCCGAAACTCTAATCATCAATGCTGGGTACGGGCAATCGGTGGCACAATCAAAAGATAATACCGGAGCATTAGTTGGCACGCCAAGTTTTGACGCAAATGGTGCAGTATATGTGTATAGTCGGGGACAGGATGTACTATATGCATCCAGTTTATTATTACAGTTAAACACAGTAAACACTTCTGAATTTGGTGCATCAGTGGCAATGGCCTCAGCTGATTGGGGAGTCGTTGGAGCGCCCGGTAGCTTATACAACACTGGATACGCCGCAGTAGTGTATAAAGACCCTAGTACTGGTGCCACTGAAATCACACAGTTGTTGATTGGGTATGATCAGCCAGGTCCTGGAAGATTTGGTGATAGTGTTTCAATTAGCCTTGATGGTAGATGGATTTATGTCGGTGCACCCGACGCCAACGAAGTTTATGCATTTGGTCGCGTTGACATTGAAATGCAGTATAAATCTTATATTGCAACTGGATTAACAAACAGGTTCTCAGCGGCCGACATCATGTTTGATAACAATTCTCAACTTATTGTTGTTTTAAACAACAAAGAGTTAGTTATAAACACCAACTATAGCATATCTGGCACAGACGTTGTGATCACTGAAACTCCAACACTTGGTAATCTAATTACAATTCAACGCAAAGTTGCAGTACAACTTGACCATAATGTTTATTATGAAGTAATACCAATAAGTACCTCAGGTTCAGGCACCGGTGCAACGTTCACTGTTGAAAGAACTCGCGGAGCGTATACGGTTACTGTGTCTGCACCTGGCATTTCGTATGCGCCCGGCGACACAATTACTATTTCAGCTGCCGACGTGGGTGGCGGTACTGTGCCAACAAACAACCTTACGTTAACTGTGATTGGAGTGGGTGGTGTGGGCGGCGTCCAAGGTGTATCAGTATCTGGATTTGCATCCACATCAAACTCATTCCAGCTCAGAGACAATTTATATACCGCAGAAAATATCTGGAGTTTTAGTGTATATGTCGACGGAATTTTACAGCGTCCTAAATTAGACTATGAATATCAAGGTGCAATTCCTGACAGTTCATTGACCCCATACGAGCTGACATTTGTTACTATTCCAGCGTTTGGGTCTACCATCATTGTTCGAGCAAAGACCTATTTTGAATTGTCAACAATTATTAAACCGTCTAGCATCAACATTGGTGCAAGATTCGGGCATAGTGTTTATACTAGCACAAACGGTCAACAAGTACTAATTGGTGCACCTTATGCCAACGTTGGATCAGTTACCAAAGCTGGTAAAGTTTTTGCATATGATCGTAGTATTGAAAATTTTGTTGTCAGTGATCCAACCCAAAAATCATTTACTACGCAAGCCACATTGGTATCTCCAACTAGTGTTATATTGAATAATGTGTTTTTATCAAATGCTGAAAATTACAACAACGGTCAATTTACTGTTGCTAGTAACACAGTTACGCTACTATCAAATGTAACTTTAAATGTTGGCGATATTGTTACCATTGATACTAATAACTTTAATTTGTTACAGGAAGTAGTTGCCAACACGCCAGGCCAGGATGCATATTATGGGTATGCTGTTGATTTATGTGTTAATAATTGTAGTTTGTATATTGGCTCACCAAATGATAACACAGTATTACCAGCCGCAGGTAGTGTTGATCGTAGCGTAAATCAAAGTAGAATATATGGTGCAATTAGTACAACATTGCCAACAAATACTGTGTTTACAGTTGGCAACAGTATTAGGATCAACAATATTCCAGTGACGTTAACTGGAACCAGCATTGATGATTTAATATCAGATATTGCCACAGCTAACATTACCAATGTGGTTGCGGTGGCAGCCACCAATGGTAGTGACACTATCATAACTATTTCTGTTAAAAACTTTGCGGCAGCAACTCCTTTGGCACGATTGACATTGGCACCTGGATTTGGTACCGCCTGGACAACATTGAACTTTCCAATTTTTGTATACACCCAAACAATTGAGAGTCCAAACCCAGTTGAGTTTGCAAAATTTGGTTCCTCAATAAGTGTTGACAGCAGTGCAAATGCATTGATTATTGGGGCACCACAGGGAAACACAGTGTTGCCAGTGACATTTGATAAAGGTACAACCACCTTTGACGCTCGATCAACAACATTTAATTCAACATATCTTAACAGTGGTGCAGTGTATGAATTTGACTATTTGCCAAGTGCAAACGATTCAACATCTAACCCCGGCAAGTTTGTATTTGGCCAACAAATTGTTGACGGCACAAAAATTGAACAATATGATTTGTTTGGTCAATCAGTGAATTATGTATCAGGCATATTAATGGTTGGAAGTCCGGGAGACGATCTTGGTGATAGCACAACCAGCAATGTCAACTATGGCCGTGTTGGACTGTTCTCAAACCCAACATTAAAACAAGCCTGGACTGTAGTTCATAGACAGCAACCGGTTGTTGAGATCGAACTACTGAATTCAACATTTATCTATGATATTGGAAAAACCACTGCACAACAATATTTTGACTTTTTTGACCCACTGCAAGGTAAAATATTAGGTGCCGCCCAGCGCAACATTGATTTTATCACAGGAGTAGACCCAGCATTGTACAATGTTGGTAATGTTGATAGTAAGAATACCTGGTACACCACACAAGTTGGTAAAGTTTGGTGGAACACTAGTACGGTGAGATTTATTGATCCCAATCAAGATGACATTACTTATGCAAGCAAGAAGTGGGGAAATGTGTTCCCGGGCAGTAGTGTTAATGTATATCAATGGATTGAAAGCGAAGTGCCACCAGGCCAATATACTGGAGAAGGAACTCCGTTTAGCCTGATTAACTATAGCGTTAACACATCCTTGACTGTGAATGGTACATTTGCCACACTGTATTATTTCTGGGTAAAGGGTCTACGAGCAGTGGCTACCAAAGCTGGCAAAACATTGAGTATAGAATCAGTTGCGCAGTATATTGAGAATCCCAGAAGTAGTGGTATTCCGTACATTGCTTGTTTGAATGGTAGTACCATTGCAATTTACAATGGGTTTGAGTATATTAATAAATTAAACTCAATCATACATATTGAATTCGACAAACAACTAACTGATGCCAATGTTCACTTTGAATATGAATTAATTGCACAAGATAAAACTGATAGTTTTATCAGTGCTGGATTATATAGAAAACTGCAGGACAGTTTCTGTGGCTCAGACACATTGGGTAATCTAGTTCCTGACCCTACGTTGAGTCTAGGCGAACAAATTGGTGTTCAGGTTCGTCCACGCCAGAGTATGTTTGTTGATCGGTTTGGGGCATTAAAAAATTACCTACAACGTGTTAACAGAATACTGGCACAGTATCCAATTTCTGAAACTCGCAAGTTTAATCTATTAGACAGTGCAGAGCCAATACCCACTGCTGCCAGTGGCGCTTGGAACAAAACTGTAGCTGACTTGCAGGAATTAAGTTATCAAGATTTGTTAATTGTGCCTATTGGGTACAAGTACCTGGTGTTAAGTGATTCGTCGCAGAATGGTCTATGGACCATATACGAGCACATCAGTTATGGTACATTACAACTAAACCGTGTACAAGGATATGATACTCCGCGTTACTGGAATTACATTAACTGGTATGCAATTGGGTATAACCGCAGTACCAGCATTGTTACCGAAGTAGCAAACTATACAGGCTTATCAACACTATCTGTGCCACCGGGTTCAAGTGTACAAGTTACTGCTAATGCACAAGGTAAATTTGAAATTTACTTATTAACTGATCTAGGCTGGGAACGTGTTGGCTTAGAAGATGGCACCATTGCATTCTCAGAAAGTTTATGGAATTACCAAATTGGACGATTTGGGTTTGACGTTGAAGTCTACGATGCTCAATACTATGACCAAGCACCGATTGAAGAAACTCGCCGAGTAATTCAGGCAATTAATCAGGAATTGTTCATTGATGAATTGTTAGTTGAGCGCAACCGCGCACTAGTATTGATGTTTAACTTCATACTGTCAGAAACAAACAGTCCGGAATGGATAACTAAAACTAGTTTAATTGATGTTGATCATAAGATTCGAGACTTGGTGCCTTATCAAATTTATCGTCAAGATAACCAGGATTTCGTACTGGACTACATACAGGAAGTTAAGCCATACCATGTACAGGTTAGGGAATTTAACTTAACGTACAACGGTAATGACATTTATTTAGGTAGTCTTGCCGACTTTGACTTGCCAGCATTTTATGATACTGCATTGCCAGTACCACAATTTGTGAGCCCAATCTTAGATGATACCGGGCAGATGTCTGCTAATAGTAGCATTCCTAGTACATCATCGCTGTGGACTACATTCCCTTACAATCAATGGTTTAACAATTACCAGTTGTCTGTGGTATCTGCATCTGTTATTGATGGCGGCACGGGATACTCCAGTCCTCCGCAGGTTGCAGTAACTGGTGATTGCATTACTCCAGCAGTTATAGTCAGTGTTATCAACAGTGCTGGCAAAGTAGTTGCGTTAAACGTGCTGGACAGCGGCACAGGATATGTGTTGACTCCGGTTCTTGAACTAATTGGTGGCGCTGGCACCGGTGCTACAGCAGTGGCAGTTTGCTACAATTCTTTGGTGAGAACTATCATCACCACAATCAAGTATGACCGATATCAGTATAACAGTACTGTGGTACCTTGGGAACCAGGCGTAGCATATGAAAATGGCACACTGGTCCGCTATATCAATCGCGTGTGGCAAGCAACTAGTACAGACAGCACAGTGCTGCCAGCAGATACATTTGATCCAGATAACTTTACATCAGTGCCAGCCAGCGAACTCAGCGGCGTTGATCGTACCATGGGATTCTATGTATCTCAAGTTAACACCCCTGGACTCGATTTACCGTTATTAGTAAATGGGGTCGAGTACCCAGGTGTACAAGTTAAAGCAGTGAGTTTTAGTGAAAACACTGGATTTGATATTGGTAATTTTGACGTCACGCCGTTTGATAATATTAGTTATGGGCCAGACGGAAGACCAACTTACAGTGACACTATCTTAGATGCTGAATATCGTAGTAGCTTTAGCGATGTATATCTTGGAACCCGTGTCACAGACATCAATGTCAGTGGTGGCGAATTTGTTGGACCATATGAAAGCCATGCGCCAGAAGAACTTATACCAGGAATCATATTTGATACTGTGGATATTCAGGTAACTACACGACCAGGGGCTGATTGGACGGGCCGTGGACACGGATGGCCACAAGATTCAAAATTCTACACATTTAATTCAACAACACCGACTATTAGTTTTGTTGGAACAACAGTTAAATATCCCACTGTGGTAGTGGTAACTAACACAACACAGCAATTGGATCTGAATCCAATTACTAATTACACAGTTGACTATAACGCTCAAACTATTACGTTTACTAGTGGTGTTAACAACAACGAAATTATTGCAGTTAATGTGTTTGGATTAGGCGGTGGCAACCAATTGTATCGCGAAAATAAAAACGGTGCAGACATTGGTATTACCACAATAATACCGGTAGCCTACAATGAAATCAATGAAATTGTTGTGTTTATAAATGGCTCAAATTTTACAAACTTCACGTATGAATCATTGATAACCGACACTAAAATTAATTTTGGTATTCTATTAAATCAATTTGATGATGTGTTGATTGTTGCATTGGGAGTAACTGATGATAGTTTCCAACGCTCATGGAGTACCGCAGTAACTCAGTATATTACTATTACTGACCCCACAGAACTAACATACACGTTAGATAATACCCTTGAGTATTCTAACCCAGATAATATTGTAGTTACTAACAATGGATTTAGAGCACGCCCAGCACAAGGTGTTGGGTACATTGCTGATGGTAGTAGTGCAGACTTTTTATTACCACAACGTGGAGGATATAGTCAAGGACTGATTGCCGACAATGACGTACGAGTATACATCAATGGGCTAAATCAAACATTGGGTACAGATTTTACCGTTACGGTTTGGGATGGAATCTCACCAAGATCGGTTATTCTTGCTAATACCCCGGATTCGGGAACATCAGTATCGATTGCAGTGAGTACTCGTGCTCAATACGTTGTTAGCCTTGATTCAAGTAGTAACGAAATCACGTTCCGTGTTGACAGCCAATTTGGTCTACAAGTTGGTGATGTTTTAGCAATTACAACTTGGAATGATACCAGCGAACAAAACTTGTTAACTTTGGTGTATGTTGGCCCGTTGTCCGAAGGCACGGTAACATATCAGGCCTATGACGAAACCATATTTGACGAAGCCACTGTTCCTGGGCCAGGCAGTTTCGACTATGGAGTTGGTGTTATTGTATATTACAACGACTTCCAACTTGGCAGAACAATAACTAACTCGTCTCGTTTATGGGTGACGTTAAACGGCTTTAGACTTTTTGATGGCATTGACTTTACCATACAAGATCAAGAGTTGATACTTAATTCAGGGCCAGTTGGGCAGTTTGATGTGCTGGCAGTAACTTTGTACACCGATACTGTTGTACCAGATGAATTGTCATTCCGTATATTTCAAGACATGCGCGGTGTGCAAGCCACTTATAGAATTACAGATAATTCTACCACTGAATTAACAGTGACATTGGGTGACTATGATGACACAATCTATGTCAATAACGCATCAGTGTTGCCTGTGCCAGATTTAACTGTAAATCTTTGGGGTATTGTAATGATTGGTGGTGAACGTATTATGTATCGCTACATTAACCTTGAAAATAACACACTCAGTAGTTTGTTGCGTGGCACTGGCGGAACTGCAAAAGCTGGACATTTCCCCGGGGATAAAGTCTATGATTTAACTGCAGATAATTTGCTAATGGTTGAATACCAGGATCGATTTGTAACATACAATGAGATTGCTGATGGACAACAACAAGAGTTTGTTACAGATATTTCTGTAGAAACAATTGACAATGCCGCAGTATTGGTATTCGTTGGCGGAATTGCATCAACTGATTACATATTAACTGCAAATAGTCCAGTAACTGTGTTCTTTAACCCAGCCCCAATAGCCGGTTACCAAGTAACGGTACAGGTTCGTCGTGGATTGAGCTGGTATGAGCCTGGCGAATCCACTGCCAGTGATGGGATAGCATTGCAGGAAACCAATACTCAAGCCGCAAGGTTTTTGAGAGGTTTTTAACATAGGTAAATAAAAGCATGATAACAAAATCCGAGAATAGTCATGTTACTGAACAACCAGCAAATCCACAGAAACCTGTGAATGATGCTGGTACCATTGCAGTCAATGCACATTTTAAAATATTTGATCCAAACACTGAAGAAGTGTTTGTGGAGGAACGTGGATGATAACTCCAGGCTTATGCAAAATTGAGGGATTTATTAAAATCCATGATCCAATAACTGGCGAAGTATTGGTTGATAAAAAGAACGCAGTGCACTATGAAAACATCAGTATTTCTATGGCACAGACTCTAAGTGATCGTGGTATCGGCTACATCTATCAAATGGCGTTTGGCAACGGTGGAAGCTCAGTGGACCCCACTGGCGTTATCACCTACTTGCCGCCCAACGTTGTTGGACAAAATGCTGATTTGTACAATGAAACTTATGCAAAAGTTGTCAACGATAACAGCAGTGCAGACACTGACCCAACTAACAATAAAATGACTGTGTTACATACTTCAGGTACTGTATATACAGACATTTTAGTGTCCTGTTTGTTAGATTATGGCGAGCCTCCGGGGCAACAGCCATTTGATAATAGTACAAATTTTAGTGGAGAATTTGTTTTTGATGAATTAGGATTAAAAACTTGGAATGGATCAGCAACAAATCTCAGATTGATTACTCACGTAATTTTTCACCCGGTGCAAAAAAGTCTGAATCGTCAAATACAAATTGACTATACACTAAGAATTCAAACTTTAACTAACCTAACGGTTGCATAAACGAATAAATAACAGAAGCGTAAAAGGATAACGTAAAAAATGGCATATACAATCAATCTAACTGATGGTACGATTTTTGCTACCGTAGCAGATGGTACAATTAACACCGCAAGTTCAATGACACTTGTTGGTAAGAACTATGCTGGCTATGGTGAGTTTTTAGATGAAAACTTTATCCATGGGCTAGAAAACAGTTCAAGCAGTGTTGCGCCTGGCGCACCGTTGACCGGCCAACTTTGGTGGGACAAGGGCAATAACTTACTTAAAATTTATAACGGTAGCGTATTCAAAGTAATCAGTGGTGCAACCGCTAGTTCATCAGCACCGGCTAGTAATGTCACTGGCGATTTATGGTACGATACAGTTAACCAACAACTTAAAGTTTGGACAGGTACTGGATTCTTATTAGTTGGACCAGCATTTACATCTGGCCAAGGTGTTACTGGTGCAATTGCAGATACCATCACCGACAACGTTGCAGTTAGCCACGTTGTTATTAAATTGTTTGTTGAAGACAGTCTTGTTGGCATTGTTAGTAAAGATGCGGCATTTACTCCGGCTGCCGCAATTCCAGGGTTTACCACAGTAAAGCCAGGCATTACTTTGGCCAGCAGTGTTGGCGCACAGGTACCACTGTTCCAAGGTACTGCACTTGATTCACAGACACTTGATGGGTTGGACAGCGCACAATTTTTGCGCAGTGACGCCAACGATACTACTAGTGGAACATTGGGTGTGCTCAATGATACCGGATTTGCAGTTGGTGCTGACAGTGACTTCCGTGTTACTATATCAGGTACAACAGTAAATTTGAGCAACCAGACACAAGACGGTAATCTAGCATTACGTGTTAACGATGGTGGTGTGACAACAACTTTAATTAACCTTGAAGGTGCAAGTAGCACAGTATTGCCAGGTGCAAATGCCACCATCAACATGGGCTCAACCACTGTGAAATGGAACACAATTTACGCTGTTGAATTTAATGGTACTGCTACATCAGCTGAATACGCTGACTTGGCAGAGAGATTTGAATCAGACGAAGTACTTGACGCAGGTACTGTTGTTGAAATTGGTGGTAGTGCAGAAATTACAAAAGCACAAAATGAACTCAGCGATAATGTGTTTGGAGTTATTAGTGATCGTGCCGGTTACTTAATGAATGCTCGCAAAGGCAAAGATAACAATACTCATCCAGCAGTTGCAATGACTGGTCGAGTTCCAGTGAAAGTTAAAGGTATTGTAAATAAAGGTGATCGTTTGGTATCAGCTGGCAATGGTATTGCTAGATCTGCTTTACCTGGCGAAGCTACAGCTTTTAACGTTATCGGTCGTGCATTAGCATCTAAACTAGATACCAACATTGGTACAGTTGAAGCTATTGTAACAATTAAATAATTATTAGGAAGCGAGAATGACATACTCATCGGGTAGCTTAATTTTAGCCACAGACTATAACGGGTTTGTAAGTACCAACGCAGGAGCCAATGTCAATGACATTTGGAGCACTGGTAGCGGTGATAAAGGGTATGGCGAAACAGCAGTGCCCACAGTCAGTACATCTGCTACTATTACTGCCACACAGTGGGCAACATTAAATAATCGTATTGCTAGTTTAGGCAGCCAGACTGGTACAACTATTACCAGCCGAACCAATCCTGTGGCCGGCGACACCATTGGCATTTTAGCCGCACTCAACACTGACTTAACAAACTGCACCACCAATCGTGGCAACGCAGTGGGTACAGGTTCACAGTATACAACGTTTTCAGGGTCTACTTCGTATACCAGTAACTGGAGTGGCACATTAACTTTTACCCATACAATTTCATTTGCTTCTGCTGATGCCGCACGTTATTTCTTCAACGCCGGTGGCAGATTTAAATGGGAAGTTAATAAAACATCAACTGGCAATGGCGGTGATCCAGAATGGAATGACTTGGCCAACACACTCACTGGCGATATATTCTTTACCGGCCGGGTCAATGGAACATCACAGACCATTGCTGGCACATCATATACTGGCACTCAAAAATCTGGCGGCACAGGAAGTCCTAATACATTAGCTACCACAACTGGTTGGTATCAACTCACTACGTCGGATACACTGATATATCGTCAATACGCAGACTCCTCACCTTATACCAATAACAATATTGCCTTGTACGCAAGGACTGCTAGTTCGGGTACACAATTGGTGTTTACCACAAATTGGGTTAACAGTGAAGGTGACACAACTTCGGGTGGAAGCGCAACTGGATCACCATTCAGTAGTTTTGGAACAGCACCAGCTACAGTGGTAACATATTTCCCACCAAGCGCAACCTAT
>Ga0049081_10000195_pt1 | contig 24018 bp, 24 predicted proteins | sample GreLakmeER78MSRF_FD_66717 | JGI IMG/M metagenome (GOLD analysis project Ga0049081, IMG submission 66717) | Freshwater lentic microbial communities from great Laurentian Lakes, MI, USA - Great Lakes metaG ER78MSRF | ecosystem: Environmental > Aquatic > Freshwater > Lake | place: Great Lakes...
TTAATTAAACTTAATTTAGAGCTTGATGGACATATCGTTTCCTCTTTTTTTACTGGAAATGAAGCGATAAAAAATCTTAATCAAAGCGCAAAAGCGGATTTGGTGATTTTAGACATTATGTTACCGAATGTGAGTGGTCTAGATATTTGTGAGGCAATTCGGAAAAACAGTGAAGTACCCATTCTTTTTTTGTCTGCCAAGGGAACTACTTCAGATCGAATCATTGGATTAAAAAAAGGTGGTACGGATTACCTTGCAAAACCTTTTGATTTAGAGGAATTATTATTAAAAGTTTCCATTTTGGTCAGAAGCATTAAACCAAAGCAGGAGCAGCAAAAAGTTGTTATAAATCATAAAACTATTGATTTCGTTACCTTTGAAGTGAGAGATACGGCGAATCAATTAGTAGCGGCGCTGACCAAAAAAGAAATAGAGTTATTGCGTTTGTTTGATTCAAAGGCTGGGCAAGTAATTTCTCGCGATGAAATTTTGGACACTGTTTGGGGGCAAGATCAATTTCCATCTAGCAGAACGGTTGATAATTTCATCGTTGGATTTCGGAAATTATTTGAGGTTGACCAGAGAAATCCTCAATTTTTCCAATCCATAAGGGGAGTAGGATATAAATTTGTAAAAGCGAACTAAAATATGGCATCCGTTTCATCAGAAAAGCAATTAAAATACGATCGTGCATACCTTCGTTTAGCCGCTTCATGGGCTGGATTATCTCATTGCATGCGTAAAAAAGTGGGCGCAATTATTGTTAAGGACGGCATGATTATTTCGGATGGATACAACGGCACACCCTCTGGATTTGATAATTGCTGTGAAAATGAATTAGGTGAAACACAATGGTATGTTATGCATGCGGAGGCAAATGCGATACTAAAAGTAGCGAAATCAACAAATAATTGCAGCGGGGCAACCTTGTATTTAACGTTGTCTCCTTGTAAAGATTGCAGTAAATTGGTGATTCAATCCGGAATAAAAAGAGTTGTATTTCAGAATGGATACAAAGATCCAGAGGGTATAAATTTTTTAGTTCAAGCAGGAATAAATGTAGAACAAATTGAAAACATTGAAGATGGAGAAAAATAAATGGTGGCTTCCACTTGTGGTTTCAATTACCTTGTGTGTTGGTTTAATCTTGGGACATGTGGTTACGCGCAATGGCGTGTTTTCGGGAAATGGTTATGATGGAAACCGCATTCAAAAGCTGCAAGACATCCTTAATTTGATTGATAAAAACTACGTTGATAATGTGAATCCAGATAAGGTTTTTGAGGAAAGTATTGTTGAAATGTTACACAAACTCGATCCACATTCAAACTATATTCCAGCCAGTGAACAACAGCGTTCTGCCGAAATGATTGAAGGAAAATTTGGGGGCGTTGGACTTCGTTACTTTATGTTGCGCGACACTATTTGTATTACCCATGTGATAAAAGGTTCCCCTTCAGAAAAAATTGGAGTCAAGGCTGGAGATAAAATTGTTGTAATTGATGGGAAAAATGTTGCTAAAGTAAAAATTGAGACCGACAAAGTAATGTCCATGCTTAAAGGAGCAGAAGGAACAAAGGTGAACATACAAATTGTGCGGCAAAAGAAAAAAATATCTTTCAGTATTACACGCGGCACAATACCTATTGAATCTGTTACATCCGCCTATTTAACCGGAAACATTGGATACATAAAAATTGAACAATTTTCGGTTACTACAGCTGACGAATTTCGTTCAGCCGCCAATATGTTAAAAAGCAAAGGAATGCAAAAACTCATTCTTGATCTGCGAAATAATGGCGGTGGAGTCTTAGGTTCAGCAACTGAAATAGCCGACGAGTTTTTGAAGGATGGGCAAACAATTTTAAAAACGATTGGTAAAAAAATCGGAACTAAATATTACAAAGCAACCTCAGCTGGCGAATTAGAAAACATGCCATTGGCCATTTTGATCAATGCGAATTCGGCCTCAGCAAGTGAAATTGTGGCTGGAGCAATTCAAGACAATGACCGTGGAATTGTGGTTGGTCGAAGGTCTTTTGGTAAAGGATTGGTTCAAGAAGACACTAAACTTAGGGACGGAAGTGTAATACGCTTAACAATTGCCCGCTATTATACCCCAACTGGACGGTGTATTCAGCGACCATATAATGGAAAATACGATGAGTACTACCAAGATCGAGGGGGAGAAAACGATGCCGAATTATACCATCCGGATAGTACCATATTCGTTGATTCATTAAAATTTAAAACACCAAAAGGAAAAATTGTTTATGGCGGTGGAGGAATTATGCCTGATGTATTTGTCCCGTTTGATTCGACTGGAAACAACATGTACTATGCAGCATTGCGCATGTCCCCGGGATTCCAATCATTTTCGTTTGATTATGTTGAATACAAGAGAACACAATGGAAAAACGTAGATGATTTCATTACTCGATTCGTTGTAGATGATTTGTTATTGGCGCAATTTGCAGCCTATGTGCAACGAGAATTCAAAATTCCTTTTGATCGCAGTTCATTTATACAAAGTAAAAAACAAATTGCTCGGTTGTTAAAGGCACAAATTGCCCAACAATTATTTGATGATTTGGGTTTTTATAAGGTATATAACGCTGAAGATAATGAGTTTGCCAAGGCGCTGCAGTTGTTGAAAAAGTAATCTATTTAAATCGATTCATATAAAGCCGTTTTTGTGTTTCGTTTGTAATTGAGCCAATCGACTAAAGCGGATAATTATTCCATAGAGAAATTAATGATTAAGCAAACGATGCAACAAACTAAATGAGACTTCCGCCTTACAACAATTTTCCGCGTATTTCGGACGACAAAGTACTGTTGCGACAAATTCAATTTTCCGACATCAAAGACATTATTGAAATTTCATTCTACGACTCTATTCAAGCCAAAACATTGACACAAGCAATAGAAATGCAAGCCAAAATAAATTTGGACTACAGCAACGGAAATTCAATACACTGGGTTATTGCAGACAAATTAACAAATAAAATTGTTGGAACTTGCGGTTATTATCGTGGACTTGACAAGGGAGAAGGAGAAATGGGTTGTGTTTTACTGCCTCAATATCGAAGACAAGGTTATATGACTTTTGCAATGTTGTTAGCAATTGATTTTGGGCTAAATAATATTGGACTAACACGCATTTGGGCCATAACAACTAAACAAAACGAAAGCGCAATAAAACTTATTGAGAAACTTAACTTTATTAAAATTGCACATTTGGACGACAATGAAGTAGAATACGAATTAAGACACGATTTAAATGTAACGCCCTAATAAAAAAATCTATCTTCTGAACAGCGATTTATATAAAGGTTGGGGGCCATATTTACTAAGCAGCAAACCGATTACGCTAAATCCTCCAAAAGATAGTAAAGCATAGCGAACAAGATATAGGAAGTTCAATTATACTCAATGCGTATTTATTTCCTACTCAATGGCTTTTCGATAAAAAGAAATAGCAAACCAAAAAGGATAAGCCCTCCGTTTTTCAGTAAAAGTGTTCCTGCTAGGGAATTGAATTGTATCATTGAAAAACACCAATAAATCAATAGACTTGAACCCAAATACAGCCCAAATTTTTTCAAATTATAGGGGATGGGATAATGAACTTGCCCCAAAACATAAGATAAAACCATCTGAAAAGCATAAACGGTTAAGGTGGCCCATGCACTTGCCCAATACCCATAAATCGGAATGAAAATCAAGTTAATTCCAATGGTGAGAATAGCCCCAGAAATAGCAATATAGGCGCCAAATTTTGTTTTGTTTGACAATTTATACCAAATACTCTGGTTGTAATACACCCCAAGAAAAACATTGGCTAGCAACAAAATCGGTACAACTCCTAGCCCTACCCAATATGCTTCGTTTTGAATAAAGTATTTCAAAATATCGATATTCAATGAAACGCCGAGAAATATCAAACAAAGAAATGCAAGGAAGTAATTCATCACTTTCACATAAATTTGATTCTTATTTTCACTTTTATCTTGTGCAAAGAAGAATGGTTCTGCCGCGTAGCGAAATGCCTGAATGATAATTGTGACCAACATAGCTAGTTTGTAGCATGCACTGTAAATTCCTACTTGCGCCTCGGCATGGGATAAGGAAGATGGGTCTGTCGGATCATATAACAAATGCTTCAATAAGATTCTGTCCAACGTTTCGTTAATTATTCCAGCAAAACCCGCAATAACCAATGGTGCAGAATAAAGTAGCATAGATCGAATCAATTGTCCATTCGGTTTGAAGGAAATCTGAAGAAAATCTTTATACAACAAAATGGGTTTAATGGCAGATGAAATTACGTTTGCTAATAAAATGTAGAACACGCCTTGTTCTGGATTATTCGGATCGAACAAAATCAGCATAAACACTAAATTCAAAATGATATTAATAAAAATGGAAGCAAAGTTTATTCCGGCAAATTGAAGCGCTTTCTCCTCAGCCCTCAAACGCGCCAATGGCAGCGCCGAAAGCCCGTCCAACACAACAACGATCCCCAAAAGTAAAATGTACTCAGGATGTTCTTGAAATAATAGGGCATCTGCAATAGATTGATTAAACAAAAAAATTGACGCTAAAAAAAACAAGTTAATCGCTGTGAGAATAACAAATCCACTGGTAAATACTTCTTTTTCGTTGGTGTTTTCTTTTCGAAATCGAAAATAGGCCGTTTCCATTCCGAAGGTTAGTAAAACTACTAAAAAAGCAACCCAAGCATATAATTCTGAAACGACTCCATAGTCGGCTGCATCGGTGAATTTATAGGTGTATAGCGGAACGAGTAGATAATTTAACAACCTCCCCACTATGCTTGACAAACCATAAATGGCCGTTTGCCCGGCTAATTTCCGGATAGGGTTACTCATTCCCCGCGAAAATTTGCTTTCCTTTTTTCTAAAAATGCACTTGTTCCCTCTTTGAAATCAGCTGTTCCGAAGCAATTTCCAAACGCATTAATTTCAGCATTATATCCGTTAACCCCATCCGTAAAGTTCGCATTGATTGATTCAATCGCTGCTGCAATAGCAGTTCCTGAATTTTGAATGATTTTTAAGGCTATTTCCTCTGCTTTTGCTAATAACTGTTCTGGTTCAACTACATAATTCACCAATCCCCAACTAAGCGCATCGGCGGCATTGATCATTCCAGCAGTGAATACCATTTCATTTGCCTTGCCTCGTCCAACTAATTGCGCTAATCGTTGTGTTCCTCCATATCCTGGAATTACCCCCAAAGAAACTTCAGGAAGTCCCATACGCGCATTGGTTGATGCCAAACGGATGTGTGAAGCCATTGCCAATTCTAAACCACCACCCAAAGCAAACCCATTTATGGCAGCAATTACTGGCTTGGTCATATTTTCAAGATAGCTAAACAAAAGAGACTGACCTTTTGTGGCTAACGTCTTCCCTTCCTCCACGGAAAAAGAAGCGAATTCCTTAATGTCGGCACCCGCAACAAACGCTTTTTCACCTGAACCTGTAATTATAACTGCGCGAATCGATTGAGATGCATTTGCAACAGATAAACATTCGTGCAACTCAGAAATAGTTTCTTTATTCAAGGCGTTTAACTGAGCCGGTCGATTTATCGTGATTATCGCTAATTGTCCTTTTTCTTCAAATAGTATATTTTGGTACATAAGTGACTTTTTGGTAAAGATAAAGTTTGAATACTGAAAATCAAGCTATTTTATCGATTTTATGCGGGTATATTTGCGCTTTTATTGGAAAAAATACTACCTTTGCCTCGTTAAAACACAAAAGTTTATTTCCTAATTAGTTAGTTGTATGAAAAAGAAAACCTTTATTGTTCCTCATGATTTTACTCCAGTTGCAGACAACGCATTAGATCATGCCATTCGAACTGCTGCTCCTCTTGGTGCGCAAATTTATGTTTTACACGTTGTTTCGAAAGAAAAGAGTATTACTGAGGCAGAGGAAGGCCTATCTCTTGTAGTAAAGAAATTTGATCATTTGGGTGTTGACTTAATTCCAAGTGTTCGTTTAGGAAGCATCTTTGAAGATATTGGAGATTTTGCGAAAGAACATCATGCAGAATTAATTTTCATGGGAACTCATGGCGCGCATGGATGGCAGCACATTACGGGAAGTCATGCGTTGAAAGTAGTTACAAATTCTGATGTTCCATTCGTAATCGTACAAGATAAAAAAATCAAATTCGAAGGATACAAAAATATTATTGTTCCAATGGATTTACACAAGGAAACAAAGCAAAAATTAGCGATGGTTGCTAATCTTGCTACTTATTTCAATTCAAAAGTTCATGTTGTTACTCCTGATGAAACCGATGAATTTTTGAAACATCATGTTCAAGCTAATATTCAATTTGCTAAGAGGTTCTTTTCTGAACGAGACGTAAAAATGGAATCTGCTATTGTTCCTCGTAGTGGATTTGACAAAGAAGTTGTAAAATACGCAGTAGGTATTGATGCAGATTTGATCGCCATCATGAATATTAATAAAACTAGTTTTTTACCTGCAATTACAGCGAATTACGAACAATACATCATCACAAATAACGCTAAAATTCCCGCATTGATTGTTAATCCAATTGAAACAGGTGGATACGGACAAAGTATCTTGTTTAGCTAAAAATAAACGAATTAATAGGAAAGGAGGGTTAATTAACTCTCCTTTTTTTGTTCCAATAAATCGAGAATAAAATCCCATTCATCAAAACAATTAGCAGCGTTATTGGGGGTAAATAAAATGGCCATTTATGGGTGGGCCACCAGTTACTAACACCAATAATCAGGGGGTGCAACAGATTAACGAGGAGTGCCCATTTCCCAAAATGAAACCATCTTTTTGGGAATTTCGACGGGAGAATACTCGCTAAAAATGGAAAAATCATTAAGAGAATTGACAAGGCGCCGGATACAACAACTAAAACTCCTTTTTCAGACAAAGCACCATGCAGGAACAATTCTTTGTATTGAGTTTGTATGCCTAATAACAGTGCTAATGTGATGTGTGTTAATCCGAATCCGAACGCGGTAAATCCGAGCAGTTTTCGGGAAGGAAATTTTTCGGACAACTGAAGTAAAGAAAATCCTAAAAATGCAGCGGCAGACCAAGCGACTGCCTTATTAAAAACAAACAAAAAATAACTTATATCTAATTGTTTACCAAAATGATATCGCACAACTGCATATCCATAAAACACTAAAAACAAGGCTAGTATTTTCTTCATTCCTGTGGATATTCGATTTTCCAAAGATATAGTCCACAAGCGGCAATGGATTGGGAAGCTGCGCTTCGGTTTTTTTGTTCAATAATAATTGGTAAATCGGTCAATTCAATTTTTCCATTGCCAATATCCAATAATGTTCCAACAATCGACCGAACCATATTTCGCAAAAAGCGATCAGCGGCGATTTCAAAGACCCACTGTCCGTTTTCTTCAAACCAATGAGCAGCATATACCGTACAAATATGTGTCCTCACATCCGTATGTACTTTGGCAAAGGAACTAAAATCTTGTTGACCGAGCAAAAAAGCACAAGCCTGCTGCATTTTCTCTGTATCTAACGATTTTGGAAAATAGGTGCTTTTGCCCACTAAAAAGGGATTTTTCTGTTGATGAATGAAATACCGATAGGTTCGTTTGGTGGCATTAAAGCGCGCATGTAGCGATAAATCAACTGGAAAAATAGATTGAACCGAAATTGCCTGAGGCAACATACTATTCAGTTTATAAGACAGTTGAATGGGATTAATTTCATTTTCGAAATCTACATGAAAAAAATACTGTTTGGCATGCACACCGGCATCTGTTCGACCACAACCAACGATTGTTATTTCTTGCCCAGAAAACAATTTTTGAATTTCCATTTCAATGGATTCTTGAACCGAAAGCTGCCCATTTTGACGTTGCCATCCAAAAAACGGCGCTCCATCGTAGGAGATTTCAACGAAATAACGGAAGGAAATCACAAATAAAGACCTATTCCACCGTTACACTTTTCGCTAAGTTGCGCGGCTGATCCACGTTGCATCCTCTTAGTACTGCAATGTGGTAGGACAACAATTGAAAAGGAATAGTGGCTAATAATGGAACTAAATATTCACTGGACGCAGGAATCTCAATGATTTCATCAGCCAATTCTCTCACGTGTACATCGCCTTCAGTTACGATTGCAATGATTTTTCCTTTTCTGGCCTTAACTTCTTGAATGTTTGAAACCACTTTCTCGTAAGAATTTCCTTGCGTAGCAATTACAAAAATTGGCATGTTTTCGTCAATCAAGGCAATAGGTCCATGTTTCATTTCTGCAGCAGGATATCCTTCTGCATGAATGTAGGAAATCTCTTTCAACTTCAAGGCCCCCTCTAATGCAACTGGAAATGAACTACCTCTTCCCAGGTACAATGCATTGGTAGCATCTTTATACGTTTTTGCGATTTTTTCAATGTGCGTATTTGTTTCCAAAACGCGTTTTACTTTATTGGGAATGGCTTCCAATTCAGCCAACATAGTATGCAAAGCGGAGGTTGTAATCGTTCCTTTTTTGTGCGCTAATGTAAGTGCTAATAAAGTTAAAATAGTAACTTGACCCGTAAACGCTTTTGTTGATGCTACGCCAATTTCTGGTCCAGCGTGAGTATATGCTCCAGCATCGGTAATACGAGAAATAGAGGACCCTACTACGTTACAAATACCAAGAATCGTTGCTCCTTTTGATTTTGCAAGCTCCAAAGCCGCCAATGTATCTGCTGTTTCACCCGATTGAGATATCGCAATTACCACATCATTTTCATGAATAATTGGGTTTCGGTATCTAAATTCACTGGCGTATTCAACCTCAACATTGATTCGTGCTAAATCTTCGATTAAATATTCTCCAACCAAACCAGCATGCCAAGAAGTTCCACAAGCTACGATAATTAGTCGATTAGCCTGAATCATTTTATCTTCATATTCACGGATTCCTCGCAAAGAAACCCAGCCTTCATCCGTATTTAATCTCCCTCTAAAACAATCCAAAATGGAACGAGGTTGTTCATAAATCTCTTTCAACATGAAATGTTCATAGCCTCCTTTTTCCAAGGCCTCAAGTTCTAATTCAAGCTGCTGAATGTATGGGGTTTTTTGTTGATCACCAATGTTATATAATTTGAAACCATCTTCCAAATCAATTACGGCAATTTCCTCATCTTCCATATACACCACTTGTTTGGTGTATTCTACAATTGGAGTTGCGTCTGACGCTAAATAAAAATCTCCCTCGGTACCAATTCCAAGAACCAATGGGCTACTTTTTCGGGCAGCAACCAACCTATTTGGATACTGTTTTGATATTACAACAATTGCATAAGCTCCGACCACGTGATGCAAGGCAATACGCAATGCTTCGCCAAACCACACATTTTCTTTTTTCGAAATATTATCAATCAAATGAACCAGAACCTCGGTGTCTGTTTCACTTTTAAAAACATATCCCTGACTAATTAACTCCTTGCGCAGTGAGTCATAATTTTCAATAATTCCATTGTGAATCAGTGCAATAGACCCATCCATAGAAACATGAGGGTGTGCATTTATGTCATTTGGCAGGCCATGCGTAGCCCATCTTGTGTGACCAATACCAGCATGACCCGTCACATTAAACTGAGTAGCATGTTCCTCTAAATTAGAAACTTTACCAGCTCGTTTATAAACCGACAAATCACCGTTAGATAATAGGGCGACACCAGCGCTGTCATATCCTCTGTATTCTAGTCTTTTAAGTCCTTTTAGGACGATTGGGAAAGCTTCCTTTTTTCCAATGTATGCTACAATTCCACACATAATTTAGTAGGTTGTGTAAGTGAGAATTAATTTAGGTTTTATTTTATTGGTCGAATTTAGTCCATTAAAAACTAATCGTTCCGCTGAATTGATAAAGTAGCGTGGAGAAATTACTAAGCCTGTGTTTTCTAATTCACCTTTTGTGAGCGCTTGAACGTAATCACGAATATCCACAAAAAAATGTTTTTTAAAATCGCTATATTCTCCTAAAGTAGATAAACTCGTGTAGTAGTTATCGGTGCTTTTCACCTTTGTAGAAACGGAAACGGCACTTCCTGGCTTGTATCTGTATCCAGTTTGATATTGTATTGGTAAGGTTAATTCAGCGCGATGAATTACCGTGTTTTTGGGTAAGTTCACTAACCCGGGTATTTTCACAATTGCACGGTGTTTAAATGCTTGTGCATAAAACTCAGTTTGGCCAAGCGCATTGTTCTGAATAATAGCAGTTACATTTGGACTTGTATTAATGGAAACATTGGTGAAATCTGCGCAACTGGCATTCAATAATAAATCATACGACTTGTAAACGCCCTCTTGATGAAAATACATGGTTAATTTAGAGGCAGGATCGTTTAACTTAACATACAACGCCGCTCCTGTGCCAGCGGATTGAGACCCATTATTTGTTTTAATGTGTAAGCCTTTGAAATAGGTTAAGAAATTTTCGTTGCTTGCAAATGTTGTACTTCCACTGGTCGCTTCAGTAATTAATGTTTTTGCAAAATTTGTATCTAAATGGATCCGTAATTGGGATTCAACAGTGTCTCCTGCTACAATTGTACCTTCATTTGGCGCGGGCGTTATCGTGCCTTTTCCTGCGGGCACCAAATTAGTGGCTTTGGTTGTCTTAGTTGAAAATGAATAATAGGTTGAATCAATATACAAATCCTCGTTCAATTCATATACCTCAAATGTTTGCGGACTCAAATCACCATAATATCCTGCATATTCCAATGCTAGCACCACAGAATCCATAACAATATTTGATATAGTACCAAAGTTCGGATTAATGTTTGCCAACCTAAATTGAGTGTAGACTGAGGCGGTAAAATCCCCAAATTTCGGATCGTTGTAACTCCCCAAAAGACCATTTGGCCCATTATCTGTTATTATTGAATCTTCTTCTAGTGTATACGTTTCCAAATTAAACGTGTCAGTAGTTATTCCTCCTAATAGTTCGTTGGGATCAATTGTATCCTTTCCAACTGTAGTATCTTTTTTCTTACAGGCAGAAAGTAAAATTGCCGTAACAAAAAACAGCGCCAATAGTTTGACTAACTCGTTTTTATTAGAAACAATTTTATGTGTCATTTTTCTTATGCTAAATCAGATTCATCAATTATTTTGTCAAAAAATGCCGACAATTCCTTCGCCTGATTTTCTTCGGGAACATAATCTAACTTCAAACAAGTTGCTTCATCAAAAATATTTTTCATTTCAGGAGAAATAGCCTCTGTTCCAACGTTGATTCCATCCACATATTGTGTAATTGATCGCGTTAAACCCGTACAGCTTGTATCGGAAAATTTATTTGCAATCTCTTTAGAAATTCCATCAAACATTAATTTCTCAGGTAATCTACTATCCCAAGGTGCATCAAATGTGTCTTCATAAATACTATAGACCACTTTTGTGTTTGCAAAATGAGGGTCTTTGTTATAAACAAACTTGATATACAAAGCCATCATTGAGGTTAACCAACCGTTGCAATGAATAATATCGGGCTGCCATCCTAATTTTTTTACTGTCTCTAAAACACCTCTGCAAAAGAAAATTGAGCGCTCGTCATTATCGGAATAAAAATTACCCTCGTCATCCTTTAAGGTGTCTTTTCGCTTAAAATACTCATCATTGTCAATGAAATAGACTTGCATTCTTGCTGCAGAAACAGAAGCAACTTTGATAATTAATGGGTGATCGTGATCATCAATTGTTAAATTTTGTCCGGATAGTCGAATCACTTCATGGAGTTGGTGTCTTCTTTCGTTGATACAACCATATCTCGGCATAAAGACTCTAATTTCTTTGCCTATTTCTTGAATCACTTGAGGCAGCCTTCTAGCTGTTGAGGAGATTTCAGTTTTCGGTAAGAAAGGGAATATTTCCTGGGAAATAAAAAGAATTTTCTTTTTTTCCATGCAATGTAAAATGCTAATTTAGAATGCAAAATTACGTAAAAATTACTGATTTTCAAAAAAAGGCCTAGTTTTGTTATCTTTATGGAAAACCCCAGGAAATCAAATGTAATTTCATCTGCTTCAGACTTGAGGCAACAAATAGCGATATGGAAAACAAACCCATCTTGTACAGTAGGGTTTGTTCCAACAATGGGTGCGCTTCATGAAGGTCATTTAAAATTAGTTGAAAAGGCCATACAAGAAAATGATTTTGTGGTGGTAAGTATCTTTGTAAACCCCTCCCAATTCAATAATGCGGCTGATTTAAGTTTGTATCCCCGAACACTTGAAAACGACTTATTGTTACTTTCTAAAATTGATTCTTGCGTTGTTTTTACCCCTTCAATTATTGATGTTTACCCAAAAAACGATCCGTATAAACCGATTCATCTTCAAGGACTTGATGCCACGATGGAGGGCGAATTTAGACCAGGTCATTTTCAAGGGGTTGTTCATGTTGTTCATAATTTGTTTAACCTCGTTCTTCCGAACAAAGCGTATTTTGGAAAAAAGGACTTTCAGCAATTGGCCATTATCCGTTTTATGAATTCCTGTTTTCATTTTCCAATTGAACTTGTTGCATGTGAAACAATTAGAGAAACAACCGGCCTAGCAATGAGTAGTAGAAATGTACGATTAAGCGATGAGGAGAAAAAGGATGCCCTGGTAATTATTGATACGCTTCAATTAATGAAAGAATTGAAAGAAAATGGAGTGTCTCCAACTGAAGCAGCAAGAAAGTGTATTTGGTTTTTCAACCAGAGTAATCTAAAACTAGAATACCTTACAGTGGTAGATTCGGTAACACTTAAACCGTTAGTAACAGAATGGTCAGCGGAAACAACTTGTTGCATAGCGGCTCATTGTGGTGCCGTGCGACTTATTGATAATTTGGAGCTTTAGTTTGCCTTTCCAAGATTAATAATGGCATCGCCTTTAAAAACGACAGGGGATTCATTGACGCAAATTACGTACCCTGAACTAGGGGATTTGATTTTTTTTTCAAAATTACCATACGGATCCGTTACAATGGCAAGCACCGTTCCTTTATCTACTTGTGAGCCATTTTTCACCAACGCTTGAAACATGCCAGAATTAGGCGCCCTTAACCACCGAGATTCATTTAATACGACAGGTTCACGATCCTTGGCAATGTCAATTTTATAATTCCGCATGCCTAGGTGAGAAATTATTCTTTTCGTTCCATTTAGCCCTTCTTCCACCACCATTTCTTCTATGCTATTTGCCATCCCACCTTCGAATAAAAGAATGTTTTTTTTCATTTTTATCATCGATTCCCGAATTGTCTTAGAAATCAAAGACGAGTTTAAAATAAATGGAGGGTTAAATACTCTGGCCAATTCCATGCTTTCCGGATCAGACATTACGCATCTTATTTGCGGGAAATTGTTCCGTTGGGAAGCGCCTGTATGAAAGTCAATAATATAATCACAATGAGGAGCGATTTCCTTCATGAAATGATAGGCAAATTGACTTGCCAATGAACCTTTTGCACTTCCTGGAAAGCTTCGATTTAGGTCCCTTCCATCGGGTAATTCGCGTTTAATATTCAGAAACCCAAAAATATTAAATACAGGAAGACAAATAATTGTTCCTTTCGTTGGTTTGTGTAATTTTTTTCTTAGAAAACGTCGAACAATTTCAACCCCATTAATTTCATCTCCATGTAATCCAGCCATTAAAAGTACAGTTGGCCCATCCTCTTTTGCTCGTTCAACAATAACCGGAACTAAAATAGGGGTGCGGGTATGTAAACGAGCCACGTCTAAATTCAGCTGAGCCCCCTTTCCAGGTAATATTTCTTTACCGAGAATAACTATCTTTTTATACGGTTTTTTAGCGATTGACATTTCTTTCGATGTATTCGATGATTTTTCCTGCAATATCTTCTTGGGTAGTTTTTTCAATTCCTGCCAGACCCGGAGAAGAGTTTACCTCTAGTACAAGTGGTCCTCGTTCCGACTGTAACATGTCAACCCCTGCAATTCCTAATCCAACCGCTTTAGCTGCAAGGATGGCAGTATATTTTTCCTCAACCGTTAATTCAATTACTTCAGAGCTTCCACCACGATGTAAATTAGACCTAAACTCACCCGGTTTCCCTTGTCGCTTCATTGCTCCCACTACTTCACCATCTACCACAAACGCCCTAATATCAGCTCCTTTAGCCTCTTTAATAAATTCCTGAACAATTACGCGAGCCTTGAGCCCGTTAAACGCTTCCAAAACAGATTGCGCCGCATTCATATTGTCGGCTAATACCACTCCTAACCCTTGTGTGCCCTCTAATAGTTTTAAAACAACAGGGGCTCCTCCAGCAGATTCAACAACATGTTTAACATTTTTGGAATAATTAGTGAATACTGTTTTTGGCAACCCTATTCCTTCTTTAGAAAGAACTTGTAAACAGCGTAATTTATCCCGAGAATGAATTATTCCCCTTGAGTTTACTGCCGTGAAGACATTCATCATTTCAAATTGACGGACTACCGCTGTGCCAAAAAAAGTGACTGAAGCGCCAATACGTGGAATCACTGCGTCAAAACCAGTTAAGTATTCTTCTTCATAATATAACGCCGGACCCTTTTGTTCTATTTCAATGTTGCATTTCAAATGGTCGATTATGTGAGCCTCATGGCCATGCTCAATCGCTGATTCATACAACCGTCTTGTGGAATACAAATTCTGATTACGAGAAAGAATGGCGATTTTCATGAGCTAAATAAATTTAATGTGTGTGTTTCAAACTTGGGTCAACGACAAATCGTTTTTTTAATGTTTTTCTACCTATTAAAACGGGATAACGCATTGCTTTGCGTTCCATGAGGGAAAATTCAGTATTCAATATTCTTTCTGCGATAATTATCTTTGTTCGGATAAAATAACGCTCCTGAATATGGCCATTGGAGCTTTTCACATTTTTCTTTCTAAAATCTGAAAATGTAAAAATAATTTGTTGAAATTCTGGGTGTGCAGCGTCTAAAAAAAGAACATGCAATAGACCATCAATCTCTTCAATACTAGACGCGTGAACGCTCGAAGTATATGCCCCTGTATCGATTTTCACCTCAACCCTATTCAAACCAAAAGCAGGAAGCGATGCCCATTCTCTTCTGCCAATAATCGTTTTAGTGCGTTGTGAAATCATTGAAACAAAAATAGAGAAATTCATAGTAAAAGCACCATGATTTAGCCTAAAAAGCAAGAAATTCAATCAAATGATGCTGCTGAAACAGCTAAAGCATGATTTATTGGGCAAATATTTACTGCATACGCTTGGTGGTTTATTTTTTTTATCTATCTTTGCAATCCTAATTTAGGGAGTTTAGCTCAGTTGGTTTAGAGCATCTGCCTTACAAGCAGAGGGTCGGGGGTTCGAATCCCTCAACTCCCACAACAGAAAGCCTTACAGAAATGTGAGGCTTTTTTGTTTCAAATCCCTTTGTTTACAGGTAGTTACAAGAATTCAAATTGCTTTCACATTCCTCAATTTGGATCATATCACATTTTCTATTTTAACGCAAAATGACGTGCACAAGCGCGTGCACATGGCAGAATTTTGATGAAACGTGCACAATTGGTAGGACACGTTACTTTATTGAGGCAATAATTTATAACCGGCTTTTGTGGTGTGGGGAAGGTTGGGATACTAAACCAACACCCGTTCAATAAGATTTTCACCAAATGAATAGGGAATATATGCCAAATTAGGGATTTCTTTTGTGAGGATAATCCCCGGTTTTTTTCCCAATGAAATCGTTCCGTGCGTTGAGCTTAGGCCCATAGCTGCTGCTGCATTTATTGTCAGCGCACTCAATGCCTCTTCTGGTGTAAGTCTCATTTTAATACACGCTAAGGACCAAATTATACTTAAATTATAGCAAGGGGTAGAACCCGGATTAAAATCACTTGCCAATGCAAAAGGAATGTTTTCCTGAACCAACTTTTTAGCATCACCAAATGGGATAGATAAAAAATGAGAACACCCAGGTAGAAAAACGGGTATACTCACCCCAGATTTCAACGTTGATATATCCAAATCGGTCAATTCCTCTAAATGATCCACAGAGAGGGCGTTTAATTCTATTGCTTTTTGCAACCCTCCCATGGAAGAAAATTGATTTACATGAACTTTCGGTTTCAAGCCTGCTTTGATGCCTGCTAATAGAACCTCTTCCATTTCAGCAACTGAAAAATAATTGCGCTCACAAAAAACATCAATATAATCTGCAAGCTTCTCTTTTTCCACAATCGGAATAATTTCGTTTTTTATTAGATCAATATAACCTCGATGATTCTCCTTGAATTCAGAAGGGAAAGCATGTGCTGCTAACAAAGTTGCTTTAATAGGAATAGAAAAGTGAGATTTAAGTCTTTTAATTACGCGCAACATTTTTAACTCCGCATCGACACTAAGTCCATATCCTGATTTAATTTCTAGTGCCCCAGTACCACACGCAATCATTTTCTCAATTCTCTGAATCGCAAGTAAAAACAATTGATCCTCATCCATTTGTTGCAGTCTTCCTGCCGAATTCAGGATTCCGCCACCTTTCAGTGCAATTTCTTCATACGACAATCCTTTAATACGATCAACAAATTCTTCCTCTCGTGTTTTCGCAAAAACAGTATGTGTATGAGAATCGCAAAAAGCGGGCAAGACGAATTTACCATCGGCATCAATTACTTCTAAATCTCTCCAATCAATAATTCCCTCCCATTCAGTCATTGGACCATACGCAACCACTTCACCATCTTCAAGAGCAAGGAAAGCATCATAAATTACCGGTAAATTATTCATTTCAGAACCTCTCAAAAGAGTTGGGAAGTTTTCACCGGCCAAAACAAGGCCTTTAATATTTTTAACTAGTTTTTTTTTCATTTCTTTATGATAGCATTTTTCATGATAAAATCACGTACAACTTTTGGGAAATAAAGGTGTTCGGTTAATTGAATTTTTGTGCGCAAGCTCTCAATTGATTCTGAAGAATCTAATTTAAAATTATATTGAGCTAAAACCTCTCCTTTATCATACTCCTCATTAACCAAGTGTATGGTGATGCCGGATTTTTTTTCCTTTGCATCTAAGACCGCTTTGTGAACAAAATCTCCATACATTCCTTTTCCTCCAAATTTTGGCAACAGAGAAGGGTGAATGTTTATAATTCTATTTGGAAATGCAAGGAGCAATTTCTCTGGGATTTTTTTCAAATAGCCCGCAAGCACAATCCATTGAATCTCGTTTTTTAAACAAATTGCATAAAGATATTCAGGATTTGATGCATTTCCTGGATCAATGACCAAAAATAAAACTGATTTTTCTATACACCAACTCTCCAACATTGGATTTTCTTTTTCTGAGAGAATCAAAACAACCTGTATGAATTCATCCGAGGCAAAAAATTCTTGAAGCTTTCTAGCATTCGAACCCTTTCCTGAAATAAAAACAGCTATTTTTACATTCATATCCATCCACAAAAGTAAAACAAGTAGATGAAAAGTGATGAAAAAAATCGCATTTAACTGATTTTGACAGGGTTTTAATTAGCTCGATTCGTTTTATTATCAAATTAAGTGGTGAATAATTTTGATTTTTGAGTGATTGTTTTTTTCTTTGCACCTTGTTAACCAATTAAAAAATAAAAAATGTCAGATATCAGATCAAAAGTTATTTCTATTATCGTAGATAAATTAAGTGTTGAAGAAACAGCAGTAACAGATGGAGCTAGCTTTACAAATGACTTAGGAGCAGATTCATTAGATACTGTGGAATTAATAATGGAATTTGAAAAAGAATTCAATATTGCCATTCCGGATGATCAAGCGGAAACTATTCAAACGGTTGGAGATGCTGTTTCATACATCGAAAAAAACGCATAATAATTTAATTGATTATTCTGAACTGATTTTCGTTATTTAAATAAGTATGGAATTAAAACGAGTTGTAGTTACTGGTCTTGGTGCACTAACTCCTATTGGAAACACTGTTTCTGAATATTGGAGCGCCTTGTTAGCTGGCAAAAGCGGTGCAGCACCGATTACCCATTTCGACGCTTCTAAGTTTAAAACACAATTTGCCTGCGAAGTGAAAAACTTCAATGTAGAAGATTTTATTGATAGAAAAGAAGCTCGGAAACTTGATCAGTTCTCCCAATATGCTCTAGTGACAGCGACTCAAGCTGTCGAAAACTCTGGTTTGTTAGACTATTCAAATGTGAATTTCGACCGAATTGGAGTAATTTGGGGATCAGGAATTGGTGGATTAAAAACGTTTCAAGAGGAAGCAAAAGAATTTTTTGCAGGTGATGGCACACCCCGTTTTAATCCTTTCTTTATCCCGAAAATGATTGCCGATATTGCTGCGGGACACATATCAATTAAATATGGATTTCGGGGACCAAATTATGTAACCGTTTCTGCCTGCGCTTCTTCAACCAATGCAATTATTGATAGTTTCAACCTCATTCGATTAGGGAAAGCAGATGCAATTGTAACTGGTGGGTCTGAAGCAGCTGTTAATGAAATGGGAATGGGGGGTTTTAATGCATTAAAAGCATTATCCACGCGAAATGATTCTCCTGAAAATGCTTCTCGTCCTTTTGACTTGGATAGAGATGGGTTTGTTCTTGGTGAAGGCGGTGGCGCACTTATTCTTGAGGAATATACACACGCAATCAAAAGAGGAGCGACAATTTATGCTGAAGTAATCGGTGGTGGAATGTCAGGAGATGCTTACCACATGACTGCGCCTCATCCAGAAGGAATTGGAGCACGAAACACAATGCTCGCAGCACTTGAAGACGCTGAAATCTCACCGTCTGACATCGATTATATTAATGTTCACGGAACCTCAACCCCCTTGGGAGATGCGGCAGAAATTAAGGCGATTCAAGCAGTCTTTGGTGATCACGCCTACAAGTTAAATATTAGTTCAACAAAATCAATGACTGGGCATTTGTTAGGTGCAGCAGGAGCGATTGAAGCCATTGCGTGTGTATTAGCTGTTCAAAATGATATAGTTCCACCAACAATTAACCATTTTACGGATGATCCCGAGCTAGACAATAATTTAAATCTAACATTTAATCTAGCACAAAAAAGAGTTGTAAATATCGCCCTTTCAAACACCTTTGGATTTGGCGGACACAATACAAGTGTTATTGTAAAAAAATACCAGTCATAAAATTGGCTTTATTAATTACTCTTTTTACAAAAAAAAAAACAGAAGAAGAGCTTAAACTAATTAAGTTTATTATACAGAAATTTGGATACAGACCAAAAGAATTAACCTATTTTATAAAGGCTATTACCCATAAATCATTCGTTAGTTCAGATCCAACTATCACGAACGAACGCTTAGAATTTTTAGGAGATGCGATGTTAGATGCCGTTGTCGCGGATTTTCTTTTCAAGCGATTCAAAGATGAAGACGAGGGATATTTAACTCGGGTTAAATCCAAAATTGTAAATCGAAAGACACTATCTGAGATTGGGGAAACAATGGGCATTCGAGAAATCTTGCGTTACAATCAAGCCCGCTCTATTAACTTATCATCATTGGAAGGAAATGCCTTTGAAGCAATTTTAGGTGCAATTTATATAGATGGTGGTTATAATTCCGTAGAAAATTCTGTAGAAAATTTTGTGTTTCAAAAATATGTTAATCTAACTCGATTATTAGAAGAAGAAATTGATTTTAAATCAAAACTTTTTATTTGGTGTCAAAAGAAAAAGTTGAATCTCGAATTTATTGTGCTTACTGAAATAAATCAAGGTGGATCGTGGGTATATGAAATAGAAACTAGTATCAACGACATTAATTACGGGAGAGGAAGTGGTGGATCAAAAAAAATTGCAGAACAAGAGGCGGCGAAGGAAACACTTCAACTTTTAGGGGAATTTTAACCCTTCATTAGCAGATATTAAAAAAAAACAGTTTCTTTGTAAAAATATTTATTTTATGAGCTCATCAGATATCTTTTACAAAATTGGTGGTTTACTTCAAGATTCCTTTGTGTTTTTTGAGGCAGTTGGGAATATTTTCAATTATTCGGTAATTATTCTTGGTTTCTTTGGTTTCTTTTTTTGGATGAATACTCAAAATAAGTTCAATGATAAAGCGACTAAAGATCCAAATCAATTGAAGTAAAAGCAACTTTATCATTGATTGAGCGTCATTATGTTGGAGTACTTTCCAACTAATCTGATTATGAAACGGAACATTTTATTCTTTGTTTTATTTATATTTTATTTTTCTTTAAGGTCTCAGACAGCCTCAGATTGTTCGGATGCCGTGAATATTTGTCAAAATGCAACCTTCCAAATAGACCCTAATGGCTCGGGCGCTATTCAAGAGTTGCAAAATGGCTCGTTTTCAAATCCCTCAACTAATCCAGCTTCTGGAAATAGTGGGTGTTTATTGTCTGGCGAGTTAAATTCAACTTGGATGGTAATAAATGTGGCTAGTTCAGGAATGCTTGAATTTTCTTTTGGAGCCGATGGAGGTTTTGGTTGTTTGGATTGGATTATGTGGCCCTACACGCCAAATTCGTGTAATCAAATTATCAATAACCAACTTGCACCAATTAGATGTAATTGGAATGGAGCATGTGAATCATTTACTGGGGTTTCTACACCACCGCCACCTGGTGGTGATCCAGCTAATTTTGAGCCAGAATTAACTGTGACTGCTGGGCAACAATTTTTGATTTGTTTATCCAACTATAGCTCTCAATCTACCGTTTTACCTTTGAATTTTTTTGGTACGGCTAACGTTTCTTGTACGGCCGTTCAGCCCGTTACTGTGAATAACGTAACTATTTGCCCTGGCCAAACAGCAACACTAACTGCAAATAGTCCAGGTGCCACAACATATTCTTGGTCAAATGGAGCAACCACTCCAACTATAACTGTATCGCCAACAGCTACAACTACATACACCGTAACTGTTTCAGCGCCTGCGGCAAATGGGGCAACGGGAGTGGGTACAGCGACGGCAACAGTAATCGTATTACCTTCTACAGATCCTTTGTGTGGATGTACAGTGAGCGCCAGTAACAATGGCCCTGTTTGTATTGTGTCTACTTTTAATTTAAATGCGACAGCTGTTACTAACGGAACCTATGATTGGACTTTGGCAGGGATAAGTATTGGAACAGGACAGAACCTCACAAATATTCCTGCTACTACGGCTGGCACATTTCCAATTACAGTGACTGCAACAGATGCAGCCGGTCATGTATGTACATCAACTACAATTGTTGTTGTAAACCCTTTACCTATTGTTAATGCTGGAAATGATATTAGTACATGTCTTGGAAACTCAGTTACCTTGTCGGGTTTAGGAGCGGCCACATATCAATGGACCGGAGGAATTCAAAATGCAACTCCATTTAACCCAAGCACGAATAGCACATATACTGTCACCGGTACTGATATTAATGGATGCATTAATTCAGACGATGTAATGGTAACAATGTTGTATGCACAAATTCCATCAATAAGTCCAAGCATAACTTCTGGGTGCGTGCCGAGTCAAGTTATATTTACCAACAGTGATCCCCAAGCACAAAATTGTATTTGGTCATTTGGAAATGGTACAACTAGTAATGGCTGTACGCCGCAACAAACTGTTTTTGATCAGGTTGGTTGTTACGATATTAGTCTTACCCAAACCGATACTCAAGGGTGTGATACGACAGTTGTTTTTGATGATATGGTTTGTATTGAAAAAGCAATTGCAGCGTTTTATGTAAACCCAGGCTCGATTGGTCCTGCAAATGCTTCTGTTGGATTTTACAATGTATCAGAAGGTGCAGATACTTACTATTGGGATTTTGGAGACGGTCAAAACTCTACTGAAATTGAACCGGCACATACTTATAGTACAGGCTTACAGACGGGATTTACCGCTACATTGATAGCAACATCTCCTGCTGGGTGTTCTGATACTACTACAATGCCTATTGGTTACGAGGAGCAATTGATTTATTATGTTCCAAATTCTTTTACTCCTGATGCAGATGAGCATAATCAATTATTTACACCCGTTTTTACCTCTGGATTTGCCCCTGAAAATTTTGAGATGTTAATCTTTAATCGATGGGGAGAAATTATTTGGGAATCATTTGATGCTACAAAAGGGTGGGATGGATCTTATGAAATTGAGGGGTTGGATGCCCAAGCGGGAACATATACGTGGGTTATTTTCTTCAAGCCTAAAGCGACAGATGATAAAATAAAAATTTCAGGCTTCGTGAATTTATTGAGATAATTCCTCTTTGTTCCAAATAATTCCTACATTCTTTTTAATCCGGCTTTACTTCTTTATATTTGCAACTCAATTTTCAACCAATGAGTTCATCCGATAAAATTTCTACTACAAAAGCACCAAAACCAGTTGGTTTATACCCGCACGCTCGAAAAGTAGGTAATTTACTTTTTTTATCTGGAGTTGGCCCTCGTGTTGCTGGATCAAATTCAACAGATTCATCTGTTCCTGGTTTAAAACTAGACCACAACGGTAACTTCCTTGAATTTGATTTTGAAGCACAATGCCGAAGTGTTTTTGATAACGTTCGAATTATTTTGGAAGAATCAGGGTCAAGTTGGAAAAACTTAGTAGATGTAACTGTTTTTTTAGTAGATATGAAGCGTGACTTTCAGGTGTATAACAAAATTTACGCGGAATATTTCAAAGATAATTTGCCTTGTAGAACAACCGTGGAGATAAACTCTTTACCCACACCGATTGCTATTGAATTAAAATGTATTGCCACAATTGATTAAATTATGATTTCTTTTATTATTCGCTGCTTTATTGCTCTTACCGCACTCTCTTTTAACACTTGGTTATTCGTTTACGGTCATTGGGGATGGGGGATTGTTTTTATTTTTGTGACCGCATTAATTATCCTCTCTTTCTTCAGAAATGAACGAATGATTTTAGCGTTAAATCAAATGAGACTTGGAAATACGGATAAGGCTAAAATTCACATAAATAAAATTACGCATCCACAGTTTCTTCCTAAAAAACAACATGCTTATGTTTTGTACCTTCAGGCGGTAATGAATAGCCAAGAATTTGGTTTTGTAAAAAGTGAACAGATTCTTAGAAAAGCACTTGCCTTAGGCTTAAGAACAGCACAAGACAATGCAGTTGCTCGAATGCATTTAGCTGGGATTTGTGCACAAACAGGAAGAAAAAACGAAGCCGTGACGTTGTTGGGAGAAGCCAAAAAAATGGATAAAGATGGTATAATGCGTGATCAAATTAAAATGATGCAACAACAACTTCAACAAACTCCTTCGAAAAATCAAATGCGAATGGCTCAAATGATGGGCGGCAGAAGAAAAACACCCAAAATGAGATAATGCAACCTATAATTCCAATTGTATTTATAAATCTTAAACCGGAAGTCGCTCATCGTTCTCGATCATTTTTTACAATGAAACAATCCTAATGAACGCGAATCCAAAGCTTTTCACAACCGGTTGGGAGGATTATGAACTAATGGACGCTGGAGGAGGTAAAAAGCTCGAACGCTGGGGAAAAATAATTACTATTCGTCCCGAACTACAAGCTTACTTCAAAACTGAATTATCTTTTGTAGAATGGAAAAAAATAGCTCATTGGGAATTCATTCAGGGGAAAGGACAAACAGGAAATTGGAAATCTCTTCAAGAAGCACCAAAAAGTTGGGTGATTGAATTTAAAAAAGTAAAAATCAACCTTGAACTTACCCAATTCAAACACCTTGGGCTATTTCCAGAACAACGTGCCAATTGGGATTTTCTTTTAAATGAATTAGAAGCTGGAGATAAATTTCTCAATTTATTTGCCTACACTGGAATTGCCTCGATTATTGCTAAGAAATTACGCGCTGATGTAGTTCATGTTGATTCCGTGAAAAATTTAATTTCATGGGCAAAAAGAAATATGGAGAACAGCAGCCTAAATGATATAAGATGGGTT
>Ga0049081_10000197_pt1 | contig 23953 bp, 15 predicted proteins | sample GreLakmeER78MSRF_FD_66717 | JGI IMG/M metagenome (GOLD analysis project Ga0049081, IMG submission 66717) | Freshwater lentic microbial communities from great Laurentian Lakes, MI, USA - Great Lakes metaG ER78MSRF | ecosystem: Environmental > Aquatic > Freshwater > Lake | place: Great Lakes...
ATAAGCACTTGGATTGGTAGCAATACCAACAATATCATCCAAATATCTTAATTGAGTTTCACCACCACCACCTAATGTAGAAAGTTGCTGCTGAATACGATTAAGGAAAAGTCTATAATGCCTTTGAAGATCATCAAGTGTTGCAAATTTTTGATCCAGGGGAGTAAGTGGATCATTTTGAACTTTAGTATTTGAAGGTTCAGAGAGAAGTCCTAAAGATTTTTCTATGAGTGATGTATCTTTTTCATCTGTTTTTGGTGATTCTTCAACACACCATTCATATAGTGAATCCTTTCCCGTATTTTTTTCTACTATATTATCTACAATTTCTTGAACTTCATCAATAACTTCCTCTACAATTTCTTGAACTTCTTCTATTGGTTGTTCTTTTACTTTATTAGAATACAACCAATTTTCAAATGCTTCTAAAGTCTTTTCTTCTTTCTTTTTTTTAATTTTAGTCTTTTTCTTTAAAGTAGTTACTTCTTCAAAGATACTATTTAAATTTAATTCACCGACAATTGAGTTAAATTCTTCTTTTTTCTTTTTCTTCTCAGTGCTTACGGAAGAAAAGAAATCAGATAAATCTATTTTAACTCCAAGATCATCCACCTATCACTCTTCCTCATCTACATCAGAATCTTCATCAGAAAGATCAAACATTGATGCTGATACACCGGGACGAAAAGCATCAATTTTCTCTGCAGATTTTGCAAATAAAAGTTCTTTAATTTTATCGCTCACTGATGATGGTGATTCGTCAGCAACAATCATATCTAGAAGATCATCCATTTTTAATACCAATAGTTAATCGTTTTTATTTATATCTCGCCACCCTTGGGCATTTCTACTATTCTTCCATCTGCTTCTGTTGCAGCACCTTGAGCATCAAGATTTGGTTCCATTACTGGTTGTCCTAAATCCATACCTGCAGTTTCTGGTCCTAAAGGTAATCCAGTTGTTGGATCTACTGGAATACTTGGATCTGGAATAACTCCATCTTTAATTTCTTTTTTAATAATTTTGTCTTGCTCAATAATTTCTTCATCAGTTTGGCGAAGAATTTTTCTTCTCACATAATCTTGAGAAAAATACTTCCCAACATATGGTTCTGCAATTTGAACCATATTCAATCTTTCATTTAAAAGTTCTGCGTCCTTGAGTTCAGCAAAATGATTATCATACAAGAAGTCATATTGAATATGTTCTTGCATAATACCCCAATCTTCTGGAGTAATAATATTCTTAAGAATAAGTTGAGTCTTCAACATATCATTAAACATATAAGAAAATCTTTTTCTTAAACGTGCAACAAACTTACTGAACTTAACTTCATCACGAAGAATCTCTGATGAACGACCAAGGTTAAACCCACCCTCTCCATCCATTCTCGATGGTGGGACGTTCAAAGAGCGATAAAGTTTTTTCTTAAAGTATTCAATATCTGTAATTTCTCCAAGATTTTGTCCACCTGGAAGAGTAGAAATTTCAGTTCCTCTACCACCTTCACGACGAGGAAGCCAGAAATCCTCAAGCATTGCCATAAACTTTTTATCATCACGAATTTCTCCAGTGCTTGCGTCATAGACCATCTTATTTCTATAGCGCATCATTACATCGCGTAGATATTGCTCTGCTTTTACCTTTGGGAGATTTCCAACATCGATGTAAAAAATTCTACGTTCTGGTGCGCGTGACAATCTGTAGATTACCAAACTATCTTCAATCATTCTCAATTGATTGAGAGATTTGATTGCCTTATGGAGATATGAAAGTGTTGACCCCTTGTTTCTATCTACAAGTCCAGAGGTACAATAAGTAATTGAATCTTTTGAAAACTTAATTCCACCAGTACCACCCATAGAAGATGGATTGGTAGTTGGATATGTCATTTTTGGATTATAGATGAAATATTCCTCAATCTCAGGAAATTCATAAGACATTGGATCATCAATATTTACATTTGCCAATCTATAAATTTTCTTATCTTTTTCTGTTTGTTTTTGTTGACGGACATAACGCATTTTCATTGCGTCTATGTAACGAAGTTCTTGAATACCTTCGTGTGGATTTTTTAGATCAATTACTTTGTGATAAAACAATCTGCCATCAACATACCAATTTCTATAGATTTCGTGAGATTTTCTATCAAAATCTAAAAGTTCTAAAATATGTTTAAACTCTTCTCTAATTTTTTTCTTAATACCGTCACTTGCGTTGAGATTTGATAGTTCAATTGAAACTGGACTATCGTTTGTGTCGCTTACAATTGCTTCGTTAACAATATCTTCAATAGCACTATCGCATTCTGGATGAAGTGCCATCTCACGATATCTTTTGATTAAATCAAATTCAGTTCTATAAACTCCTTCAATATCAACATATGAACCAAAAAATCCACTAGACAGATAAAAATCACTCCCGTCCTCATTATTGGGAGGAACGGGAGATACTACACCTGGAGATATTGGTTCGTTATCCTCAATAGAGAATCCAAACAACTTTGCCATAATTTATTTTTAGTCTTTGATCTTTAGACTATTTATTATATCAGTTTTCGCCTGTATATGGAGTCCAATATTGAACTTGGAATTCTACAGTGAACTCTTCAATAGTATCTGCAGTGTCATATGAAAGATCAATTGCAGAAATATTGGTTGGAAAAATGCTATAGAACTTATACTGCTTAGCAACTTCTAGTCCAGTGCCAACTGCAGCGTTTCCACCAACAACACTTGGAAGTCTCTTTAATTGCTTAACGAGAACATCTCTCATATAATCATTGGGATCAGTTGCACCGCTTCCGTCTGCATATTGTCCAACATACTGCATCCAAGCTTCCATTGCAGTTCTGATCTTAAAGTCTTCATCGTTAATGACGGTGATTGCCCAAGTATCAAATGTACGATCACCTGCTACCTTGAAGATTCTTCCTCTGAAAGGAACATCAATAGAAGCAATGTTAGATGCTGGTAAGTTTGCTGCCTTACATAATACAGAAAATTCATTGGCATCAAACTCTGCACCGCCAGGGAAGTCGGTTAAAACAACTTCAAATAGATTGGGGCGCGCTCCGCCGCCCTTGAGTGCTGTTTTGAAATCCTGAATACTGTGTGCCATTTTTAGGTCCTCCTTGTTGTTTTTTTAACTAAATCAAACCGTACCCGCTACCTCTTCAAATGCTACGCCAGTGCGTGTAGCAACGAAGGTAAGAGTTACATAATTGATGGACTTAGCAGGCTTCAGGTAAATGTCTGCTCTGAACTCATTATTATCAATCACATCAGGAGTATTGTTTGATGTGTCACAAACGACTAGGAATCCATAAAGTCCTCTCTTTGCCTGAACATCGCGGAGGTAAGGTTCAACAATGTTCTTAAAGTTTGCTCTCGTAAGTTCATCATTTAATTCGAAGAGTTGTGCCTGAGCAGCTCTTTCAAGTGCTTGTTCAATTGTAAGGAACAAGCGACGAACATTGATTCTATCAAATGCTGATGCATAAGTAAGAGCAGTTTTGTCCCCAAAGAGTAGAGTTCCAACTCCTTGCTGAGTTACAATTGAATTGATTCTCAGAGGATAGAGTTGATCTCTCTGCGCTTTATTTGGATTGTATGCAAGTTTAATTGCATTATTGAGAATTCCACGTTGCTGTCCTGCTGGTGAGAACCAAGGATAAGCAACAATGTTTGTTCTTGTCATTAGACCTGCAACGTCAGCATTACAAGGAATGTAAACAAACTTATTGTTAAATCTATCATAGGTGTACTTATATCCACTATCAAATACTGCATAAGAAGAAGATGAAAGTGGGCTGAAGTACTTGATTAGATTATTGGTTTGAGTTGTGGTGTTTGTAATCCCAATCAGATTTGCTCTGTGAGGACCAACGCAAGCCATACAATCTTGTCTATTTCCTGCTACAGAAATTAGATAATTTGCTTTTGCTTGAGAATCTGATTCTGAATCAAGACCAGGACCCATAATCAAGTAGTCTACTTGTACTTCATCTTTATTGGAGAATAATCCATATGAAGTGATCAAGTCTCCTAAAGTTGCCTTCATTCCACCAGCAACAGAATAATCAACACCACCACCTAGAGTATAAGTTTTATTGCCGATTGCACTAAAGGTAATGTCTTGGGCATTTTGACCCCATAGACCTTGTGCTGTTGTAAATGAAGTAAAAGATGTAGAGAATCCAGTTGCTCTTGGTGTTGTTCCCCAATAAGCGTCTGCTGCACTCGAAGGATTATTTCCAGCATAAATTTGACCAGAAAAATCTGCCAAATATTGCTTATACCAGATCTTCTGAGGAGAATTGACAGCAGAAATAGAATCAAATGCTTTTGAAAGACCAAGGTGCTTTTCAATAATTGTACCTTGATTTCCTGTTATAGTTCCAAGATCATCAACAACTGCAATATGAATCCCATCATTCTTACCATTTCTGTCCAGAGAATATCTGTTAGAAGTTGGTTTTGGTGCAATCGATTTCCAATAAACTGTTGAATTTGTTAATCCAAGAGTTTGATTACCATACCAATCCGAAACAGACGCAACAGTTGCCAATCCAGATTGACTTCCTGAATTATTAATGAATTTAATTGTATTTGATGCAGCAAATGCAGCAATAGTAGAACCCTCTGCGTAATCAATTTTTGTTTCAGTTCCCGCACTAGAAACTCTTGAAACAACCTTTACATCAATTGTGCTATTTCCGTTTGTTGAATCTGTTGTTACGCCAGTAATAATGCCTTTAAGGTATCCAGTAAACAGAGAAGTGCTTCCAGATCCTGCAATTACTTGATTGGTAAGAGCAACGGTGACTCCGTAACCAACAGTTGCGCCGAGAGCAACGAGACTGGTTGTGGTAATACCTAAAGTTTGATCTGCTAAATCATCGATAAAACAAACCTTAAGACCATTTCCCCAAGAACCTGGGTTTTTTGCTCCATATGTATAGTTTGTACCATCTGAGTGATTATTGGTATAATCATCGTAGTTATCAATTTTCAAACTGGTGGTTGAAGCGATCCCAACTCCAGCATTAGCGTTATTTAAAGTTGATCCGCTAGTTCTTACAACTTTTAAAACACCGCCATATGAAAGATATGATGATGCACTCATCCAGTACTCGTATTGAGCATCTGTTGAGATGGGCTTTCCAAAAACATTGATAAGATCTTGTTCTGTAGTGATGTCAATTGGGTAATCAACTGGTCCAATTGGAAAGGGTCCCGCAATTGCACCAATGTTATCTAAAACATTATCAGCTCTCCCTACAGTTAAATCAACCTCTCTGACTAGTACACCAGGAGATAATTGAGGAGTCGCCATGTTTTTCTCCGTTAAATCTCAGTTTATCTAAAAAATATTTATTAAAAAATCACTTTTCACGGGGGAAATGTGACGTGAACAATTTACCAGTCAGGATACTCCCATTTGCCAAAAATATTACTTTTCATTCTACCGACAGTTATACGTTTTATAGTACAATCTTTGCATTCATATGAATATGAGGAAGAAACTGGACCTCTGTCTTTACGAGTTTGATAAAATCCATCTATTAAGTTTTTCATTTCCCCACAAACCCTACACTGTCTATCTACCAAAAGCAAATGACCCAATCTTATTTGTTTATCAAGTTCCATTAGGATAGATACTCCCACATATATGATCTATCTCCATATTCATCAACAAACCATCTATCTCCATCAACATCAACAAAACTTGAATCATCAAGACCATCTGAAATAAACCCGAATGGAGACATATCTTGTTCAATTTGATTTTTTTGTTCCTCATATAATCTTTTTCTAACATCCTGATCTGTAAGTTCTTTAAAGTAATCTTGAGCAACTAACCAAGCATAAATTACGAGACACATAGCAAGATCATCATTGCAACCCTCCTCTGCTTCAAAAGAATTATGTTTTTGAATAAAAGTAGTTAATTCTGAAATAATTTCATAGTCGTTGAGATATAGTTTATTCTCTTCAATCATTGTTTTGAGATTTAAACATCCAACCTTTTTAACAGTCTTGGACATTTTCACTCCAAGTTGAGTCTTCTTCCCAGAAAATCCTTGACCAACAATTTGACCCGCTCTCCCTCTCATAGAACACATAAGAAGATTATTGTATTCGAGATCATATTGAAGGATTGATGCCACTTGATCTCCAACATCGTTAACTTCACATAGAATATAAGCATCATTATAACTCTTTGCTACATCATGAATAACACTTGGGAATAACATTGGTTTAATTTCATTATTCCTATACTTTGCAACAACTCTATGAGGAAACTGTGTAATATCAACAACTGTAAATGCAGAATAGTCGTTTCCTACACCCCTAGCAACGTCTACAGTGATAAGATAATCGTGTTGTTCTTCTGGGTCTACATATAGATCTAAACCCCCGCTACGGGTCTTAGGATGGTCGTATACTAGGGCTCTGAGTTTACTTGGTGCAATGAGTGTATCAACAGAACCTAAAAATTCACATTCAAACTCAACTTTAAATTGTTGCTCCGATGTATTTGCAATGGTTTGTTTCTTCCATTCCTCATCTCTACCAGGAACCTCGCTCCAATGCACATCAGTAAAAACATATTCGTTTTTACCTTTTTCAGCATCGTGCCACATTCGGTAGAAGTGATTCATACCATGTGGGGTAGAAACTATAATTACTTTCGTTTGTTTACCAGAAGTAATAGTAGGATAAACAGATGCAAAGAAGGAATCTGCGATATGGTTTGGAACGAAAGCGAATTCGTCCAAGAAGAGGATATTGAACGACATGCCTCGGACAGCACTTGCAGATGTAGAAGCAGCCAAAATCTTTGATCCATTTTCCAATTCTAAAGAACCTTTATTCCATGATATAATACCTTGTTGCATCCATTTTGGTAGATTTTCATATGCAGTTTGCAATCTATCCAAAAGTTCTCTTGCGGTTGCTGCCTTGTTTGCAAGAATGCCAATATTTACATTATCATTGAACACTGCATAGTGTAATAAGAATGATACCACGGTCGTAGACTTACCGGTCTGACGTGGCATTTTGCAGATATTAAATCTGTTTTTATGGAAATTATTAATTAACTTTTCTTGGAAATGGTATGGTTTAAATGTCTGCAATCCATGATCAAGAGTTACAATTTTTACATAGTTATTTGCAAAATAAACGGGATCATCTTTACATCTCATAAACTCAAGAATCTGTTCTTGAGTAAATTCAATAGGAGTATTTGCTTTTTTTAATAGCGGGTTGCCAAGATAAACATCACTCATAATAAAAACCCAATATTAGTTACAATTCCAACGACGTAGTGCTTTGTTAATGTTGCTATCTGGATCTCTTGAAGTTTTTGCTGAAGTTAGTTTTGATTTCATACCTTTCATTCTGCGACAAAATGAAGCACGACGTTTTGCTCTTTTGCCGGATGGATTTTTTTCGGTAACAGCAGTCTGTAGTTTTGAACCTGGATTTTCTCTACGATAAGCATTAACGGCTGCCTGACTTAAACCATCAGTTTTGTCTTTACGATTAACTTTTTGCCAATCTTCGTCAACTTCAACTTCTTCACCCATTGGTTTCACATATCTTTTCGATGGACCAGGAGACGCTACAGAACCACCTTGAGGTCCAATTGCTTGAATTAATGGTTGACCTGGAGTAAAATCCGATATTGAATGATGGACCACCCTACCACCGGGATAAACTTTTTGAATCTCGTCAGTTACTTCTTGGCGAGATGGAAGTTTTGTTTGTGGGAAGAACATACGAATCGCATAATATTTTCCTCTCCAGAGAAGAGTGATAGCGATGATATTACCTGTTTGTGCTTGAAGTCTTACTGCTTCTTCTACTTGAGACTTAAATCCTTTGATTGATTCTGGTTTAATGAGATCAATCACTTCTGCAAAGGTGTTTCCATTTAAATCTTCAATTGTTTCCTCTGGAACACAGTTTGGAACTATTTTTTTACCTTTCTTTTTCATTCCAACTTGTTTATACCCAACCCAACACGCTTCCTCCATTTCTCCACTTGCAACATAGTCTGCTGCAGTATCAATGTAATCTGCTGCTTTAGTGATTTTTGACTGAACCCACGCCTCTAGCGATCCTTCACCATTCTCTATTTTTGATTGCAGTCTTCTAACAGCATCTAAAATAGTGCTTAATTCTGAACGAGCCATAGAATATTCGTGATCTCTAACAGAAACTTTATCCCAAGCTTTTTCTCCATATGAACACTCGGATCTAGTTTCTCTTTTAGCACATAGGGGACAATATCTTTCTTCTTCGCGCATTGTTTCTTCAGATTTGGTTCCCCAATTTGCTGCACCAACTTTACGACATTTGACCAATGCTCCAGATGCATATGCGCTTGGCCACACACTGTAACGAGACTTTACTTTATTGTAGCAAGCGTCTTTTTTGCCACTGCTTTTACCTTTTTTATCTTTGACTTCTTGTAGATTCATTTCCTCAGTTTTTACATTAGTTGGTTTTGCCGCGCCAGTTTTTTGTGGTTGATTTGGGTCTTGAATATTTTTTCTTCTTCTTGCTTTTTCTTCTTCATCTTTAGAAAGAGTTCTTTTCATTTTAGAACTTCCGCACTTTGGAGTAGATGTTTGTCCAGGTTGGCGGGCACAAGGTTTACCTGCCCATTTCCCACCAAGTTGAACCCAACCTTTCTTACCATCACTTGATTTTGATTTATTAAACCAGTCGTGAAGACCCTCATCTCCCGAAGAAGTTTCCTCATAAGCCATACCAACTTTAGTATGCTTTATCTCACCCTTTTGTTTTGCAATTAGTTTTTTGGAATATGTTTGTGCCTTTGAAGCACTTGAAACATTTTCATCAGGAATTCCTTTCTTAGGATTATCAAAAACATCAACATCACCATCAGCATCACGATCAACATACTGAACTGTTGAGTGGTGAACTAATTGTTTAAGATCTAAATTGGGATCTAACTGATGTTGTTTCCCTTTTAGATGTGGTGTTTTGTGAGAAAATTTTTGAAATTTCATTCAACTGGTTTTGACTTAGTTTTTTCACCTCTTGCTCTTTTTCTTCTTGCGGCACAATGGGCACGTTGAGAAAATCCTTTCGGAGCAGAACAATCAATACTCTTCTTGTATTTATTCGTCCAATCTTCTTGAAACTGTTTAAACGTTTTCATTTTCTGTTTGTTGCTTTAAGAACTTTGCCAAATCCGCAGTTGATCCAACAAAAAGAGCATTATTGACTGTTGTTGGTCCTTTAGAAACTTTTTCTTCTTCAATATCTTTAAGTTTCTTTTGTAAGTCCATTAACTTATCAGTGGCATCGGCAACATTTTTAATCAATTGTCCAGCAACTTCATATGCTCTGGGCATTTCACTTTCCTGAGCAAGTTCTAAAATTCCATTGATTGCTTCTTGACCTTTTTCGATCAAAGAATAAAGATTTCCTCTTGTATATTCATAATCTTTTTTAATGTCTTCTACTGTAGATGATATTGCTTCAACCTTTTCAATTGGAGATTCAACCTCTGCGGAAACAATCTCCCCAGAAATATTAAAAGTTTCATTTAAATTATCGAATTTTTTAGTCATTTTCATAGTGTGTTTCCACTAAATCCAAAATCATCTCCATCTTGAATCAGTGTGTTGTCCGTAGAAGTTATTGATTTAATTTCAGCGCCTGCTAAATGTGTTGTAATTGTTGTATTGTCTCTTCCTCTATCAACGGTAAGAATATTTCCATTTTTAAGTCTAACGTAAACTTCTTCACCTTCAAGATCCAAATACGTATCAATCGAAATTGAAGAAGCATTGTTGACTTCTATCAAAATATCTTCTGTTGTTATATCTTTTGTAAGATTTGTAAGAACTGTTCCTGTATAATTTTTAATTGCCCTTGGTTCCGCAGAATACACAACTTCTCTAGTTGGCGTTGCAGTTGTATCCCCAGTAATATAACTGATAGTGGTCTTTTTGATAATATCTTTCGTTGCAATCTGTGTTGGTCCAAACAAATAAGTTTTCGCAGTAAATCTTAAAGTATAAATTAAAACTCTTCTTGTAGTAAAATTTCCCTCATAATCATCTTGAAATGTTACATTTTCTAAAACTACAGGAATATCTCTTTTTTCGTTAATATCATCTACAAGTTCTACTGATAGGTTGTAAGATGGTTGGAAATAGGGTAAAATTTGTTCTACAATTTGTAACGCATCATCATTCAGTTTTGACATAATTGAAAGTTCAAATTGCATATTGTATGGAACTGGCATATAAGTTTTTTTGGTTACCGTTCCATCAGTTGCTGATTTGGATGTAAATGTTTGAGTTGTCGTTACCTTTCTTGATGCATCATAAGTTAGACCGGTAAATTCAAATGACATCCTTGGTAATGTGATTTGAATTGGTTTATTTAAATCTGGAGATTGTTCAAGTCTTGCCAGAAATTTTTGAGTTGGACCATATGCCAAAGGAACCTTTATTACATCAATAACTTGATTTGAGTTATCAACGTGTTTAATTGATATATCATTAAACAGAGATCCAAAAGATATAACCGTTTTTCTTAGAATCTCGTTATAAAAATACTCAAACATTTTAGTAGTTCCGTATGATACTATTTAACCAAATATAAATTATATTTATGGCATTCCAAAAGGATTAGATTCAGTGAAATCTAATATTTTATCTGCTTCTATTTCTATATCTAAATTGTCAGCATAAGCGTCTTTAATATCCTCTTCGTTAATTGTTGATAAAACATAAGTTGCTGAAGAGGCAGATCCAACTACATTTTCTCCCCTGACAAAAGTTCCGGTTACGTTTGAAACCTCCAAAGTGTTGGTGATAGAATTCCAAGATCTTACTCTTGCTGTCACACCACTAGTGCTACCAGTTATAATTTCATTGTATTGATAAGTTCCAACACCAACAAATGATGGCGCAGATATTGTAATAGTGGGTGCAGTTGTGTATCCAAGTCCAGAATTTGTAATTCTGATTGCAGTGATTGATCCTGCTGTGCTTACAACTGCTGTTGCTGCAGCCGATACTGATGCTATTCCAGTAAAAGTTATTGTTGGGGCAGTAGTATATCCAGATCCAGCATTAGTTACCGTAATAGGTCCAATGATTCCAGTTCCTATTGATGCTGTTGCTGCAGCTCCAGATCCACCCCCACCAATAAATCTTACTCCCGGTGCTACAGTATACCCAGATCCGGGATTTATTAATAATACACTTTGAACAGATTTGTTTTTGGGGTTAACATTATCATTACAAACAACAATACCATCAATCATAGTCGCTGTTGCAACACCAGTCGTTCCCCCGGAAGGAGCTGATGATATTGCAACGGTTGGAATACTAGAATAACCTCCACCTCTATTAGTTAATGTAATATACCTAATTCCACCATTAAGAAATGTTGTTATTGCGGTTGCTGTTGTTCCAACTCCAACCATTGTAAGTGTTTGGGTTACTGCGACACCGCCTCCAATTCCTCCAGTAGTAACTCCGCCACCAACATTAGTATCATCTATTTCATCAATACCAGTATCAATAACTTCATCTTCATATCTAAAGAGTTCACATTTTAAAGTATAAACATATGTCTTTTGTAATTGATAAAATGGTTGCTCGTGCTCTACAAATTTAACTTCAAATAATCTATCACCAAGGGGAAAATAGATTAGATCTCCTTCTTTTGGACGTGTTCCTAACTTAATATTAGGTTTATTTTGTATAAGAGGGACTATATAACTTTCAAATCTTTCTCTTGATATTGTTATAGTTAATTCATTAAGTGCTTGTATTCCAAACTTTGAAAGAATGGTAGTATTATCTCCATATCCTTCGTAATTTTCAATGTAAGCTTCTAGTGGATATGCGTCGTCAAAAGCAGACTCTATTACTTCTCTTAAAACTGTTTTTTCAGTTAAATATTTTCTTGGTAAATAATGAATATCAACCCCATACATACGAAGTTGTTCATTGATTAAATCTTGTATTAACCCCTGTTCTCCTTTAGATCCTTGTAAAAAAAATGGATTAAGCATATGATCATCCTATCATATCAAGAGGTGGAAGTTCATAAGTATTTGACATTTTTTCCATTAAGATATCAATTTCTCTCTGAGCATCATCATACATTTGTCTACCATTCAGTTCTACACCACCTGGAAGTTTAACTCCAGTAAACTTCATCATATTTTGTCCCCATTGACGTTTGATTAATGATGTTAAATATGGTTTGATAAAAGAATCATTCCAGACTCTTGAATAATCATTTGGGTCCAGTGTTGAGTAACAATCGATAATAATATACTCATCAACTCTTACAGATCCCCAATCAATATCCAAATAAAGTCTATCTTGCCTTTTATTAAAGCGAATTTGTTTTTGTGTGGTAAGTAGAAAATCAAGATCTTCGAGATATGTTTTAACCATTGCATAACTTAAAAGTTCAGTTGTTCCCCAATAATAAATATCATTTAAAAATAATTGATATTTTACGCTGAACATATTATGTGTGATGGTATTAGATCCATCAAAATGAAAAATCTTATTTACACCTATAACATTTGGTGGAACTTGCAAATAATTACTATTTTCTTCATATGTAAATGTTGTAGCAGTTCCAACTATATTTGTGGTTACCGTTGTAGTTGCAATACCAACAGCAAGGCCACTGCCTCTAGATCTTCCCCTATCAATGTCATTTTGAGTTAATTTATACTTATAAAAAGTTGGATAAACTCCATCAAAATGCCTTTCTTGGAAAAATTGAATGGCATCATCAACTAAATCCTCAATTTGCTCATCTGCAACATTAATTTCCAAAACTGGCGCTCCCAGTTTTCTTTTGCAGTAGTCTATTAATTCTTGTCTAGTAGATGGTTGCGCCATTATTTTCTACTTTTTAAATATTTATAGTTTAATTAGGTCTTTAAGAACTTCTTGTTGCTTTAAATATAATTTCATATAAGCTTTCGCAACTATTTTTATTTGATCAATATCTTCAACGGCATCTATTTCAATACACGCTTTCATATATTCAAAACTTTTAGATAAGTCCTCCAACTGAATTTCATCGGGATCCATTTACCAAACTCCTAAGTAAATTTTTAATTTCATCAATATCATCTTTCATACTAGCAAGTTCCTCTTCTATATTTTGTACTTTTTGATTCTCCTCGCTTTTTGCATTTCTTCTAGAAACATACTCTTGATATTCTGACATATTAGTATTGATGATTGAATTTGTATTTTGATCTCTCATTAGATGAGAGTATCCTTCAACTTTCAAATAGTCCATATTATGCTAAAGCAATAACTCTCAAATCTTTAATTCTTGGAACATAGACTTGATTTGTAGAAGTTAATATTAATTTAATTCTATATGACTTGAAGGAAGGCAATTTGTCAATGGTAAATACATACTCTTTGAATTGAATATCGGATGCTTCAAATCCTAAAGATTGTGTTGGAGTTACAAATACATCTGATCTTCCATCACTATCGGCAAAGTTGATGACTTCATTCTTAGTGTTTAGATTTAAATATCCTGGGAATGGAACAAAAACCGGATTAAAGTTTGACTTATCACTAATCGCATAAAGTGCTCTAATATCACAGTACTGATTAATATGTGCATTCAGAAGGATTTTTATAGAGCTTGCTCCATTTTCCAAATTAATTTCTTTAGAAATATATTGGAATGCAGTTGGATCCTGATCAATAGTGTTAACTCTAGAATCAGTTGCATAATTTGATACTACATTATTAACTCTGTTAGAAGTTAAAATAGTTGATACTCTCTGTGTGTCAATAACGGGACTTAATCTAGAATCTACAGTATCAAGTTGTAGTCTAAGGTTCATTGATTTGTTGCCAGGAAGATTCAATAGTTTTTCGTTCTCATTAACTTTAGAGCATATAATTCTTGTGCTGTCTAAGTAGTTTGGTTTTCCAATACTAATTGGTTCAAATCCATTATCGATGAATGGAATTTCGTTACCACTTATACTTGATCCAGTTACAGTCCTAAGTGAAGCATTTAAAGATGTTCCTCTTACAGTCAGATTTTGAATAATAGGTGTTATAATTTCGTAAGGCATATTTTGAGTTGCCTTAGTGTTATATCCCCCAGCAGATTTGGTTTGATTAATATAAAGTTTAGGATATCCAGTATCGCTAGTTCTACCGATACCGTTTAAACTCATATCTAATTTTATGTTATAAGAATCAAATGTTATTGGTTCCGATACAGTTGCATTATTCAAATAGTGTGTTTTATTAATTCTTCTTAGAGATACACCACCTAGTTCACATTTGTAAACTGGAGTTCCAACTGGATAGTTCTTTAGATTTGCACCTCTAGATATGTTTCCTCCAATTAAGTTGCCAGAGACAGAAGTATATTCAATAATTTCATCACCTATCAATAAGTATCCTGGATTAGTTGTTCCAACGCCTACATTTTCAAACGTTGAGAAATTAGTTGCACTATCAACACTAATTGATCCTGTTGAATTTGTATTGTAAGCAACACTTAGTTTTGTTGGAATAACATCAGATTGTGCATTTGATATAATAACATAGTTTTCATTAGAATACATTCCGTGGTTTTGATGATTTACTTTAATATGCAATCCATCACTAATCGTATCAATAGAATTGACCAATACTCCACCACCAATAGACGCATTTAATGATGTTGTTATACCAGAGTTATTAATATATTGTACAGTTTTTGCAGATCCAACCACAAATTCACCTTGAACATTGTCAAGAATTAATTGATTTGTGCTTGCGATAGAAACGATAGAAAATCTTGCATTTCTTCCTACTGCAATAGCGCCAAACGTGCTAATTCCAACTACATCTCCTATTTGATATCCAACACCACCACTTGTAATAGTTGCTGCAACAGCGACTCCATTAGACACCGTTACATTAGCCGTGGCATTTTTTCCACTTCCTGTGACTGTTACGAGATCAATATTATTGATTGTTAATCCACCACTAGATGGCGTATAACCAATTCCGGAGTTAATTACATTAAGTGATCCAGAAGCACTCCCCGCAGCTCCGACATAATTTGCAGTTGCATTAGTTCCTTGTTGAATGATAGTATTCCCTAATGTTAATCCAGAATCTTGAACAGTTGATCCAAGTCCAACTCTAATTTTTCTAGAGGTTAGACTGAGGGAATTTGGCATTAATGTTGGAATTTGTTTATTTCCCCCAGTTAATTCTGGACTATAAAAATCAACAGTTCCTGAAGTTAAGAAGTCAGCTCTGTAAAGAGTAAACTTAAGATCCTCCCATTGACTTGCTTCCCAAGTTGATGCATTCTGAGATTTAAAGAGTGACCCAAGGTATGGTTGATTTGAAATAAATGTCTGAGTCAATAAATCATTTTCACCAATTCTTGATACATAAACACTATACTTTGTTGAGTTTGATGCAAGACATATACAATACTCTTTTCCACCCTCTAAGTAAACTGGAGCATCAAAATTAAATGTAGTTGCTACGGATCCATCTGCTGAAGTTTGAACATCCCCTGGATCTAAAGTAATTTCGGCAAATGGAAGAATTCTTTGAGTTGGAAATCCATTCTGCATCGTTCTTAATTGGAACGTTACAGGAATGTCCATATCATCCTTAGATCTGAAAAATACCTCACATTTAGTTAAGAAAACTCCTGTTTCATCTTCAACTAAGAAAGATTGTGCAAGAGGATCATACCATCCAACTAATACATCTCTTCTTGATTGTGATAAAGTTGTGCTTCCTACAACCTGAGTTCCTGTAGTTCTAGATACTGCTCTTTCTTCAAACTCTTGCTTGTTTTGGATTCTAGCATTCCTTACGGAAATGATATTTTCTTGAACTGTTTCTAGCGTTCCGCTAGAAATAAATCCTTCCTCTGCAATTGTAGTGGCAACATTTTGGTCATTTGTGCTACTATTGACTAGAGTAAATGTTTTAGTTCCAGTTTCAAATTTTGGATGAATATTTGTGTTTGGATTTGGAACAAAGAAGTTTCCAATTAAAGTTGCAGATAAGTCTGATACCAACCTTACATTGGTAAGAGTTGCTTGTGCTCCGCTTGTCTGACCAACCAAAATCATACCAGATTCTACCCATCCGCTATATTCACCTTGTGGTTGATTTGAAAGTGAGAAAGTATCAACATTCAAAATATTAGATGTTGATGAGTAAGTTGATTGTAAAGTTTGTCCTGTGTATGGATTATTTGGATATGTGGTTGTTGCTGCGTTATAAGGACCTTCTCTATGATTAGACTGTGCAACTCTTAGAGAAATTCTAGCAACATCTTGGCCCAAACTTGGATTTAATCCGGTGTTTTGAACAGTTCCAATAACTTTTTCACCAACCTCAAAAGTTCCAGAAATCATTGAAATTTCTAATAACTTAGGAACACAGTAACGAGTAACATCAACACCATCAAAGAAAGCATAAATTTGAGTTAGTGGTTTAAGTTTTTTGGATACAAATTGAATATTTCTAGATCTCATATATGGAATGAGATTTCTACTTACAACGCGATCACCTACGGATGTATTATCAAACTGTTCGGTTACAATTGTTCTTGTGCCAGTTCTTGTTTGAACTCCAGTATCTCTGATTTCTCTAAGATTGTCTTGGATAACTGAGGTTGTTTCAACTTGTCTCAATTGTGCAGTTCCACTTCCACCATTAATCCACCCACCTACGCCAAAAGTTCCTCCTCTTTCAGTTTCAGTTCTGGTTCTGGTTGTGTTAATAACTTCTTGACCAGTCCAATTTGTTTCCCAAGCATTCCAAACAACTGGCGCAAATCCAGTCTGAGGATCTACATTAAGAGTTCTAACTGCATTTGATAAAGTTTCCGCATAATTTCCTTCTGCTTGAATAATCTTGGCTTCTAATCTTACAGTATCAACCCAAGTATCTGATGCTGGAGATAGTTCTAATGAACCTTGCCAGAAACTAATTAAGAAAGGAGTAACGCTTTCTGCTCTAGTTGCAAACGATTGCTTTAACCATTCAACTTCAGCATAATCTAAAGTAACAACATCTTTAGATTTTCTAACATTCACTCCTTCTATCGGAGTAAATGCAAGATCTTCTGTTGGATCTACACCTGTTACTGGACCAAAAATTAAATCGACGGAATTTGTGTAGTGTCTTGGTCTTAGTTGCTTATTTGTTATATCAATACTGTTCTTGTAAAAAATAGAATCTTCTTGTGCTAATAGTGATGTAAAATTATCAACAAAGAATCCTGACTTAAATCTGTTTAAACCATCTCCATCCGGAATAAAAAGGTTTGCAGTGTTTGTTTCCAGTAAAGATAGTGCAGTATAGTATTCAAGATTTTTGATTCTATTTTCAAGTTGTTTAATATCAACCATTCTATATCTTTTATGCTCTAAGAATTGAATGGCTGCTTGTGATGTATTATATAAGTATGCTGGTAAATTTATCGTCGCAATTTCTAAAGCGTCATCAACAGAAACTGGTTTTTCTGGTCTTTCTGAAGGAACTCCATACTTGACTTGAAATTTTCCTTCTTTTGTTAAATAAATTCTATCAATTCTTCCAAGATAGAATGAGAAAGATGTTAAAATAGATTCATCAGATGCTAAAATATTTCTAGCAGAATTTCCAGATCCGTTAAAAGTTCTTCCATAAAATTCAAGTGGTGATCTTAAATCCACAGCAACTGTATAAGTTGAAGTTTTAGGTCTGATATCAATAATATCAGAGTTCCTTACTCCATTAACTGTTTGAACTTCTGACCCATAATCAAAAGTATTGTAAGAGTTGACGGTTGTTATGTCTCCATCATCATTAGATTCATAGTACCCATTTGAGAAATATATTTTTAATTTTTTAGTAGGTTCTTGTAATCCAACTTTTCTCTTAATCGTTCCATAATCATAAAAAGTTGATTCTTGACCATTTGTGAAAGTAAAGTTTGAAGAAATATCAAAACTTGGTGCATTAATTGTTTGTACTATTGCTTGAATTTGAGATTCTTCAAATTTTAAAGTTTCCCCTTCTTTAAATGTCTTTTGATTTTTATAAACGAAAGAAATCTTTGTATCATTAACTTTTTCTGCAAAAATAGCAACCGCACCACTAGTTTGTCCTGTTATTTTCTCGCCAATAATTAAGTCGGAAGTAGTTGCAGTTGGTCCATTAATAGAAGAAAGATCTAATGTGGGAGCAGATGCACTATTTGTATCAACAGATTCAAAAATGCCGTGAATTTCTATAATATCTGAAGTGTTAAGAGAAATAATTTCGTCTTGAACCCTAGTGCCAAAGGGATAATTTCCATAGGATAACCCATCATTTAAAGTAGTTGTACCAATTCCAGAGTACTCATATTTTGACTTGTCTACTGTAATATAATTTACTCTGTTTTTTCTTTTTAGCTTTGTTTTTGGTTTAATTTTTCTAGTAGTTGCAATTAAAGTTGCTCCAGTATCGGAAGACGTGGAAAGATTATATACTGCTAATTGAGTTCCTGTAGAATCAATTTGAATTTTATCAGATGTTAAAACTTCAGTCTGTCCATTTGAAGTTACTAACGCATATCTTTCTTCATCAAAGGGTAAGAAAGTTTCATTTGTTCCAGCAGTGATTGTAGTTGTTTGATTTCCTGAAATATTAACAGTAAAGACCGTTCTAATTCCAAGAACTGCATTAGTTAAATCTACATTAGATACATTAATTTTTGGTAGTCTAGTGTATAAAGTATTATCAGTTGATGTTTCTAGATTTGTTGTTAAGATTTTAAAATCAGTTACATTTAATGATGAAGAGGGCAATTGACCTGAAGCAATACCACTAACAGCAGTAACTCCACTTATAGCAATAGTAGTATTTCCTGCTCCTACAACTTTTGCGATTATAGGATCTCTGCTAGTTGAATTGCTATACTGAATTAGATTTCCAATTTTAACAATTTTGCCAGGGAATAGAATATTTGGACTTGTTACTGTGCTTACTCCACCCGAAGATGCACTAATTGTTGCAATACCAACATTAAATCCTGTCGATTGAATGGCATCGGCAGAAAAAGTTGATGCTGATCCAACAATTCCATACACGGATTTTACGTCAGAAATTCCATATGAAGTAATTGCAATTGCAACTCTTGAATTTTCTATACCATCAATGATAAAAGATTCATTTAAGATAAAGTCCCCCGTTTTTTCATAAACAGTTACTGCAGTCCCTGCGACGACAGCATCTTTTATGAAAGCAGTTGCACCACTATTTTTTCCTTTAATAAAGGTCGGCACAGATAATGTAATTGGTTCGTTTAAAGTAATTTCTGTTGTTGTCTGAATATCATATAATGAAATATTCCATTGATTTAGATCCGAATTTGATGTATCATATGCACCAGACTCTAATCTAAAATCATAAACTCTTGCAACGCCAATTTCTTTTCCTGAGGATACTTTTTGATCAGAACCAACTCTTGAATCACGTAAACTTAATACATATGTATTACCAATTCCTATTTTTGGAGATCCGTAAACTCTATTTAATTTTAAAGTTGGACCCGTATTATAATTTAAAGATTGGTTTTCTAAAGTCTTTGTTGTTCTTGGTTTAGGGCAATCTAGAAAAGTTGAACTTATCGTTTCACACTCATATCCTCTAACAAATGCCTTGCCAGGAGAAATTTGATAGACTGCTAAGTCGTTTGATGGAGTAGATCCTCCATATGTAAATTGCCCAACATTAAAGATGCCATTATTTCCTAAGTTATTATTTAAAGACTCTTTTAAAGAAGCATCAAAAGCAGTCACATAATAGTCACCAGACTCTGCAAAAGTTCTTCTTGCTAATTCGTCTGTTATGCTATTGTATGGAGTGGTTTGTTGTGACCTAATAGTACCATCTTTTATTGTTGCTAACTCTACAAAATTTCCATCATCAAAATCTGTATTTGGTTTTTTTGATAATGTTGCGGTAATTTTTAGTCTATCTGCTCCTGGAGCTGCATAATTATTGAATCCTTGAGAATTATCGTTTAAAGATTCGTCAATTTCAGAAGTAACGATCTCTTCACTTACAAATAAACCAACTCTGTAGTTTGGTGTATTTGAATATTGATCTAAAACTAGAGTTTCATCATTTACTGTTACAAATTGACCTCTAATAAAATAAACACCATTCGTAATAGAAAATGCAGATCCTATTGAAGTTGCATTTTGTGCTATTGTTGATGCAAATGGTTGCCCAGAAGCTATTAATGAATTTCCTAATAGACCAGATGTAATTTGTGTATTGCAAGACAATAATTCACCATCAGAAAATTGTTGAGTTGAATTATTTTGTGTATTTGAAGAAAGGTAATTGATGTAGAGTGTTAAATTTCCTCTTTCAGAATCAGTTGGAAGTAAAATCTTATCTACTACTGCGGTTACTCCCGATGTTTGTCCGGTAATTTTTGTACCAACTAATTGATCTGCATATGCAGATACTGGAACACCAAGATAGGTGTTTTGTAGTTCTACTGCGTAATAAAGTTGATTATATCCAGTATTTCCCGGAATAACTTTGGCACCTTCTTTAAAAAAGTGCTGACCAAATTTTTCAATTTGGTTTTGTAATATTGACTGTAGAGTGGTTAACTCTCTTGCTTGAACAGGATAACCGGGTTTAAAAAGAACTCTATAGTAGTCATTATTTGCATCAAAATCATCAAAATATGGAGCTACGTTGAGGTTAGTTTCCTGAGACATAATTCTTTAGAACTGCAAAATGACTTTAATATCTTCTTTTTGGTTGGATGATCTAGTAATTGCTGGTCTATTATCTACATAAATGATGTTTCCTGAATATTTTTTAACTTCAGGATTTGCAAGACCATTAGTAAATTCTTGACCAAGGTAGTATGTCCTACTATTTATTACTGTAGATATACCGGAAAAAGATGTATTTATTGCTAGGTTGGAACCAGACGATGGTACAATAATTAAACTTCCACCAGTTGATGGGGAACTGGTAAATTCTGTCAAATCAAATCCATAAGTTGGATTTGTAACTGCAACTCCAACTGTCGTGAATCCGGCAAGAGAACGATCTTGCCAGTACTTAAGAACTCCGGTGGTTTGATCATAACTAATAACTCTTCCAACAGCCGTAGTTCCTGTTGCCACAGTTTGTGTAAAATATGAGTCTGTGGTAAAAGTCGCTGAACTATATCCAGTTCCTGCAAGTCTTAGAGCATAGGCCGCGCTCGCTTTATCTGAAGTCAGTAAACTTCCAGAACTTACTCTTGGACTTTCAACTACTCCCACTCTTGCAATTTGATTTCCAGTTATAAAATCTGGATTTTGAGTATCGTTTTCTATTCTAGAGTATAAAAGAACGTTATACGCTCCAAGTTCACGGTAAATATCGGCGCCGTGACCTCCTTTAGGAGAAATAATAACATCAAATGTTGGTCTAGTTGTTCCTGTTGGAACGTTTCCTGCGATTAAATCAACATTACCATAAGTATATCCAGAACCTTGACTAGAAACAACTACCGATTCTACTTTTTGGTCATTGTTAATAACTACAGTACATTCTGCTCCTGTTCCATCTCCTTTGATGGGAACTCTTGTATAAGTTCTATTTGCAGTTCCTAATCCAACGCCACTATTTGTAACAGTTACAATTTTAATAGAACCATCGACTGCATTATCTCTTACTGCAGCATTGTCAGAAGATGATTCCCAATTTGCAGGAACTGGGAAAAAATCAGACGTTTCAAACTTTGCGACCTCTGATGGTTTTAATGTATAAAGATATTTCCAAATATAACCATCACCACTAGATCCAGCAGACCTTGGTTCTAGATCTGTAAATGTTGGTTCATCTAAAGAAGGTCTTCCATTTGGATTTTCTGGATTTGTTCCGTTCTGAAGACAAATATAAACTTTATAATCACTGTTCAAAACATAATAAGATGCAGCATACAAGTTCGTTGCTCCGGATACTTTAGCAGTATTTGATCTGCTATAGTCGTGACGATACATATCATATGTTGTTCCCGAAGACCAAACTCTCTTTTGAACAACCTGTCTTACATCAGACGCATTAATCTTTTTCAACGCAACCATTGTGTCCCAATAACTATTTTCTTCATCAAAAGAATCTTTTGGTGAAGGGGGATTTGTGTCCCAATCAGATTGAATTTCTGTGGGGTTTGGTAATCCAATAAAAGAATAATATGAATTACCAGAAGAACTTACCCCAGCAACAAAATTCTTTGCATTTAATATTCTAATCTGATCAGTTATAATTGCTGCCATTTTATGATAACTTTTTTATTATTTATTAGTGATTTAAATGGTTGTTGGATAAACACTGATAGTATTACCCATCCCTGAGTGACTAGTGCATTGATAATATAAAGTATTTGGAGCACTAAATGGAACTTCAAATCTTATAACACCACTTGCAGCACTATTATTAGTGACACCATCATTATACGCAGCACCACCATTACCCACACGTATTTGAAATGGATGACTACCACCAGAGTTATTTACAAACTCATAAACTCTACCTCTTGCAAGATAAAGAACCGGATCATTAGTTGTCTGAGTAAATCCAATTCCAGTGAAAGTATAATTAGAATTTCCATCAGCACCTAATGTCCATCTACCACTTGCAGTATATGATGCATCTCCATAAAATGTGACAATTCCAGAAGTTGCAGTAACTATTCCAGAAGAAATCTGTACTGTTCCAGCAGTAAGACCAGATGCTCCTATTGTACCTGCGGCAGATACATAACCACTTAACGTAATATTACCAGAATTATCAAGAACAGTTAGTGCATTATTAAGTGAACTAGTTAAATTACCTCCTAATAATAGTCTTCCACCATAATCAACAACTATCTTTTTGCCATATACATTTACACTAGGGGTAGATATTGTAAATATTTCAGCAGAAGGAGATGTCGTATTATTGACAATATCAATGCCAGAAGACGTACTAGTGCCATCTCCTAATACTAATTTACCAGAGTTGCTTAATGATGCATATTCATTTGATATCAAACTTGTTCTAATACTAATTTTATCTAAATGTGTTGTAATACCTGTAATAACAGCATTACCAGATACTGTCAGTTTTTCTGTTGGGTTTGTGGTTCCTATCCCAACCAATCCAGCAGTGGTTGTAGTAATAACTGTTCCACTAGTTCCTACATTGAGTGTTGATGCTGTCGCAACACCTACAGTAATATTAGGAGTTCCAGTAAGTCCTTGAGCATTAGTAGCAGTTGTTGCAGTGCCAGTGAGTGCCCCAACAAATGTAGTAGCAGTTACAACACCAGTAAAGGTTCCATTACCAGTCACTGTAAGAGCACTGGTGGGGTTTGTGGTTCCTATACCAACATTAGAGAGTGTGTGAATACCTGCTGCTGTTGTGACCCATTGTGAAGACCCTCCACTACCAGTAGCAGTGATTGTTACATTTCCAGTAGATTGATTTACAGAAATACCAGAACCAGCAGTAATAGAAGTAACAGCAGAACCAGTTAATGTTGTTCCTCCAAGAACAATTGCTGTTGCACTTATAATACCAGTAGAACCATTAATCGTAATACCAGTACCAACATTGATAATATTAGTAGCACCGTTAAGAGTAATAGATGCAGTACCAATCGTGAGAATTCCAGTGACTCGTGCATCACCATTTACGAATAATGTTGTTCCTGATGCTCCTACTGCACCAACCTCCAATAGGAATCTTGGATTTGTGGTTCCTATACCAACGTTCTTAAGAGTATGAATTCCTACAGATGTTGATGTCCAGGTTCCACCAATTGAAGTTAAGTTTGTTCCATCACCAAAATGAGTATAAATCTCACTAAAATTGTCATTAATA
>Ga0049081_10000198_pt1 | contig 23912 bp, 42 predicted proteins | sample GreLakmeER78MSRF_FD_66717 | JGI IMG/M metagenome (GOLD analysis project Ga0049081, IMG submission 66717) | Freshwater lentic microbial communities from great Laurentian Lakes, MI, USA - Great Lakes metaG ER78MSRF | ecosystem: Environmental > Aquatic > Freshwater > Lake | place: Great Lakes...
AATAGCAGATCTACTAGATATAAGCTTAAATACTCTTAATAAAAGAATTCAAAGACATAATCTACAATTTAAAACATCTAATCCATGGATAGGATTCTGGAATCTAGTACTATACCTAGAGAAGAATGGACTAAGACCAGAGTGTATAGAGAATCAACTAGATAACTAAGCATTTCTTAAGGAAATGCGTAGATACTTAATGTTCTGTGCAGAAACAGAGTATTTTGTAATAAAGTAGTTAGATATAGATAAAGAAAGAGATAAAGATATAGAGAAAGTCGTAGAACCTAGTAACTACACACTCTGAATGGACCAAACACACTCTGAATGGACCAAACACACTCTGAGCACACTGCGCAGAAGACTCTGAATGCACACCACAGGGACTCTCATATCACTAAGTAATCTCTAACTCTAAACATATTAAAAACTATAAGTTTTGATTAGATTACTATATGAGGGTGTTGCGCCCGACCTACTCATACTTTAGAGGTCTATCTTTCTACAAGTTCCTTTCTTATATCTTAATAGGTATATATGTTTTGATTATTTTGATTGTTTCTTGAAAATAGGGTTTAAGTAATAGCGTTTTAATATTACCTATTAGGTAGAAACTGGGTTATTTGTATTTGGGTTGCGCGCCGACTCTGCTACTTAATGACTAATACAGTTAAATAAATGTTCTGGTCAATTTTCCCTCACCCTCCCTACTAATAACAAAAAAGAACTGATAAATGCTCCTCTCAGATGAACTGTATAGTAAACAGGTAGCTATGATGGCCCGGCGGGCCCATAAAAACAAAACAGCACATGCACTACTAATTGAAATAACACAAAACAAACGTCGTAGTCCCTACGTCAAAACAATGCTCCTAGGATATGCAAATACTATCTTTGAGCTACTAGACACTAAGTAAAGGTTTAAAACAATGAAAGAAATAACAATCAAAAGTTCTTTCTGGGTACTTCATACAGAAAAAGGCTATATAGCGCCTACTCATAGTGATTGGGGACCAGATTACTTGCCTCACCCAGACATTGTTCGAGCTAAAACATTTACTTCACCTATTGAAGCAATGGAGTTCACTTACAAACCTGGTCAAGGGTGGGAAGACGCCAAACCTATACAAGTAGATACTATTACAAAGTATACCTACTCTGAACCTTAAAGATTTTTCGGGGCCCCTATGAGGCCCCTGTGCTTTGAGGAATAACCCAATGATAACCTTTGATTTTGGGCAGGGCCCGGTCCCTGCCCACCAGCACAAGAACCCGTTCGGCCCTGAAGGTGGCTGGGTCGCGAACACGGCCACCGTAGCAGCCACTGCATACTTGGGGGTCCACGCCAGGGTCTCCGGCAACGCCCAGGTCTCCGGCGATGCCTGGGTCTCCGGCGATGCCTGGGTCTTCGGCAATGCCTGGGTCTCCGGCAATGCCAAGGTCTCCGGCGATGCCCTGGTCTCCGGCAATGCCAGGGTCTTTGGCAACGCCCTGGTCTCCGGCAATGCCAGGGTCTGTGGCAAGGCCCAGGTCTTTGGCAATGCCAACGTCTCCGGCAACGCCAAGGTCTTCTCCTGCCAAGATATTCTCTTTGGACTCTCAGGCTCACACAACTGGACTGCTTATCGTCTCGAAGATGATACTGTCTTCTTGCAATACGGATGTGAAAGTCACCAGCTCAAAGAATGGGAAACTCTTCATGAATCTCTCAGCATGAAACACACCCAGGATATCAACAATGCAGCCATTACTAGGGCTATCTGTCAACTTGTAGAGATCCAGCTTCTCAAGAATAGGCTTTTGACCTAAAAATCCTATAAAGGATTTTCGGGGAGGCCTATGGCCTCCCTTTGCCTTGGGAGTCTAAGCTACGGCCTGGACACCCATACTCCCAGGTCCAATGGCAGCATCCAATGGTGTCCTGTAGTCGTATTGAATCGCTCTGCTAAGTGTGGTCAATAAAGCTCATGGAGTTTGAGCTTACCCCTAGGGGGTCCAGTTCTTTGGTTGTTAGTTAGGGTAGCAAGTGCATTGATCTGGGGTAACCTGGTGAACCTGCGGCGCCCACTACCTCGGTAGCCGATAAAACTAACTAGAAGTGTCTTAGCAATCTCGTAGCTTCACACTTTGAAGATATTATGTGCCGCCGATGACGAGTAACCGGTTGCACAACCTTGAGGCGCTAAAAATCCCGACCAACATGATGCATCATGGGAAATAACTTGGTATTGCTCTTAGCCCGGTGAGAGCCACTTCCTTTTAGCCAATAAGTGACAGTTTGTGTAGGAAGGTAAGCGTGGGATCGTGATCCACCTGTTCTAGCTAGACTACCGTACCCTACATTCTTATTGGTCTTTTCAGTTGAGTGATTGAGTGGCGCGCGCCATTCTCCTCACAAACCATTCTGAGTAGCCCCCAGCAGACCGAGTGTGGGACTTGTAAGACCACATGGTGTTAGTCATGAGTTAGCCGGTTACAGGGCTCTGACTCATAAAGTTGATTCTGCTACAGCTTAACCCCTTCGATGGAAGTTCTTAGGGGCTACTCATTTACTTTGGTATACCCTTACAGATAACTGACGAGTTGTCGGGTTAGTGTCAAACCGTGCAAGAGATACTGGGTATACCATTTCACTTTACAATCGCACAGCTTGATCGGCTGTGGTCTCTTAGTCCGGCCGGAAAAGGGATTAGATTGTGATACTCGTTCGTCTAGTGGTTAGGACAGCCCTTGGGGTAAACATGGGTTCGACTCCCATACGAGATTCATTACAGCGTGTGAGTAAGAGGCTCATTGAGAGAGGCGGTGGCAACCGTACTTACTTTGAGATATCGCTGGGCTTAGCGGCCAATAAACTCCCCAAAGAGAATCACCTTCCTTATCCTTAGGTGCGCTTAAAGATCTCCACCGAGGGCTGCTTGACCCTCGACACCATTTCAAAACCAATGACTGCTGCGCACGTCGTCATTGGTATAAGAGTAGATGCCGGCGTTGCAGACCCGGCTTAAAGTTCTACGCGGTGGGCTAATCACCCTATAAGATCATAGTAACTTCTAGAGGTTGCGCTTTAAAGATCTACGAACCGGAACGTCTACAACATTTCATAGCAGCTAGGTCCAAGATACCGCAGAGGCTCTCTTTGAGGAGCACTTCCGAACCGAATAAAGAGATAGATGACAATAGTGCGCCGCGTACAAGCGTACAACGATAATCGATTCCTGAAATCGTATCTTACCTATGAAGGAGTACGGATACCAAAGCTGCACCTTTATGCTCAGGACAAGCTTCCCATTGTGGGTGAAGTGCCACCAGCTATAAGAGCTTTTTGGCACAGTCCTTTTGTTCCTTGATCCTGTGTGGTCTTGGATGTGTAGATTAGAAGACCCCGCTAGTCCCGAGGGTACATGGATGGATACAATATCGGGAAGTGAGATAATCCAGTTCTAATCGACTAGTGATAGCGCATGTGATGTACCTGGAAGGGGGAACCTATTGGCCCAACCTAGACTAAGCGGCGCAACTCACAAATAGAGCAAGGTGTGGCGGCGAGCAATCGCCTGTTCTTAAAGGTGCGGGAAGCCTCATGACCACAAAAAACCCGAAATGTTTGTAGGTGTCAGTACAACCTTCAAAGGCAGTGTTAGCCTACTTGATAAAGAAACACTACACAAATACTTATATGCATAGCCGAGTGGTTCTCGGAGTGCTGAACGGGTATTTGGAAGCACCATGTACCTAGAGTACAGCTGCAACACCGCCAACATGTGTCTCCTCGGTTCCGCAAGTATACGAGGTTAACGACGTGGTTGCAGTAAGGGACTTGCAAATGAAAGCGCGGCCAGCTTTCAGCATCGGATACAACTGAGGCAGCGCACAAGGTATTCCGAAAGTGGATAAATCCTGCCTGGATCCACACCCTTAAACATCTTCACTTTGCGGACGGAAAGACGGCTACCGGTCAAGGTACGTCTTATGTAGTACTTCTGCACGATGGTCTCTTAGTGATAGCTCAATGTTACACCCTGTAAAAACACCATCGACAATAAATCCAGATATTCCAAAGAAGAGATAAGGAATATTTGGTACTTAATCGCGCGCGAGACACTCAACACCATAGAGGTGAAGATGTCTGACCGTCGAGATCATTAGATAGGGTATACAGAGAACCCGCCCAAAACCTGTCGTTATGGCCTAGCTAACCATACGTAACTTGTTAGGGAGAGATTAAGCTGATCTCTCCACACCTCTCAGTCTAACAACTGATCTAATAGTCCACATGGGGACTCTAAACCATTTTAAGCCATGTGCGTTCTGTCCTTAAAAAGACAGGGGTAATATCATTAATCCTAGTTTTGTTTAACTGTACTAGGCAGCTGGTCATATTAGTCCCAGACAAAAAATAATATAACACTAAGCCAATCCAAACGTTGTACTCTCTAGGGCCGGAAGCCAACTAGAAAGTAATAGCCTCAGCAAAAGGTGAAGAGGAGCGCCCTCACGGGCGCTCCTCAATCCAAGAACTACGTTCATTTCTATTCAAAAGAAAACTCAACTACAAATACTCAGGAGAATAATCCATTGCCAACAAACTATCATCAAGGAAACATTATCAATCCTCTCATGGACATGGCAACAAAATACAATAAAGCAGCAGGCAAGGCATTTGAAAAAGGTGATGATACCTTGGCAAATGCACTACGAGAAGAAGCTATAAAGCTTACTACTCTAGTTGCTAATATCAAGACTGAACTTCCACCAGCTCCCCAAGAGGGAGTAAGGTGAAAGAATTTGCGGGCGTCGATGACGCCCTTGTGCGCTGGCAATCAAACTGCCGAATTCCATTCGAAGATAACAATATAAACGAGAAACAAAAATGATTTCACTTCTTCTGTTCGCCCTTACTGCCTGTACTCCCGACGGTATCGTCATTTCTTCTGCTTATCCAGATGACCTTGTGGTCGTCTGTGGTGAAGCTATCACTCTGAATGATGATACCACCATGAGCGATGCTGAGTTCACGACTCGTATGGAGGTTGCGCGCGACCTCCGTCACCAGTGCAGTTACTGGAACCTCAGTTTCCCCGCTACCCTTACCCCGGTCCCCGTCATGGATGCAGCCGCTGCTACCACTGATAGCTCTGTTCCTGATGCGGTGGTAGAGACCACCGCCACTGAGACTTCTCCAACTACCTCGGATACTCCGACGGTTATTGGTCCTATTCCTGCTACTCCCTGAATAGGAAGTAAAAAAGATTACATTGCTTGTGGCGCGAAATAAGATAGACGCAATGCTCTACTCAACTCCGAAAGGAGGATATATGGCATCTCTGGTAAATAAGACGCTTGAGGAATAACCAGATGCTGTGGGTGAAAGTCCCACCAAGCAATTAATCTTCATAGCTAAGGCTAAAAACCTTCTACCGCAGAAGAGGCTAAAGCTACTCATGAGAACTGAAGTGATGTGGTAGGTGAGAAACCACAACAAACATAAAAAATAATGTCTTTACAGTAGAATAACTTCCGGGAAAAGAGAGCTATTAGTACTTGATGGTTTAGCGGCCATCATGACGACAAAATAGGAAATAGGGGATTAGAAGCCTATTGTGCTCCAAGTAACAAGTTAAAGATGGGTCATGCTAATGATTCTACACATTCTATAGTGGTGTTCCTATAGTCTTAAAAAAGGAAGTTAGGCCTTAGCGCGCTGAAATCCTAGAACACAAATGTCTTCCAAGTAGAAAGGTTCCGGCGAGAATTCTCACAGAGAGTCATAATCCTGATTTCATTTTCACCACTGTAACTTGTCAAGAGTTAGATCAAGCCCTCGGGGCTCTAACAACAACGAGGGGATAGTGTAAGATCTATCTGGTGAAAACTTTATCATATGGAAAGGAACCCTCATCCGGCGAATGGTAGTATGATAATAGTCGAACGGGCGCGTGAGTACTCGACTTTAAATAATCCCCTTCACCTAACTCACTTGTAGTCAACTACATTAAAGTCACGTTGGCCCTCCAGTAGTAATACTGCCTGAAATGGACGAGCAAGCGGGTGATATAAAATTAGGTCTAAGTTCTAGATAAAACTGGTAAGCGGTAGTTAGCACCCCATAGAGGTTCTGTACTTGTACTAATCACAAGACTAACTCGTAGAGAACTAAGCTCCCAGTACCTAATCATTTTGAGGGATGGAAACCAACCAAAAACTGGGATGTTCCGACCAGTATAAAAAGGTTACAAACTTCATCTTCGAATGATTACAGCACGCATGGTCTCGTTAGTTGCCACGATGCGGAAGTAAGCACAGCTAACTGACTACCAAAGTGGTGTTCAAATCAAGAACTAAAAATGATGCCGACATCTAAGCGGCTAGGTGAGAACTATAGGTATGAAGTTCTTGCTAAGATAATAAGTTCTGGCCCGGATTAATGTACCTAGGGCAATCATCGCTGTACGTCCAAAGCAGTGCGTTAGGGGAATATGCGGACGTGGTAAATCCCTAGCTAGTGTAATCAAAGTTAATTGCAGTTTCTAAGAGAACTATAACTTAGACTCTCCGCTCCGAGTGTAGATTGATGAGGTTCATGAGCGGGAAACTCATCTGACTTGTAGGAAAGACTACTCCATATTTTTAATGGACATATTGTCTATGTAAATAAAGGTTTTGCGCGCGAAGCTGCTCAAAAGTTTCTTCTAAAGCTATCTTAAGGATATTATGCTATTTGCTAAAAACAGATTTACTGGTAAATGGTCATTACTTGGTATCATAAACAGTATTACACCTACTGTTTCATCTCTTAAATACGCTCATGAAACAACAACATACTGGTATAGCTTTAGTAGCTCACGCTGTTCCCTCCATGGAGGCGGTAATTACTATAGTGATATCCCCAAACCTATACCATTCGGCAATACTAACGAACTACGTTTAGTGTGTCCTGATTAACCATAACTACACTAAATGATAGATAAAACAAAATTAATAGCAGCAACTGTTAATAATCGGAAAGCTAATGCAGAACTTGTACGCATTCAATGGCGTGCGAGTCTAATGGCTGAAGGTCGAATAGAAGAACTAAGAACACTCGCTCGAAATGTAAAATATCAAGAGCGGCTAACTTATGATCCAGATCTCGATACCCGATAATAATTTCTGAGTACGATATTGACCGGTTTAGAGCCCGGCAATGAGTAAGATCAAAACTTCAAGGGAAGCTAGCCAATACTTGAAACGGATATGAATAGATATACAACACAATGAGGTTGCTCCCACCAGAAGTCTATTCTATGCCCTTGAGTGGGCATTACGACAAAGCGCATATTAAGCGTGTATCCAAGTACTCACCCTCTACTCTACTGAAAAGAGAAACTCTGTATGCTTACCATCCAAGAACTTGATGAATTTGAAAATAAACTTGTTCATTTTGAAGTGATGACAGAGTTGAGTGAAACAGATCAACATGAAATCAATAAGACAAGAACATATCTTTCTATTGTAAGAAGAATCTTAAAAGAAACATCAAGATCAGATTACAAATCTCCTTGTAAACATAGTTTTAAACCTTTTAAACCTAAAAATCCATATAAAGAGGGTACTTTTAAATGTGAATTTTGTGGAATGAAGGCATGGAACTCACCTCATGGGCCCAAGGCTTCTCCTTGGAATGGTAACTAAGTGCGGATGCCTGGGAGCCGCTTAAAATGTTCCTCAGAGAACTATGTTCTAAAACATACTTATTTAAACTCAATCAATAAGAGTATAACAAATTGAGCTATATAGTTACCTCATGTGTCTACTAGGTTCCACTAGTATTCTGGGTAGAACGATAACTATATAGTAAGGGACTAGTGAAAGAACAACGGAGAAATCCGGTAGCATACCGTTCAGATGCCTAATGGCTATTAAAGGCATAGTGTAACAAGGTCTTTATCGATTACCTCTGTTGTACTCAAAAGAAAATCGATAAAGAGCGCGAGGGCAATGCTGCTCATAGTAGGTGACGTGCCAATTCCTACACCATCCATTCTAAAGTGATTTCATGTTCAGTTATAAAGATAATTTAAAATGAGTCTTGCAGCCCCAAGATATCAAGTCTGGTACCATGATTGGCGTCAATGGAAGAATGGTAAATACACAGAGACTAAAGGTTCTTTTCATGAACTACCTTGGGTCTGGGATAGCCATACTCAAGAGAGAATAATAGCCCCAGATCTATACAAAACTTATTCTGAACGTAGTCAGTGGGCTCATAAAAGAGCTGCCATCATGAATAATCAGATTAAAATCTTAAAGTAAAAAATCTATAGCCAACAGATGAACTTAATTATCCTGAAAGTGTTTTAATCAAACACAAATAAGGTTTAAGGGTAATCCCGCGGCTTCCCCTCATTCAAAGAGAACTAATGTCTTCTTTATCCTTGCGTTCTGATGGTGCTATAGCTAAATACTTAGGCTTTTGTACAGCCCAACCTTATATGCACCCCAGAAGTTTCTGTACTTTATTCTGGTGGATGCTACTAGGGCCTCTAGCCATCATTCCTTGTTGGATCTTTCGTGGTATCCAAGAGCTTGAAATAAAATGGCATAAGCACAAGACAGAACAACATGAACGAGAGGTTAAGGCTCTCATTGCTCTATATAGAGCGAAACCTTATGAAGCCTTTATCGATTTCGTAGAGCATTTCGATTCTCGTATAGCTTCTAAAGATCGTAAACGTAGCAGTTGGAAAATCGTAGACAATGCATTTCTTCAATTGCGGAAAGAATATAATGTATCTTTGTTCGCTCAAGAACAAATTCTATGCCATTTAGGAGCTGTTCCTTCCCAGTCAGATACAGAGTGTATAGACTGGGACATTTATCGAAAGATGAAAGAAGAATATTTTACAACTAGAGTGAACAATCCTCCAAAGAATGTTCCTTCATGGGTTACATTCTGGCTTCCTAGGATACCCTTTATTGGAGTTCCGATACTTCCTTTCATCTTAATTGAAATATTTTTGGATAACGCCTTTTTAGGTATGGCTCCTATCGCAGTAAGTGTTCTCCTGTCTATCTTCTTATGCAGTAGATTAGAACTAGATACTGTACTCTATCAGTGTTATCGCGCCATTAAAGATCGTACATGTCCCATTATCAAATGGGAAGAACCAGTTTGAAAGATTTCTATGCTGAGCGTTAGGGATGGCGATCCCAATGAATAATAAAGTAGACACAAAGAACCAAAATCGGCCTTAAGCGGCGTCAAGAATAGGGTCACTGAATAAAATTCCTGAGCTTAAGCATGGAGTTATGCAACTACTTCTCAGCACCTTGTCGGCCCCAGGGCCCCTCTACAATAGGTATTACTCGTAGATCCTTTGTAGTTGCATCATATACTATCTGCTCCCAGATAGACCATGTACGAGTAGGGAGGCATAGCATGTCGTGCTTAAGTCTGGCCCGGACTGGTGACATATAGGGCACTCCATGGATTAGAATGCTCGTATAGGTAGAGCACTGGCAAAGCCAGAATACTAGTTCCAGTGGGTTCGATTCCCACTCTAATCCCCCATATTCATATTAGGTACACTAATTATAACGCCAGATTCGTACCCTGGGGAGTGTTTTAGTTTCTAGACGAAAGCTCAATGCAGGTATAAGCGTGTCTGAGAAGGACAAGATCGAGGGTTCGATTCCCTCCTCTAGGAGCACTAAAAATAATCTAAAGGCCTAATCAAATGATTTATACATTCTTCACTATTCTATCTTTCACAATATTTATATTGCTTAGTCTTGTTCAAGCTACTCTATTATGTAATTCTAGATATAAACCAGGTTTAATGCATACCCCTGTATACATTATTTGGTTCCTATCCGGGGCATGGCTTCTTACTGCTTTTGTTCATTGGTTTTAAATCTTAAGGATAAATATGTGGATTTTAGATACTGTTTTTGATGCCTTGTTCAATCGTGAAGCGCGCCCAACTAGAAGAAAAATACGGCTATGATACTAAGCATGGAATGCATCTAGTTCGATTACTACGAATGGGTAAAGAAATCCTAACTACTGGTAAAGTAAATGTATGGCGTGGAGATATTGATCGAGAAGAACTTTTAGCTATTCGAAATCAGGGTATTTGGTCATATGATCAATTAACATCTTGGGCTGAAGAACAAGATCAGATTCTTAATGCCCTATATAAAGATCCACAGTATTTCCAAGTTATACAAACTAAACCAGATAGAGAATATCTAGATAGCCTATGCAGAGAATTTATTGAAAACCAAAATATAAAGAAAGGATAATAAATGTTCAATACCCTCCCCCCGGTTACCCTCCCCCATCTACATACTCTAAATGATAATGCCGCCCAGAATCGAGTTCTTTTCCTATCTCTACTAGATGAATATGATGTTAAAGGCAGACTTAGCGGCAAGGGAATGACTTCCTCCAATAATCAACCAGTAGATATCTTTGGATACTTCATTCAGCGGCTTGGATACTCTCTGCGAAAGCGTATGGATATGTGTGAATTCCATGGATATCAAGAATGTACACTCCAGGTGGTTTACTTTGCGCTGAATGCCAACACCAATAAAATTGTCCATGAAATCGATCGAGACACCTCTACGAATGAGAGCATTAGAAAAATTGCAAGAGAAGTTTTTATAAGCTCTCCTCTAGAGCCACGAGTTGACTATATTACTAATTGGTTTTCTAGGAGCTTCGGTGGCCTGATGCACTTTACTTATAGTCTTGAGCTTAGTCCAGAGTAGCTTTTCTTTTGAAGCGCCCCCGCGCCTCTCATAAACTCCATCTTACAAACTAAAAAAAGAGACATATGAAAAAAGAAAAAATTAGATATCTAATGCTCTTTCTCCTAGTTTTTGGGGCAACAACCACTCCCGCCCTCGTCACAGCCTATATGGTATATCTCTAATGACAGATACAGTTATGTTTATAATCTTCGGCATTCCCATGACCATCGCCACATGGGTAATCGCAATTGGCAGCGCAATACTTCTCTATAGAATGATCAGAGAGAGTTATTAACAACATATGAAGCCCATATTCGAAGATCGATTCTTCTTAACAATCTTCATCATCCTTTTTCTAATAGTATGCTGCTGTTAAATACGAATTCTCTACCCTAGGAGAAAGAATGAATCGAATCAGAGAAAAACTGAAAGAACGTACAACAGAACTTACACTAAAAACGATTGAGACAGTAGCAGAGTTACTTAATATCCTAATTCCTATTTTTATGGGGCTCGGCACAGCAATACTGATTTTCAAAACTCTCCTGTTCGTCATGAACTTGTTTTAGCGGCTTGCCCCCCGAACGGGGGGCTTGTGTTGTGGTGCGTGGCAAAGAATGATCCTCGTTCGAGGGTCTTTCTTCTAAAAATTCTTTCTTCAATCTCTGATAAAGACTCGAGCCAAACAAAATTTCACCTCCTAAAACCAGGACCTCGTAAATTGTACAGGAAAGATTCCTCTTTACAAAAAGAAATACCAACAGCAGAGAATCCTCTCTTTCCCAGTGGAAAGTGTAAGCATCCTCAATTCCGAGCTTGTAAAGGAAAATTCGGAGCATATTGGTGGTGTCCAGCTTGCGATCAAACAGCCAGTGTGTTCACAGACAGAGCGAATACATCAAAATTATGGCTAAAACATCGTAACGACACTCCCGAAAATAATATCAAAGCTATAGCACTAGCAGAAAAACTCTTTATAGCGAAACCAAAAAAAGATGTCCAAACTTTACAACCCTGATGGTAGCCTCACTGACGAGGGGGCATTTGTAGTTCATGAAGTAAGGACTACTCTCTCTCGACTTTACAAAAGCCTAGAGAGATTCCCTGTTTCTGAGATTATGTGTATGATTGTCGAAGAAACAACAGATCACTCAATGCTCCAAGTAGCTAAAATGAACTGGACTCTATACAAAGAAAAACTAAAAGCACAAAAAGGAAAATAACTATGGAAATTACTTGGGAACTTCAAAGCCGTATACCTGGAACAAAAACCTGGAAGGTCGCCGGCAACCTGAATAAGGGTGAGCCAGATCTCAACTTTCTGCGGCGTCTTAAAACAGAAAACAAAGCTCTTGAGTTCCGTATCGTAGAATATCGAACAGAGAAAGTTTTTCATGTTCAGTCTAGTCTTTAAGAACGATATAGAAATCTTTATAGGAGATTTTCAAAAAGTTATCAAATTCTGGGACGAATTAATCAAAACAGCAAATTTCTGTACCGTTTACATTCTGGTAGACGAAGAATGTTTGCTCTTTAAAGAAGACGAAGTAACTTTGCGGGACGCCGATGGCGTCCCCGTGCAGAAACTCTACACCCCATAGGTGCCATAATGGTGTCTCTAGCAGATCGCTCCTCTTAGGGAGCTAGCATTCAAAAATAACGATAGTATCTTCAAATTGGTAGCATGGATTCCCATTGGGAAAGATACTATCTTTGGCATCAATGGTGGTAAGAAGCATCCTAAATTCAAACGCCAATACGATGACCAAACTCCTATCGTATCGAAAAACAATCTTAAGTGCGTTGACTATAAGCCCCATGCAGAGGCGCGCGCTATCCTCTCCGCAATCCAAAAAGGCTACTCACTAAAGGGTAAAGATCTCTACGTCACCCGCTTCAGTAGGAGCGCCGGAGACCTCCGAGGTAGCCGACCATGCTTTCATTGTATGGAACTCATCAAAGAACATGGTATCCGCAGAATCTTCTACACCGATAGTGAAGGTGTCTGGTGGAAAGAGAAAGTTCAACGCTGAAGTAGCAGAGGCTCCCTCTGCTACTTCAAAAATCTAAATACATGGAACTCTAATGAACCCTTGGTTTCTCAACATATTTGTTTCTCTTGGCGTAATCGGCTTGTCATATTGGTGGTATACCCTAGCGATAGATAGCCCCAAGGCAACACTAGGACTTCTTGGTCTCCTCGGAGCAATTACCTTTCTTTCAAAGATTTGGTTTCCCTATGCTTCTTAAATTAATTGAGATGAAAATTCTTGCTTCTTTTGGTGCAATCTTCATTTTCATAGGCTGGGTAGAAGTTTGCGTAGCCTCCGATTGGGCTATCTATCTTACTGCTGGAATCTTAACAGCAACAACCATATATGACATTTGGGATCCAAAAAATGGATAATAATAATCCACCAATTTACGGGTGCTACGCCTGCGGATACGCAGGTTCCGACTTTACTAAACTAAGCGAACTGCGAAAAGGTATCGGAAATCTTGTTTGTCCAAGTTGTAAGAACACAGCCGCCGATCCAATCGGAACAATCCTGTTCGCAACGAATAAAGAGATTCGAGATCTTCGTAAAAAAACTCAAAAACTAGAAGAAGAACTCACTAATCTTCGATATCTTGTAAAGAGTTTAGGATATAGACCATGAGATTCTTCCAAAAACATAATTTCAAAATTGGACAAAGGTCCTACTCCATAAAGTTTGCTTGGCTCCCCCGGCGCCGTACCAATGGTAAATGGTCCTGGCTAGAAGATCTTTACATTGAAGAAACATGGATAACCATAAATCGCATAGGTCGTTGGATAGCGACTAAAGTCCAAAACGAAAGAGATATCCTTGAGAGTTAAACATGCTTCTTTATGATGAAATATCACTTTGTAATGAATATAAAGTTTACTTTGCACTACGCGATAAACATCCATTAGCTGAACCAGATGGCCAGACTCCAGCTAGGCCTTGCTTATGGGTTCGTCTCGTAAAACCAAAGTGGGATTCAGGCTGGCATGAATGTATAGAGAAATCACAACACAAAGCTAGCCTTTGGTGGAAGTTAATAGCTAACGAATCAGATATTAAAGAAGCTTGGGCTCTTACTACTGGCCAAAAGTGGTGGCCACCCCCACGATATGACGAAATCTTTCTTGAAGGGCTTAAATGGCTAAATCAACTATAGGAAAATAATATGCTCCTTCTAAATATACATACAGATCGATACGATACTGAAAAGAATGAAACACTTCAGTATATTGAAGACCAAGTTCAAAAGCGTTTTGATAAATGGTCTCGTCCGATGGATGGTAGTTTCATTTTAGAAACACTAATGTCTCCAGAAGAATGTCTACAATGGCTCGATAGTGTATGGGCTCCAAACTATAAAGCTGGTTCCGCGCCTATGGCGCGTTGTGCTCCGAGAGTCTCGAAAGTTCTGGTTACACGAATCAATCCAACTGAAGTGGCTGGACGACTCCCTGCCGAAACTTGGGCAGCCCTTGGAAAGATAAATCTATGACAGCTTATATCGCTTGGTACATCCTAACGCGCTCCATAATATTCTATGGGATTCATAACTACCTGAAACGTCATGCAGATGAAATAACCGATGACATTATGGCTAGCACAGGAATCTTGACTATATTGGTCATTATCCCCGTTGTGTCTGATGCAATTCTCCTTCCCCTTTTTGCAATGGTCCTAACCGCTTTGCTCCTTCAAGGGGTATGCACAATGGTCGGATCCTATTACCGTAAACGTTACAGTAATAAAAAGGAAAAGTAGTCCTATGAAATTTCTAGCTATAGGAGATCTTCATATAGCTTCTAAGCGTATGTATTTGCTCCCAAAAATTGATAAATATTGCGTAGATAATGGGATTGATTCAGTTATCCAGGTAGGAGACTTCGGTATATCTTGGCCTGGAGAAAACTGTTCAATACTGCGATATTTTAACAAACGCGCAACTCAAAAAAGACCAAGTCCAACATGGATTTCCTGCTTGGGAAACCACGATAACTGGAATAAATTCGATAGAGCCTTTAAGAAAGAAGCCGAATTTACAGGCATCCCTCCCGAAGACATCCCTTTGGTCTCTTATGCACCAGGGCTCCTCGTAGCCAACCGGCCCGGATTCCTCGACATATTCGGTGGAATCCTATTCTGCGGTGGTGCGGTAAGCACAGACGCAGATTTCATTCCACGAAGCGGGTGGGGCTACTCTGGCGAAGACCATCCGGGTCGAGTAGAAAACAAAGACTGGTGGAGACAGGAAGCTCCAACAGGAGATCAGCTACAAAAGTTTTGTGACCTCATCGATGAACGGAAACCGAAATACATCGTTACTCACGATGGGCCAGAATTCGCTCACAATGCTCGAGGATCGGGCACCTGTCTTAAATCCAATCTTAGATGGGATTACTGCAGTAGAGCCTTTGGGACTATCTCTCAAATAACAGAACATAAACCTAAGAGGTGGTTCTTCGGGCATCACCATGATCTAGAACAGACAGAGAAAGGAGAAACAACCTATCACTGCTGCGGTCTGCATGGTGAAGGTTGGCTAATAGATGATGATACGAATAGCTGCTCAATAATCAATTTAGGAATATGATGAAAATGCCATTGTACGCCAGCTGGTCGAGCGGGCTCACTCAAAATGAGCTGTGAGGTTATCCTCTATGGAAGTTCAAATCTTCTCAATGGCACCAACTCCGACTATTCCTACCACTAGGACGCTCAAGACGTAAGGGCTTGGGTTTTTGAACTAGAGTAAACTAGTCATTAAATCCGAGGTAAGCAAAGCTCGTTAAAGCTCACACGTTCACCAATCTCTATTGGTTTTAGAAACGTGACTATGATAACCGAAAGGTGCGTTTGGCCCGAACAACAATAGAGAAGGGCAAAAAAACAGTCTATTAGGTTCTCTGAGGCCTTGATTGCCAAAAGAGTTTTACGTAGAGAAAGTCATAAGCATTATCACAGAATAACAAGGTTCTGAAAAAAGATAGTGTTCCTAAGAGGTTGACCGGATGGCCCTTCGTAGTGGGATAGTGGTTAGTTCAACTAACCAAGCGACTAGAGCTTGTCATCAAACTAGTAAAATCAGCTTCGTAACCACAATGATAGATGCCTGAGTGATCTATTAGCAAAAACTTAAGTTGGTAAATTACGAATAAGCCCAACGCCATACACATATAAGCTAGTCATCAGCTCATGAATATCAAAATGCGCCCGCTACAACTGTCCCCTAACGGGCGGTAGCTCAGTTGGTTAGAGCGCGATTCTTATAAAGCCGATGTCGGTGGTTCAACTCCACCTCGCCCGACCATATTAAAAAGAAGGACACAATGACTGAAGAAGAGAAGAAAGCTCTGATTGGCAAAGAAGTTCGAGCAGCAGACGGCGGCGACTATGGTCATCGTATCACTGGATATGATGAAGCAACTGATGATTTCTCAGTTTTCCCTATCCGCTGGTCTACCGGAGAGCCTCTAGAAGAGTGGAGAGGTCGTGACATCGACACCTACAAAGCTTCTTATAGGTATATCCTCTCAGAGCCGCGAGATCCTCTTCGCCCTGAAATAATCTAATATGTTGTTCGTAGTGACTCCATATAGTGTTTACTATCAATATCATATTAGTAAAATCGTAGAAAGGAAAGAGGGAAGAGACCTGTTACTGAGTACCCATTGACCCATTCCCACTGGTTCTTTCTGGCCCGAAAGTCATAGTGCTCAAATCTCTGGTATCAAATACATAATTGTATGTCCTGATTAAGTCTAAGCAGCAGTATCTGCTTAGACTTAAAATAACCATCTTCCGCCTACGTCCAAGACAACATCATGGAGCGCAACTAATGGACCTCTACGACCCCGGCACCGTCTTCGCCATTATCCTTCTCGTTGTATTCCCCTTGCTGATCAACCGCATGGAGATGCAACGCTGGGCAGAAGATGCTGCTTACGCAGAAAATGAAAACGCAAAAGAACTTGAAGCAGCTTTGCTTAAGCTAGAGGGGAAAAACTCATGAGACACTGGACAAATCCCTATCCAGAGGCACTAGATACAACTATCGATGAAATTCTAGATCATGCTGTGTTTGGAACATTAAATAGAGATAAAATAGCATATAGAGAAAGCTTAAAAGCTATAATATTCCAGCATAAAGAAGGACTTGACCCTTATATATTGCCCTCTTCAGCTGGATATCATTGTCTAGGTATTCGATATGGAGAAAAGCCATTTCAGTATATGTCTTTCAACTCCAACTGGGGCTCCAAAGAACTAGAAGACATTCTCATTCGCGCCAAAGCCCGTGCACAAGAATCTGCTATCCTAATACCATAAAAGAGATAAATCATGAACAGAATTGGTGTTATTGGTACTGCTGGTCGGGGAAGCGATCTAGCCGACCTCAACAAAACAACCTACAATAAAATGTATGATGTACTTGAAGCAGATCTTGAGCGCTGGTCCAAAACCCCCATCACTCTTGTAAGCGGTGGTGCGGCCTGGGCCGACCACCTAGCAGTTCGCTCTTTCCTGAGTGAGTCTCCGAGATACAACCTGGAGCTGCACTTCCCCTGTGAATTCGTAGATGGGAGGTTCTCGGAAAATACCAAAACTGGTGAAACCGCTAACTACTATCATCGACTATTTATTGGAAAAGCTCTTGTCCCTAGCTTTCGCCAACTAAAAGACAGCATCTCAAAAGGCGCTGCTACCACTACGTCTAAAGGGTTCTTTCAGCGAAACCTCTTAGTAGGTAATGTTGATATTCTTATCGCGTTCACCTTTGGTAAACACAGCTATGAAGGTGATGGAAGCGCTGAAAAATGTGGATTAAAGGATGGTGGTACCGCCCACACTTGGAATAACAGTGATGCAACACTTAAAATCCATCACAATATCTTCGAACTACTTTAAAGGTAAATAAATGCACACTCTTCGAAATAAAGTCCGGCTACTCGCAAAAGCAGCAGTTATCTCTCTAGCAATTACTATGGCTGTTATCTTTCATAAAGATAGTCGTTAAAAAAGAGTTGACTCCTCAACTCTCCAGGGTTATAGTAACTATACCGGACATAGAGAGTAGTGAATGATTCAAAAGGGGGCGCTATGCGCCCCCTTTGTCTTGGAGCCCTCAGAAGCTCCCGCATAGAGGTGTACCGGCTTAGACTTCTAATCTGAGTACCGTAATTGGATTTATGCGGGTTCAATCCCCGCCGCCTCTACCACTAATAATAGCCTCTTAGGATCTACTATGCGTCCAGATATGAAAGAAGTTCTCATTACTCGGGGTCGGGTCGGTTCAGGTTATGCGCGAAATGGTACTGTACGTCGTATCCGGAGGACCAAAATTGAAGAAGATGATGCCGCCTTCCCGGTCAAGATGAGACCGGAGAATCAGGATTCGGCCTGGAATAAAAAATGCCATAATCTGGGAGAGCACCTTAAGCCTCTCGAGCGTTATCTTAATAGTCAAGTTGGACTTCCTTGGGATGATATTTACTCCGAAATTTGTAAAAATAACCCCAAAAACTCTGCTATCGGTGCGCACATCTACGAACATCTCTTCTTTTTTGTTGAAGTAAATGTTGTCTATCTTGAAGATGGCACTCCTTGTCGCCCTAACTCACTTGATTGGCCATTATGGAGAGATCAGCTTTATGTTGATGACAAAGGTATTCTACGTCGCGTTCCCAAAAAACCCGAACAAAAGCCCGTTGGTAACAACAGCGTTCGTTGGGTTGCCCCACTTACCTACGTGGTCAAAAACAACAACGGCATTTGGTTTGAATTCAAATATTCGAACCATTTCACTACTACAAAGGTGTTTACAGAAATTACCAGCTGGAATAAAGAGCTAGGTATCTTGGAACCAAAAGAAGTAGAAACAACCGCCGTCGAACCCACTTTTCCTAAAAAGTACCCCAATAAAACTTTCTCTGATCTTCCCCAACTTGGATGGGGGAATCAGAGTTATCTTATTGGAATCCGGACTCTCTCCAAAAAAGAGAAAAGGAAATATGGGCTAGACTAATAGTAGCAATAAATGTATTCGCATAATTAGTAGAAGACGACGGTGGGAGTGTTCCCTGGCTAACTACTAAAAAGATACTCAGAATAAGAGTAATTGCTTCATAAAAGCTCATCTGGTGTTGAAATGAAGATCCCATAATTTTCTTGAACACCAACAGCAGTATTAAGAATAGCTATGACTATTCCTATAAGTTGCTGATTCTGATTAAACACAGGTCCGCCGCTATTTCCAGGCAAAGCGCGAGCATCCATACTGTAAGAACCTTGACCATCACTGTTGGTTACAATCCCTCGAGAAAGCTCACCTCTAATACCTAAAGGTGAACCGACAATCCAAATTCTATCGCCGACCTGAGGCTTCGGCCCCGCAACAGCGCCCCGAACACCTCGTGGATACTTATCTAAAGGTAAAGCTATCCAGTCGCGACGTGGATCAGAAGAAGAAAGAATACTAGAAACAGTTGATGGCGTAATTTCGATGCAACTATCCGGAATCAATACGCTGCAAGCCCGGAGAGGTATATAATAGCCCATATCAATAACATGGCGAGCACTCAATATGTATTTGTTGCCACCTTTGTTTACTGCTACTGCCGCTCCAATAGGTTTCCATTCATCTTGAAAACCTTCTATAGTCAAAGAATGTCCAACCATAGGCAATACTGTAGAGTTATATTTTGAAGAAGCGCAGCCTACAGCCAGCAGACAAAGAAAAAACAAAGCTTTGAAATATTTCATCTCACCTCCACTTACTAGTTTGAACCTATTGTGAATTAATAGCTAATAGGTGAAAATTGTAAATTACTTCTAAACCTGCCTATAATATTGGGCGCCTCACCTAAAAGTAAAAAAATATGGTTTTATCTGAAAAGCGGTTAGCCGAAAGCTTGGGCCCAGAAAGAGCTAAAGCTTATAAAATAGTTGTTGATAATCGGAATAATATAGAAGATGTAATTGACGAACTACAAACAGTAACTCCTAAAATGGTTTCTACAAGTAAAGGGGGGATAGAGGCCATATTGGAATGTAATATTGTACACATGGATCTAACCATAGCGCTGGTGGATACATGTGAATTACTCTGTATGGAAATTTGTGAAAAAGATGTAGAAATCAAAGTGCTAAAAGATGAACTAGCTAAACTCAAGTCTCCTCCAGCTTTTTATACTCGTCTAAAGGCCTGGTTAAGAAACTTAGTTTCATTCTAGGTCGTGGGGTGCGCCGATGGCGCACCCTTGCGTTGAGGCTATCCAGTCTCATTAATAGCTAATAATCAGAGCTTTAAAACTCTGAGGAATCAGAAAAGTGGCAAGTAAAAATACTCTCGCAATTCGTGCTCATAAGCGAATCCACAAGACAGTGTCTATGGGCCCTCTCGCTCTAGTCCATTTTTGGGGACAGCTCCCATCGACAGAAGCTGTATCCATCCGTCGTAGTGAGTGGCGTCGCTATCTGAATAGCGGAAAGGTCTGTGCTGTCAGCCCTGTTCATATCCCGGATACAACTACAAAGCGTCGTGCTTTCGATGTCCGTCCTGAAGCAACTAGGGACCTAAAGGATCTAAATAATGAATGATCTAAAACACCCAAAGAAGATCCTAAGGCATGAAGGACGGCTCAGCGTAGCAGAGCGAGACTCACTACGGAACTGTGTTCTTAATGGTGATCGCCCATATCCAAATCTTATTGCAGCTGGTTATGCAAAAGAGAATGAACGTACCAAAGACTGGTACCTCACAGAAGAAGGATATAGCCAACTACGTTCTTGGACAATACAAAACCAACAGTCCATCATCCATGCATAAATTGAGGGGCTCTCGTAGCCCCTCAACTACTAAAAGGTATTCGACCAATGATGAGAGAGAATCCCGCCTCAATAGTACAAATAGAAAAATTTATCGAAGCTAGCTTAAAGCATCACTTATCGAGCGATAAATACAGAATAGTGTGCGCTGTAATTCATGACGAATGTACAACTTCAGTTACAAACTATTATATAGCTGAAGTTTATATAAAAGAAATAAACGCAGAAGATTACCTTACTCTTCGCTTTAAATGGAGAGACAATACTATCTGTACAACTCCCTTTCTAGAACAAGATAAATCATTCCATGAAGAGCTTCTAGAGAATATTCGGAACAACGAATTCAAAAAACCGATAGAAGAATCGTTCACAATCCAGTGGAACAATATGTTTTCCTACAGTTCAAATGGACAAAAGACCTTATGAAAACACGTAATGAACTAATAAATTCTTGGGAAACTGTTACTGTCAACCAAAATTTTCAAGCTAGAACTTTTCTTCATAATATTGGAGAAGACGAAGGCGGTCTAATACTCATTAGCGGCTCAAGACTTCTCCCATTCGGAAGTGTCACTCTTAGAATTGTAGACTCTGAAAGTCAAATTAACTTGACATTTAGAGGCGCAAAAGAGGATATACATAATAACAAAATACGACTAGCGAAGCTTCGCGAAGCGTTAGATATAGTTGAAAATTTCTTGGAGGGTTAAATGCGTTTTACTGTTCGTGAATCTCGTAAAATCGATACCTGGGTCTCTGAAATTTCTAAAATATATTCTGAAAATCCAGAATATAAAATACTGAATGTTCCTTACATTCCTGTTTTGTTTAGAGACGAGGTAACCCTCCGTTTAATGATGAAGCACGAACTCGTAATCTCTAGTTGGGGCCCACTTAACCAAGAAAAAGTCTCTCTACTTAGTGAAATGCCAACCCAAACAATTGAAATTCTTGATGGAACAGTCAAAGAAACTACAAACCCATCACTATATGAAAATAACAATAATGACGAATTCCCGTGGTTCACTACACTATTGGGAATATCTCTTGTTATTATAGGGTACCTAAGGGCAACAGGTGTTATCTGAAAACTATCTCAATAAATTCTTATCCTCACAATACAAAGTGTAACGGATGCTCTCTAAAAGCAGAGGCTTCTATCAGAACACTACTTCCCTCAGACACAATTTGCCTCATCTCAAATGATGCAGAAACCTGTAGTGTTCCCGATATAACAGCAAGCGCCTCATTTACCGGAATAATGAAAAACAATACCAATTTGCGAGAGATGCTCCGAACACGCCGTAAATTGGCAGCAAAACCTGAATGCAAAAACTGTGATGGCACAGGGGAAACCCTAGACCTCTTAACAAATAAAATAGACCCCTGCGTGTGTACAAAATGAAAGATTATAGAAACGAACAGTATTTTGTTGGCGAAGCATTTGTCTCTGAGTTCGCCAAGAGGAAAGCCTCAGAAATAGTTCTAAATTACTGCTCCGTAGATGGACAGAGAACAAAACTTTTAGGCTGCATCCATACTCATTGGTGGTCTTATCAAACACTTGAAGAGTTTGAAAAAGCATTTACAAAATGGCAAACTCATGCTCCTCTACTAGAGGTCAGTCCTTTTGAATATATAAGAACCACTACAATACCAAGTATTGGCCTTAGAATAGGTAAATATATAGAGCAAGAGTTAAAGTAATAATCATGATCGTTCCCACCCCTATTGTAGAAGAGCTAAAGGGTCGGCGTATTGATGATCGGATTCTGTTGCGGTTACAGCCTGAAAATCCTGTAAAAGTTGCTTACGATTATCTATCACGGAATCCATTTAAACAGATTAAATTCTACTCCCATCCATATACTGGTGTTATTGCATTAGAACCAGAAGGGAATACTTTCCATCTTCGTTATATTCAATATGAACACATAAAAGAAGATAATGTAGAAGAGAGTAATAACTTATCAAGATGGATAAGTGAAGTCTCTGCTCATGCTCAGGCTCTTGGATGGGCTAGGCTTCTGCTACAGATAAAAAATCCGGATCTCTAAATTTGTGGTTGAGGGGCGCCGATGGCGCCCCTTTGCCTTGGTCGAGCTGGTTCTAAGCCATTCAGATAAAGTCTAATTTAAAAAAAGATATCAGAAAACTGCTGATTTCAATAAAAAACAAAAGACGGAGAAGAATGTTAGTGCACCTTCTGATCATCAGTGGGGAAAATGAGTTTCCTCCGTAAATGAATATTGATATGAAGACAGTCGATTGGAAAACTCATAAGTCTTCACCCATCTTTGTGTTGTTCGGGGCGCCGATGGCGCCCTGGTGCGTTGGACCCTCCGTGTCTAAGTGTCGAGCCATTTGTGGGATGGGCAAATAGCGGGACCCACTATAGAGTAATAAGCTGTAGCAGGGAAAACACTTAAACAAGTTCTATCCAAGGGGATCCAGGTAGAGGTATGGCAATACCTAAAAAATGTAAGTTGTCAGTCGTAGGTATCTATTCAACCAGATATCTAGGCAGGGACAACTCTAGTACAACTAAAAGAGTACTAAAGCTGATCTAAAGTCCGTGAAGACTTTCCTAGAGCTTAATTTACATACAACTAAGAGCTACCTCGTTCTTGAGTTGTTCACGATGAAAATCATCACCTTATAACAGATACGTGTGTTCATGTCGCTGGCGCGCTCAGAAACCTATCATCGTCTATAAGCGAAAAAAGCAAAATTCGAGGAAAAATAAATGAGTTCACTAAGTTCCCGTGTTCTATCTGCATTTGCTTCTCTCGCCGCTCCCACCTCCCAGAACGTTTTCAGCTCGAACGCCAAGTTCGGCGCAATGTTCCGTGAAGGCCAGGAGAAGGCTGCTGAGAACGCCAAGAAGGTTATCGTAGGCGAGCTTGCTGGTGTCGCACAGACTATGTCTGACCGACAGGTTCAGCTTGCTCAGAGCGCAGTAGCGCTACGTCGTCAGGCCACCCAGGCCGATGATGCTGCCGGAGAGATTCGTACTGCGTTCGCTTATGGCGAAAGCACCGATAACTACCTCCCCCTTCTCTCGGTACTTGGCATTGTATCGCTAAGCGATTATGCCTCGACTGACCTCAGCCGTGCTGAGTGGGAAGAGCTTTGCACCATCCCTAAGGGCTGGTCTGCTGAGACTGCAGCCGCAGAGACCCCCCCTACCTAAAAAATAGGAACCCATTGAGATAGCAAGCAATTGCTATCTCATCATCAATTACCGAGGCCCATCAATGTCTAATAATGTAAATCCATTCCTACCTACTCGACTATTCCGTGACTCTGACGATGAAAAGC
>Ga0049081_10000199_pt1 | contig 23854 bp, 35 predicted proteins | sample GreLakmeER78MSRF_FD_66717 | JGI IMG/M metagenome (GOLD analysis project Ga0049081, IMG submission 66717) | Freshwater lentic microbial communities from great Laurentian Lakes, MI, USA - Great Lakes metaG ER78MSRF | ecosystem: Environmental > Aquatic > Freshwater > Lake | place: Great Lakes...
CTCATAACCGTTTTGTACCTTAACATATATTGAACCATTATTTGGGTTTACCCGAGTAACAACACCCAAATAAACCATGTGCAATGGTGCTACAGGCTTAGTAGTGGTCCAAGTACCAGCAGTAGTACCATCTAAGTAAACTATATCCCCAGAAGTTTTACCGGAAGTATCTATCCCTGTAAGATATCCCTCGGTAAGAACATATCCATCAGCACCATTTAAAATATTTGCACTAACAAAACCTAGGGTTCTAGCTGAAGTAGCATCTGAAGTAGCTAAAGCTTTAGAAACTTGAACATGATCGCCATTAGAACCAGAAGTGTATACAACTGTTCCCTTAGTCAAAGTAGAACCAGTAGCGTTTCTTACTAACGCATATGTAGAAGAACCTGTAGTTCCACCAGTAGTTTCTAGAGTTGATATTCTAGTTCCTAAATCACTTAAATCAGTTGTGAGGTTAGTAACTTGAGATTCCGCAATGGTAATTGGGTCAGAACCAGCAACCGCATGAGTAGACGCGTGCGCAGTAGGCGTTCTAGAGTCAGTCAATCTAGAGTCAGATGTGTATACAAGGTTGGCGGTGTTTGAAATACCATGAACACTAGTGGTTACTGCAGCATGGGTAGCAACTGCTCCATTAGCCTCATATACGCCTGAGTGGGCGTGAGTAGTGTCAGATTTACCAGACAGGGCAGATACTAACCCCGTGATATCTGACACACCTAAGCTGACCACACCACTTTGACCATTAACTGCAGTTACCTGACCTGCAGCTAAAATCTCTTTCCAAGCATTTAAGACTGTTGGCGTATCTGCCGATAATATGTATGTTTTGCCCGTATCAGAACGAACTGCTACATCTCCACGTTGGGCTGTTAAAGCCAACATAGCGGCTTCTGTAGCTACTACCGTAATTTCATTGATGGCAAGTGGCGGTAAATTGCCCGTAGGAATCAACCCAGAGCCATCTAAGACCGCAACACCGTTAGCCCCTTGTGGGAGTCTAGCTATGGCTATTTTTCTCCCAGAATCCAATACAGCGGTTCCGTTAATTTGGTCTAGGGAAGATAAAGGGACAAATTGCCCAGTAGCCCACGATCTATCAGCGTGTGGGTCTGCAGAGGATATGTGAGCTGATACAGCGGCTGCTGCAGTTCCTATTGGGTCATATACGCCCGTATGCAGGTGCGTAGTGTCTGATTTAGTTGAATCGTGAGGGACATATATATAAGAATCTGTACCTAATATAGCTTGGTTATTAGCGTCTGTGCTAACTACTTGAGGCCCTTTTAGGTTACCTCTCAAAGTCCAAGTAGATACACCAGTTTTTTCATAGTAATCGCCATTAGTAGTTCTTAGGTAAAAATCTTTTTGTAATCCTAAACCTGAATCAGGTGTTGTACTTCCTGTGTACCAAGATGAACCAATTGGCCCTGGAACACCAAATATGGCGTTAACAGGGGCATCTCCAACAACTAAATCACTAACAGCCACTGGCGTAGTTATTATCAGTTCGCCAACTGTAACGGGTGTAAGAAGGACTTGATCTGTCACGAGGAAAGCCTAACCTTACCAGCAGCTATAACTTGAATAATACTGGAAAGCCTAAACTCCAATCTAACGTCGCATGTTTTCCACGTAACATTAGTTTGATTATAAGTTAATTCCCAGTAAAATACTTGGGTATTGCCCGCATCACCTTCGTTTACTGGGTTATTAGCAGTCCACAAAACTTGGCCAGTAGGAGTTTCTAACACTAATACAGCAGTTAAACCAGAAAATGTTGAACCAGCAGGTAAGGTAACTTTAAGCCCAAATTTAGATGCAGCGGCTCTAGCAAGCTCTACTTTTAATGTAGGAAGCACACTACCTAAAGTTAATGTAGACATAATTACCTCTAATTGTTATTATTATGATCGAAAAGAGTTCTTTTTAATTTTAATCGTTCTAAATTATTGATTATACTATCTTCAATGTTTATCTGTCGTTCTTCTATTCTATGCAACCTGTCTGCTAAGTCTTTTAATAAATTATCTCTTTCCATAGACTCTAAAACAGACATTTTCCACATTTTATATACACGCCCAATTCCAGCACCTAATGCTAATAGTGACACTAATGTAGCTACTAAAAAAGACAAATTATCGGCAATAGAATTATCAGATATAAGCACAGCTACAGGCATACCAGTAAGGGCAGCACCTACCATGCTACCAAATACTGCTATTTCGCCTGAATCATCTCTAGACATGCTACTCCTTATACCTTTCAGTATAACTTAGACCTCTAGAGTACTTATGTATTTTTAATAGGTTTAGTTTTACCAATATCAAATAAAGTGCCTTGCACTGGCTTAGGTGGTTTACTAGGGGCTAATGGCTTAATAGAACTTTCAGGCCGCTTCTTCTTTAAAAATTTAAGCTGATCCCTATGCACAAAAACTTTAGCATCTTTATTGTTTAGTACAGTAAACATATTATCACCATCATATGTTTGTATACGAGCTTTTCTCCCAAGATGCAGCACTTCCCTACCTTGCATAGAAAAGTCTGGATTGCGAGGAGTAAAAGCTTTAGAAACATTTCTTTTACTAGGAGCCATATTAGTGGCCCTATGCCATATTAAATCTTGCGCAGACATACGATTTTCATCAAGATAAGTACTATCGTATTTAGCTTTTGTTGTTTCTCGCGCTGCTTTAATATCTTTATTAACCCTCAAATAACCTGGTAATCTTCTTTTTAGTTTTTGTCCTTCTTCTACTTGTGTTTGAAATCTTTCTCTAGGTCTATTTCTCATAGAAAAACTTTTTGGTATTTCAGAAACAAGTATTCGCCTCATGTTATCTGGCTTCATAGCAGCAGCTTTTTTACCAGCTGCATTAGCCCTTATTAAATTTGTTCTATAAACTCTACCTAAGCCAGTAACATTAGCGTTGGGCTTAATTTTTCCTAATTGAACACCTTTAACGTAAGAAGGCAGGCCCTTAGACACAGGATTATTTTCAGAAGAGATAGAAGCAGCCTTCTTTTTAGCATCCGCCTTACTAGATGCTCCCCACGCCTGTAGCGACAGCAAGAGCCTTGTTGGCTCTCCATTAGGCTTACGCTCTGGACCTGGCATATTACCCATTCTAGCCAAGAAGGATGCTCTGCGAGGATTGTCGCCCCCCTTAACGGGTGCTTTGAGGTTCATCCCCTGTGCGCGTGCAGAAGCCCTGCCTTTGGCGTTTAATCCGCCCTTGGGGTTCTTGCCCTCGGACCGTTGCCACGCTGGGGTTTCAGCCTTAGAGATTTCTACTCCGAATGCGTCAATCATTAGATTTTCTTAAACGGTCGTTTTTTAGCACGGACGAGCACCAATTTGCTTCCATTATTTTCACTTCGGTTTGCAGATATTTCAGCGGATCGTATTCTTCCTTCAAGATGTTGAGCCGTTCTTCTTTCTATGTCATTAGTAATCATTTTAGCGTCTTCTACTTTTCGAGTCGGATTTTTCAAAAACTTTAATTCTCTTGCGCGTATTTCAGGATATTTTTTAGTGTTCTGAGAAACTTTCTCGCCATATATTCTGGATATTGCTCTGTTATTTAACATTCCATATCCTTGGCCTCTTGTGTCTGCGTAAACAAAAGGTTTTTTAATCACTTCTCTAGATCCAGGGGTAGCGTGAACAGCTTGTCTAATGTAAGAAGGCAACCCCTTAGAGATATCAGTACGTTCTACACCAAATGCGTCAATCATCCTTTTTAACCACACCATCTGGGATTACAGCAAAACGGCATACACCACCAGGCTCTACGTCTAGTGCGATGATAGCGCAGTTCTTACCCCCGCGATACAGGGTACAGTTACTACACATAACGCCAATATTAGCGCAGTCATTCTCATCTGCTGAGAAATACCCCGCCCATACACCAGTCTTGTCCATGTTGAACTTGCCATGCTTGGCTACTACGCCAAGGAGAGCGTCCTGCAGGGCCTTTTCTTCAGGCACAAGATTCACGCTGTCATCAGCCTTAGAGATCTCAACTCCAAATGCGTCAATCATTAGATCGTCCTTGATTTAGGAAAAACATTAGTATCTGGTAATTTACGCGAAGGTCTAATTGTTTTCATGTTAGTGACTTTTCGAGCCATATTTGCTTCTTTATTATATTTAGAAGCCAAACCACGATTCGACATGTATGCGTTACTTAAACCTTCTGGCTGCCCTTTACCAGTTCTAATAGCCTTAAAAGCTTTCTCAGACGCGTCATAATGCTGTCTAGCCTTTTTAGACGAAGACAAAGCTATCTCTCTAGAATTGATAATTCTCTTAGCTGCATAAGCTATCTTACCCTTAGAGATATCAGATCTCTCTACACCGAATGCGTCTATCATTACAATTATCTTCCTGTTAGCTGAGTAGAAACTGGGGCTTTACCCTTATAATTTCTAATTTTCTTGTTAGCATAAGTAGCTCCAGCTGTACCTACAACACCAGCACCTGCTGAAGCTGCACCAACCTTAACAGCTGTACGTGTAGCTCTACGCTCAAAGTCTTGCATAAGGCGGGCACCAGAATCTTCTACCTCTTTAGTTGCCCTACCAGTGGTCTCCCCTGCAATATTACCTAAATAGCGCGCAACCATACGTGGGCTTTTAAAACCCTTAGAAATATCTGCTCTCTCAACACCAAAAGCGTCTAACATTATTAAGATCCTTTTCTAGCAGCTAATCTAGCTTGTAAAGCAGGATTTATTTTAGCTGCAGCAGGTGGGGCATTAAATTGTCCTTTAAAACCACCCATATCAGCATTTCTTAAAGCTCTAGTGTCAACCATCTGTCTAGTAGCAGGATCGGTGCCCATCCATTGTTCTCTTTGAAAACGAACCCTTTTTTGATCTCTGCCTTGTTTTATAAAACCACCAGCTTGCCCTTGCCGATAGCCAGGGCTCCTAGTTCTCTGCATAGCCATCTGCTTAGATGCTTGCTTACCGCTCCAATTTGCACCTTGCATTGTTCTACCTATTATATCTGCTCCAGGACCTGCTATTCGCTTGCCACCTCTCAAAGCAGAAGGAAGACCTTTAGAGACTTTACGCTTTTTGTTACTAAGTTTAAGTTGTTGGTTGCGTAGCTCGCCAACACCTTCACCAGCAACAGCACCACCATATGCCCCCAAAACTGGAGCATAAGTTCTAACCATCATATTTCCAATGCCACTAGTTGAAAGTTTGTAACCCTTCCAAGATTTAACACCGCCTTTTGCTCCCTCTGGTGCATTACGAACAGCATTAATCGCGCCTCTAGCTTTGCTGCCACCTACCATTCTATTTACTTCCATAGAACCTTTTACTGCACCTCTAGCTCCACTAACGGCACCTCTAAATTTGCCACCGATAACTGGGGTTTGTGTAAAACCAGCTGCTATTCCTGCTGCTGCTCCTCCTAAAGCATATCTAGCTCTACGCTTTTCTTCTGCAGTAGGTGGTGCTTCTCTAACATAAGTAACGTTTTGCGTCTGCTTCTTAGAAATGTCTGTTCTCTCAACACCAAATGCGTCTAACATCATCAAACTCCCTTTGGACCAAAGTAGCCACGGCTCATACCTGAAGCTATTCCTCTACCCATATTTTGACCTGCTTTAAGAGAAGACTTAGAGGTCTTAGGGTTCTTATTTAAATTAACTCTATTTAATCTAGCGTTAGTGGGGAACATTTTCCCGCCAGATGCAGCCTTACCACCAACAGGTATAGCTCTAGAACCAGGGATACTAGAAGTAATCATTCTAGCTAAATCAGCTCCAGATGCTTTAGCTACAGTGTGCTCAACACCAAAAGCAGACTTAGAAACTTTGGACTTAGGCTTTTGTTTTTTGTAATATCCAGCCTTTTGAGCATAATGAGTACCTACAGCACCTCCTAGCACAGTTCCTGGTCCTGGTAAAGCTGAGCCTATAAACCCGCCAGCCAATTCTAACCCAGCAGCCTTTAACTTACGCTTATCTCCTTTTTCACCAGCAATAGCTCCATGAAAACCTGGAAACAAACCTCCAGTTACATATCTACCAACTGAAGCTTTTGGCTCATCGCTACGCTTCTTGCTACTTGCTTTAGCAATGTATTCAGACATTAAATGTTCCTCAATGGTCGGTTTCTAGCAGCTGGCTTAAGACGAGCTAGGTTCTCATTTGATATTTCTTTCAAATCAGCACCTATTGGAGAGTAATTTCTACGTCTTCTACCTTCTGCATTAGCGCCAGCTCTAGTCAACAAATAATCTCCTTGTCGGCTACCATTAAGCTTAGCATTTTCACCTTTATAGCGTCCTCGCGTTGGCCCATAATTAGTCAAGCCAGATTTATCACTATACATGTTTCTACCTGCAGCACCAGAAACTGTAGTATTAGCGGTAACATTCTTTTTAGTAGAGAACATTTTTCCTTTTACTCTAGAGTTAACTAGACTTGGGTAATCAGATTTAAGAGCTTTCATACCAGCTTTTTTGCCTTTTTCTCTATTCCCAGTTGCTGCTGTTCTTTGGGCAGCAATTTTATCTGCTCCCTTTATCGAATTTTTAAGATTAGATGGCAATCCTTTAGAAATATCAGTGTGTTCAACACCAAAAGCAGACTTAGCAACAGGGGCCATCTTGTTTCTATTCATCTTTCTAGCTGCAGCCATTTTGTCTCTTTTTCTGTACATAGGAGGCAATGACGCACCAATACCTGCACCAAGAACACCTGCGCCTGCTATATCAGCAATATCACCTTGAGTGGTAGACAAACCCATACGGTCATACGCAGCTTGTTTTTTTGCAGAAAATTTAGCAGGAGCCATCTCTAAAGATTTTGCTTTTCTAGCAGCGCTAAAACCTTTAGGGAGCATGTTATAAGCTGATTTAGAAACCTTCATATTTTTTCCTTTGTTTCTTTTGTATGCGGACGCATCAGACGCTAACATTCCAGCAGCACCTAAACCGGCTAAACCAAGACCAGTAGCTCTAGCCTTAGAACTAACTGATCTAAAAGCTTTTAAACCACCTTCGATATTATTTACACTTTTAGCTGTAGCTGGAGAAAAGTTTTTTGGATCTTTGCCAGCTATCATGTTATCTAATCTTTTTTGGCTACTTTTAACGTATTTAATTCCGCGATTACCTCTACCAGCTAAACTAACACCAGCGCCAATACCTGTAGCTGCACCTAGCTGAGCAGCTATGTCTGTCTTAGTGTATGGGCCTACAGAGTTCTTCTTAGTGCTTCCCTTAGAAACATTGTAGATAGCATCCAAATACTCAGTCTCTTCATCAAATTCTGACACGTGGTTCTCCAAATTTGTGATGTGCAACAGATGTATGCACCTTCAATGTCTTACTAAAAGAATATCTACACCCGCAACTATCACTTGGCTTTATATGCCCTGTAAGTATTAACGGAATAAAGGATTCCATACGCTATACATAAAAAAGATAGCCCATACTGTTTTGTATAAACAGAATAGGCTATCCATAGTACTTCCATACATGCAAGGAACACCCAACCCGCTAAAGGTCGTTTCCCAACGATCCATAGCCCGCTAAGCGATCCTGCAGCTAATGCAAAGGATAATACTGTAATTAACATCGTGGGCCTTTAGAATGGCTCCTAGAGCCCTAGACGCTTCCATTCATTCTTTCCAACATTACCAGTAGGACGCATAAGGTGCTTAAGTTGCCAAGCCTTAATAGCCCTTGTGGTTACAGGTCCATAGAAACCTGTATCTGGAACAGACTTGAACTTTGCTTGAATCTTACGAACTGACTCGTCATCTTTCTTACTAGCATTACCATTATGCACTTTAGAGCTTGCGTTCTTACCAAACACATGCGTTGCTGGTAATGGGAAAGTAGACTTAACTACAGGCTTAGCAACTGGCTTAGCTACACCAAACCACTTAGTCATATTTTGCTCAGCAGCAGCGTTTTGCTTAATTGAGATATGAAGGTGCGTTGTGTGAGGGCTAATACCCGAATAAGGCTTAGATTTCCAATTGTCAGCTCTGGTATATATCTTACGGTTGAAGATCACATAACTAGCTGATGGGTGCTTAGAAGCAGCAGTAATGATTGTATTAGGGTCAACACCAGGGTAAGTAATATCAATGGCGTTTACTGATCTCCGAGAATTAGGGTTGTGATCACTATTTCTAGAAGCATGGGCAGGATCACCAACAGTACCATCAGAACCCTTTGGGCGATTAGGCCACTTCTTATTTACTTCATTACGAAGCTGCACCAAAGATGGTGCTAAATGCCAAGCCATTATTCACCTTCAATAGGTGCATCAGGCTGCTCCACATCAAGAGCAACATCCTCTGCTGGAACAGTTGAACCCAAACCAAAGCTGGTGTTTCCTGGGTCAAAGTAAGCTACAACAGTACGCACAGTGGTCAAAGCAGCAGCAATAAGTGCTGACTGCAACCAGCTGAAGTCACTTGAAGCTAAAGCGGACAGTGGTACGAGGGCAATAAAAGCAGTAACAAAAGTAGTTACAGCGCTTCTTACTAGATTGTTTAAATTAGTCATTATATTCCTTATCTTAGGTGGCTGCGGGCCATGTTCCTATATTTGTTTGCAATGTGGGCCATGCTAACACATTTAAAGTTTGGCGATATACACTACCAGTGGAAGTGTAGTACCCAGCTATAGATGAGTTTGTTTCTAATTTGATAGATACACCAGTATTAGCAGGAATTATATCTGTAGCCATTAATGACACACTATTGTTTGGCTCTCCCGTTCCATTATTGGTCATAGACGCACCAGAAGGAAGTTGTGCGTAGTTATATGTTCTATATGAGGAATCAGAGCCATAAGCCATAGTTGCTAAAGTAAACGTTACAGCACCAGTAAACACAAAGTCGCAGTTCCAGCTAGCTTGTATGATCCAGTTACCAGAAAGAAACGGTGCTGTGAAGGGATAACTCCATCTTTTAACGTTAGTGGCTGTGGTCCATGAAAACGCTGTTGGGTTTACTCTGAACGCTACAGGTCGTTGATTTTTGTCTACATATGCTTTATTAGCTGCATGTCCAGATACGGTAGGAGCAGGCACACTTATAGCACCCGTTGCTGTTCCACCAGTTTTTAGCAGAGCGTAAGAGTTAACGTCGTCAGCTAAATTTTTAATATCTCTGGGTATATCAGGTGTGTCACCACCTACAGGGTATCTAAACCCGCCTGCATTACTAGCCATTGTTCCTCCTGTGGTTATACCCTACCATAACATGCTTGATAAGTATCTTGTATGTATTAATATTACTCGCCTTATATTACTATTAGGGTTTAGTTAACTTTACACTTACATATACCTTATTGGAATTCATATGTGCAAGAAATAATAATTTGGTCTCCATTTGACCATGTAAACGGTTGAGTAGGTCTTATAGTCTGGTTTGTATAAACTAATAAATAATTCTGATTAGAAGCAGCTACAGATACTCCAGTGTAATATGTAGAGGCGCTAGAGTCGTACATTCTAGCTGTACCAGTGGATTCTATACTTGAATTTCTTACGATCCCATAACTCATCTCGGTGCTGGCAGGTAGGCTAAACTGATAAGTCCCGCTCCCACCTGAAAAACCAGAACTTCCTGTTGTAAATTCAATATCTACGTGTACAGTTTTACTACCAAGTATTTTATATCTACCTTGGGCTAAAGCACCAGTTCCTAAAGTAGGGTTTGTAATGGATGCGGTCCATTGAGGGGTGTAATTAGTCCAAGACCGTACTGTTTCGTAAGTAGATAAAGTCCCGCCGTTAATCGCGGCAGAGTGATTGTGTTGTGCGTAATAAAAGCCAGTTGAAGAAATAAGGGGTGTTGTTAACTGTGGTGCATCAAAAACCCCACTTGCAACAGTAGGAGCAATAATTGTTGGCGTAGTTATAGTTTTATTAGTTAATGTCTCTATCCCATCTTTGGTGGCAGCTCCATCAAATGGCTGTGAGGGCTGTGTTACAGGTTTTTGGCTTACTCGTAGATGATATTCCCCAATTGGAATATCAGGATCTACAGTACTTCCCGCCATTTTATCTCCTAAGAGGTGGTCTTAAGACTTGTGTACGAAGGATAACCATAGTATGCAGTTACTGTAACACCGGCACCTGAAGCAGGTGTGGTAATGGTAGTGCCAGCAGCTGAAGTGTATGTAAACGACGTTGTAGTGGGAACTGTGAGAATATAAGCACTCTCGTTGTTTCCTGAAGGTGTGGTAATACCACTCAAGGAAATAGCCATACCCACAGATAATCCATGAGCAGCAGCAAAGTTAGCTGTTTTAGTAGTAGTACCAGTAATTGAAGTAGTTGTTCTAGTTAGAGTTGCGCCAGATGCTCCAGTGTTTCCAATAGCTCCAGTGGCTCCAGTTGCGCCTTTTAAGTTTCCTCTAGAAGTCCAAGTGGTTGAACCAGTTTTTTCATAATAATCGCCATTTGTATTATTTACATAATAATTACCAACAGACCCAGTACCGCTAGATGGAGCGCCTGATCCATTAAGCCAAACTGCATCTCCCTTTGGCCCACTACCTATTTTAGACGCTCTAACTTCAATACCAGTTATTGTTCCATTACCTTGAGAGTTTAGATAAAAAAACGTTAAAACATCGCCAGCGGTTAAATAGAATAACCCTGCAACGTTTTGATAAGTAGAAACAGTTGCCACTGAAGCATTTTTGTACCAAGATCGCTCAAGGGTTCCGTTCTTTTTCATTGTTAATATTCTATATCCCGAACCTGAAGCGGTTGGGTTCCATATAGCTTTTAAAGTAATTAGATAAGACCCAGTAGATGCTACGGTCAAAGAACCAGTTCCAGTCCAAACTAATTCGTTAGTACTATTAGTTAGCGTGATGCCCTGTTCTGTTGCAGCAGATACTGTAACTGTAGAGGCAGTCCAAACGTTTTTATAGTCGCTGATAGAACCAGCAGGACCCGCAATTCCTTGGTTTCCTTGAACTCCTTGTGGCCCTTGGCTACCTTGAACTCCTGCTGGACCTGCTGGTCCTAATCCAGTTAAAGATCTAGATCTAATAATTATCGCCATAATTTATCCTTATTGATAAGCTGAGAAACCATATATTGTATTGTATGAAGCTCTTCCGAGAACTGATGCGCCAGTAGGTCCTGTTGCACCTTGACTACCCGCATCACCAGTTGGAAATGTTGGTAAACCTGGATCATCACCAGAAACTCCAGAAGCTCCCATAACCATCACACTAACGCTACAATTTAAATTTTCAATTCCTATATAGGCATAAGTTGCATCTGTAAGAGTGGATGTTATTTCAAAAGTTGAGTCAACAGTTGGAGTGTAATGAAAATTAACATCAGCATGTGCTGCAACATCAGGTGCTAAATATTCTGCTGTTGAAGACCAGCTTTCATTGGTAGTTATATTGTTTATAGAATAATACTGGTCCCCATCAGAAAGACCTATAAAATAAGAATTAATGAAATATGTATATCCCTTTTTTAAGGTAAACTGAGTACTATTTTTATATATACCTAAAAAATCTATTTCTGCACCAAGTTCTAGTGTTTTTACAGCTTCGGTTCCAATGTTTTGTCCAGTATTTGAAACTCTAAGCGTAGACATGGCTCCACTTGCCCAAGATGTAGGCAAATAACCAGTAGAACCATCAGGTCCAACAACACCCGTGGTCCCAATGTCTCCACGTAATCCTTTTGGGCCAGTAGCGCCAGTTAATCCAGCTGATGTGGCTAACCCTTCAAAAAATAGGATTGAACCACCATCATCTAAACGATATTTAACTTCTATGGAACTCATGGTACAACCGTTACGCTATCATTTACTATAAATTTACCTTGAATAACTTTAGTTATTTTAACGCTATTTACTGTTCCATTTGAGTTTAGATAATTGTACGATACAAACAAATCGTATACATAACTACCAGCAGTTAAAGCCAAAGTTTGGGCTGCTGTTAAAGTTATTTGTATAAAACCAGTAGTTCCGCTAACTTGAATACCTGTATCAATCCAAGTAGATAATACACCTGTCGTTTTTAATTTTAGAGTTGTCGTACCGCTACCAATGGAAGGTTTCACCATCATGTAGGCAGGATTAACCACAGGAAATGGATTGTCGCTAGAATCTAACCAATAAAACTGGGAGACATAATCTTCGCCTTTTTGTATTGTTAGATCTATATTAGCTGGGACGCTCATCTAAACTCCTGTCTTGGGACCAGGGGACTTATGCCCACCTAGGTCCCCTGGTCTCTATTATTATCTCTTATATGTCTACGCTTCTAATTCTTCTGTAGCAACCTGTTTTAAAGATTTAACGTACTCTTCAGTGTCTCCCATTACTATCAATGTTCGCATTCCATCATTGGTATTTGTGGGCACATCAAGTTGTAATAGCTTGGCTCTGTGTCCCATTATTTTTAATACAGTGTCCACTGCTCTTAAATCACCAGCCATTGCTTGGTCCCACGCTATGACATTTAACGAATCTAATCTATCTAACTCAAGTTGTAATGCTTCTCTACGCCACTCTTCGCTTTGTGATAACGCTGAACGTTGTAGATAAGTATTTACTGCAGTCATCGCACTATCAGCAGAAGAATATCCATTGTCTTCTGCTATTTGTTCCCATGAGGCTCCAGATTGCCTTTGTTTGTAAGCATGGTAAGCATTTGATCCTTCTGGAATAACTTCTATTTCTTTCATTTTGCACCGTACTTATAAGATAATCCGTGTATGTAGTCTTCTGCTATTTTTTCTGGCTTAGTTCCATTATCTATGAAGTTAAAAAGATTCATTCTTTCATTCGCAGTTATTCCTCCCCAAATTCCATACTCTTCTCTGAAATTCAAAGAGGCCACTATACAATCTTTTCTTACTACGCACAGCCTGCATATTTCTTTTGCTAGTCTTATTCGAGATGGAGTCATGGATGGATTTTCAGGAGTGCCATCCCCACCAAAAAATATATCATCATTCATATCTAAACAGGAAGCATTTATGTGCCAGCTAGGAAATAAACTAGCAAAAATATTATGCCGTACTTCTTCTGTCTCTTCTATTTCAGGATCTTCAATATCTGACCAAGACCATATGTGATCGTCTACATTAACCCAACTCTGCTCATTATAAACAAACCAAACATTATCGGCTATATGCTCTTCATATATTGGTTTATTCTTATCAGGATATGAGTTTCCCGTATAAGGCGATACATGTGGCATCTATATGATCCTGTCTTTGGCATTTATTATAAAAGTCAGGATAGTACTTTTCTAACCAATTAGCAACCTCTTCTTTAGAGGCATTTCCTTTCCCAACTATTTCTTTCTTCCAACTAGCCACAGCTACTGTGACAGCAGTATGCGGAGTACAACTTGTTAGAAGTACTCCGCACACCTGAGACATAGATATTAGAACTTGTAAGTTTCTAGGACCCGCTAATACTGGGGATTCTATTACTACAATATCTATATTAGATAAAAACTGTTCTACTTTAGACCTTATATATATAAGCTCGTCTTGCCGACTATCTAATTTATCTGTAGAAATAGTGTGTACTGTTAGATCTTTGTCATTAATTATTGCAATATGAGCAGATCTAACACCGTAGTCTATTCCTACGTATTTCATTACTGAGTTAGTACTGCGTAAGTTAAACCAGTAGTAGTCGGGGTGCTGACGGTGCAAAGACCAGTAGTTGGTGAAGCATTGTTAGCAGGAGTCAAGTAAAAAGCTCTAGTCGTGCTGTTAACTGCTGTGTAAGTTAGGTCTGGTACAGCAGCACCCCATTCAGTGGTATCTGGGAAACAAGAAACAGTGATTACTTGGCCCGCTCCAGTTGCAGTCGTAACGAGCAAAATAACATTGCCAGACAAATCAATAGTGTCCGAGGCAGAGGCAGCAGTAAAAGTAACAACTGCTCCAGCCTTTGTAAGTGCTTGCTTGGTCAAAAGTGCCATATTAATTCCTTAAAATAGTAGTAGCGCTACATTATTAGTATATTTCAGTTGTCTACATATCTTCTTTGTATCCAACACCGAAAAAACTTTCGGATATATCAGTAAAAGACTCTTGGGATTGCTGCGTGCTTAGCTCTCCCCATTCAGTTTCAATGGAATCAATCATAGTAAGCATCCTGAAAGCATCGAATATGGCATCAATTTGATCCTCTGAAAGCTTTACCGTATATATTTTTGGGTGATCAACTTCCTTCATCACTGCTTTCTTCCGTATCAGTAGTCATTTGTCCAGCTTCAGCAACAATTGAATCTGGATTAAGGGTTTCAGTACTAACCCATAATAGCATCCTAGATTTAGAGTCTTCTCTAATAGCATGGATTTGAGTAGGTATACTCATCATTTCTTCATCAGAAATAATAGCTTTTCCACCAGCATATTTCCAAGCCAATGTAGCTAAACAACGTTGCATACCAGCTAATTCCTGTTTTAGGAAATCAATTTCAGTAGCTTGGCTCATAATTCTTTGCATCTCTGGATTACTAGCCAACATTTGAGCCTGAGTTGGATTTGAATTGATATTCAAATTTCCACTACCTGGCAAAATAATACCGCTCATTTTAATATTCCAAATCTAGCTCAAGCTGCTCATCCATTAAGATTCCAGCTTTTGCTGTTGTAGTAGTGTTTCTTGAGTAAGCCTGCGACTACCCAATTCTGCGCATTTTTTAGTTAGTTCTAGAAAAGCTCTTAGCTCTCCAGTTCTAAATTTGTAATAAGGAGAGCTTTTTAGAATTGAGCTACTACGCTCTCCTCTGTGTATGATCATGTCTATTTCTTGACCGCGTGCGTGATAAGCAGTAGCAACTTCCATCATAGACAAATAAGGACTAGATATTGGAGAAGGTTCTCTCCCCAATAAAATATCAACATATCCATCTATCTCATGTTCTAACTCTTCTAAAGAAGGAAGCCCATACTCTGTTTGTACTTCAGTTAAAGTCTTACTGAACTGAATATCTTTTTGAGTTGATTTTCTAATACTGACTGCAGGACTCATTTAGGCCACCCTTCGTAAGTAAAGCATACGTCTTTAAAATCGCAGTAATTGTAAGCCATGCCTTCTTTATTGATACATTTAGGCAATACAGGTGGCAATACTTCATTGTTTATGGACTCAGCTAAACCTAGCAAAGTGTCAGTTATTTCTTTGATAATACTATCATTTCTATAAACTCTAAATTCGCGCCATTCTTGTGTGTTTTTGTCTTCATAAATAGCTGAATACTTTTCTAGATCACCCATTAACATGTATGCGTGCATTTGATAAATGTGCTCTTCTTTTGGTCCATAGGCTAATACTTGTGAGTAGCCTCTAGAATTGATACTTTTAAATTCAAAGCCAGTATCGTCGTATAAAATACCGTCTGCAGTGCCTTCCAGCAATAATTCTGGAGCAGACATAGGTACTTCGGCAGCTTTTAACCAGCCCTCAGTTATTCCAGCCATTTGCCATTTCAAGTGCAAGAAGTTACCTGTGTGGAATATATTTGCTTGCTTTTCAGAAACTCTTTGCTCATATGGAATTTTTAGATATTTGAATATTCGCTTTCTATCACAACTTCCAGTATCTGATCCTCTAAAAGCTAGTCTTCTAGCTCTATTGCCACCAACTGAAGAGGACAATGCTTCCTCAGCAAATTTGATAGCTTCTTCGCTATAAATGGCGTTTGAATGGTTTTCCAACCAATCTGCGTGCCTCATAGTAACTGCTAGTTCTTCTTCAATTGTCTTGGCTAGCGTTGATAACTTCATTATAAACCCAATCCAGCTCTAATTATTGCTCTTAAACTGTTCTCTATTCCAAGAACAAAGTTTCTTGATTCGTTGTCGTCATCCATCTGATCTAACTCTAATGCAGTTTCTATAGAAGCTATAGCCATTCTGTCTAAAGCATCACAGACAAGCAGCAAAGTCTCTCTTACTGAATCATCTGGAGCAGAAATAATCGTATATCTAACTTTGTCCATAATGCCTTCTCAGGTAGTGGTTAGTTCCTTGGTATACGACTTTTCCATTTTCTTTAGTCACATATCCATCTATCAGAAGACCAGCTTCATATGCTTGTCCTCCATCGCTCCATGCGTGGTGTTCTCTGCATAGATTAATCTTGTGGTAGGTCTCACCAATCTCATCTAAAATTGCGCCACCACGAGCCCTAGTAAGCATGTGATGGGATTCAGTAGGTTGCTTCCAACATCTGCACCAAACTTCATTAACCCACAGCATTGCTTCGCATCCATCACTCATCTGATAACCCTTCAAATGCCCTATTTTCATAGAGCTTCCCAAAAGTTCCTACTTCCATATCTCCAGTCTCTAAATATGGTTTAGTACCAGATACTTTGGTAAGTCTGGCAAACTGCTTGGTGCTTTCATAACCATCTTCTGGTCTAGCAGCAACAATCTTTTTTGCCGAAGCAGGGCCAAGACCTTTGATAGATCTCAAACCTTTTCTTATGTACTTACCATTTTTAGAGATGGTGTAGCTTTCATTAGATTCGTTTACATGAGCTATTTTGATCTTGATATTACGTGCTCTAGTAGCAGATACGTAGTTATCTTCTTTTGGAGAGCCAGATGAAACATCAAGCAAAGCAGTGTGAAATTCAACTGGGTAATGAACCATTAGATATGCGCATCTGTAAGCGGTCACTCCGTAAGCCATTGAGTGGGCTTTGTTGAAACCATAAGCAGCGAATCCTGTAGCCGATTCCCATATGAACTCGTAATCATCAGAATTGAATCCATAATCATCGCATAGTTGCTTGATCTGTCGCTCAAATCCCTGAATAACATCTCCAGCTCCACCAATATTAGAGTTTGAAGCCTTAACTGCCTTCAGAAACTTAGTTAAATCAGCTGCCTCTAGCCCTATCTCTCTAAGTACGGAGATAACTTGCTCCTGGAACAAGAAGATTCCTTGAGTATCATTGGTCGTAGCCATAAGGAACTCATGTCTCTGAGGTATTTTTGTCTTCTTGGCTCTTCTAGACAAATACGTTTCCGTAGCGCCAGAGTTCATGGTTGCTGGTCTAAATAAAGCCATAGCGTCCACAACATCGCGTAGTTTAGTGGGCTTCAGCTTAGATATTTCACGCTTGGTAGTCCAGCCCTCTAATTGGAAAACACCGTCAGTATCACCTTTAGATATAGCCGTAAACGTTTTACTATCATTTAGAGGAATCCAATCTAAACCTTCGCTGAAATCTCTTCCTAGCATCTTAATAGTCTTGTTAATCACAGTTAAGGTTTTAGATCCTAAAACATCAAGCTTAACCATTCCAAAGTCTTCAATATCGTCCATTGGATACTGAGTAACCATTGTTTCGCTGCTTGCTACCCACATAGTTGGAATCAACTTGTCAAATTCCGATTTAGTAGTAGTCACCACTAAGCCAGCAGCATGAGTTCCATAAGAAGAAATTGCGTTGTTATCGGCAAGCTTAAATAACGCGTTCTTTTCTTCAGAAGGTATTTGATTCCATTCCTGCAGAACAGCACCCTGTCTACGCTTAGACGCGTAATACCTGACTCTAATAGATCCCTTGCCACTTTCATCATCCCCTGTTAAAGAATGGGTAAGCCAGGTGCCAATTTGAGTGACAGCAAATCTTTCTGATAGCCAAGCAATTAACTTATCACGCTGTTCGTGTTCTACGTCTAGGTCCACATCTGGTGGTTTAGTTCTGTCTTTAGAGATAAATCTTTCAAAGGATAAGCCATACTTAATTGGATCTACTTGAGTGATCTTCAACAACCAGCACACTAACGAACCAGAAGCAGATCCACGAGTAGTAGTGTAAACAGTGTTGTTAGCGCACCAGTCAGTAACTTCAGCAACTAAATTTAGATAACCAGCCATTCTAGTGTGCTCAATTACTTCCAATTCTTCTTGTAAACGCTGTTGATAAGCAGGCTTAAGAAGATCTCTTTTTTCCAATTCTAGGTAGCAACGGTCGCTAATTTCCTTTAGAGGATCTTCCACAGTGAAAGGAATATTGTAAGAGTACGAATCCAGCTCTTTAATTTGCAGCGTGTGAGAATCAAGCAAATCAGATAAACCTTCAGTTCCTGCTGAAAGTCTTCTTTCGTTGTGGTGATCAACAAACCATTCGGTGTCTGCTAGATGGAACCCATCTCCTGGGAACACAGCATCTTCTGAGTCGCTACCATAAGCAACTAAGCGCTTCAATGTTTCATGGACCACTTTGTCGTGCTGGTCGCAGTAATGGCTATCTTGAGTAAGGATAGTTGGAATGCCCAATTCAGTGGCTAAATCTAATAAAATATCTGCTACAGAATCGTCAGTTAGTCCGTTACCATGATCAATATTGTGGTTCTGTAGCTCAACGTAAAACTTATCTCCAAACCATTTAGCGTAGGAGCACAGGATGCTCTTAGCACGATCCATATCTCCGGTTGCTATAGCTTGGACTACAAAGCCGAAATAACAGCCTGAAGTGCCTGCTATGCCCTTTAAAAGACCTTGTGAGCTTAGTTCTGCTAAGTCGTGCATATCCAACAAAGGCTTATTGTAGAAATTGACGTTAGACATACTACTTAGATTACAAAGGTTGTTATAGCCCTCAGTGCTGTAAGCAACTACACACATATGGTGTCTTTTGGCCTTTTTGTCCTCTCGGCTATTAACTATATAAAGTTCCGAGCCAGGGAAGGGCAAAATACCTGCTTGCTTGCAGGCTTTATACAACTGAGCAGATCCAGCCATGTTCCCGTGGTCTGTTAGACCAAGAGCAGGCTGACCATAACCAACGACTGTGTTTACCATGTCTTGAACACGTGGCAAAGCGTCGTTTGCGCTGAACTGACTGTGGGAATGAAGATTCCAGATCTTCTTTTTGATAATCACGTGCCAGAGCTAGGAATCGAACCTAGACAGGTGGACAACTGTTCCTGATAGAAATGCTGGGACGGAGCTTTCTATCCTCTGGCTGCTTCGTTAAGAAGCGTTTAGAATCAAGCTAATGAGCTTAGACTTCGTGGAAGCCTCTTTAATGCTCTTTGGCTCAATTTCTAATTCAATAGCAACATTATGTAAAGCCGGAATCGTCATCTTAAACAGATCTGATTCATCAATGATTTTAGTGTCATTGCTGACACTTTGATCAAAAGGGACAACATCATCCTCTACGACTACTTCAGTGTTCTCAGTGATTGTGATGCCACCGAACTTGGCTTCCCAAACAGAACCGAGAATCTTATCCACATCAAGCAAAGCGTAGTCAGCAACATCAACTTCGTACTTCTCGCCTTGTTCAACATCGTATTCGGTGTCTAACCCAGCTCCTGAACGGATAATAACATAGTCGCGGTTTAACAACGTGTCGTCATTGCGCTGAGCACGCGTAACCAAACGGTTGTACAGGCTGACTGGGATCTTGTAAGCCTTAACAACTCCGGTAGAACGCTCAATAGCATTTACGCCGAACTTACGTGAAGCTGAACGTACTTTTTCGTCATTGCTTTGGCAACAAGGGCAAGTGCTCTTATCACGGGTGCAAGGAACAGAACCTCCATCGTACCAGTGCTCCCAGTACTCTCGAAAGTCTCCAGTTTCTTGAAGAAAACGGATCTTAGTGTCTCCAGTCTTGAACGTAGCAAGCCAATCGCTCTTTGCTGACGTTTTTTCAGAAGCTGCAGTAGTGAATCTAGCCATTTGAATTTTCCTTAATCTTAGTATTGACTTCTTCTATTTTTGCTACGGTTTCAGTAATCACATCAATAACGTACTGGTTAACCTGAGCACTTATTCTTTGTGTCGCTTGTTCATTTGTTTCATTGGCATCAACGTCACTAGCCATTTCGTACTTGACCCATGAAGGTTCACGGTCAATGTATATCATATGGGAAACGCTAATCTTGATTCGATCCGGTGTCATCATGAGTCCTTAAGTAAGTGTCAATCTTGTAAGCTTGTTTGAAGGCTTCTGAAGATTCTTCATCTCTTCCTTCAGATCTAAGTTTGTGAGCGCGTTTTGTGTAATAGTAACGCTGGGCATAAAGTCGCTTTCTATGCGCAGCTTCTTCTTTAGAGAATTTACTCGGTCTGCCTGAAGGCTTTCCCATTCTTTCGCCATTGAAATCAACTACCTTTCTTCTTTCATTTAATTCGTTCTGTATTTTTTGGATATCTTCCATAGTGTAAAGATAAATACGCACTTTTCCGAAGTTAGCGCATTTGGTAGGTGATAGATTTGGATCGGATACATACTGTCTTAAAGTATGAGGTGAAACCCCAATCATTTTTGCAGCTTCGCTCACCATGTAGTATTCACCAGGTAATGACCTGACGAACCTTACTGTTGGGCTGTATCCTTTAGGCATCTTCAACCCTCGTTATTTTGGCGTATGCTCCATTTTTCTTTGTACTCAAGAATGGGGCAACTTCATCTTTTTGAAGATTTCCGCTCAAAATAGCTTTCATTAGTTTATCTTGATCTAAAGTCAAAGTAGCCACAGAGGAGAATCTAGTTCCAAGAGAATTTTTGAGCCCTGATTCGTCAACAATAGTTTTCTCGCCCTGTACACGAGTTACTTTGTAAGTACCGTGGTCTGTTTTAACATCAGTTGTCTTGATCTCGTTGCTTTCTAATAAAGCAATGATCTGGCTTTTAATGGAGTCTATGTTTTGCTTTGATTCAACGTAGACTTTATTAGCGACTTCGTATTGGTCCAGCAAATCTGCTAGATCGTTAATTACCTTTGGGTCTGTATCTGTCAACATATTCAATAACCTAACTTATGGTTGGCGGTTTGTCTAGTTTGAATGATCTTCGTTACCAAAACGTTATCATCTCAGCGTCGTCTAAAATCTGCTGCCTAGCCTCTAGGGATAGATCTCCCATGTCTTTACCCAACTTTGGGTGCCATTCGGCTACATAGATATGCATCAAAGACAAAAGGTTCTGCAAAGAATATATAGCTTGCTCTTTAGCATTTTGTCCTGCCGTGTCCATATCAAACGCAAGAATTACCTTTGACACACCAAGCCTGTTAATCATCTGGATTTGTGACTGATGTAATTGAGCTCCATACACTCCAACAGCGTCGTATCCAGCTTCATAGCAAGCTACTACGTCCATTGCCCCTTCAACGATCACCAAAGTATCTGATGTGATTTTTTCATGGTTAAACAAGCAATTCTTAATTGAAACACCTTTTGGATATTTATATTTAGGTCTGTTAGTAGTTAAATTTCTACGGACAACTCCTAATACCTCTCCAGAAGAGTTTCTAATTGGATACGTGGGAGTCTCGTTTTCATAGTCATATCCAAGCCGAAAGTACTTACACGCTTCTGGCGTGAATCTACTCAACCAGTACTCGTGTATTGGCCCAGAATCAAACACATCTAACCATGATTCAGGGTAAATGCGCATTTCATTGTCGAAATTAAGACTGGCTAGAAAATCATTTTCTTCGTTTTCAGTCGCTTGTGGTACATCATCAATTTTTCCTTTTGCGCCACAGGTGTAGCAATACCAAACACCTTTAGCAATATTTACTGAAGCAGAAGGATTAGTGTCCGCATGTACTGGACAAGTAAATGGGCGCTCTATTCCTTTACCTCTAGCTAACGCATCTTGCAGTGTGATAATCACAAATCGTCCCTTTCAAATAATGAGAATAGACAAGCTTTTGAACAATAAACGAGCATTCTGGGGTATCTAAAGACCCTAAACCAAGTTAAAGATTCTTCAGAATCTACGGTGCGAGTGTCACAATTGTTGTTGCAACACCTGACTATCATCATTTCGCTAAATACTCTAAAATTGCGGTTCTGAAGAACGCAGTTGGGGAAAGAGATTGCTCAGAGCAAAATGACATAATCTCTTCGTATTCAGCAGTAGAAACTGGCACTGCTAAATAAACAATTTCTTCATAGTCATCATTAATTGCATATTTGTCGTATTCTCCGTTGATTGTTTGAGCAGCCGATGAAGCTTCTTCTTCTTTTTGGTAAATACCTGCAATTTTATTGTCGTCGCTAAATACGACAAATACTGAATTACTCATAATCAACATCCTCTGTGTCTCTAATGTCCGCAGCGGTTTCTGCAGTTACTTCTTCAAAGTTTCCAACATCTGGTAGGAACTTGGTGAAAAATGGAATCTTGCTTGGACCGTGGCGGTTCTTACTGATGCTATACGCCATGAGAGACGTAGTTTGCAAAGTGTGGGTAATAACTACATCCGCGTCCTGTCCAAGTGAGTCTGCGCGAGCGATATTAACAACATCTGGTGGTTTTCTTCCTCCGTGATCTCCTGTTCGGTTGATTTGGGCAGCAGCAATAATAGGAACTTCATTGACCAAAGCTATTTGCTTAAGTTGATTAGAAATCATTCCAAGCATTTGCCAGTCTACAGACATTGACTTGCCTGGAACTGTCATCAAACCAATGTAGTCAATGATTACCAAATCCATTCCTACGGATTGTTGTCTAACTGTTTCAGCTGTGATATTGCCTGAACCAGAGTCAATAACAAACAGTTCGCCAGGTATCCTAGTTGAGATATCATCAAGAACTGTTTTGTATTGATCAACTGGAAGTGTTCGTGTCTCTAGTTCTGAGTGGGTAATTTTGTGTCCTAAGTGATTGCCCAACAAAACGTTCATACGAGCCATAATTTGATTTGTTGGCATTTCCAAGGAGTAATACAAGACCTTTTTGCCGTCAATCAAAGCTTCTTTTGCAAAATTCTGTAGTGTCCAAGACTTTCCTTGCCCTAATCTGGCAGCAATGATCCAGAACTCACCTGGGGCATAACCACCGTGAGTGGCAAAATTAATGGTTTTGTACGGGGTTTTAATCTTGATTGGTGGTTCTGAGTAATCATCTAAGAACGAATGGTCCTTTAATGCGTCAAACATCTTTTTACGCATGATTGGAACTTCAAAGTCAGCCATTGTGATAACGGCTGATTGAACATCGTCAGCTTGCAGTTGGTGCGTTACCTCTCTCATCGTTGAAATAAGCAACGATTTAGCGTGCTTTTCCAGAATTTCCTCAACGTAGTATTCAGTTTCGACTACTTCTGAAGCAGGAAAATCAGAGAATTTCTCTATAAATGTCTGTGTTGAAGGGGTTTTTCTGTGTGTTTTGATGTACTTACAGAGCCATTCGTATTCAGCCCTGTAAGCTTTAAACATGTCAGGCGTGACCCCTAATCCGGCAGCTTCATTGCCTGCTCGGTTGTTCAGGAGTGACGAGATCAATTGGGTCTCTGGGGAGTGGTTTTTCAACATGGGAGCCTTTCTACTATTACTTATAGGGTAAAAGCAAGTTCAGGCGTGTTCTGTTACCAAAACGTTACAATTGGAGAGACTTGACTATTATAGTTAAATAGTGCATTATATATATATGATCACTATTAATGAAGATATAGACATATGTGAAGAGTGTAATCAAGTAATACTAGTAGGGGAAATAATAATATGCACCCTATTAGGTAATAAGTTGTGTTCTGAACACATATATAAAGTTAGCTAAAAACTTGACATTCTAATCAATATGCGGTATAATATAAGCAATAGGGAAAGTTATGTCGAAAATACATAGCAATCTACTATAAAACACGCAAAATACAAGCGCTTACGGTTTAATTCGTAGGCGCTTTTTGCGTTAGGTTTCCTTACTCACCCCCCGAGGTAAGGAAAAATGCTAAATAATCTGCGATTCCCCCCCGTGTCAAAGGTTATTTAGCGCCTCCTGAGCATGAGGTTAAAAGGCTCACTTCCACAATAACCGTCAAGGAGAACAAATGGAGATCTACATCCAGACGTGCGGGTGGTGCG